>VFQN01000593.1_pt1 | contig 66311 bp, 82 predicted proteins | sample 3512371 | NCBI WGS metagenome assembly VFQN01 (sample SAMN10412370, study PRJNA504923) | tailings metagenome | isolation source: Replicate 2 from Balatoc abandoned mine | place: Philippines: Itogon, Benguet | collected 2017-08-28 | reverse complement strand
GCAGATCGGCCAGCGCGGCCAGCATCTGGCCGGTCTGGTTGCAGTCGTCGTCGATGGCCTGCTTGCCGAGGATGACGAGGCCGGGCTGCTCCTTGTCGACCAGCGCCTTGAGCAGCTTGGCCACGGCCAGCGGCTGCAGTTCGGCGTCGGTCTCGACCAGGATGGCGCGGTCGGCACCGATGGCCATCGCGGTGCGCAGGGTCTCCTGGCACTGCGTGACGCCGCACGACACGGCGATCACCTCGGTGGCCGCGCCCTTCTCCTTCAGGCGAACGGCCTCCTCGACGGCGATTTCGTCGAACGGGTTCATGCTCATCTTGACGTTGGCGATGTCGACGCCGCTGCCATCGCTCTTGACGCGCACCTTGACGTTGTAGTCGACGACACGCTTGACCGGGACCAGGATCTTCATCCGGCGGGCTCCTGCTGAATTGACGTTTACGTTAATCGGATTCTAGTGGTGCACGACGGTGCGGCCTGTCGCACGGGCGTCGAAGCGGAGTCAAAATCGAACGATCGTGCTATTTTAGACTGCGCACGCGCTCAAGGGCAACACGCGAGCGCCCGAGAACTAGACTGCCAGCCCCAATCCACCCCCCGCCCGCGTGAGCCTCGCACCGACCCCGCATTGCATCGGCATGTTCGACTCCGGCGTCGGCGGCCTCTCGATCCTCGCGGCGGTCCGCGCCCGGCTGCCCGGCGTGTCGATCCGCTACGTGGCCGACTCGGCGCACGCCCCGTATGGCGAACGCAGCGAGCCGGAGATCCTCGATCGCAGCGAGCAGATCACCCGCCACCTGCTGCAGCAGGGCGCCGGGCTCGTCGTGGTGGCCTGCAACACGGCGACCGCCGTGGCCATCGATGCGCTGCGCTCGGCGCATCCCGGCACCCCCTTCGTCGGCGTGGAGCCCGGCGTGAAGCCGGCCGTGGCGGCCAGCCGCCTGCGGCACGTGGCCATCATGGCCACGTCCGCGACGCTGCGCAGCGGCCGGTTCCGCGCCCTGCTGCAGCGCGAGGCTGCCGGCTGCCGCGTGCACCTGCAGGCCTGCACCGGCCTGGCCGGTGCGATCGAGCGAGGCCGCCGCGACGACCCGCAGTTGCAGTCCCTGATCGCGCATCACGCTGGCCAGGTCCGCAATGCCGGCGTCGACGTCGTGGCGCTGGGCTGCACGCACTACCCGTTCGTGCGATCCGAGATCGAGCAGGCGCTCGGTGAAGGGGTGGGCGTCATCGACACCGCGCAGGCCGTGGCCGCCCAGGTCGAGCGCCTCTGGCATGAAGCGCGCGGCGACGACCGAGCCGGTTGTCGGATCGAGACGACCGGAGACCCTGCGCAGATGGCCCGCTTCGTCGCGAACTGGTTGAGCGTCGCGGCCGACATCGCCGCCCAGCCGCTGCGGATCTAGCGTGCAGCGCGGGCCGCCGCCTCGCCGCGGCGCACGTCGACCGGCCCGAGCAGCAGCAGCCCGATCACGAAGAACGCCGCCGTGGACAGGATCGCCAGGCGATGGTTGCCGCTCGTCAGCCAGGTGACGAGTCCATAGGTGACCGGCCCGACGATGGCCGACAGCCGTGTCGCAAAAGTCCACAAGCCGTAGAACTCGGCCCGCTGCGCCTCGGGCGCGAACACGCCGGCCATGGCCCGGCCCGCCGACTGGCTGGAGCCCATGCACAGCCCGGCGATCACCGCGGCCACCCAGAACAGGCCCGGTCCGGTGGCCAGCACCGCCAGGATCGTCATGACGATCCAGCCGGCCAGCGTGACGCCGAGCGCGCGCTTGTGGCCCACCCGGTCCTGCCAGTAGCCGAAACCAAAGGCGCCGAGCGCCGCGGCGATGTTGACCAGGAAGATCAGCATCATCGTCTGCGCCTGCTTGAAGCCCAGCACCTGCTCGGCATACACCGCCGCCAGCGCCACGACGACGGAGATGCCGGCCTGGTAGAACACCGCGCACGACAGCAGCCAGCTGAAGTCGCGGAACGCCCGCGCGCGCCTCGCGGTGCTGGCCAGCTGACGCACGGCGCCGGCCAAGCCGGGCTCGTGGTTGGCATCCGGGTTGGGCAGCGCGCGCTCGCGCAGCAGCACGAAGGTGGCCAGCGAAGCCGTGCCGTAGACCGCCGCGGTGATCAGCATCGTCACGGGCACGAACTCGCTGGCCGGCACGCCGCGCGCCTGGGCCGACAGCACGTAGGCCAGGCACAGGCCGAGCGACAGCATCCCGCCGAAATAGCCGAAGCTCCAGCCCCAGCCCGACACGCGCCCCATCGAGTCGGGCTTGGCCAGTTCGGGCAGGAACGCGGCCGTCAGCGACTCGCCGTAGGAATAGCAGACGTTGGAGATCAGCATGGCCGCCACGGCGATCCACAGGTCGCCGCCGCCGGCCAGCGCGAGCGCCGCCGTGCCGGCCACGCAGGCGGCCGTGCTCATCGCCAGCAGAGCCTTCTTGCGCGCATGCAGGTCGGCATAGGCGCCGATGGCCGGCATGGTGAGCATCACGATCAGGCTCGACGCCGCGATGACCAGCGTCCACGCCAGGGTGGCCCATTCAGCCCCCTGCGCGACCACGCCGACGAAGTAGGTGTTGAACACCGCCGTCAGCACGACCGTCGTGTAGCCCGAGTTGGCGAAGTCGTACATCGCCCAGCCGAACACCTCGCGCTTTCGCACGCCGTCGTTCAGCGCATCCTGGGAGAAGAGAGCCATGCGGTCTCCGCTGCGTGGCTGGTGCCCGGGGCGGGCATCGAACCCGCAAGCCCTCTTGCGAGAGGCGGCGGATTTTAAGTCCGCTGTGTTTACCGATTTCACCACCCGGGCGCTGGAGGGTGAACGGGCGCGATTATCAGCGGCCGTTCGGTGCGCCAAAGAAAAGGGCCTCGCGCAGTGGCGAGGCCCGATGGAGATCTGGAGGCGCGGGCCGGAGTCGAACCGACCTACACGGATTTGCAATCGGGCGCGCGCGTGGCGCGTGAACTAGAACACCTGGGGCAAGGGTCGCGCGCTGCGTGCACCGAGCGCGCCAAACGCCCCGTCGCGTCCAACTTCTTCCCCACTCAGGGTTTGGTCAGCCCGTCGATCAAGCCGTCGTGCCGGCTCGCGCAGTCATCGTACAGCGCGATGGCGTAGCGCGCCCACCGCACCATGCCGGCGCGGGATCCGTCAGCGGGAGGCTGGATCGCCGGGCAGCGCTGGCGCAAGCTGGCGGCGGGCGTTGCTGGCTGCTGCGTCGTCGGCAAGGAGCCGCAGGCCGTCATCGTCAAGGCACACAGCAGCGTAGGCAGGGTTTTCGGTGACACGGCGTTCCTCCGGTGCGGTGGCCACGGCGCGGGCCTGCGCGGCGGCTCTGCGGCCTTCGTGGCCCTCGGCGCCACGATCCATTGCCCTGGCGAGCTGGCGCGCGTCAGAAGCCTCCAGCTCGATCCGCTCGGCATCGTCGGCGCCGGCCTTCCAGGCGCGCACCTGCCAGCCGCCAGCGAACCCGGTGGCCAGGGCCACGATGCCGGCGGCGGCGTAGTGCCACATCACGGCGTGGCTTCTTCGACCACCAGGCGCTGGCCCTGGTGAATCCAGCCCTCGTGCAGCGCGGTCGGGAAGTCCAGCTCGACGGGCGCGTCATTCGGGGCGCGAACCCACTCGCCGGCTTCGTTCAGGCGCTCCACGAACACGCGGACGCGGTGGTTGCTGGTGTCGGCGTTCTCGATGCGGACCTTCTTGGTCATGGTGGTTCCTTGGTGGTCAGAAGATGAAGGCGAGCGCCGGCAAGATCGTCCCGCCGGCCCAGGTCACCCACACGTCATTGCGTTCCACGTCGCCGACTTGATCGTCCAGCCAGTCGTATGCCTCTTTGGCGATGCCGGCGGCCAGCGCGCCCAGCCAGGCGGCCAGCGGCCCGAACGGCAGGATCAGCACGGCCGAGACGATGAAGCCGGCCACGAAGTGCAGCAGCTTGTCCAGCGGCACGCCGAGACGGTCGGCCAGGGGGCGGAACAGGGCGATGAGGCGGTCCATGTCAGGCGTCCCCGGTGATCGCGTCCACGGCCGAGGCGTACAGCGCCGGCCAGGTGTGCGGGTGCGGCTTGCCGGGGCGCCAGTTGCGCTCGTAGTAGCCCCAGGCCTCTTGCTCTTGGCCAATCTCGGGCAGCGGCTTGGGGTCGGTCAGCAGCAGCAGGCGGGCCAGGCCGGCGGCCAGCACGTCGTCGTGCTCGAGCTGTGCCCAGATGGCCCGGGTGTCCAGCGGCACGTCGCGGTCGCGGCAGAGCTGGCGCAGCAGCTCGGCGCTGGAGCGGTGTCGGTAGACGCCCTGCACGCCGCCGCCGCGCTCGAACTGCCAGAAGCCCCGGGCCGGGCCCTTGCCGCCGCCGCTGACGATCTGGTAGCGGTGCTCGAAGCGCGACTCTTGCAGTCCGATGGCCAGCATCAGCACGCGGGCCTTCGGGGTGTCCAGGTGCTTGGGCAGCAGCGACAGCGCCGGGATGATGGCGGTGTCGAGGACGTTCAGCAGGCGCAGCTTCACGGCGTCAGCCCTGCGGCGGGCTCTCGATGCCTTGCGAGATCAGCCGGCCGATGAACCCGCTGACGGCCAGGCCGGTGGTCACGCCCTGGGTCAGCTCGCCCCAGGTGATCGCCTGCAGGAACAGCACCGGCGCGGCCAGTTGCTCGGGGGTCATGAACGCCAGCACGTTGGCCTGCAGCATGCCGATCGTGATGAACGCCCACTGCGAGTACATGCGCGGCCACTGGCGCCAGTTGTCGATGAGCTTCATGGTTTTTGCTGCCTTTGCTGCTTCAAGTCGTCCACCCCGCGTTTCACTTCCCGCAGGGTTTCCTTGATGTCGACCAGCTTCTCGGCGATGGCCGTGTCCTGCGCCTGGTCGCGCTCGCGCTGATAGGACTTGGCTTCCTCCAGCACCACCACGCGCTTGTCCAGCGTGTTCCAGCCGACGATGAGCGCGGCCAGAAGTGACACGAAGGTGAGGATGTGCCCGGCGTTGATCGTGGGATCGAACGTCAGCCGGCGGCGCGGGTGGTCGTTGGTTGGGTCGGCCATGTGCGTGCTCTGGGGTTTGCCCATTGCACACGCGAAAGGCCGAAAAGCAAGACCGGGGTCAACGCGGGAGGATCGCCAGCACTCCCAGGTGAATGACCCCTACCAGCAGGCCTTTCCAGCCGAACGCGACCACAAGCGAGGCGTAGCCGGCGACGATCAGCCCGGCCGCGATCACACTTCGCTCCGCATTTCGCGCGGCACGGTCTTCTGGAACCGTTCCTGCCGGGTCATGCGCAGTTCGCGCACGCGGCGCTGCAACTGGCCGGAGTTGATGGCGATGCGGCTGCGCGGGTTGTCGCGGTTCCAGTCCTCGAGGCGCTGCTTGGCCGAGCGCACCTTGTCGGGTTCCTTGTCGGCGATGCCCTGCGCCCACTCGGCGGCAATCTCCGACTCGACCACGCGCGCAAGCTGCACCTGCTGGTTGGAGAGCTGGATCTTGCGCGACTCGCGCGCCACTTCGGCCGGCTGGAAGCCCACGCCCTTGACCAGCGCGTCGAGTCCGTCCACGTCGACCACGCGGCGGTCACGGGTGTCGCGGTACTCGCCGGTCTGGTACATGGTCAGGCCCTTGTCCAGATTGCGGATGGCCAGCGGCCGGAACTCGCCCTTGAGCGCATCGCGCACTAGGCCGCCGGCCGGGCCGAGCACGTCGAACACTTCGCCGGACTTGTCGGTCTTGTGCTTCAGCAGCATGCCGGTGCCGGGCAGCAGGTTCGACAGCGCCAGGCGGCCCGACACGTCCAGCGGGAAGCCCGGCATGGCCGAGAAGCCGTGCAGCGCGAAGTCGGCCGCCTCGGCGCCGATCGCGTCGGTCAGCACCTGATTGCGCCAGGCCTTCGTGTTGGTGTCGTAGCCCAGCGCCTGCCCGATGGTGTCCAGCAAGTCGGTCAGGTCCTCGGCGAACGGCAGGCCTTCGGCGCCGGCGGCCAGCATCAGCACCATGAGCGCGATGGCGCGCTGCTGCGGCGGCAGCCGCTTGAGGAATTCGAGGTAGCTGATGCTGTACTGCTTGAAGGTGAACAGCGTGGAGCCCACAGCCCCGCGCGCCCAATTCGGGCGGTTGCCGCGGTTGTAGACGCCCTGCGTCTCGTCCACGGCCTTCGAGGCGAACTCGAAGGCGTTCTCAATGCCCTGCTCCTTCGCGGTGTTCCATGCCGCGATGAACGACACGCGCCGGTTGAACTGCTCGGCCAGGCTGAAGGCCGCGCCCCAGGTGAACAGCAGCCGGCGCACGCCGGGATGGTTGCCCATCGTGCGCGAGGCCTCGGCCTGCAACTGGTGCAGTTCCTGCGGGCTGACGATGCCCTCCTTCTCGGCCTTGGCCAGCGCGCGGCCGAGCTCGCCGGTCTGCTTCGTCATGGCCTGCTTCATCGCCGCGCCGAGCCGCGCCGCGGCCTTGCCCGCCCCGCCGAACTGCGACAGGTAGGGGAAGGTCATCATGAACGGCTGCGTCATGTTCACCAGCGCCGAGGCAAGCGAGCCACCCAGGTACTGCACGAACAGCAGGCCGCGGACGCGCTGCGCTTCCTCGGTCGGGTTCTGCACGTACTCCTGCAGCTTGATCGCCTCGTCCTTCACGTCGCCCTTCTCCTTCGGGATTTCCGCCACCAGGCGCGTCATGTCGCCCAGGTGCAAGTTTCCAGAAGAAGCGCGAGCGTTGGAGGTCAGGAAAGAGGCCAGTACGCGCTGGGTGTCCTCGCTGTAGCCGGCGATGCCCTTGCGGCTGATGAGGCGCTTGAGCGCGCTGCGGTTGCTCTTGGTGAGCTTCAGGTACTGCTCGAACAGCGGCGTGCGCTCGGCGCCGGCCAGTTCGCCGAAGATTTCCAGCGTCTCGGGGGCCACGCCGCTGAACTGCTTGTAGGCCTCCTGCGACAGCACGCCGGTGACCACCTTGGAATCCTTGTAGGCGTCGGACTCGCGGAACTCGCGCGCCGCACGGTTGGCGTCGGCCTGCGACTCGTACAGGCCGAAGAACTCCTGTTCGCCCTCGGGGCCAGTGACGTAGACCGTGTACTGGCCGAAGCGCATCAGCGGGGCGTAGCCCTTCTCCTGCAACTCGTCAATGCGCTCGTACTTGTCCTTCGTCTTGCGCTCGAAGTCGGCCCAGCGCTCGGCTTCCGCCTTGGCCGCTTCCTCGCTTGCCTTGACCCTGGCGCGGATGGCGGCCTGCTCGTTCTCGAGTTCCTGCTCGATGGCCAAGCGGCTGCCCGGCTTCGTGCCTTCGAGGCGCTTCTTCTGCGCGTCCCACATGGCGCTGATCGTCTTGCGGTTCGCCTTGCGCACGTCGGCCAGCGCCTTCTCGGACTCCTGGCGCTTCTGCTTGGCGAACGCGGTAACCAGGCCGCGGAACCGGCCCAGGTCGCCATCGGAAATCATCGCCTTGAGCGGCGGCGGGATGTCGCGGCCGATGTAGCGCGCCACGTCGGTTGCCACCAGGGTGTCGAGCGAGCGATCCACGGCCGCGCGGAACTGGCGGTAGAGCTTGATCTGCCGGTCGGTGGCCCTGAACTGCAGGCGCAGTTCGTCGTCGGTGTAGACGCGCTCGTCCACCAGCGTGCCCTGGAAGACCATCGACGCCAGCGCAGACTGGTCGGCATCGTCCAGGCGCAGCGACTTGAAGGCATCGCGCCAGCCCTTCAACTGCGGCACCACGTCCGGCGCGAGTGCGGCCGAATCGTTGGCGAAGGCGCTGGTGTCGTGCAGGTAGTCCTGCGCGGCTTCGTACACGCGGCCGAAGTCGGCATCGGCCTTGGCCTTCTGGAACTGCGTGCCGATCGTGCGGTGCCACCAGTTGAAGCTCCGATCGGACTGCATCAGGTCGGCGGCCATGTTGGCCATGCCCTTTGCGGTGGCGGCGCTGCGCAGGGTGTCGAGCACGTCGCTGGCGCGGCTAAAGCGGATGTCCGCGTCATCCGGGTCAAACGTCCCGCGGTTGCCGATGGCGCTTTTGATCTGCTCGGGGGAGAACGCGACCCACACACCGTAGTCGTTGCCGTCCTCCCTGTCGTCCGGGTTGCGCTCGATCATGTACGCGCCGTCGAACCCGGCGGCCTTGGCCGCGCGCACAAACTCAGCACCGAACTCGTCGTCAAACGCGGTCCACCACTGCTCGGGCTTGACGTACCTGAAGTCGTTGGCGTTGAGCTTCTGTGGGTCGGCGTGCTTGAGGATCTTGGTCAGGTCTTCGCCGGAGATGCCTTCGTCAAGGTACAACGGGTTCTTGATCGACAGGTACACCGGCATGACGTTCTGCCCGGCGCCGCGACGCAGATACGCTTCCGCGAACTTCGGGTCTTCCGCGAAGAAGATGCCGGCGCGGGATACGGTGACATCGCCGAAGGTCGTGCTGTTGACCGTCTCTCGGCCCGCCTCGAAAGCGGTGATGTCCTCGTTGGTGGCGTGGTAGACGACAAGGGGCGGCATGTCGGCAAACTTCTGCTTAGACGACACCATCGGTTCACGCACCTTGGAGTCGCCGAACCAGCGCTTGAAGGCCTCGGTGTCAGTGCGCGACATTGACGGCTCGCGGCCGAAGGCCGGCGCCGGCTGCCGCTGGAAGGTCGTCTCCTGGCCACCCTCCACCCACGCGCGGGCCGGCAGGATGAAGTCGCGGATGATTTCGGCATCGCTGAACTGCATCGCCTGGAAGCCCGGCACCACGCGCCGCAGGAAGCTGCGGATCGCCGCGATGGCGCGCTGCACGAAGCCGAGTTCCGGCGTGCGCTCGGCCATTTCGGCCAGCACTTCCTCGGCCGCCTGGCGGCGCTCGCTCTGCTTGTCGAAGTCCAGCCCGTACTGGCGGGCCTTCGCGCGCACCTTGCCGGGGTTGAGTTGCGCCAGGCGATCGAGGATCACGCCGAGTTCGCGGCCGAACGTATGGCGCAGGCCGTGGTGGCCCAGCGTCTCGTGGAACATCACGCGCAGCGCATCGCGCGCACCGGCAAGCTGGCTGGCGATGAGGTAGACGCGGCCCTTGTAGTACAGGCCCTCGGGCTCGCCCACGGCGCCACCCTTGCGCTGCTTGGCGTCCTCGTCGCGCACCTCCTGCGGCACCTTCGGGTCTTGCAGGCTTTCCACCACCACGATCGGCGGGGCGTTCTCCCACTGCGAGCTCACCACGTCGATGAGCGTTTGCAGGCGGGCAGCGTTGCGCTTGACGGCTTCGGTGCTGCGGCTGAACAGCGCCACGTTCCCAGCTTCGTTTTCGCGTGTCTTGACCTCATCAAACAGCGCGTCGAACGCTTCGGCGATTGGCTTGACCTCGCCGGCCAGCAGGTAAGGGTAGCGCGCTGGATCGCGGCCCGTGTCCTCTGCCTTGTTGACGTTGACCAAAAAGTCGTTGTGGTAGCCCTGCTCGTGCATCTTGGCGATGACGTAGTTCTCGAAGGCGCGAGCGGCCATCTCCAGGGTGCTTGACCAGTAGCCCTGCTTGCCCTTGTCCAACAGCGCGGCGCGCTTGGCCATGGGTGAGTCTTTCAGCGCCTGCACCAAGTCCGCAAAGCGCGCCTCCACCTCCGGGCGTACCTTGCCGGCCTCCGGCGCCTCCGTCCAGCGCTCGGGGTTGTAGGCGTCGGTCAAGTGCTTGCGCGCCTCGTGCATCGCCTCTAGCTTGCCGCGCGTCATCGGCGGCATGTAGCGCCGGCCCGCGCCGCCCGGTTGCGCCGCGCCGTCCTTCAGCACCATCAGCGTCTCTGGCTTGTGGGTGATGTAGTTCTGGTCGCGGTAAGCCGTCTTATCGCCTGTGAATGGGGCTTCGGCACCATCGCGGCGCATGCGGGCAAAGTAGTTGTCGGCGGCGTGGAACCACTCATGCGCCAGCGCCCCGGCGCCGCGCGTCTTGGTCAGGTTGATGACCAGGTTGCTCGGCTCAAAGTGCGCGCTGGCCCAGCCGCTGCCGCGCGATCCGAATGCGATGCCCAGCGTGCCGTTCAGGCTCAGCGCCCGGGGAGGCACGCCGATGATGTCGGCCAAGTCCATCAGCGCGTCGTAGGCGCCATTCAGCAGAGCTTGGCGCTCCTTGTCGCCCTTGCCTTGCTGTACCCACGCGCCAAACTCGCCTCCACGGAAGCCGAACTGCTCCTGGAACTGCTCGGCACTCACGTCCTTGCCGCCGCGATGGTCTTTGCCCACGCGCGGCCGGTTCTCGGCGCTGCGCAGGTCGCGCTCGGTGATGTTGTCGCGGGCCTTCACCGCTTCCCAGGCTGCGGCTAGGCCGGCGTACTCGGCGATGGCCGCACGGGCTTCTTCGACCGTGGCGAACTCCCCCAGCGAACGCTTCTCGGGGTCGCCCTTCTTGGTGACGAAGATCGTGCCCTCTTTGCGGCGCTGGTAGACGGCGAACTCCATGCGCTGCTCGGGCGCGGCGTCGGCCAGCAGTTCGCGCACGCGGGGCAGCGCGCCGGCCACGGTGCCGTCGCCTTCAAGCCAGTGCGACTTGTCGTCGATGCGGATGCGCACCATCGGCGCCGGCACTTTGTTGCCGTCACGGAACACAGCGGCATCCGGGCGTTCCTCGACCTCGCCGATGCGCTTCCACTGTTCGCGCGGCACCTGCTCCAGCAGTTGAACCTTGCTCCACCAGTCGGACAGGCCGCGCGAGGTGGTGCGGATGATGTCGGCCATCTGCTCGCGCGTGACACGGCCGCTGACGATCTTGCCGGCCAGTCCGCGCACGGTCTTGACTTTCTGCACCCACTGCTTGAGCTTGTAGGCCACGCGCGGCTTGGCCGGCACCTCGGCGCGGGCGGCGTGCGCCACGGCGGCGGCGAAGGTATCCTCAATGGCCTCGTTCTCGGCCAGCGGCCAGATTTCGGACAGGGGCCGGTTGGCGATGTCATCGTCGGTCAGGCTCTCGTCCAGCTTGGCGGCCATCGCGCGACGGGCGGGGGGCAGGGCTTCGCCGAAGTTCTCGACCTCACCGGGCTTGGCCTTGGGCTTCGCGGTCGGCTCGGCCGGCGCGGCGCTCTCTGCTGCTGGCGGTGCATCGGCGGCGTCGAACACGCGCGGTCGCGCCTCGCGCACCATGCCCGCCACCTTGGCGTAGTCCGGGTCGTTGCGCAGGCTGCGCACATCGGCGGACAGCCGTTCCAGCATGGATGGGATGCGCATTTCCTGCGACTCGCCGCCGTTCATCGGGCGGTAGAAGCTGATGTAGGCCGTGCTGTCCTCGGCCACGCCGTTGGCCCTGGCCCGGTCGGCATGGTCGGCCGCGCGGTCGTACTCCATCGCGCGGTTCATCAGCTTGTCGAACAGCGCGCGTTCTCGGGCGCCTTGCTCGCGGGCCGTCTTGGTCAGCCGGTCAGCCACCTCGGCCACGCGCTCGCGGTAACGCTTGGCGTTCTCGTTGATCTGCGGGCGAAAGCCGATGGCATCGCCCACCACTTGAAGCTCGGCAATGGGCAGCTTGGCCATCACCGCCTGCGCGGTCGCAGAGTCGTCGGCGTTGAAGGCGTCGATGGCTGCCTGAGCAGTTGCTGGCGTCTTCGGCGAGGCTCGCTCGGCCTTTGGCTGCTCGGGGGATGGTGCGGGGGTGGGGGCAGGCGCGGTTTCCGGCTCGAGCTCCGGCTCCGGCGCCCGGTCCTTGTTGTCCGCCATCCACTTGTCCAGCCGCTTGCGCAGCACGTCGGGCAGTTTCGCCTTCGCCGGGTCGATGCCAACCGCCTCGGCGTAGTCCATCGCGGCCTGCATGTCGCCGTCGTCCACCATGTTGGCGAAGGCGTCGGTCTTGCTGCCGCTACCACTCTCCACGCCAAACGGGGCGCCGGGGCTCTGCTTGGAGCCGTAGCCGTTCACGCGCTCCGACTCAATTGGGCCAGGGCGCTGCGCCTTGAAGCCGGGCGACTTCTCCACCTTGCGACGGAACTCGGCCAAGCGCTCCTTCGTGTTGAGCACCTTGAACTCGCCGTCGCCCGGAACGTCGATTGTCACGTAGCCGATTTTGTCGGCGGCCTTCTGGCGCTCGGCGTCGATCTTGCGTTGGATTTCGGCCTCGGCCAGCTCGCGCTGCTTGCCGATCAGGCCGCGGCGGTCCAGCGCCTTTTTGTCGACTTTCACGCGGGAGCGCTCGGTCAGCATCAGAACGTCAGGGTCGTCCTCGCCTTTTGCATTGGCCATCGCCTCGTCAATCAAGCGCAGGGCTTCGGCCTTCACGTCCTTGATTGAGCGGCCGTCGTTGCGCGCGGCGGTCTGGAGCGCATCTTTCACCACGGCCTGCGTCGCTGGTTCGGCGGGCTCTCCGGGGTCTTGGTGCATGGCCGGTGGTTCGTTTTCGGCCTTCGGCCCCACCTTTACCGTATTGGCGCTGGGCGATACCGGCGCCTTATCGGCCGTGGGCTGTGCCGGCTCCGTCTTCTCGCCCGGCATCTTGGCGTACTGCTCGCTGGTGCCCTCGGTCCACCACGCGAGCGGCGTGACCACGCTGCGCACTTCGGCCAGCGTCAGGCCGAGCGCCTTGAACTCGCGCATCACCCCCGACTCGTCCAGTTCGCCCTTGAGGTTGCGTTGCACCGCGGCCTGCGCGTCGAGGATCTTCTGCGGGTGCGTCAGCTTGAACTTCTTCTCGGGCGCAGGGGCGCTCACCCCAGCGGCTTGAACGGGGGCGGCGGCGGGGGCTCCGGGTACGGCTCCCTGCCCTGCTGCATCGCCTCGCGCTGCATCGCCTGGCGCAACCGGCGCTGCTTCAACGCTCGGGGCTTGGGGGGCTTGGGTGTCGGTGGCATCGGTCTTCTGTGCAGTCGCTGGCGACTCCATCGCTGCGGCGATACGCTGGCGCTGGTTCTCGCTCATCTTGTCCCAGCCGATGCGCAGCATGCGCTGCGTGCTCAGGCTGGGCGGCGTCACGCTCCAGCCGGCCTTGCCGAGCACGCCCAGGCGGTCGGCCTCGGGCATGCGGGTCCAGCGGGCTTGCGGGGTGTCTTCGGCAGCGGCGGGAGCCGGCGCTGGGGTGTCGAGCTTGGGCTCAACAGAGGCTGGCGCTTCGGCTATCACCTGGCCACCGCCCTTGCCGTCGTCCTCCGTGCTCCAGGCGCGGCCGTTGTAGCTCACGCGCGCCACGAACTTGCCGTTCTGATCCACAACGCGCACGCCGTTGCCGAGCTTGCTGACGCCTTCGCCGGCCGCATCGCGGAACTGCGTCCACAACTCCTGTGCCTCGCGCACGTCTCGGACGGGGTACTTCTTGCCGTCCGGGCCGTCCACGAACAGGCGCTGCTGCTCTGCCAGCGCGGTCGCCGGCTCTGCAGCACCCTCGGCCGTGGTCGAACTCGGGAACTCCTTGGCCTGCGCCATCAACTGCTCGATCGGCGCGTCGAAGCGGATCACGCGGATCGGCTTGCCGTCCTCGCGCGCCGCGAGCCACTGGTGGTGGCCGTCAAGGATGTGACCGTCGCTGCTGACGAGGATGGCGCGGTCGCCCTCGGTGAACTCGCGGGCGCGCTGCACCTTGCCCGGCGCGAACTCGGCCTGCGTCGGCTTGAGCGAGGCGGGGTCAACGTCTTGCTCCTGCTCGTGCGCGATGCCTCGCGCCTTGAGGAACTGCGTCATGGCGCCGCGGTGCTCGGCCTTGATCTGCGGCAAGTCGGCGCGCGGGATCGCCTTGGTGCCCGTCTCGGGCTTGAAGGCGGTCCATTCGGCGTCGATCGGCTCGCCAGCCACGTCGGCCGCTACTGTTGGGTCATTTCGCTCGGCTCCCACTCCAGCATCCGCAGCCGGCGCAGCAGCGGCAGCAGTTCCCTCGGGTACGGCACTTCCGGGTTCATCAGCCGGTCGTCCATCACCCGCCAGGCTTCCGCCTGCGTCAGCAGGCCCGATTCCACTGCCTCCTGCAAGTCCGGGTTCAGCGGAAATTCCCAGGCCGCCATCGGTCGGCTCCTTCAAGGGTCGCAGCACGTAGCCGCCGGCCACGCTGGCCAGCACCGTGCCGGGGGTCTTCTTCTGCGCGGCCACGGCCTGCGTGCGGCTTTTCCAGGGCGCGTTCGACTTCGGGTTGAGGATGTCGGTCGGCTCGGGCGGCAGCGCAGCGTCGTCGGCCGCCGGCGCGGCAGGTGCGGCCGCGGGGGCCGCTGCCGGCGTCTCGGCCGCGACGGAGGCCCGCGCGGCGGCGCGATCGGCCTGCGCCTGCTGCTTGGCCATGTCCTCCATGCGCGCGAGCGCCGTGTCCGGCGGCAGCGCGCCAGGGATCGCGGCGTCGGGCTGGCGCTGGTACGGGCTGATGGTTGCGCCCTGCGCCTGCGCGAGCGCTTCGGGGTTGGTCGCGTTCTGCGTCAGGAAGTCGCGCTCCTGCCGCTCGTCATCGGTCAGGAACTGCGCCGGCTTGCCGGGAATCGTCACCGGCTTGCCGTCCGGGCCGGGCATCTTCTCGTCCTTCGTGCCCTTGGCCTTCTGGTCGAGCTCGGCCAGGCGCTGCTGCGCCTGCACCGTCACCTGATCGGCGGTCAGCGTCGGCCTGCCGGCGTCGGCCTGCTGCGCGCGAAGCTCGGTCGCGGCGTTGAGCGCCTTCGTCAGCGGCCCGACTTCGGGCAGCTTCTCGTCGCGGATCGCCTTGCCCGCCGGCGTGCCGGTGGCCAGCGGGGCCGCGATGCCGCCCATTAGGCCGCCGGAGAGCATGCCCATCACCGCGGCGTAGTCCACGCCGTCTTCCAGCGGCTTGCCCAGCGCCAGATTCTGCGCCACCTGCTCCTGAACCGACTGCGGCAGTTCCTCGAGCACGCCCTCGGCAACGGCGCCTTCGAGCATCGAGCGCACCACGCCCTTCTGCATCTTCGGCGTGGAGGTCGAGAAGCCCGCCACCAGCGCGTCCACGTCGCCGATGCCGAGCTTCTGCGCCACCTTCGTGCCGATGACGCCGAGCACGCCAGTTGCGGCGCCGGAGCCGGCGGCGATGGCCGCCTGTTCGCCGGTCAGCAGCCCGTCCGGGGTCTGCTGGCGGATCTGCTCCGCGGTCGAGCCGGCCGAGAAAGCGCCCTCGCCCGCACCCACGGCCAGCGGTGCACCGACCTTCGGCGCCACCTTCATGATGCCGCGCGCCACCGCGCCACCGCCGAGCATCGACGGCGCCGACTCCACTGCGCCCTGCCAGATGGTCGAGGGGTTGGTGACGGCCGCGCCGAGCTTGCCCATGAAGCCCTCGGCCTGCTGCACGGCCTGGTTGGCGGCCTGCTGCTCGGGGCTCAGGTACTGGTCGAGGAACTGGCGGGCCTGCTCGGGCCGGAAGCCCACGGCGCCGTCCTCGTTCTCGAGGAACTTGCCGACACGGCCGCCGGTGGCGATGTCGGCCATGCCCACCAGCGCCTCGGGCACACCGATCGCGCCCTTGACCAGCGCCACGCCGGTGTCGCCGAGCGCGCGGCGCGCGAGCGAGCTTTTCTCGGGCTGGGCTTGCTCGGACTCTTGCGGAGCATCTTCGACGGTGGTGTAGCGGTAGCCACCGGCAATGAGGTCATCCAGCGTCGGCTGGCGCGTCGCGGGCTTCTTGGTGGCCATGTGTCAGAGGGGAATGGTCTGGAGGTAGGCCGGGGCGCCGTTGCCCAGGCGCTTGGCGGCTTCGGCCTTGAGCGCTTCGGTGGCCTGCGTGACGGCCTGCGAGTAGGTGGCCAGCGCCTGCGGGTCGCCCGACTTGGCGGCGGCTGCCAGTTGCTGCTTGGCCGCCAGCGCCTTCTGCGCCAGCGCGTCGAGCGCGGCGCGGGCCTCGGCGTTGATGGCTTGCAGCTGCTTGTCGGCGCCGCTCGTGTTGAGCATCGACGCGGCCGGTGCGGCCGCGGGGCGCGGTGCGGTCGGAGCCACCGGAGCCGCGGCGGCCGGCGCTGCACCAGGCTGCTTGGGCGCTCCGGCGGCGGCCGGCGGCGCGAAGCCCATGCGCGCGAGTTCGGCCTGCGGCATGATCTTCAGCGCCTTGCCGTACTCGGCCGCGTAGATGGCCGGATCGCTCTGCGCCATCGTGAGCACGCGCTGCACTTGGCCAGCCACGAAGCGGTTGGTGTGGGTCTGCCGCAGCGTCTCCACGATCGCATCCTTGCGCGCGGCAATCTGCGCGGCGGTCAGCTTCGTGCCAGCGAGGGCCGCCTCTTCGGCCTCCTTCTTCACGATGTCCTTGGCGATGTCCGCCGCGGTCTTCTCATCGAAGGTCGCGTTGGGGCCTTCGGCCTGCGGGTCGTTCTTGGCCTTGGCCGCGGCAGCGCGCTCCATGGCTGCCTGAGCCTGCACCATGGAGGCTTGCGCCCTGGCGCTGGCGGCTTCAGCCTGCGCAGCGCGAAGCGCCGCGGTACTGTCGGCGGTCTTCTCGCGCACGCCCTGCTCGGCGTTCCAGCGGCGGGCGTCTTCGGCCCTCTCACCGCGGCGCTGTTCGTCAGCCACCCACTTGGACGGATCGAAGCGGCCAGCGATCGACGCGAACAGGTGCGGCAAGTCCTCGAACTCGCGCCGGCCTACTTCCTTGCCGGTCTTGTCGTCCACCTGAATCACGGTCGCGCCGCCCTTGTCGTTCTTCTCGACGCGGGCGCTCATGCCGTCGTTGTAGCGGGCGTAGACCTGGGGCACGGCATCCCAACCGCCTTGCATCAGCAGCGAGCCGGCTTCCTTGAGAGCGCTGTTCGCTTCGAGCGTGTCGGCCTGCTGGCCGAGCTGCGCGGCATCGGCGGTCTTGCCGGCGCCGGTCAGCACCTGCGCCTGGCGCCGCATCGTGGCCACCGGCGAGTTGTAGGCGTCCGCGGCCTTCTTTGCGGTGCCCTCGTCGGCGAAGCGCTGGCCAGCCACCTTGAAGGTGCCTGCGGTCGGATTCGCCGGCATGGCGTTGCCTTCGTCGTCCACGGTCGGCTGGTAGACCTCGCCGGACTGGACGGAAGTCGGCGCGGCAGCCGCCTTCATCGACGCCTGCAGCGCATCGGCCTCGCCCTGCTCGCGCAGAAGGCGCTGGCGCTGGCCGAGCATGTAGTCGCGGTCTTCGGCCTCGCGCTTGGTCTTCAACGCGCGATCTTCTTCGTCTTGCATGTCTTGCTTGACCTTGCGGTAGACCCCGCCGGCCATGAGCATCGTTGCGAGTGGCAGCACCATCGTCGTCGCCCCTTCAGATGCCAGCGCGCGTCAGGCGCTGGTCAAGGTTCTTGACCGCATTGGCCACCACGCCGACCATGCTGGCGACGTTCAGCAGTTCGCCGTTGGGCGCAACCTCGTCGCCCATCGCTTTCTGCACTTCGTCGGCCATGAACCCAATGCGCTTCTTGCCGCCGTCGTCCGGTCCGCCCTTCTCCGGGTCGTACTCAAACTCGGAGACGCCCGTCTCGCGCAGCGCGGCCATGGAAGCCTCCGGGCTGATCGGCTTCTTGTTCTTCTTCACATTCGGGTCCGACTTCATGAAGCTGCCGAAGACGTTGCTCGTGAAATTGAGCATGTTCCCGGTAGCCGTGTTCTCGATGTCCGCCGCGCGGCCGTAGAGCTGACCGGACGAGCTGTAGCCCTGCTGCGCCGTGTTGAAACCGGACCGCATCAGGTCCGCGCCGGCCATGCTTGCGCCCATCGCCGCCTGGCTGGCACCCACCGCCGAGTTGCCGGCGGCCGTTCCGGTCTGCACGGCGGTCGCCTGTGCGCTCGGCAGGCCGCGGCCCAGGTTCGCGGCATCGGCCATGCGCGCGTAGCCGGTCGCCTCGACTTGCCGACGTGCACCGCTGGCCGCGCCGGCGGCAGCGCGTGCCGCGTTGATGTCGCCGCTGCTCATGAGCGACATGGACTTGCCCGAGTCCGGGGCCACGCCGTAGCTGGCAAGCTCACGACGGCCCGCCTCGCGCTGCGCGGCCGTCTGCATGTTCACGTCGGCCACTGCCGCCGCGGCTTCGGCGTTGCGGCGCTCCGGGGTGTCGTAGACCTGCGCGTCGGCCACCATCCGCTGCTCGAGCGGCCGGAAGGTAGTTTTGTTGTAGTTGTCGTAGTCCTTGGCCAGCGCCGTCTGGGTCTGCATGGACTCCAGTTGCGCCTTGGCCACCGCCGAGGCGTCGTCTGCCGCGCGCTGGCGCTGGTCGGCGGTTGCGGCGTACTCGCCCTTGAACCAGTCCAGCGCCTCCTTGGCGAGCTTGGCCTGCTCGACGGCGGCGGCGTTTACCCCGTCAGTGTTGGGTGCGTCCGAGCACCGCAGAGCCATGCCGCTGGCGAACATCCAGCGCGACAGCAGCCGGAATGCAGGCTCCAAAATCCAGATAAGGGCTTTCATGCTTGTTGTCCTTCCATTGGGACGAGCGTTTGGAACGGATGAAGCCTGGCTTTGGCAGCGAGGTATGCCGCTTGCGCCTCGTCCTCGCTTGCAAAGTACCCAACGTGCACTGCCTTCTTGCCAGTGACCACGACGGCCTTCCACGGCTTCTGCAGGTTCTTTCTGTTGACGCGCCACACGCCGAGACGCCCGCTACGGCTATTGCTTTGAGGTCCGCGCCGGTTCTGCATGTTTTCGGAGCGAGTGGCCTCACGCAAGTTGTCCAAGCGGTTGTTCGATGGGTTGCCATCGCGGTGGTCGATGTCGCCGATGGGCCAGCGCCCATGCGTCAAAGCCCACGCGATCCGATGCACCATGAGCCCTTGCTGGTCCAACTTGACTGCGACATAGCCGTTGGACAGACAGCCGGCCACGTCGCCGGGGTGCGCTTGTCCTCTGCGCCCAATCTTCCAGACCAGCACTCCACTTTGCGGGTCGTACTCAAAGGCCTCACGAAGCCTGTCGATGCTGATAAATTGCTCAGCCACGCTGGCTCTCCGAAATGAACTTGACGAACTGCAGGGCCACGGGGGTGTACTTCATCCGCTTCATCAACACGTCTGCGCGATTGACGAGCTTGGAGTTGGCGCGAATTTCCGAGATGCCCAGCGACAGCAGCGCGCGCTCGGCAAAGTGCAGTAGGTGCATGACCAGAAACCCGCCGCGGTGCTCGGGCTTTACGTAGAGCGCGTCTTCTTCGCTGAACAGCGTCTGTGTGTGACGCGATCTGCACAAATAGAGCCGCAGGTGCGCAGCGATTTGCCAATCTTTGCGGGCCGTGAACTGCAGCAGTCGACCCGCTCGCTCATCGCGCAGCATGGCCTCATAGTCCGGGTTCATCGTCAGGCCAATCCTTGCTCGCTCTGTTTCGGTCCAATGCGCCTCGTGCAGCGGTAGCAGTTCCGGCAGCACGTCGGCCAGGCGTTCGGCCTGAATGACGTAGCCGCCGTGCTCCAGCACGCCGAACTTCGTCGGGTCGTGGCTTTCGTCGGGCGCGTACATGGCTGCCGCCTCGATCGCCGCGGCAACTTCCGGGGTGATCGGCTGGTCGAAGTGGGCCACCAGGGCCGCGCGGAGGGCTTCGCGGTTCACCGAAACACCGTATCAGTGAAGCCTCGGAAAGCAAGACCGGGCAGGGTCAGTTCGGACGCTGGCGCAGGAACCCGCGGCCTCGAATGGTCGCGGAGGCCAGCGCGTCGGCCTTGATGGCGCTGCCGTTCACAACCAACTGGCGGAAGCCCGCGAAGATCACCGAGACGCTCGCGCGCACCTGCGGATAGGTGGCGGGGGGAAGAAGCAACTGATCGTTGAGATACAGCGGGACCACGATTGGCTCGTTGCCTGTGAGGATCACCGTGGTGGACGACTCCACGATGTTGTCATTGGCCCAGGTGCTCCACGTCGAGCCGTTGAAGACTTGGAACTCGAAGACGGCCTGAACAACCGCCTTGTACGTGCCTCCACCACCGCTGAAGGAGACATTCGTCTGCAGCACGATGTCGCCCTCGAACAGCCCTTCGACGCGCGCCAGGCTCGTGACTGGATCGCTTTCGAGGGTCAGGGGGAAACTGGCCAGGATGTAGCGGTCGAACTGCACCGCGCCGGCCGTCAGCGTCAGAGACTGAGAGCCGCGCGACGAGTTGCTGGCCGAGCCGACAAGGTTGCCTGCCGAGAGCTTGCCTCGGATGGTGGCCGCGCCGAACTCGGCGAACCCATCACTCTTGCGGATCAGCCACCCGCTCACGCCGGCCGAGTAGCCGACCGACTGGATGGTGTCGCCGATCTTGGCGTTGGTGATCGAGGCATCCTCGATCTTGGCGGTGTTGATGGTGCCGTCCGCGATGATGGCCCGGCCAGCGGACACGCTCCATGCGGCCACCTGCGCGGCCGTGAGTTGCCCCCTGATGCTGGCCGCAGCGAACTCGGCAGGCCCGGTGCCGTCGATCCGCCAGCCCGACACCCCGGCGATGTAGTTGCTCGACTGGATGAACGCGCCCACGTTGAGCGAGCCAGCCGTGATCTTGCTGGCCGCCAGCGTGGCGATCTTCGCGCTGTCGATGGTCGCGTCGGCGATCATCGCGTTGACGATCGCGCCGTTCTGGATCGCTGCGGTGCCCACGGCGATGGCGTTGGCGGCCAGCTTCGTGGCGATGATTGATCCATCCACGATGAGCGAGCTGTCCACCAGCTCCTCGATGCGGAAGTCCTGCAGCTCGTAGGTGCCGGTTTCGCTGGCGCTGCAGTCCACGTTGATGTGTCCGCTGACAGCGCCAGCCTCGGCGGTGAAGCGGCCTACGTAGCGCGTCCAGCTCGACGGAAAGTTGATGCCCTCGAAAGTGCCAACCGCCGGCTCGACGGCCAGCACAGCAAAGCCCAGCAGCGTGGTGGCCTGATCGCGGCGAAAGCAGCGGATGTAGCGCAGCCCGGACGGGCCGCCAACCGAGCGCGCATAGACGCTTACGCGGTACTGGCGCCCAGCCACCAGTGGCACGGCTAGGCTTTCTGGCGTGGCATCGCCAATCACACGCATGGCTTTGTCACCGGCCACGCCATCGGCAATCGTCACCAGCGAGTAGGAGCCTGAGCGCGCGGCATAGTAGGTCCACGCCGTCGTGTCGAGCATGCGCGGATCGGCGTTCAGCGCTGCACCGGCACCTGTCACCAGGAGCTTGTCGGTGCGGATGGCCTGCGCCGCGATCTGCGTGGCGGTTACGGCGCCGGCCTGGATCTTGGCGCTGGTCACGCTGTTGGCGGCCAGTTCGTTGGCCGTCACCGCGTTGGCCGCGATCTTGCCGGCTGTCACCGCCTGGGCCGCGATGGCGGTTGCGGTTACCGCACCTGCGGCAATCTTCGCAGCGATCACCGAACCGGCAGCCAGTTCAGCCGCCGTGATGGCCTCCGCGGCGATCTGCGCGGCCGTGATCGTCTCGGCCGCGATGGTGGCCGCCGTCACCGCGCCGGCCGCGAGCTTCGGCGTACTGATGGCGCCATCGGTGATCTGCGTGCTGGTGATCTGGCCGGTGAGCTTGGCCGCGGCGATGCTGGCGATCTGCGCGTTGGTGAGCTGGCCGGTGATCTTCGACGCAGCCAGTGCCGCGACTTGCGAGTCAAGCAGTTGGCCCGCGATGTCGCTCGAGGCGACGGTGGCGGTCCAGCCCGTCGCCGTGTAGCGGTAGAGCTTGCCGTCCGTGGTAAGCGCCACCATGCGCCCGATGAAGTTCCCGCTGGCCGGCAGGCTGCTGGCCACTTCGACGGGCGTGAGGCCCGCAGCGAACGCGGTCAGCCCCACGGACCCGGCGGCGAGCTTGGCGGCCGTTACCGCGCCGCTGGCCAGGTTGCCCGCTTCCACGATCAGCGGGCCGAGGTCGGCCGTGCCGATCTTGCCGGTGGTCACCTGCACGCCGTTGGTGCCGCCAAACGGCACCACCGACTCAACGTCGTCAGCAGTCAGCCACTTGACCCAGATATGCCACTGCACTCCCAGGTCGGACGGGAAGCTGCCAATCTCTCCCACGAACTCGTGCTGCAGCGATGCGTTGGCGAACGTGGGAAGCGGATTCGGAGTTGGTCCAGGGCCAGGGTCGTACTTGGCGCCGTAGACCTTCGTGCGCGCGTAGCCGTGGCCCTGCGTGAACAGCGGCGGGTCCGTGCTGATGTAGACGGCCGCGAGGCCAGCCGTGACGGTCACGCCGCTCGGCGTGGGCGGTGGCGTCAGGTCCGGGGGGTCGGACGGCGTTGGCGCCGGTGCCGGGCCTGGCGCACCGGGAACGATGACGGTCGTGCTGCCGCTGCCGGATCCAGCTGCACCCGCAGGATCACCAGTGTTGCCGCGCAGTTCGCGGATGTGCTCGCGCGCCCGCACCAGCCACTTGCGTAGCTCCGGGTCGATGCGATCCGGCGGGGAGCCCAGGTCGGGCAGTTCGGTGCTCACGTCTGCCGAAGCTCCAGCATCGAGTCAGCGAGCACGATCCCGGTGACGGCACCGGCGGTGCTCACTTCCACCTGCCACTCGTCAGCCAGGAAGCCGCTCTTGAGCATCACCGTGTCCGGGCTCGGCACCGAGCGCGTCTCGGTGCTGGTCTGCGGGTTACCCTGCGCGTCGACCCAGCGCGCGGTGACCGTCACGCTCACCGGGTAGTTGTCCGCGGTCACCTGCATGTAGCCCATGTTCACCGGGCGCGGCGCCTGGAACACTCGGCTCTTGAACGTGGCGGTCATGAACGCCGCGCCGGCGTCCCACTTCTTGATGTCCGTGCCGTCCAGCACATACAGCGCATCGGTCAGGTCGTCCACGAAGACGGCCGAGTAGCCGAGGTCGAGGAAGTAGATGCCGCCTGGATTCGCCGGGTCGATCAGGAACGCCTTGAGCACGCCGCTGCTGGGCTCATAGATGCCCATGTAGAGGCCTTCGTAGACGGCGCCGATGATCGTGGCCGGCTTGAGGGCTTGCCAGTCGTCGCGCGTCATCAGCCCGCCGGTGATGATTCCGGGGGCGCGGTTGCCGTAGTAGGCCAGCCCATCAGGCGCAGCCCAGCACACGCCGTCTGCGACGGCCCTCGGCGAGCGCTCCGCGATGCACGACTGCTTGAACGACACCGGATCGTCGCCGAGCGAACTCGGGATCGAGCCGGTGACCACGTAGGGCCGCCCGGTGCTGAGCACCAACAGGTTCTTGTCCCACACGCACAGCGCCACCGGCGTGACATCCGGCGGCAGCGTCTCGTAGGCGATTGGCCACGCATGCGGTCGGTAGGCTTCGCAGTAGCGCACCGAGCGCCCGCTGATGCCGGCCATCATGCCGTTCCACATGCCAGTCAGGTGCTTGAGGTCGGTCGGCGGAACGTCCCAGGCGCGGCCGGTGGTGCCCACCGGGCCGTTGCTGGCCAGCGTGCTCGCACCTGGCGCCGTGCCGTTGTCCTGCGCCGTCGTGTTCGATGCCGGAATCTCGATCAGCAGGAAGAAGTCGGCATTGCCGCTGGTGCCGGCCACCGTGCGGTAGATGCGGCGCAGCGTGATGCCGTAGTTGCCCGCCGGCGCAGCGGCCAGGCCAGTGATGTCGATGACAGCGCCGGGCTTGCACACGATCGACGTGGGCGCGCTGGGCTTGCTTTCCTCGCCGCGATCGGAGACGAAGGTCTGCACGTAGAAGCGCGTCTCGTCCGTGCCGGTGCCTGCAGCGCTTTGCGTGAGCGTCAGCGGCGTCGATGGCGCCGGAATGCCGAGCTCGCGCGCAGCGCTCGGATACGGTGCGCTGGCCAGGCCAATGGTGTTGTCGGTGACCTTCGGTGCGCCGCTGCCGGTGAAATAGGTGCGCTCGGTGGTGTCGCTGGCGATGAAGCCGCGCGCTGCGTGCACGATGGTGGACCACGAGAGCCAATACTGACTGTCGTCGGCCACGTCCCGGCCCATGCGATAGATCGTCTTGCGGCCGCTCGGCACCGAGGCGACGGTCAGCGGTTGCCGCCACGGGCGCAAGTCACCGCGCCCGGGCTTCTGGTTCAGCGACGAGACGCCAACACCATCGGCGAGCAGTTTCGGCTGCAGCGCCTTGTTCGCTCCGGCAAATCCCGTGACGATAAACTTCATGCGCTTATGCTCCCGCGCCTTGTCGTGAACACAAGACCGGGGCTAGGCTGGCACCAGCACGCCGCCGCGGCTGCGCACCCACTTGCCTCCGCAGCGCGCCGCGCGCTTGGCGCGCTCGATGGCCTCGCGCATGAGGATGTTGACGTAGTAGGCGCCGCCGCCTCCACCGCCACCGCCGGCCATCTTGATCTCGACCGCCACCCCAAGCGCCTGCCCAAACACCGCTTGCGAATTGGCGTTGATCTCTGTCCACGCCACCGATGTGGATGTGCTGCCGGTGCGCTCCTGCGTCTGGAGGCAGGCATAGCCTTCTGATCCACTGACTGCGGCCACGTCATAGACCTCGGTCCAGCCAGAGCCCGGCGTCGCGGTGATGTCGGTTGTGCCGTCCTGCGCGATACCCCGTGCCGCGTAGACATAGGAGCCAGAAGCAGGAGCGCCGGAAAGCGTCATTGCTCCAGTCCCAGAAGTTCCCAGCGTCGCGCTTGAGGCGGTAGCACCAACGGGCGATCCGGTGTCATACCCGGTTTGCGAGAAGACCTGAAGAGCTACCCGAGCGTTGTCCAAGTTACTGGCTGAGTTGACGCTGTTCGACCAGACCGGCGCGATGGCTGAAGGGCTGCCGCCAACTTCTGCTCTCCATACCTCCAAGCACATGGAGTAGCTGAACCCCATCGCTCCACTATCTACGCCGATGATCTTCGTCCATGTCAGCCCACCAGTAAGACTGCTGTTTGCGGTGGCAATGACATCCGAGACGCCGTTGCCAACGATCATCGGATGCACAACGACAATCACGATGGAGTTGGCCTGCGGCGTGAACGATGGAACGGTGGCGCTGACAGCCCCGGCCACCGCATAGAGAGCCTTGGTGTTTACATGGTCTGAGCGTGCCATTACGCTGCCTCCAGTACGAGGACACGCTCACCGCCACTGGCGATGACTTGCGTGCCGGTGTTGGCGAAGGGGGAGCCGCTCACAGTGGTGTAGGCCCCCGTGGTTGGGTTGAATAGGCGGGCGCGCACGCTCGATGGTGTCAGTGCCGACATCACGACCGTGACGGGTTGCGAGGTCGGAATCCAGACCATCGCAAACGAGCCGTCGCTCGCCAGCGCCGGGCAGACGCGCGAGTTTCCAGAGCCCAGCGCCGAGCTGACAAGGCTGGTGTCTGTCTTCGGCTCCAACAGGTGCGTGTTGTATGAGTTGAAGAACGCGATTGCCCGCGCCATGTCCTGCGCGCCGGTGCTGTTGAGGTTCGACTCCCACGTCCCGGTGAACGGGTACAGGGTGTTCGGGCTCTCGAAGTGCCACACCGGGTTGTTGCCGTAGAAGTCACCGCAGGCACCGGACAACAGGGCCTGGTACTTCTGCAGACGGATGCGCGCCGCGCTCTCGGGCGGGTCGGGCTCGCCCTCGTACCACGCTTCGATCATGAAGAACGGCAGCGGCCCCGTGCGCGCGTACTCCGTGGCGCAGTAGCTGTAGACATCGTTGCTGCGCGGGTAGGCAGAGTTCAGCGTGTAGTCCGCGAACCCGCTCCAGGCTGTGTACGCAGAGTCACCCGGTGCGCAGTGACCGAAGATGATCGCGTTGGCGTCCACCGACAGAATGCCGGTGGCGATGTTCCACTGCTTGTTGCGCTCGGTCGTCGTTCCGGCGTAGTCACCGCCCATGCCCCAGACGATGTTGCCGAGTGGGGACAGCAGGTTGGCGACAGCCGCGCCGTAGGTCTGCAGCGTCCCGGCGCTGGCCGCAGTGACTTGGGCCATGCAGCCCTCACTGCCCCCGTTGAAGCCGAGATAGGCCGGCTCCAAGAAGACCACCATGCCGGCGGCTTTCGCCTGGCTGCAGATGTAGTAGACCCGATCCCAGAACGCGGTGTTGAGCACCCAGTTGTAGGGGGACATCACCGTGAACGGCGCAACCCCGTCCACGTTGTTGGTGTCCGGCGTCTGGCTCGTGAAGGCGAAGCCGGGCGCCTCGATCATGATGGCGTTAAAGCCCTTGGCCGCGCGGTCTGCGAGGTAGGTGTCGATCTCCGCGTTGGTGAGCTGGTTCGGCAGCATCCACGGGGTGTCACCGTGGACGATGAACGGACTGCCCTGCGCATCGACCAGGTAGCGCCCGCTGGCATGGATGGACAGCGGGAAGATGTCGCTTGCAACCGCCGGGAGGGCAAAGCGCCTGCGACCCATTCCAGCGACGGCGGCCGGCAAAGAAAGCATCACGCGAATGCTCCTGAGCGCAGCGATTGCCGGTTGGTGATGAGGGCGGCGCAGTCAGTGGTGTCCAAAGCGTTGTAGGTAGCCATGCTTCGCTTTAGGTTGCCTTCCCGGTCGTCTCACGAAGCGGGTGCGGATAGGTGTAGGCGGTGTAGCCAGGGCGGGCGGTGCCGACGATGAAGTCGCGCCCGGAGTTGAAGTAGCCGGCGTGACTTCCCCAGGAGCCGCCGTTCGCAACGGACCTGAACCCGCCCGATGAGGCGCCCGTGCCGGTGTTGCCCCACATATAGATCGGATCCACGAAGTAGCCGCTGTTCGACCCGCGCCCGTCCCAATTGATGGCAAGCTGGTGTTGCCGCGGATAGTCGCCTTGTCCGGCCGACACATACGCCGCAGGGGGGGACTGGAGGCCATAGGCGGCACCCGAGTTGTCCTGCTGGGCGCGGATGTCGAACTTGATCTCAGGCTTGTCCCCCCACGGCCCCGTCAGGGAATCGACTCGGTTGCCGTGGATGACGTAGAGGCCACCGCGAGCCCAGATGTGCCCACTGATGTTCGCCGCGTCGGACGAGGTTGACTGGCCGCTGCTCCCGTACAGGAAATCGTTGTCGTAGATTTCGACGTGACGCACCCCGATGGCGGACGTGTCGAGGCCGTGCGAGCCGACTTGGAAGAACACGAAGCGGTTGCCCCGGAACACGGCCCGGCAGGCGTCATCGCAGTCGTTGCCTCTGAAGGCGCCGCCCAGGAACCAGCAGTCTTCGATGTAGTGGTTGTTCTCGCCGCTCGTGTCGCGCGAGCCAATGGTGTCAGCGGTGCGCCAGGTGTCAGCGGCCCCCACTGCCTTCCACTGGAACGCGCCGTCGTTGATGCCGAGCGTGAACCAGCACTTTGCGAAGATCACCCCGCCAGGAACCTCGCAGCGGAACAGGTCGCCGCCGGAGGCCGTGAAGTCGCATTCTTCGACCACAACGGGCCGAGCAGACCATGCGCCACCGACGAACCACCCACGAACAGAGCTGCCGCCGCCTGTTCTGGTCATGGAGAAGCCGCGCATGCGGATCAGTCCGCCGGCCTGCTTGGTGACCGTGTTGCCAGTTCCGAGGGTGATGTTGGTGACGCCGCGGCCAGCGCCGAGCAGGCGCACCGCCTTGTTGATGGTCAGGTTGTTCCATGTGGCGCTGCCCGCAGGCACGGCCACCGTGTCGCCAGCAGAGGCTGCTGCGATGGCCGCTTGAACGTCCGATTCCGACGCGCTGGCCGCGTTGATGGTGTTCCCGCCGCCGGATGGCGGCGATGGCGGCGGGATTCGGATGCGCCTGGCGCTTGCCGCCATAGCGGAAGCAAAAGCGCCGAAGATCATGCAAGGCTCCGCGTGCCGCTGATGGTCACGCTCAGATCCGCCGCCGAACTCACGCTGGACACCACGATGTCCACCGTGTCGTTGGCTGCCACCACGTTTGCTGCGGTCGGCGTGCTGGTGGCCTCGGTGCTGGTCGCGTTGACAGAGCCGGTGGTGACGTTCACGCCGTTGATCCGCACCTGCACCGTGCAGGTGCCGCTGGCGGTCTTGGCGGCCACCTTCGTGATCGTCATGCCGAAGGGCATTTCGGTCGTGAGCACGTAGGTCTTGGCGGTCGGCGTCTCGGCGAACATCGCCATGCCGGTGTCCTGGGTACGCGCAGCCGCGCTCAGCGTCGTGCGCTGCGCTGCCGCATCGGCATCGTCCAGAAGATTGCGCCCCGCAGCCGTGATCGAACCCAGCGTGACCGTGTTGCTCGCAGAGAAGTACGGGAAGGTATTGGCCGTGCCAGCGGAGTCCACCAGCGCCCGGCCGCCGGCCGTGAAGTTGGCCAGCGCCGCGGTGCCGGAGCCAGTGAAGTACGGCAGGCGATCAGCCGCGCTCGTGAGGCCTGCAATCGCCGACAGCTCCGCATCAAACGCCTGCACCGTCGTGCCGATTGCAGCCGGCGCCAGGTAGTCGCTGCCGGCCGTGGCAGCCGCCAGCACGCCGCTGGTGGCCTTGAGCATGCCCGTGACAGCCGCGCGCTTGATGCTCTTGCCGCTGGCGGCGTTGAACAGCGCAATCTCGCCGTCCACCGAGGTCGCGGTGTTCGAGGACACATCGCCCGAGCCGGCCGGCGTGCTCCACTGCGGATTGGCACCGGCGCCCTGCGTCTGCAGGAACTGGCCGCTGGTGCCGGCGCCCAGCCGCGCCCAGCTCGAAGCCCCGCGATAGAGGATGTCGCCCTGTGCTGCGCTGCCGATGAAGTCCAGCAGTTGCGAGAGGGTCACTTCCTCCACCACGCCCGCACCGGCCGTGTTGCGGCCAAGCAGGCGCGCGGTGGCGCTGACGTTCTGCAGCTTGGCGTAGGTGACAGCGCCGTTGTCGATGGTCCAGACAGTGCCGCTCGAGCTGACAGTCACGTCGCCCTTGTCGCCGTCGGCCACCCCGCCGCCGGCTACCAGGGATTGACCGTTGGCGCGCTGATACCAGAGCACCAGCCAGTTGCCCGAGCCGAGCGAGTAGGCCCCGAAGCGGTCATTGGCCGCCGTCGTGATGTTGCTGCCGTTGTTCGGCAGGATCAGGCTGGTGGCGTTGTGGGTCAGCGTCAGGATGCCGGTGAATCGGCCCTGGCGATAGGTGCCCGCCGCCGCCGTGCCCAGACTGGTGATCGTCGTGGTGCCGCTGATGGCCACGTTGTTGCTCGTGGCCGCGCCGATGTCGGTGGTGGCTGCGCTGGCCACCGTCTGCTCGGCCAGGAAGCCGTCCGGGCCGGGCTCTCCGAACAACTGGTAGCCCGTGCCGTCGTAGCGCCAGGTCAGCCAGTACTGCGAGCTGGCCGGCATCACGAAGGTGGTGATCGTGCCCTGTCGCAGCACCGAGTAGCTGCTGGGGATCGTGATCGTGCGCGGGTTGGTGTCGGTGTTCGTGAGGAACAGCGTGAACACCGTGTTGGCCGTGGCTGGTGTGGCCGAGAAGGTCAGCGTCGAATCGACCGCGATGCTCTTGGTGTTGAGCGCTCGCGTCACGTCGATCGCCAGCGCGCCCATGGCGTTGGCCGTGAGCACGCTCGCGCCCTGGTGCGTCTCGATGCCGGTGAAGTTGGCCGCGCTCAGGGTCTTGTTGGAGAGCGTGTCAGTGGTGGCGCGTCCCACCAGCGTGTCGGTGCTGGTCGGCAGGGTCAGCGTGCCGGTGTTGACGATCGTGCCGATGACCGGGGCGGTCAGCGTCTTGTTCGTCAGCGTCTGCGCATCGGTGGTGCCCACCACGGCGCCGGATGGGGCGGCCAGCGTGGCGATGGTGCCCAGGCCCAGCGTGGTACGCGCCGCCGCGGCATCGGCGTCGTCCAGCAGGTTGCGCGCGAAGGCCGTCAGCGTGGTCAGCGCCGCGGTGCCGCTGCCGGTGAAGTACGGGAGCTGGTTCGCCGCCGAGGTCAGGCCGGCGATGGCTGACAGCTCGGCGTCGAAGGCCTGCACGTCGGTGCCGATCACGAGGCCCAGGGCCGAGCGCTGCGCCGCCGCCGTGGTCGCCGCCATCAGCGTGCGCGCGGCCGCGGTGAAGTCGGCCACGGCTGCCGAGCCGGCGCCGGTGAAGTAGGCCAGCTTGTCGGCCGCGCTGGTCAGGCCCGCGAAGGCCGCCAGGTTGGCGCTGTAGGCCTGCACGTCCGTCCCGATCACTAGGCCGAGCACCGTGCGCGCCTGCGCGGGCGTGAGGGCTTCGGGCGAGCCGCTGCCGGCCGTCGTACGGCCCAGGATCGTGCCGGTGGCCACGTTGGCCATCTTGGCCAGCGTGACGGTGGCGTTGTTGATCGTGATGACCGTGCCGGTGCCGCTGACGGTCACATCACCATAGGAGCCGTCAGCGAGGGTGCCTCCGCCACCACCACCGCTGGACGAGATCGTCAGCGTGTTCGACGCATCGTTGTACGTGAGCGTGATGTTGGCGCCGGCCGTCAGCATCGTGGCCACGCGGTCATCCACCGCCTCGGCGAAGTCGCTGATGGTGGCGCTGCCCTGCGTGCCGGTGTGGTTGGCCCGGTCGAGGATGAAAGCATCGCTGATGCCAAGCGTGCCGCGCGCGGTGGCCGCGTCGGCTGCGCCCACCAGCGTCGAGCCGAAAGCGCTGATGCCGTGCGCCGTGGACAGCGCGGCGTGCGTGCTCACGGCGTTGGCGGGCTCGAAGGCGCTCGATGCCAGCAGCGCAGCAGACCCCAGGCCCAGCAGCGCGCGCTGCGCCGCCGCATCGGCCGCAGCGGCCAGGTTCTTGCCGGCCGTGGTGAACGCCGCCGACAGCTTCGAGGGCGTCACCACGCCGTCGTCCAGCGAGATGAGCGAGCCGCCACCGGAGACGGTCACGTCGCCGTAGTCGCCATCCGCAAGGCTTCCACCGCCGCCACCGGTGAGGTCGGCCGCGGCCACCCAGACGCCACCCACGCGCTTGAGCACTTGGCCGTCGCTGGCGCCGGCGAGGTTCACGTCGGTCAAGCCCGCCAGCGTGTGCGTGTGGGCCAGAAGCGGGTAGCGCGCATCACCGCGCGCCTGGTTCAGATACTGCGGATGGTCGTCGTCGCCCAGGCCGGTCAGCGCGCCGTGGTCGGTGCCGCCACCGGCCCCGCTGATGTACGCCAGCGCGTTCCACGCGGTCAGGCCGTTGCCGGCCTTGAGCTTGAGCGTGTCCGTCTCGAAGCCAAGCTCACCTTCGGCCAGGATCGGGTTGGCGGTGGTCCAGGCTGCGGCCGTGCCGCGTCGGACTTGAATGCGCTGTGCCATTAGGGCGTCCCCCCGTCAATTGGGTCGGTTGAGGTGTAGTTGGTGTCCGGCCCGCCGCCGTCCACGTTGCCGCTGGTCGAACCGCCGCCAGTGGCCGGCGCCGGTGCGGCGTTGGTGCCAGGGATGGAAAGCTCCACCACCACCGTGCGCGACATCGCGCGCTGCAGGCTCACGCAGGTGACGGGGATGCGGTACTTCTGGCCGATGGAGCCGCCGGCCAGCGTCAGCTGCACGAGGGCGCCGTCGAGCGTGTACGTCTCCACCACGTCGGGCGCATCGCCGATCGTGATGGTGTCCACCGTGTCGGCGATGGACTCCAGCCAGGGCTGGAACTGCACAGGCACGTAGGCCTTGGCGTCGTAGAGCTTGGTGACGCGGATGAGCGTGTTCATGGTCAGAAGAACCTCTCCGGCTTGTCACGAACCTGCTTGGCGAAGCCGCGCTCGGCCTGGTGGCCGGTCGATGCAATCGCGTCGCGGAACTTGGTGAGGCGGTCAGCAGCCTCGATCGGGTCGCGCCACTCGCCCTTGAGCAACAGGATTCGCGCGAGCGCGCCCGAGGCGATGTCGTCGGCGTGGTGCGCGAGGATGTCGTTGGGCAGCGTGAAGGCGTTCAGCGACGGCTTGAGCGCCGCCACCACGTCGATTTCCGCGCCGGCTATGGGCGGGTTGGACAGGCGCAGCGTGCGGCGGTCTTCGGTCCAGGCGCGCAGGCCGATGCAGCCGTAGCGCACCGCTTTGCGGCCGGGCCGTGCACTCACAATCTCCGCTTCCTCCGGCCGCGCGTTCGGGCCGGTCTTCACGTTGACTTCGATGAGCTTGGCCACGTCGCACTGGTCGTCCAGCGGGAGCGCGTAATCGCTCGAGTAGCCGTCAGCCAGCAGCGTGTCGAGATCCACTTCCCACACCAGCGTGCTCTCGAAGAACTCGATCGCAGCCTGGCGCGCGTGGTGGATCACCGTGTCGCGGGGACAGCCTCCGCAGCTTGGCCAGATGAAGGGCAGCAGTTCATCGAAGGTCACGAGGCTGCCCCGAGGGGCTCAGGCGCCATCGGCAGGCGCTGCAGGTTCGGGTTGTTGCCCGTGATGGCCTGCACCTTGGCGTTGAGCGAGTTGACGAACAGCGACGAGAAGCCCGCCGCCCGGTTGTCGTTGACGGCGAAGTCGGCGTTCTTCATGTACGCCCGCGCGCAGATGTAGTTCGTCAGGTCATCGACGTGCTCGTCGCCGATGCTGATGGTCAGCGTGCTCGCGCCGTCGAACTTGTAGAGCTCGGCGCCAGGCGTGCCGGTGTTCGGGATCAGCGGCGGCTGCGCGATGTAGGCAATCTCCACCCACATGGCCGGCGAAGCCGGGATGGCCGGCTGCACGTAGAAGTGCCGCGGGGTGCGCGGGTCGTAGGTGATCTGGTGCACCTTCGTGCCCGTGACCGTGTGCCAGTTCGGCCGCTGCGTGTCCAGGATGCGGCGATCGACGGGCTGCGGGATGGCGTCTCCCGGCGTGCTGCCGTTGGTGCCCATGTTGCGGATCACGTCGAGCACCTGCACGCCATAGATCGGCGCGGCCGGCGTGGTCCCATCGCCGGGGATGCAGTCGGCCGCCAGGATCGTCTCGATCGACTGGCGCGTGCCGGGCTTGAGCTTGATCGCGTCGATGCGCGAGCACGCGGCGGGCAGGAACTTCGTGATCGCCAGCTGGCCGTCGTTCAGCCAGTTGACGAGTTCCTGCTCAGGCCAGCGGTTGAACTGTGGCGCAACGTCCTGCAGCAGCCCACTGACCCGCCAGAGCAAGTCCTTGACCTTGGTGGTTGCTGCCATGCCTCATGCCTCTTCGCTGATGAGTTCGAAGTGCCGCGCGATGGTCAGCTTGACGTTCTGGCGCAGGCGGTCTTCGGTCAGGTTGTCCACGTCCCGCTGGGGGACTCCGGCCCGGCGCGCGTAGGTGCGCAGCGCCTGGCCGGCGAGCCGATCCACGTCCAGTGACGCGAGCGGCGCGGTGTTCTCGGGCGCGAGGGGCGAGCTGGCTGCGGCTGGCTCCGATGGCCGCGCCTGGGCTTCCGGCTCCACGGGAGCCCTCTGCTTCGGCGCGGCCTTCGGCGCCACGGCTGCTACCTGCTTGCGGGCCGGCTGCTTCGCCTTCCCGCTGCCCCTCACGCCGCGAGGCATCAGACGCCCTCGGACTGCGGACGCACGAACAGCGTCATGCGGACCTTGGCGCCGACCACCGGGGTCGTCAGCGAGGTCAGCACGATGCCGACCGAGCGGTCCCCGGTCGTCGGGGCGATGCGGCCGGAGCCGGCCACGTCCATGCGCTTGATGCCGGCGGTGGCAAAGTTGGCCGCGTTGTTGAACTGCGCGCCGACCGTGCGGGTGCCGCCGTCGCCGTAGGCGCCGGACATGATGCCGACGTTGCCGACCGAGGTCGCCGCCAGCGATTCGTTGTCCACGATGCAATCCACCGGGACGTAGCCCGCCGGCAGAGCACACATTTCCACCACGTCGCCGGCGGCGTCGCCGGTCTTGATGGTGTAGTCGCCCACGATGGGCACGATGTCGGTGGCCGCGTTCGCGCTCGGAACGGGGACCTTGTTCACGACTTGGAGGGCCTTCAGCAGTGCCATTCTTTGCTCCTGAGTGGTGGTGTCACGAGGAACCGGGCGCTAGGCCCGGTTCAGCTCGATCAGAGGGTGGTGCCGGGGGCCAGCGTGTAGGTGTGGTCCACCGTGATCTGGCCGAAGTCCATGCCGTTGAAGCGGCACTTCTTGTAGCCAGCGATCAGGCGCATCACGATCACTTCTTCCTCGCCGTGGTCGAGGTCCGACTCGGAGAGTTCGTAGCGCGTGTTGCGCATCTGGCCCTTGGTCCCGTAGGCCACCGCCGCGGCGTGCGCGCCCAGGAACAGCGAGCGCATCACCGGCACGGTGCCGGCGCCGCCGTTGTTGAATTTCACGATCGTCTCGACTTCATCGCCGAGCACGCCGTTGTAGAGGAACTTGCCGCCGGTGAAGATCACCGACTTCGAGCCCTCGGCCGTGATCTTGGCCTTCTCCAGCGTCAGCCAGCCGGCATCGCCCACTTCGCGGCGGATGTCGAACATGCCTTCGGGGCCGGTCAGGAACACGAAGTGGTTCGAGCCGTCCACCGAGCACGGCGTCATCTTGGCGGCCTTGCCGCTCTTGATGTCGCCGAGCATCTTCTTGGCCTTCAGGTTGGCCGAGTCGATCACCAGCGTGCTGAGCTTGTGGGTGTTCTGCACCAGCGTGGCGAACGTCACCGAGCCGTCGTAGGCTTGGTAGTGCGCAGCGTCCGGCGCCTCGAAGGCATTCGGGAAGCCGGCGTAGCCCACCGGGTAGTGCTGGATTTCGTCGCCCTGGCCACGCGCCCCGGAGAGAGTCATCGTGATCTGCTCGTCGTGGACTTCCGCGGCGTAGTCCGAAAGCCGGGCCTTGGCCTGCTCGGCGATGTCGAACGGGACCCGCTTCTGGTCCATGATGTCGCCGCAGTTCACCGCGCGGCGGTGCTTGTCGATCCGCAGCTTGTCGGTGAAGTGGTTGAGCTTGTCCTCGAAGCCCGCCAGCTTCTCGGCGCCCTCGCGGGGCTTGCCGGTCATCTTGGCGATGAGGTACATCGTCACTTCGTCGCCGGGGCCGTCCTCGAGCGAGGTCTTGCGGATCACCGGCATGGCCGACTTCTCGGAGCCGGTCATCTTGGTGAACTTGGACTTCTTCTTCTGCTCGTTGGCGACTTCCGTCTCCCAGAGCTTCACCGCACCGGGATCGGTCGGCAGGATTTGCGTGCGTGCCATGTGTGCTCCTGTGTGAAGGCACCATGACGCACGTCCTGCGCGTCTATCAGCCCGGCGTACCGGGCACCAACTCCGGCGCTAGGCCGGCTCTCTTGCAGGTCGATTGACCTTGACGGATTCGTCCACCTGCACGACGAGACGGGCGCGTTGCCCGTTCTTCTCTCGGAGTGTCAGACGGATTTCCCTGATGTCAAGACCGGGGCGCAGCGTGCATTGCTGGTCTTCCGTCAGTTCGAGCGCGAGTGATTCGCCGACCTTCAGGTCGACCACCATTGCACCGCTGCGTTGCTTCCCCATGTCTTAGCGCCGTCCCTGGTTCGGGCGGATCGTGGCGCGCAGCAGTTCGGTGCGCTGCGCGGCCGGCATGGACGCCAGCGCGGCCTCGGCCTGGTCCGGGTCGTCCATGCTCACGATCGCGGTGGCCGCGTCGTTGGACACCGGGTTGGCGCTGGCCTGCGGCATTCCGCCCAGCGTCGGCGGGATACCGCGCATGGTCGGCGCTGCAGGTGCTGCGGCCGGGGCAGCGGCCGGCGCGGGGCTCGGCGCCGGCGCAGCGGCCTTCACGCCACGCACCGCACAAAGCGCGTCGTGCGCGGCCTGCGCGAGTTCGGCGAAGCTCTTGCCGCCGTTCTCCGGGTCGGCCATCACCGCGCCGAGCATCTTGTCGAACGCGGTGGCGTTCTTCGCGTCGGCGTAGTCGAGCTGACCGGCTTCCTTCGACGCCTTCATGATCGACGCCAGCACCTGCTGCTGGGTCTGGATCACCGCCTGGCGGTTCAGGTTCTCGATCGTCTCGGCCTGCACCTTCGCGGTCAGCACCGCATCGCGGCGGTCTTCGAGTTCGGCCAGCTTGGTGTTGTACTCGTCGTCGCCGAGTTCGCCGTTGGTCCACTTCGTGCGCAGCGCGGCCTGTTCGTCGCGGACGGTCTTGAGCTCGGCGCCGAAGTCGCGGGCCTCGGGCGCTTCGTAGGTCGGGCGCACCGGCTCGGCGGTGGTCGCGCTGTCCGTCTCGCTGCCCTCGCCATCGGCTTCGGTCGTGGCGGCGGCTGCGGCTGCGGCTTCGCCCTCGGCGCCTGGCTCGGCAGCAGCGGGTGCCGGCGCAGGCGCAGTCGTGGTGTCGTCATCGGCCGGCGCGGGTGCAGCGGCAGCCGGTGCGGGCGCCGGTGCGCCGCTGGCCTGCTGCTCCAGCAGCGCGCGCTCGTCGGGCAGGAGGTCGTCGTCGGGGAGGGAGTTGCTCGGGGGCATAGGTGCTCCTGATGTGTAGATGGGTCAGTCAAAGGCGGCGATGCGCCGCGCCAGCACGTCGGAGTAGGCCGCCATGTGCCCTTCCTGCTCGGTGAGGCGCTGCTTCTCGTCGGTCGGCAGCGAATCGAACACGCCACCAACGGTCGCGCAGAAGGCGCGCAACTTGGACAGCTTCTCGTCCAAGTCGGCCTTCTCCGCAATGACTCGCTCTTGGTGAGCCGGGCGCGCGCTCATTCGGCGTTCTCGGCTTGAGGTTCGTCGGCGATGTGCACCGCGGCCAGCGCGCCCTTGTAGGCAACGATCGCCATGACGCGGCGGTCGTCCTCGCCGGCCATGAAGCGCTCGATCGCGCCCTCGGCCACTTCGGGCTTCGAGGTCGCGGCGTCGCCGGTGATGACGGGCAGCGCGCGGGCCTGCTCGATGCGGCGGATGTCGTTCACCACCTTCGCGGGCTTCTTCTGCTCGGCCTCGGGCGGCGCCGGCGGCGGCGCGTTGTCGGCGCCCTCGGCGGGCGGGGTGGCCGGCGATGCGGCGGGGGTCTTGGCCTTGGCCATGTTCACGCTCCTTGCGGGATGACGCCATCAGGCGCCGGGGTTATGGCGACGTGCTTCCACGTTCTGCCGGTGTAGATGTCTCGTATGCAGTCCTGCGACACGCCGAGGCTCAGCGCGATGTCGCGTCGTGATATGCCCGCGGCCAGTTGCGCCTTAGCTCTTGCTGCCGTCTCGTCGGTGAGTTTCACGAAGTCACGATTGCGGCTGTTCTCGCCGGCAGTGACCCATCGGCAATTTGACTTGTTGTATGGCTCCGTGCCTCGCTCGCGGTCCAGTTGATGCTGGTCCGAAGGACGCGGCCCTACATCAGAGACGAACTGCCAGAAGTCATTCCATTCTTGGCACACGGAAATTCCTTTGGCTCCGTAGTACCGAAACGAGGTTGACCTTGGGTCATGGCATCGACGGTGCATTTCACGCCATACCTGATACAGCGGATGCCGCTGCTTGCTCACTGGCTTGACTCGGTGGCACGGTGCTCCACAGGTCGTGGAGTGGCCGCGGACCAGATTCGAGGCCAGAACATCGCATTCCACTCCGCACTCGCAGCGGCAGCGCCAGCGAGCACGCCTGCCATCGCTGGATGCAAACGCGAGGCACGTCAGTTGCCCGAACTGCTGTCCGGCTAGGTCTGCTCGCCTCATTGCGGCACAACTCCGTCGGCTGCCATCGTTTCTATGCCGGTCCTGGCACCATCGGTCTGCTGCGCGGGCGGGATGTCGCCGCCGGGCGCTGGCATGGGTTCGGGGGTGGCCGGCGCGGCGCCGGCCGGCACGTTCGCGCCAGTGCCCTGCCCGCTCATGTCCTCGAAGCCGACCGACTCCAGCAGTTGATCGGCCACGGCCATCGCACCGGGCACCTGCACGGCCACCTGGGCGGCCTGGGCGCTCATGTAGACCGTCTCCAGTCGCTTGGCCATCGCCTCGGCGTCGAGCTTCAGGCCCTTGGCCTGCGCTTCCTTCACCTGGGCGCGCAGCATGGCCAGTTCGGCCTGGAACTGCGCCTGTGCGAGTTCGGCCTTCTGCTTCTTGAGCGCCTGCTGCTCGGGCGTCTCGCCTTCGTCCGGGTCCACCGCGCCGGTGGCCTGGCGGATGCGCTGCACGATGAGCTGCTTGTTCGGGAGGTCGGACCACTCGAACACGAGGTCGATGATGCTGGCCACCACCGCGGGCGCCACCGGGGCGAGCTGGCCGAGCATCTGCATGGCGCTCTCGAACGCGGCTTCGGCCAGGGTCTGCCGCCACGGTGCATCGCCGGTCACGAACGTGGCCTTGTGGCGGGTCACGTCGTTGAGCTTCTGGCCCGTCACCGGGTCGATCTGGTTGATCGTGGTGTAGTCGAGCTTGAAGCGGTCGCCGGTGATCGAGAAGGTCTTCTCTTCGGTGTAGAACTGCTCGATCAGCGACGTGGAGAGTTCGCCCTCCATCTGGTGCGCCAGCAGCAGGTTGTCGAAGGGCTCTGCGGTCAGCAGCGCGCCCTGCTCGTGCTTGGCGATGATCCCCTTGGCCGCGATGACGTTGCCCTGGCCGCCGCGCTGCTCCATGCTCACGCCGCTGGCGCTGCGGATGCTCTCGCGGTCGTTCTGCGCGAGCATCAGCTGGAAGTTGGCGTCGCTCTTGCGCTCGCCCACCTGCACCTTGCCGCCGGAAATGGCGCCATCGGCGTAGATGGCCACGCCGTCCGGGGAGTTTTCCTCGTCCCGGATTTGCTCCACGTCCATGATCTTCTTGTCGATCGCGCCCTTCTCCAGCCGGATGTTGCGCGACGAAGCCTCGAACAGCGACTTGCTCATGCGCTTGTTCAGGTCGTCCTGCGGGCCGCGGATCGGGCGCACCACGCCGTAGGGCTGGCCATCGCGCTTGCGGCGGTAGCACCAGACGGGCACGAAGGGGAAGCGGTTGTGCTGGTACGGGGTCTGCGCCTCGAGGATCGTCTCCAGCTTGGTCATGATCGAGACGTGCATGACCATCTTGCCGCGCACCCGGCCGTTGGGGTCGCGCACGGTCACCGGCTCGAAGTTCCAGCACTCGATCAGCAGCACGCGCTTGCGCGGGTTGTTGATCCAGGCGTCGGCGTCGTAGTGGATGTACTTGGCCGGCATGTTGGCGCGGCCGATCAGGCCCATGCTCGGGAAGATGCCGCTCCAGCCCTCGTCGCTGCCACCGTCCAGGCCGGAGTTGGAGGCGCGCTCCAGCTCCACCGCCTTGTCCGGGAACCACGCCTGCGCGATGTCGAGGTCCACTTCCTTAAAGCGGAACAGGTAGCGCGAGTCCGACAGGTCGTTGCGCTCGCCTAGCGAGTCGTGGAGCATGTTGCGCCACGATTCGGCGCGGACGTAGATCGGCTCCTTCTCGGCGTCGTCCTCGATCCCGACTTCCAGCCAGCCCAGGCCCGCCTTCACGGCGTCATCGAACGCGCGGGAGCGCTCGAAGGGCACGCGGTTCACGTCGGCCAGGTACTTCAGCAGCTTCGTCTTGACTTCGGCGTCCTGCGCGGCTTCCTTGGCGGCGTTATTGCGCGCGAGGACCTTGAAGTCGCGGCGCATGCGGCGCTCGGTGCCGATCAGCCAGTCGATTGTGGGCTTCACTTCGTTGAAGACCACCGGGTTCTGTCCGCGGGCCCGCACCGCGGCCGCTTCTTCCTCGGTCCACTGGAGCGAGTCGTAGTAGTCCTCGTCCAGCGCCTGCTGGTATCTGTTTGCCTCTTGGCGCTGCCACTCCATGCTGAACCAGGCGCGACGGCGCTGGAACCGTTTTTGTGCGTCGTAGTCCGGCGCTACCGTGCCGATTGCGTTCTTCTTGCGGGCCATCAGATGGTTCCTCCTGGGTGGAGTTCGCGCTTGGCTGCTACGTATGCAGCGTGAGCCTCGGCTGCGGTTTTGTACGTGCCAAGTCGATGCACGGTCCTGTTGATGCAGATAGCCGCTTTGAATCCACGCTTGTTGTGCGAGACGCCCAAATAGCCGGTGCGGCTGTCTACGTGCGCTTGGCGCTGGTTCTGCCCATTGATGGCGCGCGGTACATCGCGCAGGTTGGACCATGCGTTGCATGCCACGTTGCCATTCCGGTGGTCTACCTCGCCTTGTGGCCATTGGCCGGTGATGTAGAGAACGGCCAGCCGATGAAGCAGGTAGGACCTTCCGTCGAGCATGACGCGCAAGTAGCCATTCGCATCTGGGCTGCCGACCACTTGGCCAGTCCGAGCCCTGGAACTCAGGGTGACGATGCGAGTGAACTCACCCGTCTCCGGGTCGTAGCGCAGCACTTCGCGCAGGCGTTCGGCAGTGAGGCTCAAATCACGTCCTCCCTGAGCGTCTTGCCGTGCTGGTCTTTCACGGTCATTTCCAGAAGCGCCTCGCCGGCTTCCGCCTGGCGCATGGCCGGCGGCATCGGGGGGCAGCGGATCAGGTCGGGCGTGTGGCGCAGGATCACGTCCAGCAGCCGGAACACTTCGAGGTCGATCTGGTTGCGGCCCAGCGTGGGCAGCGCGCGCCAGCACTCGATGAATGCCTCGCGCGTCGGTGTGCCGCTCGGGTCGGCGTACTTGGCGATGCTGCTCAGGCAGATGCCGAAGATGCCGGCATTGCGCCCGCCGGTCTTCGACCAGATGGCCATGACGGGCTCGCACTCGCGGCCCTCCAGATACCACTCGATGCTGACGACGTACTCGCCCGCGCTGAACTGCGCGTGCACGTTGTCGCCCGCCTTGAACATCTGGCGGCCGGTCGGGCTCAGGATCAGGGCTTCGCGGTTCATGAGGTTTTCCAGTTGCGCCGACGTGGCCGGCGGTCGTCGTCGTCTTCGTTCTCGAGCGACGAGGTTTCGGAGTAGCCCTGCGCGAACTGGCGCCAGGCGTCGGCGCCGTGCGAGGCCCAGTTGTGCAGCGGCTCGGCGCTCCAGATGCCGCGCTTGTCGTCCCACTCGAACTGGTAGCCGTCGAGGCATCGGATGCCGTTACCGGCGCCCATGTCCTCGCCGTTGTCTTCGTCGGGCTTGTGGTCATCGAACCAGTGATTGCCGCCCAGCGCCGTGCGGGTCAGTTCGATGCCCTGGCTGATGGTGGCCACGCGCGGCACCACCTTGATGCTCTCCATGCCAAGCTCGCCGAGGATGCGGCGCTTGGTGGTCACCACTTCGCCCAGGATTTCGGCGTCGGCGTCGTGCGGCAGGTAGTGCGTGCCCCAGCGGTAGCCGTGGCGCAGGCGGTGCGCCTCGCACACGTCGATCCACCAGTGCCGCAGGCCCTTGCCGCTGCCCTCGCGGTAGTAGAACCATCGGTGCTGCAGGCCGATGTGCTGGTGGAACCAGATGGCGGTGGCGTCGTTGACCCCGAAGTCCCAGAAGGTGTTGACGGGGTAGTTGGGGTCCAGCGGCACGCGGCCAAGACGGCCTTGCTCGCGCAGCCGGGTCATCTGGTCGCCGTACACGGCGCCCTCGATGGCCTGCTCGAACGCTTCCTTCGGAGTCGCCGGGTACTCCTGCTTCATCTTCTTGCCCAGCGTCTCGCTCATCTTGGCGTACCAGGCGCGCTGGCCGCGGTCGAGCTTGATGCGTAGCTCGGCTTCGAGCTTGGCGAAGTATTTCCGCAGGGTGTCCGGTATCTCCACGAGGTCGGCTTCCGCCTCGGTCAGCCGGTAGTCGTCGCACTCGTACCAGGGGAAGAAGTGCAGGCGCCAGTCCAGCCGCGTCTCGGGGGTGCCTGCCTCCAGGCGCTTCATGGCCGGCTCGCAGAGGTCGTAGAACAGGCCGAAGGCGCCCTCGGCGGTGCTCTCCACCACCGTGATGCCTTGCTCGGCCGCCGGGAAGGCGCCGGTCTTGATTTCCTCGGCGCGCTGCGGGAACTTCAGGCCGATCTTCCCCAGCTCGGAGACGTGCAGCAGGTTCACCGTGCCGCCGCGGGCGCTCACGGCGATGCTGATGCGGCTCGGGTTGGCCTTGCCCTCGGCATCCTCGTGCGCGAACTCCAGGCCCTCGCCCTTGGTCTTGGCGTGCACCGGCACGGCCTGGCGGATCACGTCGGGCAGGTGGTCGTAGGCGAACTCCACCTTGCTGAACAGCTTCTTCGCGTTGGGCAGCGTGTCGGCGATCACCACGCCGTTGAAGTTGCGCAGGAAAATGGCTTGGTCGAGCTGCAGCAACTGCATCAGCGTCGAGTTGTGCGAGACGAAGCCCTCGGCGATAAACGTGCCGGTGCTGGTCTGCAGGTCGATCAGTCGCTGCTCGGGCAGCGGTTCGATGGAGACGATGGTGGCCCACGCTTCGCCGGTGCGTTTGCCCGGCATGTCTTTGCCTTCCCACCAGCGGCGGGCCAGGAAGCGCGTCGGCCTCGTCTGTCCAATCAGGCGGAACAGGTCATCCATGCGCGTGAAGCACAGCTTCGGCACGGGCACGCTGCCGAACTTGCTGGGCCGTTCAGCAGCGTCAGCCTCCATCCGATAGGCGTAGCCGCGGTCTGCGGCGTACTGTTGCAGCCGATCCCAGACTGGTCCTTCACGCTGCGCGACGCACACGCTGGCGCCGGTGCGGCTGGGGAGAGCCATCGAACCTTCGCCGTCGAGCATCCCGCCGAACCATCCGTCCTCAACGGTGGGGGCTTTCCACGGCTTCGTGACCCAGCGCACCTTGGTGCCCACGGTCAGCCGGCCTTTGCCATCCTCCACCATGCGCCACTCGGCGTCGGTGGCCACCTTGCGGGAAAGCCAGCGGTGTTTGCCGCTGCACACGACGCTGCGGCCGTCGTGGAAGGTGATGCGATAGGCTTTGTCGGTGCGCTCGGCAATGGCTTGGATGGTCGCAGTACGCATCTTGCGGGCTGCGCCTCGGCCGCCGGGCGTGTCCGCGTCAACTGCCACAACCTCGTCGCCGAGTTTCAGCGCGTCGATGCGATGCCAGGTCAGATCTGCCTTGAGCACGCGCGTGCTCGGATCGAGGCAGAAGCCCAATTGGCGGGCCTTCAACACGAGATTCTTGTTCCACAGGTTGCGGATCAGGTGCAACTGCTGCGCGTTGGGCTTGAATCGAACGCACTCCCCCTGCTTGTCAACCACCCAATACAGGTTGGACAGGCGCCACTCCAGGTTGGCGAAGTCGGCGTGCTCGCCGAACAGCGCTTCGGGATCGACGTAGATGTCGGCTTCTGCCGTCACGCCGGGCTCCCCTTCTGCCGCGCCTTGGGTGGGACGATCGGGATGCGCGTTTCCGCGCTGGTGTGCAACTGGCCCAGGAACTGCGCGAAGGCCTCGGTCAGCGCCGGCTGCTTCTGCTTGTTGTCCAGTTCGTAGGCGCCGAAGACCTTGGCCAGCTTGTCGAGCGCGCCGTCTTGGTCGCGCATCAGCACCTGCATGCCCTCCTTGGTGGTCTTCACGCCGCTGAACAATCGCCGCGCGGCCGGGCTGAGCTTCCGGGTGTCGGCGAACCACGGCCGCGGGATGCCGTCGCCCTGGCAGTGCTGGCATTCCGGGTTCGGCTCCTGCCAGGCGGGCGGGGTTCCATCCTGCTCGGGCCAGCAGGAGTCGCACGAGACGTGCCGCATCTGCGTGAGCTCGTTCGGGTCGGCCAGGGCCAGCGCCACCAGTTCCCGGATCACGTCCTCGCGCCCGAAGTCCACTTCGGTGGCCAGCTTCTCGCGGTGCTGCTCAATGTAAGCGCGCACCTTCGGGTTTCTCAGGAGGCGCCATGCCTCAGTTGAGGCGGTGTTGGCCTTCACGCCGGGATGGGTCAGCATGTAGGCGGCGGTGCCGTTGAAGCTGCGGACGTACTCCTTGGCGAAGGCGAGCATGCCCGGCGTCATGCTGTCCGGGTCGGTGGTGGGCTGGGCGGCGAGAAGCCGCTCGGTGACGTTGGAAGCGGGGGAACGAGTCGAACGTCCGACCTCCGGGGTATGAACCCGGCGCTCTCCCACGGCTGAGCTACCCCGCTTCTGGGTGACCTTCTTCTTGGCGGGCGCAGCCTTACCCTTGGCGGCTGGTGCGCGCTTCTTCGGGGGTGGTTGCTTCTTGCTGGTGGCCATGCGTCCGCGCTCGGTGTTCGATGCGGCGGCACTGCTCCCCTAGCAACTGGTGGCGGTTCTCTCGCTTCCACTGCGCGGCGCGCAGGATGTACTGGAAGACGTTCTCGCCGGGTTGCTGCTCAGGGGTGGGCAATTGCCGCGCTCCGATGTGTGCGCGGGAACTGTCCAACGGAATCGGCGAAATGCAAGACCGGGGGTGGCGAAGAAAAGCCCGCTCGGTGGCGGGCTGGTGCTGGCTCGGGACCTAACGTCCGTTAGGCGTTGCGGTTGATAGCGTGCGCCATGTCCTGCCGGCTGATGCCGTGCTGTGCCGCCTCGAGCATGATCTGCTCGCGCACCTTGATGGCATTGCGGTTCACCATCGCTAGTTCGTGCGGGCCTATTGGCTTGACTGAGCCGTCACGAATCGGGCCGGTGCACACTGTTCGGTCGTAGGCTTCCGTCTCGCGGTGGTAGCGCTCGGCCAGCTCTGCCGCTTTGCGCTCCTGCTCTGTCGGCCGCCAATCCTGCTCGAACCCCTCGGCGAAGTCCACGCCGACGTGACGCAGGAATCTGCTCTCGAACTCGGCGCGCGACACCTTGCGGACGTGGAACATGCTGCCCATGTCCTTGGTGCGAGGGTCGATGGTGAAGCGGGGTTCGACGCGCTCCACCTTGATCGCGCTCATGCCGTACACCAGCGCATCGCGCATGTGGTCGCTCAGGTCTGCACCGGACCACTCCACCGTGCGGACGACGCGCCGCAGCAGGCGAGCGCAGCGCTGGCGGTGGTAGAACGCGGCGCGGCGGGCCTGCTTGCCGCGGTAGCTGCGGGTCGGCGGCGCCATCACGCGGACGTTGTACTCGGAGATCGGGCGCATCAGGCCACGGTTGGCGTCGGCCATCAGCGCGGCCATCGTGGCGATGCCGGCTAGGCGCGGGCGGGAGTAGTACCAGCGTTCGCTCATGGCTCAGTCCTTCGGCATGGGGAAGGCGGCGCGGATGGCGGCTTGCGCGAGTACGTCATCGAACTCTCGATCCACGATCCGCGCGCAGCGCTCGGCCACCAGGGCGGCGAAGCGGGCGAGCGCAGCGCAACCGACGCTCGGCGCCTCGTCCGATTGGAAGCGCGAGCCATCGCTGAACACGTCATCCATGCCGGCCTCTCGCGCCAGCCGCTCGATCAGTTCGTTGCTCATGGCGTCACGCTCTTGCAGTAGCTGCACTCGGCCTGCTGGCGCGGGGCACCGCAGTTGCAGCAGTTGGTGAAGGTGCGGCTGCCGAGGCCAGCGCGGTAGATGCCCGTCTCGTGCTCCATGCGTTCCTTGGCGATGCGCCATCCGTGCGCGCCGCTGATGAAATTCGCCGCCTGGATCGCGCCGGCTGCGATCTGTGCCGTGGTGATCCTGGCACGCTGGGCGTGGCTGTCGCGCTGCCATTCCAAGGCCTCGCGTGCCGCGCGGGCGTGCGCCTCGTAGGGATCGCCGGGGATGATCGTGGTGCGGCCCATCAGCGGGGCTCCTTCGCGCGCTTGAGCGCATCGACCATGGCGATTCTCATACCGATCCATCGTACCGGAGGAATCGCCCAGCTATTGCCAAGCGCCTTGTATCGCGGGCCATCGGCCGCAGACTTGCCGCGCCAGTTGATCGCGGTGTAGCCATCTGGAAAGCCTTGCAGGCGTTCGCATTCAACGGGCATAAGGCGGCGCACGGCTTGGCGCGGAACCATCACCCCGTTCGTTGATCCGTCGCAGTCGATCGGCCCATTGATCGGGTCTTGGCGGGCGTTGAAGGCGATGGCGGAAGCGTGAGCGTGAGCGCTCAGAGGGTGGCAAGGGTCGCCGGGTTTCGGGTTGCTCCGGTTGGCTGCGCTGGTCACCTGCGTGGTGTCGAACGCGATCAGGTTACCGTTTCGTGCGTCCTGTCCGGTTTGCTCGCCGTATTGGCTCGTGATCGTCGGAGCGACATCGAAGACAGCTCCGGCTGTAGGAATCAGCGTCTCCGATTCCGCGTCGAGTCGCCCCCCCCCGCCCTTGGCGTTGAGGCACATGCTTACCGTCAGCGGGGTTCCTCGGCCTGTTCCATCTTCGCTGGCGTCGTGGCCTTCGCCCGTGAGAGCGTGCGTGACGAGGTGCCCGGTGTAGGCGTCTTGTCTGTTGAAGCCTCCGGGGTGTGCGCCTGGCGTGAGCGTGCCTGCGACGAGCTGGTTGCCCGCCGCTTCGTCCGGTCCGATGCGCCACCCGGCGCCCGGTCCGCTGCCGGCGAGGCTCCCGACGACGATGTTGGTGTCGTCCTCTTGCCGTCGCCCTGCGTACCCGCCTCGGCCACTGCTTTCAGCGCCGCGAGTAAGTGTGGTGGCAACGCGCGCCCACGAGCTTCGGCGCGGCGCAGTATCCCCGCGCAGGCTTTCGCGCTCAAGAAGTACCGCTGCGGCACTTCTCCAGTCACCAAGACATCCGACAACGAACACACGCTGCCGTCGCTGTGGGACGGCGCGAGCGTAGCCGTCCACTCGCACAAACTGAGCGTCAAGAACTCGGTAGGCGAACCCATACCCGAGGAAGCCCAGGAGCCCGAGGAAGGCACCAAAGTCCCGTCCTCCGTTGCTGGACAAGACGCCGGGGACGTTCTCCCAAACCAGCCAGCGGGGCCGATACCTTGCAGCAATGGCACCAAAGGTGAGCATGAGTTGGCCACGCGGGTCATCCAGTCCAGCGCGGAGTCCGGCGTTGCTGAAGGACTGACAGGGTGTTCCTCCGCAGAGAAGATCGAGAGTTGCATCGGGCCAATCCTTGAACTTGGTCATGTCGCCGAGGTTCGGCGTGTCAGGGTAGTGGTGGGCCAGCACTGCGCTGGGGAATGGTTCAATCTCGGAGAAGGCCCAAGCCTTCCATCCGAGGGGGCTCCATGCCACCGAGGCGGCTTCAATGCCGGAGCACACGGACAAGAACATCACTTGGCTTTTTCCTTCTTGGATGCGCGCGCCTTCTCAGCCCTGGCGCGCTCGATGGCCGGCGGCGGTGCCGGCGTGGTGTCGATCCCGATGCGTTCGAGGAACTGCAGGCCGTCGAACTCGTCCTTGTCGAACTCCAGCACCACGGCCGCGTGGCCTGGGCGCGCGAGGCCGACCAGCACTTCCTTGTTGCCGGACTCGACCCAGAAGCCGATGCCTCCGCAGGCGCGCGAGTGCTCGATGGCCTTGTCGCGGATCGCGTCGATGGCCTGCTGCCGGGTCATGCCCTTGGTGATGAGCGCGGTGGTCATCGCTGCTTGAGCGCCTTGCGGCTTCCAACGTGGTAGCGCCCACAAAACCTGCAGTGGTAGGCGTCCATCGGTTCTTCAGCCTGGCGGTGCGTGCGCTCGGCCATGCGGGCGGCGGTGGCGTAGTTCGGCCACATGCGTTTGCCGTTGCAGCCGGGCTTGTTGTTGGCCGGCGAATACTGCGGTGCGTGCTCGGGCCGGTGGCCCTGCGGCTTGGAGTGGCGTCTCACAGCAGGCCCTTCTTCGCCAGAATTTCCAGCGAGCGCAGGTGTCCCATGAACCAGTCCAGCAGCGCCTCGTGGCGCTTCACGCCGGCCGGCAGCGGGCGCTGGCCGTCCACGATCGCATCGCAGTACGTGCAGCAGTAGGCGCCGGCCACGTCGAGCGCCTTGATGCCCATGCCCTTGCCGGCGGCCTTGAACGGGGCGTGGCTCCAGATGGTCATGGCCGGATCGCCGGGGCACCCGAGGATGCGCACCTGGCAGGGCTCGCCCTTCGCGCTGTCGCGGATCGACTGACGCACGCGCACCTTCTCGGGCACCTTCAGCACCGGCCGCACCGGCGCCGGCCGGTCCAAGCCCGTGGCCATGCGCGCGGGCGTCGGCTCGACCACCACGGACGCGAACTCGTCCGAGCGGTCGGCACGCTGCTCGCGCTGCACGGCCTTGGGCTTGAAGCCGGTTCGGCGAAGCATGGTCAGGCCGGGACTTCGGCGGCGGTTTCCGGCGCCGGCGCGGGGCTGGCGTCCATGACCACTTCGGCAGCCTTCGGGCGTGCGGCGTGCTTGCGCGCCACCTTGACCAGTTCATCCATCGGCATGGAGGCGTCGATCGCAGTCACGGCGAGGAACTGGCGCACCGCCTCCAGATCGCCGGACAGGCGCTGCACTTCCTCCGCGCGCTGCTGCGCCACCTGCTCGGAGTGCTGGAGAACGGCCTGCAGCTGGAGCGCGGTGGTGTTGGCCTGAATCAGCTCCTGCTCGAGTTCGCGCATCTTGGCGGCCTGGTAGACGATGATCTGCTCCAGCTCGTCCTGCATCGCAGGCTTGCCGGCTTGGCGGGCCTGCTGGCTCTGGCGCAGTTGCGCTTGTTGGTTCGGGGTCATGGGTTCCTTTCGGTGGTGGTGGTGAGGGATCAGCAGGCGAGGCGGTCCAGCAGCGAGCGCACACGGCTCGAGATTTCGCAGACCTCATCGGAGCGCGCGTCCATGCTGCGGCCGAGCGGGCAGCGGATCGGCTCGGGCGCCGCAACCACGTCCACGCCGCCGGCCTGCTTCGTCATGTCGGGGTTGAGCACCGGATCGAGCGCCGACTCCAGCTTGGCCACCAGGCCGTCCAGCTCCTGAATGCAGTGGTGCAGGCGCTCGCTGGTGCGCGAAAGCTGTGACTGCTGCCCTTCGGCCGTCTGGAACATGGCAGCATCCGCACCGCCGATGCTTAGCGGTTTTGGAGAGCCGGGGCCAAGCGTTGCGGTGCCAGTCATGATGGGGTTGGGCTTGTCGTACATGGTCGTCCTCGTGGTTCAGGCCTCGGCGGCCTCGGTTTGGCGCGACTTGCGCGCAGGCGGCTTCCAGCGCACTTCCTCGCGCTCGAAGTCGATGAAATGGAACGTCACGCCGTAATCGGCCACCGCCGTGTCGATCACGGTGTCGATGTAGGCGCTGTACTGCTTGATCGACAGGTCCTCGGTGCTGACGCGGACCTTGTGCGGGGTCCTCTTCTTCGGCGTGATCCAGCGGCCGGTGGCCTTGTCCCAGCGGGGAATGGCCTTCATCACCCAGCGGTCGCCCAGAAAGCGGGCGCGGAACATTTCCTTCCAGACTCGCCACTCGAAGCGGCTGCCGTCCTCGAACGTCACCTGCTCGGCGATCTGCGGGAACACGGCCTTGTGCAAGAACCCGCGCTGCTTGATGGTCAGGTCTTCCTCGTCCTCGCCGATGTCGATGCGCACGCGCTTCCCATCGGCCGTCAGCTCCTTGGCCAGCGCATAGCCGTGCGTGATGGCTTGGTGGGCCTGCTCGCGCGTGCGGACGATGACGTTCACGCGGCCGCTCATTGAGTGCCCTGCATCGGCTTGGCTGCGGCCGGCTCGTCGCGGTAGTACGGCGCGGCGGCCAGCGCCACGAAGCGGCTGCACAGCATCGTGGTGCCGTAGCTGGTGGCCGTCTTCGAGAAGTCCTGGGTCGGGTGGCAGTCCACGTTGGCGGCCTGGCGGCGCGCGCACTCGGCCTCGCGCCCGCAGTCGTTGTGCAGCTTGGTCAGTGGCGGCTCGGGCCGGCAGCGCTTGACGGATGGGTGCAGGGCAATGTGCTTCACTCGGCCCTCCGCAACTTCGGTCCTGCCGCGTAAATCTTCGTGCGGCCGTTGTCGCTGCCGTCAACGAGGATGGCGTAGCCCAGCTCGACCAGCACCTTGAGCGCCTGGCGAAGCGAGCCTTCGTCGTAGCCGATGCGCTCGATCGCCATCCGCACCGTGACTGCCGGCTCGGTGCGCAGCATGTCCATCAGCGCGCAGGCCATGCGAATCTGCATGCTCATGCCGCAGCCCTCGGCAAGTTGCCGGCGTCACCGCGGCCCAGCTTGGCCATTGCGGCGCGGCGGGCCTCGTGGGACTCGGGCGACAGCGCCGCGGCCTTCTGCTCGGCCGTCTGCGCCAGGTACTCGGCCGTGTGTTCGGCCGCGTCACTGGCCACCGTCTTGGCCTGCCCGGCCATGGCCTTGGCCGTTGCCAGCAGGTAGGCCTTCGGGTCCGGTGTCGGCCCCTTCTTGGCGGCGGCCACGAAGGCGTCCAGCGCTGCCGCCGGATAGTCGCGCAGCACCAGGCCCATCAACTCCCGCGCACCGCTCTCGGCCACGCCGTTCTCGACCAGCCAGTTGCCGCAGTCTCGCCATGCGATGCGTTTCGGGTCCATGGACTTGTCCACAGGAGCCGGTGCGTCAGCGCCGGCCGAAGCGTTAGCTTCGGAACCTGAAGGAGAAGAAGAAGATGAAGGGCCGTCACCATGCGGTTCACCCACCCGACGGTTGGGTGAACGGCTAGCAGCTTCCCAATCGTCGGGTAGGGAGTCAGATTTGTCCTGATTGCAGGGCGCGCACGACGGCACGAGGTTCGAGAAAAGGTTGCTTCCACCCTTGGCTCGCGGGATGAAGTGGTCAATCTCCCACGGGCCGTCGAGCTTTTCCTTGCAGTGGTGGCAGTACCCGCCCGTCTTCTCGTACACGGCAGCACGAAGTCGCGCCCGCTCTGTGCCGGCGGCGGCCTTCGCCGTCTTCTTTGCGGCTGGCTGGTTCTCGGAGTCAAAGCGAGTGCTCTCGCCGCGGCGCTGCCGCACGTATTCGTCGCGCACGAAGCGGCTGGAGTACCAGACCGGGCCGTCACCAGGGGCCACAAGAATGACCGGATCGCCGACCTTGCCGGCGTGCTTCGGTCGGTAGACGTAGGGCTCGGCGCCCTTGTCGGCGCCCTTGAGCACGCCCTTGGCTACCAGTTCGCGCACCAGCGTCATCGGTGCACTCGCTGCGTTGGCAATGTCCTTCAGCGGCCAGCGCAGCACGCCGTACTCGCCCTCAGAGTCGTGAAGCAGGCACAGGATGTCCATCCAGACGCCGCGTGCGGCCGGAGAGCACCGCCGCAGGTTGGCGTTCTTCTGCCAGTCGCCTGGGTAGAACTGGAACGATGGGCGGCTCACGCAACCTCCACGGCGGCGAACAGCGGGGCCTCGCCGGCAATGCGCTCCTGCGCCATCGGCATGTTCCTCGGGTCAAGGTCGATGAGCACGTCTCGGCAATCGCCGAGTAGCAGTCGAACGGTCACGCCAGCGCCTCACTCCAGTCGATCTTCGGCGCGGCCGAGTCCAGCAGCATCAGCGTGGCGGCGTCGAGAAGCGCGAAGTTTTCCGGCCCCCTGCCCTGCTTGAGCCAGGCGCCGGTGTCGATGTGCAGCACGTTGCCGAGCCACTGCGCGAAGTCCACCGGCGTATGGCCCACGACGACGGCTCGCACACCCTCCACGGGCGTGGTGTCTCCGTTGTCCACGCGGCCACGGTCCCACACGGCGGCCTGCATCGCGCCCATGGCGTCGTCGCCATCCAGCCCGGCCTTGAACGCGGCCCAGGTCGGCGCGGCGCAGTTCGCGTGCACGAGGCACACAAGGCCCTCGGCTGTTTCGAGTTCGATGGCCAGCGGCAAGTCCATGAACACCAGGACGTGCTCGTTGCGCTCGTCCGGCGTCATGCCGATCAGCCAGCCGCCACCGTTGCGCAGGTAGTAGTCCGCGGGAATCTCGCCGGCCGCGAACATCATGGCCATCTGCTCGTGGTTGCCCATGATGGAGTGGAACCAGGGGCGGGACAGCCACTTGAGCACGTCGGCCGACTCGGGGCCACGGTCCACGAGGTCCCCCACGGCGAACAGGCGATCACCCTCGGCGGGGTCGAAGCCGATGCGGCGCAGCGAGAGGCGCAGCTTGTCGAAACAGCCGTGGATGTCGCCGACGATGATGTCGCGGCCCTTGGTGTTGCGCTCGACGCGCCGGATCATGGTGGCGCTCATCGAACGTGCTCCAGTTGCTTGCGAGGGGTCAGCGTGGTGTCGCGCTGCTGCGGCTTGCCGACGCGGCGCAGGATCTCGTCTTCGCCGTCGCCGTCGTGCAGCGGCATCAGCACCGAGTCGGTCGCAGGGCAAAGCTCTCCGGGTGCAAACGTGCCTCGCGGTGCGTCGGTTCGGCCGCCGGTCCACTTGAGGATGTGCTGCAAGGCCTCACAGGTCCACCACACACCGGGGCACATGTGCTGCAACTCCGGCCTCTCATCGCGCCGGATCACGCGCACGATGCGGCCAGCGTTGTCGGTGCCTGGCTTGAACATGGCCAACTGGCCGGGCTGCACGTTGGTCATCGCACCACCCCGTAGAGTCGGCCGCCCGATGTCCCGTGGCCCTTGGCGCGCGCCAAGTCCGACCGAAGTACCTTCAGTTCGTTGGCCTTGATAAGTCGCTGGAACACAGGCCCGAACGCTCGACCGTCATGCGCGCGGTAGCCGTGCTCAATGGCCGCTGCCACAAGGCTCTCGCCGCTGGTCGGGCCGTACCGGCGGACCCAGGCAACGATGAACTTGGCGGCGCCATCGGCGTCGAACTTCGCCACGTCCTCCGCTTTGGCCAAACAGTGATTGCCCGCCGTTGTGCCTGCGGATCGCGCGGCCTCGATGGATGGCGCTTGGCGTAGCGGAACACGCTCAAGCAGGTCAAGCTGTCGTTGCATGAGTTCCCCCTTGCTGGGCCGCGGCGCGCTGCTCGACGTAGCCGTCAAAGTCGCACCGCCCGCGGTCTTCCATGTCGGCGCGGTGCGTGGCCGGGCAGTCCTTGCAGAAGAAGAAGGTCGGGCGGTACTGCTCGCCCTGGAAGGGCCGGCGCTCGGGCTTGAAGTGCTTCTGCGCTTCGCACAGGTACTCGACCCACTGACCGCGGCTTGAGAAGCAGCGCGGCGCTTCGGGCGCGACGATGGGAATGAAGCGCCGGCCGGTGGTCATGCGCCCTCCGGCGTACCGATTCTGGCCATGCTCGCGGTCACCTGCTTGATGCGCTCGAGGTGTAGCCTTTCGAGGTGTCCTGCCCCGTAGGTGAACGCGATGACGATTTCCCGCAACGCATCCGAGTCGGACGGGTACCCGAGCGATCGAGCACGGCGCGCGAAGTCCTCCTTGACTTCGAGAGGCACCAAGCACTTGAGCGTGTCGGTGCACTTGCCGAACCCCGATGTGGTCGGGCGCGAGAACATCACCTGGGAATTGGTGGCGGTGTCGTCCATGCTGCTGCGGATCAAGGGTTGGACTGCCGCGGAGTACCAGCGGCGCATTGCGGAACTTGGCCGGCTGCCATGAGCGCGCCTAGCTCTGCTTGGCGAGTTCCACGGCCTTGCGCTGGTCCTTGGCCGGTAGCCGGCGAAACAGGTACGCCTGCACGCGCTGCTGCACCTTCTCGGGAAGCGGCCCGGTGTCGGGCCACTGCGAGACGGCCGAGTGCGTGATGCCGAGCCCGTCCGCGGCGCCCGTCACGGAGCCACCGAACAACTTGAGAACGTCACTCTTGGTCATGCCTGGCAGGTTACTGCACTTACCTGAGCATGTAAAGAGCACTTACGCAGCGCTCGGATTTAATGCGCCCATGAGCACGCTGCAGGAGCGCATCGCCGAGCTGATGGCCGAGACGAAGGCCACGCACGCCGACCTCATGCGGGTGACCAAGCTCACCAGCCCGGCCATCACGTTCATCATCAACGGCCCCACGAAGTCGCTGAAGACCTCCACCGCGGCCAAACTGGAGCGGGCTTACGGGTTCAGCGCGGCCTGGCTGTCGGACGGAGTGCTACCGAAAAAGGTGCGGGACTTCGAGCCCCCCATAAATGAGGGCCACTGGAGACGGGTAGCGCAAACCCTGGCAAAAGAGCTTGGCGACACGCCTGTCAATGCGGAGAAATTCGTCGCCGCCGTGGACGTGCTGTCCGAACTGATCGACGGTGATTCTTCTGACGAGAAGTTGCAGACCGTCAGCCGGAGGCACCTGCGTTTAGTCGCCTGATGGCGCCTGCCTTCAGCGGGCTAACCGCCGTATGCTTGTCCCATCGAGTCCTCAACTTCAACTCTATGGCTCGGCCACATAGAAGAGTTGTACGTATAGATGGCGACCACAACATCAGTGCTGACGGCAACGTGCACTTCCATGGCGTCACCATGGCAGTGACCCCGCCTAGCAACACCCGCGAGTGCCCGGCCTGCGGATCGTCCAATCGCAAGCGCGCGGCCACCTGCAAGGATTGCGGGTTCGACCTTGAACGCTACGACTTGCGGCGCGAGTTGTACTGGTCACGGATCGGCGTTTTCGCTGCTGCCTTTGCGGTGCTCATCGGCGCGCTGGCGTTGTCGCCGGCCTTGCTCTTTGAGCATGCAGTCTTCTGGTCGATCGCCGGCGCCGCGCTGCTGGTGATGGCCGTATGGTTGTGCAACCCCAGGGACTACGATGACCGAGATACCCAAGGGCCGACTCGAGGCGGCCATGCAAGTGCTGGCCAGCGCCACCAAGACACCGGCAGCGCCAGCGATGAACGTCACGATCAAGGGCAGCGGCAACGTCGTTGCCACCGGGGCCGTGCATGTGCAGTGGGTTCCTCCCGCGGCAAAGCCCGGCCGCAAGCGGTGATGGAGGGCCGAACATGCTGAAGTGGATCGCCCCCCTGCTGCTGCTGACCGGCTGCGCCGCCCAGGTGGTGAGCAGCAGTCCCCGCACCGTCGTGATCGACGCCGGTGTGCCGCCGAAGTGGAAGGCCGCCGACGCGCAGCGCCTGGCTGACGCGGAGTGCGCGAAGCACCGCCGCTATGCCCGCATGGTGGCGCGGCCGAACGAGGACACCCGCGAGTTCGTCTTCGACTGCATCGAGTAGCGCCCCCCCTGCCCCGCCCCAGGCCCGCCACGCGCGGGCCTTTTCTTTTCCGACTTCGGCGCATGGGCTTAGGTTAGTGGGCTTTCGTTAGTGCTCTAATGTCTCCACCTGAACGGTTGGAGTCATTGGATGTCGCATGACGAGCATCCGCGCAAGCTGAAGCGCGCGGACTTCGAGTTTCGATGGGAGCGCGCGGCCTACCCCGTGGCGCTGGCTATCGGGATCATGTCGGCCTGCTGCGAAGCCCGCGCCACCACGGTCGGGCTGCACCTGCATACGTTCCACGTCGGCAGCGACGGCAGCATGCCACCCGCGCTGCGCAACACCGACAGCACGCCGGGCCTGTACGTCCGCACCGAGTCGGGCCTGACGGCCGGCATCGCGCGCAACAGCCTGCGCCGCACCAGCGTTTACCTGGCGCAGACGTGGACCACCGATGACGAGCGGTGGAGCCTATCGCTCGGGGCCATCACCGGGTATCGGTATCGCTGGGTCACTGGCCAGCATGTGTGCCGGCCCGGCTACACGTCGGTGCCTAACAACCCCTGCCGCTACCAGCACGGCAAGACCAACGCGCACCTGCGCGCGCTGATCGCGCCATCGTGGGCCTGGGTCGAGGCCCGGCCGTACCTGGGTGGCGCCACGCCGCGCGTGGTGCTGCTGGGCAAGGGTGTGAATCTCAGCGTGGACTTCGAGTTCTAGCCATGGCTCCGCGAGTCAACCTCATCGGGCAACGCTTCGGTCGCATGGTCGTGGTGGCGCTTTCGCCGCTTCGCGCAACCGACGGCAAGCCGCAATGGCTTCTGCATTGCGACTGTGGCTCCGAGGCCCACCTTGCAACCATGCGCCTTCGCTCTATGGGGCAGATCAGTTGCGGGTGCGCCAACCGTGACAAGGGCCAGAACGCGACGCACGGCTTGAGCAAGACGCCGACCTATCAGGCCTGGGGGTCGATGCTTGATCGCTGCACCAACCCGAAGAACGCGAGCTTCAAGCGGTACGGCGGGCGCGGCATCGCTGTGTGCGAACGCTGGCGCTCGTTCGAGAACTTTTTTGCCGACATGGGCGAGAAGCCAGCCGGGATGTCGCTGGACCGATACCCCGACACGAACGGCAACTACGAACCCGGCAACTGTCGTTGGGCAACGGCTGTTCAGCAGGGCCGGAACAGGGCGCGCACCGTCTATGTCGAGTTCCGCGGCGAACGTCGGCCAGCGACCGAGTGGGCCGAAATCCTCGGCTTCCCTCGCTGGACGATCACTTGTCGCCTGCATCAAGGATGGACCCCGGAGCGCGCACTGACTCAACCACTGCGCCAAAGGAACGCTGCATGAACCACCAGCGCCACGCCGAACAAGTCGAGGCCGAGCTGGTGAAGCGCCAGCGCGCCGCCGACTTCGACCGGGCCCACCCGGAGTATCGCAACGGCCCGCCGCCGAGCCAGTGGCCGGCGCTGCTGCAGGGCCTGCCCGATTCGATTGCGCAGGCGTTTGCTCCCCTCATCGTCAAGGAGTCCGACAAGTGAAGTCGTACCCCGCCGAGCGCGTGATGGTGGCCCTGGCCATCGCGTTCTTTCTTCTCGCTGCCAATGGAGTCTTCGCATGAACTGCATCTGTTCCGAAGGAAAGCGCCGCTGTGACTGCGGCCTGTGCGCTGCGCCGCTGACCGTGGTCAACGGCACCAACCAGACGACGTGGTTCCCGCGCCGCATGGACTTGCCGCCGCTGGAAAACCACGCGGCGGCCGACGAGGGCGGCACCTTCCGCGAGCCGGCGCCGGCCCGCGTGCCGCGCCACCGGCCGATGTTCAAGACCGATGCGCAGATGCGCGCCGATGGCTGGGAGCCGGCAAGCTGGCGCGAGACGGTCATGGTGCTGGGCGTGCCGCTGGCGATCCTGCTGGTGGCGCTGGGGGTGTGGGCGTGGAGGACGTTCGCGTGAGCATGGCCGACCGCACCCAGCCCGCCATGCCTGCACACCGCGCGCAGTCCATGCACGTCACCCGCACCGGCCTCGTGATCGGTGGCGCCTACACGCCGCCGCCGCCCAAGCCGGGCCACGGCATGAGCGCCGTGCAGCGCGCTCTGCTGACCCCGATCCCTCATCAACCGACGCTGCTGGAGCGCATTGCGCGCGCCGTGGCGGAACGACTCAAGGCGAAGCAATGAACACCGCAACCGACACGCCCCCGCTCACGCTGGTGGACGCCGAACCCAAGCCGGCCGCGCTGCCGGCTACCACCAACCAGCGCGCCCCCGTCACTCCGGCCGACATGCTGGTGATGGCTGTCGAGCGAGGCGCCAGCATCGAGCAGATGGAGCGCCTGTTCGCGCTCAAGGTGCAGTTCGAGAAGCACGAGGCCGAGAAGGCGATGAACGAGGCGATGGCCGCGTTCCACGCCGAGCCCATCACGATCTTCAAGAAGAAGCGCGTGGCGTTCGACAGCGCCAAGGGCAACGTCAGCTACTCGCACGCCGAGCTGTCCGACGTGACCGACGCCATTTCGCCGGCCATGGCCAAGCACGGCCTGAGCTACCGCTGGGACGTGAAGCAGGAGGGCGCGAAGGTGATCGTGACGTGCATCGTCTCGCACCGCCTGGGCCACCGCTTCGAGGTTTCGATGGAGGGGCCGCTGGACGACAGCGGCCTCAAGAACAAGATCCAGCAGGCCGGCAGCACCGTCACCTACCTGCAGCGCTACACGCTGCTGGCCGCCATCGGCAAGAGCACCAAGGGCCAGGACAACGACGGCAGCGACGGCGCGGGCGGCGCCGACGGTGGCCAGCCCTCCCAGGCCGATGCCGAGTTCGACCGACTCAAGGCAGACGGCTACGCCCAGGCCGACCACGGTACGAAGGCGCTGACGCGCTGGTGGGGCACCCTGACCAACAAGCAGCGCTCGCGCATGAACAGCGAGTTCGGCCTGATGCGCAAGACCGCCGGCAACGTGGATCGGGAGGCCGGCCGTGGCGAGTGACCAACTGCTGATCCGGTGCTCTAGCCTGGGCAAAATCATGACCAACGCCCGGGACGTGGACCCGGCGCTGATGACGGACGAGCTGGCGGCCATCAAGGGCAAGACGAAGCGCTCCCCCGAGGAAAAGGCGCTGCTGGCCGAGGCGCTGTCGCGCTCGCTGTCGGAGACGGCCAAGAGCCACATTCGCAGCCTCGCGGCCCAGGCCATCTACGGCGTGGAGTTCGAGATTTCCAGCCGGACCATCGAGAAGGGACTCGCGCTGGAACAGCAGGCCATCGAGCTGGTCAACCGGGTTCGCGGCCTGTCGCTGGTGAAGAACACCGAGCGCAAGACCGATGGCTTCCTGACCGGCGAGGCCGACTGCTTCGACCCCGGCCCGCGCATCGGCCACGACACCAAGGTGGCATGGTCGATTGCCACCTTCCCGATCGTGCTGGCCGACTGCCTCGATGACGACTACCTGTGGCAGATGCGCGGCTACATGAAGCTGTGGGACGCGGAGGAATGGCACGTTCAGTACGCGCTGCTGGACACGCCCGAGGAACTGGTGGGCTTCGAGCCGCAGAGCATGCACTTCGTCAGCCACATCCCCGAGCACCTGCGCCTGACCACCTGGCGCGTGCAGCGCGACCGCTCGCTGGAGCCGCTGATCGAGTTCAAGGTCAAGAAGGCCCGCGAGTACATGGAGCAGGTGATCGCCGAGTTCGATCGGCTGCACCCGGAATCCGGCGTGCTGCCCGTCGAGGCCACGCGCGAGCCCCCGCCGTGGGAGCCGCCGGCCGCACCGCCAGCACCGGCCGCCAAGCCCGCACCGAAGGCCGCGCCTGCTGCCTTCGAGCTTCCCAACTTCTGACCACTGGAGCCCTACATGGAGAAGACCCTGGACCTCCCGACCATCGACACGACCGAGATTGACCGGGCCGCGAAGAACGCGCTGGCACAGGCGGCGCAGCCTGCCGCCCAGCAGCCCCTCGTGGCCGTCGCGCCGGCCGTGCCCGACCTCACCAAGATCGACCTCACCGACGTGGCCCTGGCCATGTACGGCACCTGGCGCAAGGATGTGGATGCCGTCAAGGCGAACCTTTCCACGCTGGTGCTCGACCTGAACACGCCGGCCAAGATCACCGAGGCCCGCAGCCTGCGCGCCCGGCTGATCGCGCAGCCGCTGGCCGAGGCGCGCAAGGTGGCCGCCGGCATCAAGTCGAAGATGGCCAAGACCAGCAAGGCCGTGGGCGCCGAGCTGGAACTCATCGAGACGGCCTACACCGAGGCCGACGCGCTGATCCTCCCGAAGATCGAGGCGGCCGAGGAAGAGGCCAAGCGCGAGCGCGAGGAAAAGCAGCGCATCGAGCGCGAGCGCATCGAGCGCCACCAGGCCAACATCGCGCGCATCCGCTCCTACGCCGAGAAGGCCGAGCAGCCCGACATGACGGCCGAGCGTATCGCCGCCGGCATCGCGCAACTCGAAGCCATCCCGGTGCCGACCAAGGAGGCATGGGAGGAATTCGCGGTGCCGGCCGCTGACGCGATCTGCTGGGCGCTGGAGCGCATGCGGATCACGCACGCCCGCGTGCTGCGCGCCGAGCAGGCCGAGGCCGAGGCGGCCGAACTGCGCGCGAAGCTGGCCGCTCAGGCGCCGGCCGAACCGAACTCACCCCAGCAGGGGGCTAACCGCGATGCAAGCGCGGAGCAAAGTCATGTCGCCGAAGGGTCCGCCAGCCCGACCGGCCGAGGGGCAGATGGCCCGACTGCTGGCGGTGCTGCCCCCGTTTCTCATACCCGTGAAGGGCAGGCTTCGCAACAGGTTTTGAAGGCAGAGCCGGCAACGGCCGACGCTACCGACCGCGATGCGCCTGCCGTGGAAAGCCCGCGCGTCGGCGCTATGGGCGCTGGGCAAGCCGCCGACGCGGCCCCCGCTGGCGGGCATCCCGGCCCGATCACGATGGTGGAGCCGGCCGATGTGCCGCACAACTTCCGCCGCGACACGCTCCACAAGCCGCCGACGCCGCTTGAGGACTCCACCCCGGCCGAACTGCGCAACGAGTGGTTGCTGTTCGAGCACGCGCTGGCGCACGTCATGCCGATGGTCGAGCGCCGCTGCGCCGCCGTAGACGTGACCCGCTTCAAGCGCTCGCTGGATCGCATGCGCGCCATCATCCAGGTGCGAGGCGAGGTGCAGGCGTGAAGCGCGAGCCCCGCAAGAACCGACGCAACATGCCGCTGTACGCCCGCGTCCTGTGCGCAGTGGCGCGCGAAGGCAAGACCGCCGCCCAGGTGGCCGAAGAACTGCGCGTAGGCGTGAACACCGTGCACCGCGTCTTCCGCGAAATGCAGGGGCGCGTGGCATATGTCGGCGGCTATCTTCGCCACACTCGCGGCCGGCCGGTCGCGCTGTGGCGGCTTGGCCAGGAGCCTGACGTGCCCAGGCCCGAGTCGCTGGCCGCCTTCGATCATCAGGTCAAGCCCCGCGTGCTCGGCATCGAAATGACCACCTTCTGCCTGGTGGTGGAGGCGATGCTGGTCGAGCCGCTGTCGATGCGCAGGATGCTCGAACTGACTGGCTGCGGACGGACCACGCTGCTGAACATCGTCCGCGTGTTCCGCGAGGCCAAGGTGGCGCACATCGGCGCGTGGGAGCGCCCGCGGGAACAAGGCGCCTGGGGTCCGTGCTACGCGATCGCCCCCGATGCGGCGAACGTCGCCAAGCCGCGCCCGCTGCCGCGCACGGAAGTCGAGCGCCGGTATCGCGCCGGCCGGCGCCAGAAGCAGCGCCAGGCCGTCATCGCCAACGCGCTCGCAGCCAATGCGAGCTTCTTCACCCAAGCCCAGGCCGCGTGACGGCCACAACCCCAAGGAGTGCCATGAGCAATCAGGAAACCACGCGGGCCGCCACCGACGTGGGTGAAGTCATCAGCGAACTGGACGGCGGCCAGTTCGAGCGCCAGCTTTCCGTCGCGCTGTCGCAAGTCGCCGCCAAGGTGGTGGACTACGACAAGAAGGGCACGGTCACGATCGTGCTCGACTTCGAGAAGATCACCGGCACCTTCCAAGTGCGGGTCGGCCACAAGGTCAAGTTCGCGCACCCCACTGGCACCGGCAAGGCCAGCGAAGAAACCGGCGGCGCCACCGTGCTGCACGTCGGCAAGTACGGCAAGTTGTCGATCGCCCAGCAGCCGCTGGAGTTCGACCCCAGCAAGCAATCCCGCATCCCCGACTGAGGACCACCATGCTCACGAAAGAAGCCATCGAACTGCTGTCCAAGGCCGAGACGATCCGTGCGGCCGACGCCGCCCTCGGCAAGGCCGCGGAGGGCACCGCAGCGCTGCCCAACGACTTCACGCTGCACGACATCGAGAAGTACATGGGGAACCGCCGCCGCCTGCGCGGCGCGATGAGCACCAGCGTGCTCGCCGACTTCGCGCAGTACGTGAAGGAGAACAAGGAAGACGGCGCCCGCGTCTTCGTCAACCAGGCCGACATGAGCGCCGTGGCCGTGCTGAACATCGGCACGCCCGATCTGCCCGGCCACGCCGACAACACCGCCGCCTACAAGCTGCAGCAGACTGCCGCGTTCAAGGCGCTGGGCAGCATCGCCACCGGCCAGGCGATCACGCAGCAGCGCGTGGCCGAATTCCTCGAGGACTGGTCCACGCTCATCCAGTGCGAGCGCGACGGCGAGGACATCACCAACGCTCGCGCCGTGGCCGCCATCCGCGCCATCACCATCGAGAAGCTGCAGAAGGTGGCCAGCGAGGAACAGCAGCTTTCCGCCACGCGCAGCGCCTTCGAGTCGGTCAAGGCCCAGGGCAACGACATCCCGGCGCTGATCGACTTCAAGACCGAGCCCTACCAGGGCCTCGCCTCGCGCGTCTTCCGGCTGCGCCTGGGGATCATCACCGAGGGCAAGCCGCAGCTCACCCTGCGCATCGTCAAGGCCGAGGAACACGCCGAGCAGATGGCCGCCGAGCTGGCCAACCTCGTGCGCGGCGCGATCGACCCCGACGTGCCGGTGCTGATCGGCAGCTACACCGTCAAGAACTGAGGGGGCGCGACATGGTTCAACTCAAGCCCGTGCAGGGCAGCAAGCAGGTGAAGGCCTACGGCTACGACCCGGTGAGCCAAGTGCTCGCGGTGCAGTACGTCAACACCCCCAGCTTCGTCTACCACTTCCGTGGTGTCGGCCCGGAGACGGCGGCCGAACTCGACAAGGCCGAGAGCAAGGGCGCCGCGATGGCCAAGCTGATCCGCGGCAAGTACGAGTTCACGCGCATCGAAGCCGGCGAGCCGGCGGACGCGGAGGGCTGACACATGGACATCAACCAGGAAGTGCTCAACGCCATCGAGCGGCAACTCCCGAGCGCCGTGGGCGACGTGCTGCGCGCGCGGCTGGAGCAGGCCGACAACGACAAGAAGCTGCTGGAGCAGGCGACGGCCAAGATCGCACGCATGACGGGCGACGCGGCAGATCTGCAGCGCCAGGTCGCTCAGCAGGCCGCAGAGCTGGAGAAGCACGGCAAGCTGGCCGAGCGCGAGGCGAAGGTGCTGGAGCGTGAGCGTACCCAGGACCTCGCCGACCTCAAGGTGAAGCTGGAGGCCGAGCAGCGCTTCGGGCAGCAGGTAGCCACCGCGCTGCAAGGTCTGGTGCGGAACGTCGAGTACCGCAACAACTGGGGCGGCAACCAGGGCTTCGCGGCGCCCAATCCGAACGGCAGCTACGGCATGCAGACCGCCGTCGTGCCGGTGGGCGGCAGCAGCAGCACGACGACGGCCTGACCATGGCCTCCCGCCGCGCCCGCACCCGGCCCGACAAGCGGGCCATCACCTACCACGACGGCGAGGCGCCCGACATCGAGCGCGCCTTCCAGAAGCTCACCGCCGAGCGCAAGCCCGTCGAGGAGCCCACGCTGACGCTCAGGGACGGGAGCGTGGTGGATCTGCGGGAGCCTTGGAAGGTACCTAACGTTCGAGCTGAGGCGCCGACACCGGCGCCGGAAAGGACACGATGAGCGAACAAACGCAGCCGCCGGTGGCGGTCGCTTCGAGCGAGGGGTTAGGCCCCTTGCAGCCGGCCGCCTGGATGGAGCCCGGCAAGTACTGGACGCTTGAGCACGAGCTTTGGATGGCGCACCACCGCAAGAGCACGGACCCGAACGTGCAGGCCACGCTTGCGGCCAAGACGAAACCGCTGTACGCGCTGACCGACGACGAAGTGCGGATCTTGAACAAGGCCAGAAGCGACGCGGCATGGCGGGCGCGCAGGCTTGACCTGTGCAAGTGCGACCGCATCGAATACTGCCGCCACTGCTGGCCGCCAGAGTTCCGCGAGGGTGGCGTGTGGCACGAGGTCTACGAGTAAGGGCCTAACGTTGGAGTTGAGCCGCGTTCGGCGGCCGGAAAGGACTTGGAGTGACGAACGAAACTGCCCAGCCGACGAACGTCGGCTCGAACGACCAGTTGGGCGGCTCCCGCCCGAAGCGCTACGTGGGAGGCCGGATCGTGGGCGGCTGCTCGCTGCACGAGGCAGAGAAGCCCGAGCTTTGCCAGAAGCACCTGCACCGTTGCCCCGAGCCGCGCACGGTGGACTGCTGCGGCGTGGTGGACGAGCACGACATCATCGAGTGCAGCCGCTGCGGCAAGCAGTGGACCGTGCCATGCAACTTTGACGAGGACTACTCATGACTTACTGGTGGCTGGTGGAGAACTTCACCAAGGAAGGGCAATCCACCGGGCTCTACATGGCATGTCAGGTAAACATGACCCTGACCGCCGACGTGCACAAAGCGCGCAAGTTCCGCCGCCAGCGCACGGCCGAGTTCCGTGCGCTGGATATGCGCGAAGCGAGGCGCGGCGACTGGCGGGCCGTAGAGCACGGCTTCGATGACCGCAAGACGCAAGAGTTCGAGTGCCTGGGCGAGCCGAGCCTTTGCGAGAACCCTCGGGGGTGCGCTTGCGTTCCCGACAGCAAGACGCACAACGTGGGAATTGAGCGGCACGCCCGCACGGAGGAACGATGAGCACCAATGCCTGCGGCGTGTCCGCCTCGAATGACGGGTTAGGCGTCCCGCTTGACCCGCATGATATGGCGGCCTGCTTCGGGTACACGCCTTGCGCGTGCTGGCCCGGAACGATGTGCGGGCGGTCGGCCGAATGCGCAGCAGAAGTGAAGCGCGCCAGCCAGCCACCCTGCATGCAATGCGGCGCGATGACCGCTGACGAAGCTGCCGCGAAGTGCCTCGGCGCCGCCGTCGATGACTGTCACGGGAATCGGCTGTGGCCCGACGCCTAACGTGATTTCGACATCACGCTAACGCAACCTGCACAACTTTTCAGCATGCGCCACTACCGCCCGATGACACCAGCGCAGCGCGATGCCGTGCAGGAGCGCAAGGCCGAGAGGATGCGCGCGGCTGGCATAGAGCCTCGGCCGCTGATCCAGCGAGACCCGCTGGAGTTGCTGCTGCTCGTGGACGGCCAGCGCTTCGTGGTGTACGGGGAACCGGCGCGGCGCTGCAACCAATGGCGACTGACGCTCAACGGCGAGCCCATCGGGATCGGTGGGGCCGAGAGAGCATGGCGAGAGATTCAGAAGCGCCGAGTTCCGGTGCTTGGAGAGAGGAACCTACTGTGACCGACAAGACCGAGGCGCTTCCGCCGTTGCCTGAATTCGAGCAATGGTGGCGCGAACACTTCTTGGAAGCAACGCCACAGGACGAGTCATTCGCAGAAGCCAAGCTATGCGCCCGTGTGGTATGGGGCGCCGCCCTCGCGCAGCGGCAGCAGGTGCCGGAGCGCAGACCAGACGGCATGCCAGTAAGCGACGAAGAGCGTTATTTGCGCCGTCTCCTGGCGGCTCGCTCAGGAATCTTCGGCGCGTACTTTGATGACGGCGAGGCATACGGCCAAGAGCATGGCATCGTGATCGACTTCATGCGCGAGTCGGTGGCTGACATTGACGCCAAGCTGCGCGCTCTTGGCGTGGCTCGCGCCCTCACCACCCCGCAACCCCCGCAAGAGCAGGAGAGCGAGCGCGTGCTGCACAGCTTCAGCAGCATCGACTGTGAGGCCCTAATCGCTGCGTGCGTGCCGGGCGGAAGTGTCTGCGACCCGCAGCATGTGGCCGACAGCATCCGGCGTTACCTCAATGCGTGGCCAGCAGCGCAGGCAGAGCAGGAGCCGGTGGCGCAGCGGCCCATCGTGCAAATCAGCGTCAACGAGGCCGGAGAGATTGAGCACGCGCGGTTCTACGCGCCAGGATTGCCAAGCGGCGTGCATGACCTGTGGTGCGCCTCCCCGCAGCGCGCGGTGGAGCCGCTGACTCCAGCACAAGCCGGCGCGCTTTGGAAGGTTGGCATGACTCCGCATGAGTATGCGACGGAGGTTGCCAAGGCGCTGGGCATCACCAAGGAGCAGCCGAAGGCATGAGCGCGCTGATCGACACCGGCCAGATCGCCAAGCTGTTGGGCCTAAAGCGGCCCTACGTGACCGACAAGCTCACGAAGCGGCCCGACTTCCCTGCGCCAGTGGTGAACGCAAGTTCGCGCCTTCGCCGCTGGCGCGAGGCAGATGTAGCCCTCTATTTCAGCAATGGCCGGCACGACACCATCGGAGCCACCGATGTGCGAGCCAAGGAAGACCAGAAGGCGCGGCCATCGAAGACGGTGCGGGACTGCATCGTTTCGACGTACCGGAACGCCAAGCGGCGCGGACGACGAGAGGGCATGGAGTTCACGCTGACAGAGAAGTCCGTTCTGGCGATGCTGGAGAAGCAAGGCATGCGCTGCGCCGTCTCCGGTATGCCGTTCACCACCGAGCGCGCCTTCGCGCCAAGCCTTGACAGGCGTGACAACGCCAGAGGCTACACGGAGGACAACGTGCGCCTCGTGTGCTGCTGCATCAACTTCATGATGAACACCTGGGGCGACGAAGTGTTCATCAAACTGCGTCGGCACATAGAGGGCGCCTGATGCTCACGGCGGCCCAGGTTGCAGCCATGCTCGGCATCAGCGCCAGGAAGGTCTACGAGATAGACCCGGCGCTGCTGCCGCGGCATGAGTTCGGCCGTGCGGTACGCTACGCCCCCTCGGACGTGGAAGCCTACAGGGGATCATGCCGATCAACCGAATCAAGGGCGCGGACGGCCGCGCTTGCTGGCAGTTTGAATTCTCGCGTCGTATCGAAGGCCAGCGAGTCCGAGTACGAAAAAGCCTTCCGCCGTCTTGGACTCGTGCCCAGGCGGATGCGTTCGACCGCACAGAATGCGCCCGCCTCTACGCCGAAGCAACCGGAACCAGCAAGCCACAGTTCCTCATCGAACAAGCTGTCGCTCGTTACCTCGTTGAGAGAGTCCCAGAGCTAAAGCACGGCAAGGCCCAGGCGGCCGAGATGGATCTGATGGAGGCGTACTGGCGCGGCCATACGCTAGAGCAGTTGCCGAGCGTGTGCGCTCAATACCTCAAGGACCATCGCGCCACGCTGGCGCCGGCCACCGTCAAGAACAGGCTTCGCTATCTCGTCTCGGCCTGCCGCTGGGGCTGGAAGCACCATCGCATGTGCGAGCACGATCCGGGCGCTGGTGTCGTCTATCCTGCCGTCAGCAATGCCCGCCAGGTCTACATCGAGCGCAAGCAGATGATCGAGCTGGCCCGCGCCTGCGAACACCGACCGACTCGCGCAGCGATCCGCATTGCCTTCTACTCCGGGATGCGCGCCAGCGAGATTCGCCACGCCGCGCGAGACTTCACGGCCGGCGCCTTCGTGCTGCACGACACCAAGAACGGGGAGCCACGCATCGTGCCCATGCACCCGAAGGTGCGCGCGTGCAGCCGCATTGCCATCCCGGCCAACATCCGGCCCTACTTCGATGCCGCGCGCGACAAGGCCGGCATGGGCTGGCTGCGCTTCCACGATCTGCGCCATAGCGCTGCAAGCGCCATGATTAACTCCGGCGTTGACCTATACACCGTGGGAGCGGTGCTTGGCCACAAGAGCCACGCCAGCACGAAGCGCTATGCCCACAAGAGCACGCGGAGCTTGGCGGCGGCCGTCGCCTCTATCGGGAAGAAGGCGGCTTGAACGTCCAACTTCTTCCCCACTCACCCACCAAGAGAAACGGCCCCAGAAGGGGCCGTTTTCATAGGTGGAGGCGCGGGCCGGAGTCGAACCGACCTACACGGATTTGCAATCCGGTGCATA
>VFQN01000592.1_pt1 | contig 66315 bp, 57 predicted proteins | sample 3512371 | NCBI WGS metagenome assembly VFQN01 (sample SAMN10412370, study PRJNA504923) | tailings metagenome | isolation source: Replicate 2 from Balatoc abandoned mine | place: Philippines: Itogon, Benguet | collected 2017-08-28 | reverse complement strand
GGCGAAGACCGCATGCGCCCTAGCGGGCAGTTTGCGACATTATTTGATCAGAATAACCGCCCTCGTCATCGCCGCCGGCTCCGGCATGGGCGCCGCCTCTGCGCGCCGCCTGTCTGCCGACGGCTTCAACGTCGGCATCCTCTCCAGCTCGGGCAAGGGGGAGGCGCTCGCCAAAGAACTCGGTGGCGTGGGCATCACCGGCTCCAACCGCGACACGGCCGCGCTGCAGAAACTTGTCGATGCCGCGCTGGCGCAATGGGGCCGCATCGACGTGCTGGTGAACGGCGCCGGCCACGGCCCGCGCGCGCCCATCCTCGACATCACCGACGAACAGTGGCAGCTGGGCATGGAAACCTACCTGCTCAACGTGGTGCGCGCCACGCGGCTGGTGGTGCCGCACCTGCAGCGCCAGGGCGGCGGCGCGATCGTGAACCTGTCGTCGGCCTGGACCTTCGAGCCGGCCGATACCTTCCCAACCTCGGCGGTGTTCCGCGCCGGGCTGGCCTCGTTCACCAAGCTGTTCGCCGACACGTATGCCAAGGACAACATCCGCATGAACAATGTGCTGCCCGGCTGGATCGACAGCCTGCCGCAGCGCGATGAGCGGCGTGCCAGCGTGCCGATGCAGCGCTATGGCACGGCGGACGAGGTGGCGGCGACGATCGCCTTTCTCGTCTCGGACGGCGCGGCCTACATCACGGGGCAGAACATCCGGGTGGACGGCGGGCTGATGCGCTCGGTGTGATGCGGCCGGCCTGAAGCGGCGCCACAATCCGCGCCTGGCAACCGCCGATCGACAACAACGCCCAGAGGTCGCCCGATGAGCTATCGCCGTTTCACTTCGTTCATGGCCGCCTGCGGCTGCCTGGCCGCCGTCTCCACGGCGCCTGCAGCCGGGCCGCAGGATGCCGCGCCGCGCGCCGCCCTCGCATCGCGCCTGAATGCCGAAACCCAGCGCTACGAGAACCTGCCCAACCCGGGCGCCCAGCCCAACCGCAGCGGATGGGACATCTGGTCCCGCTTCATCTTCGGTGGCAAGCCCGACAACACCGTGCCCACGGATGCGATTCCCGTGCGGCGGCTCGACCGCGCGGCGCTGGACGCGCTGGACGACGACGGCAGCCACGTGATCCGGCTCGGCCATTCGTCGCACCTGCTCAAGCTGCGCGGCAAGTGGTGGCTGATCGATCCCGTGTTCGGCGAACGCGCCTCGCCGTTCTCGTTCCTGGGGCCGCGCCGCTTCCATGCGCCGCCGCTGGCGCTGGCCGACGTGCCGCCGATCGAGGCGTTGGTGCTCTCGCACGATCACTACGACCACCTCGACGCGTTCACCATCGAGGCGCTCAAGGACCGCGTGCAGCGCTACCTGGTGCCGCTGGGCGTGGGCGCGCGGCTGCGGGCCTGGGGCATCGAGGCGTCGCGCATCGAGGAATTCGACTGGTGGCAGCAGGCCACGGTGGGCGAGGTGACGGCCACGGCCGCGCCGGCGCACCATTTTTCGGGCCGCGGCCTGTGGGACCGCAACAGCACGCTCTGGGCCTCGTGGGCGTTCGACGTGGGCGGCCGGCAGCGTATCTACTTCAGTGGCGACACGGCCTACTTCCCCGGCTTCAAGGAGATCGGCGAGCGCCTGGGCCCCTTCGACATCGCCCTGATGGAAAACGGCGCCTACGACAGCTACTGGCCGCAGGCCCACATGACGCCCGAAGAGACCGTGCAGGCGTTCCGCGACGTGGGTGCGCGCCTGCTCTACCTCGTGCACAACAGCACGTTCGACCTGGCCCTGCATCCGTGGCGCGAGCCGATGGACCGGGCGGCCGACCTCGCGGAGAAGGCCGGCGTCGCGCTGGCCACGCCCGAGATCGGCGAGGTGCTCACGCTCGGCCGGCTGCGCGAGAACCGGCGCTGGTGGCAAGACCTGCGCTAGGCGCGCGGCGCGTCAGGCTGCCAGCGCGGCCTTGACCGCGTCGGCCAGCGGCGTGGTCGGGCGGCCGATCAGCCGGCTGAGCGTGCGGCTGTCGTCGAACAGGCCGCCCCTGGAAGCGCCCACGTCCGAATCGGCCAGCAGGTCGGCGAAGCCCTGTGGCAGGCCGGCCTGCACCAGCACGGCGGCATAGTCGGCTTCGGGCAGATCCTTGTAGACCACCGGCTTGCCCGACTGGCGTGCCAGTTCGGCGGCGAAGTCGGCCAGCGTCCAGGAGGCGTCGCCGGCCAGTTCGTAGGTGCGGCCGGCCTGGCCTTCGCCCGAGATGGCGACGGCGGCGGCTTCGGCATAGTCGGCGCGCGTGGCGGCGGCGATGCGGCCGTCCTTCGCGCTGCCCAGCACGGCGCCGTGCTGCAGGGCCACGGGTGCGCTGGCCAGGTAGTTCTCGGTGTACCAGCCGTTGCGCAGCAGCACGGTGGGCAGGCCGGATTCGCGCAGCAGCGCCTCGGTGGCCACGTGCTCGGCGGCGAGGCCCAGCGGCGAGGTGTCGGCGCGCAGCAGGCTGGTGTAGGCCACGAGTTTCACGCCGGCGGCCTTGGCCGCATCGATCGCGGCGCGGTGCTGCGCGGTGCGCTGGCCGACTTCGCTCGACGAAATCAGCAGCAGGCGATCGACGCCCTGCAGGGCGGCGGCCAGCGTGTCGGGGCGGGTGTAGTCGGCCTGGCGCACCTGCACGCCCAGCGCGGCCAGGTCGGCCGCCTTGGCCGGTGTACGCACGGCGGCGATCAGGTCGGCAGCGGGCACGCCGCGGCGCAGCAGCGACTGGATGACGAGGCGGCCCAGCTGGCCGGTGGCACCGGTGATGGCGATCTTCATGACAAAACTCCTTGGATGAACGGGAACAGGCAGGCAGAATATCGGCCAAGCAAACTTTTAGTAAGTACCTACCTGGAGGTAAGTGCCATGACCCGCTCCACCATCACGCCGCCGCGCCCCACCCGCGCCGAGGAAGAGGGTTGCGAGCCGCTCTCGCTGGCCGAGGCCATGCAGCGTGGCGAGCTGTTTTCAGTCGATTGCCCCTCGCGGGAGGTGCTGCAGCACGTCACCAGCCGCTGGGGCGTGCTGGTGCTGGTGGCGCTGCTGGCGGGCACGCACCGCTTCAGCGACCTGCGCCGCAAGGTGGGCGGCGTGAGCGAGAAGATGCTGGCGCAGACGCTGCAGTGGATGGAAGGCGATGGCTTCGTGCTGCGCAGGGCCTACCCGGTGGTGCCGCCGCACGTCGAATACAGCCTCACGCCGATGGGGCTGGAAGTGGCGCGCCGCGTGGAAGGCCTGGCCGACTGGATCGAGGGCAACCTGCCGCGCATCCTCGAAGGCCGTGCGCTGCGCGAACAGCAGCGCGAGGCGCAGGCCGCGCCGGTGGCCGGGCGCCGCGTGCACCGGGCCGCCGCCTGAGGCGGCCGCTGCCCGCTCAGTGCGTGGCCGGCTCGCGCCGTGCCTGGCGCGCCAGCACCCAGGCCACGGCCACCCCGCCGGCGACCACGCATGCGCCGAAGCCGTAGATCGAACGCAGCCCGAACGCACCGGCCACCAGGCCCGCGAGCGGCCCGGTGACGGCCAGCGCCACGTCGAGGAAGGCCACATAGGCGCCCATGGCCGAGCCACGGTTGGCCGGCGGCGCGCGGTGCACCGCTTCGACGCCGAATCCGGGAAAGGCCAGCGAGAAGCCGAAGCCGGTGAGCGCTGCGCCCACGTACACGCCCACGGGATGCACGCCGCCCATCGTCCAGATCACCACCATGCCCACGGTTTCCACGGCCACGGCGGCCAGCGCCACACGCGCGCCACCGATGGCGTCGGGCAGGTGGCCGAACAGCAGCCGCGCCACGATGTAGGCCGCGCCGAACGCGGTGAAGGCCAGCGAGGCATCGCCCCAGCGGTTGTCGGCGAACAGCAACGCGATGAAGGCCGACACGCTCCCGAAGCCCACCGCCGCGCAGGCCAGACCCAGGCCGGGCAGGGTGACCAGGCCCACCACGCGCGCGAAGGGAAGCCGCAGCGCGGCGATCACCGGCACGCCGGGGATGCCGGCCAGCAGTGCCAGCGCGCCCATGGGCAGCAGCAGCGCGGCGATGCCCACGCTCAGGAAGCCGGCCTGCCCGTACAGATAGGCGCCCAGCGGCGCGCCTACCATGTACGCGCCGAACATCGCCATGCCCACCCACGACATCACCTTGCCCGCGCGCGCCGGGCCGATCAGGCCCGTGCCCCAGGCCAGCGAGCACACGGCGGCGAAGCTCTCGGTGATGCCGATGCAGGCGCGCGCGGCCATCAGCAGGCCGATCGACAGCCACGGCACATCCACGTACAGCAAAGACAGCAGATACAGCGCGCCGGAGGCGACGCCGAAGCCCAGGCCCACGTGCAGCGCCATGCGCGCGCCGCGCGTGTCGGCCATGTGGCCGCACCAGGCACGCGACACCAGCGCGGCGACGAACTGGCAGGCCACCACCAGGCCCACCACGAACGGCGTTGCGCCCAGCGTGTCGCGCAGGTGCAGCGGCAGCGTGGGCATGGCCAGGCCCATGGAGAGGAAGGCCACGAAGATCGAGACCGTGAGACGCAGCAGGTGGCGGTCAGCCGCAGAAAGGCCGGGCGGCGTGGCAACGGGGGAAGCAGGAGATGACATTCGGATGTCCGGACCCCTGTACGGTGCAGGGGCGGCAAGGTGTGTGGCAGCGCTGGAACCACGCATTGTCCATGCCAACGCGTTCGGCTGCAGGCGCCGCGCCGCCGCACCTGCCCGCGTTCGTGGCGGTCAGCCGCCGCCCAGCAACTCGCGCGCGCGCCGCGCCTCGGGCGAATCGTCCTGTGGCGGCGCACCCAGTTCGGCACGCGCGCGGTCGCGCGCCGTGCCCCCGCGCAGGTCCACCTCGCGCACCACGCGGCCGCCGTCGAGCAGGAAGGCCATGTCGGCCAGCGCGATCACGTCGTCGATGTCGTGCGTGATCATCAGCACCGGGATGTTCCAGCGCCGCCGCACCTCGGCCAGTTCGTGGCGCAGGCCCTGGCGCAGCATCGGGTTGAGCGCGGCGAAGGGCTCGTCGAGCAGCAGCACCTGCGGCTCGCAGGCCAGCGCGCGGGCGAGGGCCACGCGCTGCTTCTGACCGCCCGAGAGGGTGTCGGGCCGGCTCGCGGCCAGGGCCGAAAGGCCGAAGCTCTCCAGCAATCCGTCGACGCGCGCCGCCGCATCGGGCGACAGCCGCCGCTGGCGCCAGCTGGTCAGGCCGAACCCCACGTTCTCACGCACCGAGAGGTGCGGAAACAGGCCGTAGTGCTGGAAGAGATAGCCCACGCGGCGCGCGCGCGCCGGCAGGTCGATGCCGGCAGCGCGGTCGAACAGCGTACGGCCGGCCACGCGCACATGGCCGTGCTGTGGGCGCAGCAATCCCGCCACGGCCGACAGCGTGAGCGACTTGCCCGCGCCCGAAGGGCCGTACAAAGCCACGAAGGGCGCGTCGGTGGCGAAGGCCACTTGAAGCGCGAAGCTGCGCCGGCCATCGGCCACCGAGAGGTGCAGGTCGATGTCGATCACGGCCGCTTCACTTCCGTCCGGCAGCGCGCAGTCAGGGCTTGCCGAAGCCGTAGCGGGCCAGCACCTGTTGCGCCGCGTCACTGGCGATGAAGGCCGCGAAGTCGCGGGCGGTGGCCTTGTGGCGGCTGTCGGCCACCACGGCGATCGGGTAGCTCACGGGCGTGGCGGTGGGTGGCGAGAGCACGACCTTCACCTTGTCGGCCATCAGCGCCGCGTCGGTGCGGTAGACGAAGCCGGCCTCCACCTCGCCGCGCGAGACGTAGTCGAGCACCTGGCGCACGCTGTCGGCCTGCACGAACTTGGGCTCCAGCGGCGCCCACAGGCTGGCGCCTTCCAGCACCTGCTTCGTGTAATTGCCCACGGGCACGGTGGCGGGCTTGCCGACGGCGATGCGTTTGACCGCGGCACCCTGCAAGTCGGCCAGCGACTTCACACCGGCGGCGCCCTGCACAGGCTCGATCAGTACCAGGCTGTTGGTGACGAAGTTGCGGCGGCTGGTGCTGTCGATGAGGTTCTGCGTGGCGGCGCGGTCCATCGTGGCCTGGTCGGCGCTGGCGAACACGTCCACCGGCGCGCCCTGCGCGATCTGTTGCAGCAGCGCGCCCGAGGCCGCGAAGTTCAGGCGCACGGTGACGCCGGGCCGGGCGGCCTCGAACTTCGGCGCGAGCTCCTTGAACGCGTCGGTCAGGCTGGCGGCGGCCGACACGGTGATCTGCTGCGCCGTGGCAGCCAGCGGCACGACCAGGGCGGCGGCCAGCGCCAGGCGGCGCAGAGGGCGGAAGTTGTGCATGGGTTGCTCCTCGGGTCGCATGTGAGAAAGAAGGGAAGGGAAATCAGCGTGGCGAGAACAGCCGGTTGGACAGCACCAAAATCGCCACCGACAGCACCGAGGTCACGATCACCAGTACCAGGGCGAGGTCGTCCTGCCCCGCCTGCACGGCGTCGTAGATCGCCATCGACAGCGTCTGTGTCTGTTTCGGAATCGAGCCCGCCACCATCAGCGAGGCGCCGAACTCGCCCATGGCGCGCGCGAACGCCAGCAGCGTGCCGGCCAGGATGCCCGGCCAGGCCAGCGGCAAGGTCACGCGCACGAATACCGACCACGGCGACTGCCGCAGCGTGCGTGCCGCGGCCTCGAGCGAGCGGTCGACATTGGCGAACGACGCGCTGGCCGACTTGAGCACCAGCGGCAACGCCACCACGGCCGAGGCCACGACGGCGCCGTGCCAGTTGAAGATGATGGTGTAGTCGAAGTGCTCGCGCAGCCAGGTGCCCAGCGGGCTGCGGCGCCCGGCCGCCACCAGGATGCCGTACCCCAGTACGGTGGGCGGCAGCACCAGGGGCAGCATGAAGATCGCCTCGACCACGGAAACGCCCGGGAACGGATGGCGTGCGAACACCCAGCCCAGCGCCACGCCGACTACCAGCGCGATCACCGTGGCCACGCTGGCCACCTGCAGCGACAGCACCAGCGGCGACCAGTCGATGCCAGCCAGGAATTGCCCCGTCGAGCTCATTTCGTAGTGTTCATCCGAATATAGCGATTATGCATGGCGAGGAACTTCTCCCAGAAAAGAGGATGTCTGGGGGTCGGAGGCGTATGGTCTGGCGCTCTACGGCGCCGGGCGTCACGGATGCCTCAGGGCGACAGCAGCCGCGTCAGGGCAGCCAGGTCGGCGGCGGCGGCGGTGCGCGCCGTGGCCTCGACCGCGCGGTAGTGGCGGATCACCTGATCGCCGACGGGCGTGAGTGCCGTGCCGCCGCCATGCGCACCGCCTGCGGCCGTGGCCACGGCGGGTTGTGCCAGCGCCCTGTTGGTCTCGTCGATCAGCAGCCACGCGCGCCGGTAGGACATGCCCAGCTGGCGCGCGGCGGCCGAGATGGAGCCTGTCTCTGCAATGGCTTCGAGCAGCGCGACCTTGCCCGGCCCGATGGCGATGCTGTCGTCGCGATATATGCGCAGGCGGAACTGCACTTTCGATGTCATGGCCGCAGCGTAACCGATGCACATGGGTGCACGGACGACGCGTTCGTCCGACACGGCGATGTGGCGCACGCTGGCAGCGCCGGGCCGGCAGGGGCGCCGACAGTGCGGTCATGAGCGCTACCGACACTTACCCTTCATCGTCCTCTTCGCGCCGCCTGCCCGGCGGCCTGGTGCGCAGCAGCGACACCGCGCCCGGCATCGCGCGGCGACGCCGTGGCAAGGGCTTCCTCTATCTGCGTGCGAATGGCAAGCCGGTCACCGACGAGCAGGAACTGCAGCGCATCCGCAGCCTGGCCATACCGCCGGCGTACCGGCAGGTGTGGATCTGTCCGCGCCCCAATGGCCATCTGCAGGCTACCGGCGTGGATGCGCGGGGTCGCAAGCAATACCGCTATCACCAGGCCTGGCGTGAGGCGCGCGAGGAAGACAAGTTCTCGCGGCTGCCTGATTTCGCTGCCGCCTTGCCGCGCCTGCGCCGCCGCGTGACGCGCGATCTGGCAATGCGCGAGCACGGTCGTGCGCCGCTGCTGGCCACGGTGGTGCGGTTGCTCGACACCACGCTGGGCCGCATCGGCAACGACCAGTACGCGCGAGAGAACGGCTCTTACGGTCTCACCACGCTGTGCGATCACCACGTGCGCCTGGCCGGCCAGCGGCTGGAGCTTCAGTTCCGTGGCAAGAGCGGCGTCGAGCAAAGCCTGTGTGTGGAAGACCCACGCGTAGCGCGCGTCGTGCGGCGCTGCCTGGGCCTGCCGGGCCGCGCGCTGTTCCGCTACGTGGGCGAAAACGGCGCGCCGCATTGCATCGGCTCGGCCGAGGTCAACGACTACCTGCAGACCGTCGGCGGCGCCGGTTTCAGTGCCAAGTACTTCCGTACCTGGCACGCCAGCGTGCTGGCGCTCGACCTGACCGTGCGCGCGCTGGAGCGGCAGCAGAAATTCACGCTGCGCCAGTTGCTCGCCGAAGTGTCTGGCGTACTGGGCAACACACCGGCCGTGTGCCGCCGCTCATATATCCATCCGCGCGTGGTGGCACTCGCGACGCTGGCGGCCCGCAAGCCGGATGCCGCGCGCGAATGGCTGGCGCGATGCGCGCCAAATGCCCACCCGGCCGGCTTGCGCCGGTCGGAGCGACGCCTGCTCGCATTCCTGGCCTGCTGTCACGATGCCCCCCTGGTTGTGACAGGGGGCGCACGTGCCCGGCAGCCGTAGTAGGCACGGGCCTACGCCCTCTGGGGGCGACGCCGGACGGCCGGCGAGCCCGCTGACCGTTAACTTCGAGTCATGGCTAACGGGCCATAGGGCCACGGCCCACTGACCATCGATCCACCATCCACTCAAGGAGAAACCTCATGCCCATCATCCTCTGGCTCCTCGGCGTTCCGCTCTCTGTGGTCCTGATCCTGATGCTGATCGGGATTCTGTAAGGCAGCCTCCGCTGCGAGCGCGGCCCGGCCAGACTTCGTGTCTGCCCGGGCCGTGTTCATGGCGATACCGCAAACCCTTCGTATGGCCAAGTCCTCCAGAGCCCCAAGCGACGATCCGCTGCATGCCTACCGCGGCAAGCGCGATTTCACCGCGACCCCGGAGCCGGCGGGTGAGGGCAGGGCGAGGCGGCGCGAGACCCCAGGCCTTGCATTCGTCATCCAGAAACATTGGGCGCGGCGTCTGCACTACGACCTGCGACTCGAAGTGGGCGGCGTGATGAAAAGCTGGGCCGTCCCCAAGGGCCCCAGTCTCGATCCGCACGACAAGCGCATGGCCGTGCAGGTGGAAGACCACCCCATCGACTACAACCAGTTCGAGGGAACGATTCCAGAAGGTCACTATGGCGCCGGCAAGGTCATCGTCTGGGATCGAGGCGAGTGGCTTCCGGTTGGCGACCCCGTCCAGGGCCTGCGCGAGGGCAAGTTGAAGTTCCACCTGCGGGGGCACAAGCTGGAAGGCGGCTGGACGCTGGTTCGCATGCATGGCCGGGGAAAGGAAAAACAGCCCCCCTGGCTGCTGATCAAGGAGCGGGATGACGCGGCGCGACCCGCAGCGGACTACGACATCACCGTCGCCGAGCCGTCGAGCGTATCGGCACGGGCGGCCTCTGCGTCCCGCGCAGCATCCGGGTCCGTTGCGGCGGCCAAGGCGGCGGGCAAAGGGACGGCGCGCGTGCGCAAGGGGCGCAGCGTTCTGCTGCCGGAATCGCTGTCGCCCCAGCTCGCCACCCTCGTCGATGCGCCCCCCGCAGCGGGTAGCGACTGGATCTACGAACTCAAATTCGATGGCTATCGACTGCTGGCCCGGGTGGAACGTGACCGCGCCCGGCTCTTCACGCGCAATGGCCATGACTGGACCGACAAGCTGCCCGATCTGGCACGCGCCGTGGCGCGCTTGCCGCTGAAGTCAGGGTGGATCGATGGCGAAATCATTGCACCCGGCACCGACGGCGCGCCCGACTTCCAGGCGCTGCAGAACGCATTCGATCTCACGCGTACTGCCGGTCTGGTGTACTACGTCTTCGACCTGCCCTTCGCCGACGGCGAGGACCTGCGCGCTCTCCCGGTGGTCGAACGCCGCGAGCGCCTGCGGTCCGTGGTGGCGAAGGCGCCATCTCAGGGGCCTGTGCGCTTCAGCGAGGATTTCGAGGCACCGCCGCGCGATCTCGTCACGTCGGCCTGCGGCATCGGCTTCGAAGGCGTGATCGGCAAGCGACGCGACGCGCCCTATGCCTCCCGCCGCAATGCCGACTGGATCAAGCTCAAGTGCAGTCACCGCCAGGAGTTCGTGATCGGTGGCTACACCGATCCACAAGGATCGCGCGAAGGCCTGGGTTCGCTGCTGCTGGGGGTGCACGACGACAAGGGAAAACTGCGGTACGCCGGCAATGTCGGCACCGGCTTCAGCACGGAGACGCTGGCGCAGATCACGCAGGCGCTGCGGGCCCTGCACACCGACGCCTCACCCTTCGACGGTCCGGTGACCGCGACCCGGGGCCGCATGCGGTCTTCCAGGGGTGTGCACTGGGTCAAGCCGCAGCTGCTCGCAGAAGTGTCGTTTGCCGAATGGACACGCGAAGGCCGCATCCGCCACTCCGTCTTCCATGGGTTGCGTTCCGACAAGAAACCACGCGCCATCGTGCGGGAGGAGCCACGGCACATCGAAGCGGCAACTGCCGCGACCGCGCGCCGGACATCGCGCGGCGCGCTGCCGGAGGGCATGCACCTCACCCACGGCGATCGCGTGATCGATGCCGAGGCCGGGGTGACGAAGCTCGACCTCGCGCGTCACTACGCGGCGGTGGCGCCGCTCATCCTGGAACATCTGCGCGACCGCCCGGTGGCCATGCTGCGGGCGCCCAAGGGCATCGGCGGCGAACTGTTCTTCCAGAAGCATCAGGAAAAATTCCTCATGCAAGGCATCGACCAGCTCGATCCCTCGCTCGACCCCGGCCACGGCCCGCTGATGGCGGTGGCGGGCGCAGAGGGACTGCTGTCGGCGGCGCAGATGAACATGATCGAGCTGCACACGTGGAATGCCCTGAAAGACCGAATCGAGCGGCCCGACCGCCTGACCTTCGACCTCGATCCGGGCGAGGGCGTGGCGTGGCCCCAGATGCAGGAGGCTGCCGAGCTCGTCCGCTGCCTGCTGGACGAGCTCGGCCTGGTGCCGTTCCTCAAGACCAGCGGCGGCAAGGGGTTGCACGTGGTGGTGCCGATCAAGCGGCTCTACGGATGGGACGAAGCCAAGGGCTTCTCGCAGGCGGTGGTGCAGCATCTGGCGCGCATGCTGCCCGACCGGTTCGTCGCGAAGAGCGGGCCGCGCAACCGGGTTGGCAAGATCTTCGTCGACTACCTGCGCAACGGACGCGGTGCGACCACCGTCGCCGCCTGGAGCGCGCGCGCCCGGCCGGGCATGGGCGTTTCGGTGCCTGTGCGCTGGGATGAATTGCCCGACCTCACATCGGGCGCGCACTGGCGCGTGGTGGATGTGGCGCCGCGAATGTCCATCGGCAATACGCCATGGAAGGGCTACGCCAGGTCCTCGCGTTCGCTGGGCACGGCGATGAAGGCGCTCGGCCTGCGTTGATCGGGGGCACAATCGCTGCCTTCGGCTGCCAGCGGGCGGCCACCGTCTTTCGCGATTCATGCATTCGACCGCGCTCGTCCTCTTCTCCGGTGGCCAGGACTCCACCACCTGCCTCGCCCACGCACTCGCGCGGTACCAGCGCGTGGAAACCGTGGGTTTCGACTACGGCCAGCGCCACGACGTCGAGTTGCGCCAGCGGCTTGTGGTGCTCGACGCCGTGCGCGAGCGTTTTCCCCGATGGGGTGCGCGCCTGGGGCAGGATCACATGCTCGATCTGTCGGTGCTCGGCCAGGTGAGCGAGACCTCGCTCACGCGCGACATGGCCTTTGAGATGGAGCGCACGGGCCTGCCCAATACCTTCGTCCCCGGCCGCAACCTGATGTTCCTCACACTCGCCGGCGCGCTGGCCTACCGGCGCGGTCTGGAGGTGCTGGTGACCGGCGTGTGCGAGACGGATTACTCCGGCTACCCCGACTGCCGCGACGACACCATGAAGGCGATGCAACTTGCCCTGTCGCTAGGCATGGATCGGCGCCTCGTCGTCGAGACGCCGCTGATGTGGATCGACAAGGCGCAGACGTGGCAGATGGCGCACGAGCTGGGCGGCCAGCCGCTGGTGGATCTGATCCTGGAAGACACGCACACCTGCTACCTGGGCGACCGCATCCATCGGCACGCCTGGGGCTACGGCTGCGGCGCCTGCCCGGCGTGCGAGCTGCGCGCGCGCGGCTACGAGCGCTACGCCGCCAGCGTGTAGCGCGCGGGCGCGCCGGCCGGCGCGGCCTGCAGCTGCCAGCGCCGGTCGTGGAAGCCGGCCACGTTGCTGCGGTGGGCAATCGACACCAGCGCGCCGCCGCCTTCCTTCGTGAGCGACACCAGCCGGCGATAGACGGCTTGCTCGGCATCCTCGTCGAGCGCGCTGGTGGCCTCGTCGGCGAACACCCAGGCTGGCTTCTTCAGCAGCACGCGCGCGATGGCCAGCCGCTGCTGCTCGCCGCCGGACAGGCGCAGGCTCCAGGCATCGACGTCGTCGAGCCGGTCTTTGAGTTGAGGCAGTTGCGCATCATCCAGCGCTTGTCGCAGCGCCGCGTCGGAGTGCGCCCCGGGCTCGCCGGGATAGGCCAGCGCGGCGCGCAGCGTGCCGTCCGGAAAGTAGGCGCGCTGCGGGATGAACATGGCCGACGCCGGCGCCTGGACGCGCCCGCGCGCGAACGGCCACAGCCCGGCAAACGTGCGGAACAGTGTCGACTTGCCGCTGCCCGAGGGGCCGCCGATCACCACGCTCTCGCCCGGTCGCACGGCGAGCGCCTGGCCCGCGAGCAGCACCTGGCCATCGGGCAGCGCGACGGTGAGGTCGTCGGCCGCCAGCGCCGCGCCGGCTTCGGGGTGCAACATCCCGCTGCCCTGCTGCTGCGCCGCGCTCACGGCGGCTTCGAAGCTGGTGAGGCGGTCGGTGGTGGCGCGCCAGATGGCCAGTTCGCTGTAGCTTTCGACGAACCACGACAGCGAGGTCTGCACCTTGTCGAAGGCGGAAGCGATCTGCATCAGCTCGCCGAGCTGGATCGCGCCACTGAAGAAACGCGGCGCGGCCACGATGAACGGGAACACCACGGCCGCCTGGCCGAAGAAGGTGGAGAACCAGGTGAGGTTCTTCTGCGCACGGATCAGGCGCAGCGAGTTGGCCAGCACATTGGCGAAGCGCTCGCCGAGGTTGCGGTGTTCGACCGGCTCTCCCTTGTCCAGCGCGATCGATTCGCTGTATTCGCGCACGCGGATCATGTGGTGGCGGAAGTCGGCCTCCAGCCGCTGCTGGCGGAAATTCAGCCAGATCTGCGAACGACCGATGTAGTGCGCCAGCACGCTGCCCACCACGCAGTACAGCACGGCCATCCACACCATGAAACCGCTGATGGTGTAGTGCTGGCCGCGCCAATCGAAGCCGAAAGCGCCCGAGAGCGACCACAGGATGCCGACGAAGCTGGCCAGCGTGACCACGGCGTTGAGCAGTCCCATCGACAGGCTCACCGAATAGGTGGTGAACAGGTTGAGGTCTTCCTGGATACGCTGGTCGGGGTTGTCGGCGGCTTCGCGGCCGGGCGTGAAGCGCGCGAGCTCCATGCGATAGAACGCCTGGCCGGCCAGCCAGCGCTGCAGGTATTCGCGCGTCATCCATTGGCGCCAGCGCAGCTCCAGCATCTGCGTGAGATAGAAGCGGTAGACCGCGATCACCACATAGATCAGGGCCAGCCAGGCGAAGCGCCCGAGTTGCGCCCAGAACACGGGCTGGTCGCGCTTTTCCAGTGCGTCGTAGAACACGCGGTACCAGTCGTTGATCTGAACCAGCATGTACACGGCCGCGAGGTTGAGCAGGATGATGGCGGCGAGCAGGCCGCGCGCCTTCCACTTTTCTTCGGACCGGAAGTACGGCGCGGCCAGCGCCCAGACACGGCGGGCCGTGGCAGCGGCCTGGCGAAACCTGCCTTCAGTGCTCATGTGGGGACCCCATTGTTGTGCTTCGCGCCATCGTAGCGCCGGGGTGGCCGCGCAGCTTAGCCAGGGCTGAGACGGCGAGAGCGCGGGCGAGGGCGAGGGGACGCCGCTGCCGCGGTATGGTCAGGCCGGATTGGAGATGCCCGAGCTCACGTGGCCGGCCGGCACGTGGCGCGCGGCCGAGGCCACATGACCTGTCTGGTCGTCGAAGAAGAAGTCGGGTTCGAACTCGCGCAGGAAGAAACCCTTGTCGAGCCCGCCGAGGAACATGGCCTCGTCCACCGTCACGCCCCAGTCGAGCAGCGTGCGTATCGCGCGTTCGTGTGCCGGTGACGATCGCGCGGTGACCAGCGCCGTGCGGATGCGCATGCCCGAGGCATCGGCCTGCTGTTGCAGCTTGTGCAGCGCGGCCAGCAACGGCTTGAACGGGCCTTCGGCCAGCGGCTGCGCGGCCTTGCTGCTTTCGTGTTCCTGGAAAGCCGCCAGGCCCTGCGCCTGGTACACGCGCTCGGCTTCGTCGGAGAACAGCACGGCGTCGCCGTCGAAGGCGATGCGCACCTCGCGCGGATAGGTGTCGCCAGCCGGCGTGGCGTCGGTCATCACGCGCGCGGCCGGGAAGCCGATCGACAGCGCCTGCCGCACATCGGCCTCGTTGGCCGAGAGAAAAAGATGCGCGCCCAGCGGACGCAGGTAGCCAAACGGATCGCGCCCGCGCGTGAACACGCCGCGTTCGATGTGCAGCCCCGCCGTGCGTGCCGACGCGAAGACGCGCATGCCGCTGGCGGGGTCGTTGCGCGAGAGCATGACCACCTCCACGCGCTGTGTGTCGGCGGTGTTGAACGCCATCAGCTTCTTGACCAGCGGGAACGCGATGCCGGGGCGCGCCGGCTGGGTCAGGCGGTCGAGCTGGTGACGCATGTAGGCCGCCTCGTCACCGGCTTCCCAGATGCGGTTCTCTTCTTCGAAATCGAACAATGCGCGCGAAGAGATCGCGACGACCAGCTTGCCTTCGAGGGATGCGCCCATGGTCGTGCCGTGTGGTTTGCCCGCTCAGGCCTGCAGGAACAGGCGGTAGACCGGGTTGTGGGTTTCCTCGATGTACGGGTAGCCCAACGTGTCGAGGAACCGTGCGAAGGCCTTTTCCTCGGCCGCCGGCACCTGCAGGCCCACGAGGATGCGGCCGTAGTCGGCGCCCTGGTTGCGGTAGTGGAACAGGCTGATGTTCCAGTTGGGCTTCATCAGCGAGAGGAACTTCATCAGCGCGCCCGGCCGCTCGGGGAACACGAAGCGCAGCAGGCGCTCGTCGCGTGCCAGTTGCGAATGGCCGCCCACCATGTGACGGATGTGTTCCTTGGCCAGCTCGTCGTGCGTGAGGTCGAGCGTCTCGAAGCCGTGGCGGTTGAAGTTGGCGGCGATCTTCTGCGACTCGCCGCGCGCCGTCGTCGTGAGGCCCACGAAGACGTGCGCCTTCTGCGAGTCGCTGATGCGGTAGTTGAACTCGGTCACATTGCGCTGGCCGCCGGGCAGGGCCCCCACCAGTTCGCAGAACCGGCGGAAGCTGCCGCGCTCTTCGGGAATGGTGACGGCGAACAGCGCCTCGCGCTCCTCGCCCACCTCGGCCCGCTCGGCCACGAAGCGCAGCCGGTCGAAGTTCATGTTAGCGCCGCACAGGATGGCGGCGTAGGTTTCGCCCTTGGTCTTGTGCGTGGCCACGTACTGCTTGATGGCCGCCACCGCCAGCGCGCCCGAAGGCTCGACGATGCTGCGCGTGTCGACGAACACATCCTTGATCGCGGCGCACACGGCGTCGGTGTCCACGCGGATGTACCCATCGACCAGGCCGCGCGCGATGCGGAAGGTTTCCTCACCCACGAGCTTGACGGCCGTGCCGTCGGAGAACAGGCCCACGTCGGGCAGCGTGACACGCTTCTTTGCCTCCACCGACCGGGCCATGGCGTCGGAGTCGCTCATCTGCACGCCGATCACCTTGATCTCGGGCCGCACGGCCTTGATGTAATTGGCCACGCCCGAGATCAGTCCGCCGCCACCGATGGCGACGAACACGGCATCGAGCGGTCCCTGGTGCTGGCGCAGGATCTCCATGGCGATGGTGCCCTGACCCGCAATCACGTCCGGATCGTCGAACGGGTGAACGAAAGTCAGGCCCTGCTTCTTCTCGATTTCCGCCGCATGCGTGTAGGCGTCGGAATAGCTGTCGCCATGCAGGACGACCTCGCCACCAAGCGCCTTCACGGCGTCGATCTTGACTTGCGGAGTGGTGGTCGGCATCACGATGACGGCCCGCGTGCCCAGCTTGTGCGCACCCAGCGCCACGCCCTGGGCGTGGTTGCCGGCCGAGGCGCAGATCACGCCCTTCTTGAGTTGTGCCGCAGAGAGGTGTGCCATCTTGTTGTAGGCACCGCGCAGCTTGAAGCTGAACACCGGTTGCGTGTCCTCGCGCTTGAGCAGCACTTTATTGTGCAGCCTGCGGCTGAGGTTCTTCGCGTGTTCGAGCGGGGTTTCATGGGCCACGTCGTAGACGCGGGCCGTAAGGATTTTCTTGAGGTAGTCGGCGGGTTTGAGCGGGCGAGGCATGGCGCACAGATGATACCGGCCATGAAAAGAGCCACCGACCCGAAGGTCGGTGGCTCTTGCTCAATTCAGCAGAATGTTCCGTTCAGAACGTGTGGCGAATGCCCGCAGCCAAGATCGAATTGGTCGGAACGAGCCCGTCATACAGCTTCGTCGAGTTGTATGCCGCATAGGTTGTCGTGCGCTTGGAAAGCGAGTACTGGAGTTCGAGGCCCAGGGACTTGCTCTTGCCAAGGTCGTCGCTCTTGGATTGGCCATACTGGGCAATGAAGGCCAGCGGGCCCATCGGGATCTTGGTGCCGATGGCGAACTCTTTCGCCGCATCAAGGCCGGAGTATTTCGCACGGTTGTAGGAGGCGAACAGCTGGGCAGCGCCGAAATCATAAGAACCACCCAGCAGGGCGTTGTCCAGCTTCAGGGTGTCCGTGGCGCTCTTGAGTAGCTGCTCGCTCTGCATTGCGAAGCCCAGTGACAGCGGGCCGGTCGTGTAGCTGGCGCTCAGGCCGACGGTGCGCGTGGCGCTTACGCTACCGGCGTTGGAGACGACCTTGTTCTCACCCAGACCATAGATGGCCGCCACTTTCAGCCCACCGATGTCCGCGGAATCGAAGCGGATGCTGTTGTTGATCCGGGGCGTGTAGCCAGTCCAGGCACCAAAGCGATTGGTGATCTTGTTGAGCGCCGTAGCTGCAGCGGTTGCCTGGGCGGCAGTTGGAGAGGTCGCATCGAGATAGGCGGCAGTCGCCAGCACGTCAGCACCTCCCAGCGTGGCGCCGTTGGTCGCGTCGAACAAGGTCGCGCCCTGCGCGCTGGCCACGCCGACCAGCGTGCTGAAGTAAGGACTGTAATTGCGGCCCATCTGCACGGAGCCGAATCCGCCACCGAGCCCGACATAAGCCTGGCGGCCGAATAGGAGGCCGTTTTGCGCGGCCGTGCCATTGTCAATGTTGAATCCGTTTTCGATCTTCGCGAAAGCACGCATCCCTCCGCCCAGATCTTCCTTCACATCCAGCCCGAAGCGGCTGCCCGACAGGCCGCCAGAGTCGATTCTGGTTTGACGTGCATTCGATCCGACCAAGTCGGTACCTACAGCGTCGACTGCCGCAGTCTTTGACGAGGCGAAGAATGCGTCTGCAACGCCGTACAGACTGACGCTGGACTGGGCTTGGGCTGCTCCGAAAATGGACAGTGTAGCCAGAGCAACTAGAGGGCATCAGATGTTTAAATTGACTTTGTTTAACAAAAACATGAACTTGTGTTCAAATCCGTCATGCAGAAGATGCTGACAAACTACACTGTCTCTCTGGCCGACCTTCAGGCGCCGCCGCCGGATTTGTTGGCGGCGGTCGCCGGTCAGCCGGTAGCCGTGCTGGATCAGAATCGCCCGCTGTTCTACGTGGTGGGGCCGCAGTTGCTGCAGGCCCTGATGGCCGGCGCCGGCAGGTCGGCTTCGGATTTACTGGAGGCGGGCGCTCACGTGCGCGCCCCGCTGGCGTTGCTGCCCGTGGCAGCTCCGCTGTTTTCAGACGTGGCGGCCAAACTCTTGTCGCTGGAGGCCGACCGCGCGCGGCGCGGTGCACTGAGTCCGGAATCGGTGCAGATCATGCGTAACCGGCTCGATGCGCATCTGCTGCCGGTCTTCGGTCACCTGCCGGTCGACGACGTGGGGCCGGAACACATCGAGGCATTCATGGAGCGCATGGGAGACCAGGAGGCGTCATCCACCACCATTTCGCAGTATCTGGTGATCCTGCGCAAGGCGATGAAGCTCGCGCTCTCGCGCAAGTGGATCACGGAGATTCCCGAGATTCCCCGTGTGGCGATCACCAGCCAGCCGCGTTCCACATTCACGGTGGATCAATACGGACGCATGCTGCGCACGGCGCGGCGTCTGTGGCGCGAGCAGGCCGAGGCGCCCAGCATCAAGCAGGGGGCGGGCAAGCGCGAACGTTTCTGGGTGACGGCGCGCTACCGGACGCTGCCGCCCGACCTGTACTGGGTGATCGGATTCATGGTCAACAGCTTCGTGAGACCCAGCGACATCAAGTGCATCCAGCACAAGCACGTGGAGATCGTGCGCGGCAGCCGCGTCTACCTGCGGCTGAACCTTCCCACCACCAAGAAGCACGACAAACCCATCGTCACACTGCGCCCCGCCGTGCGCTTGTACGAAGCCTTGCTGGCCCATGCCAGGGCCAATGGCGGCGGCGGGCCGGATGACTACCTCTTCCTGCCGGTGGAGCGCGATCGGACGCACGCGCTTGCCATCCTGAATTTCTGGCTCAAGTGGGTGCTGCGCGAATCCGGCGTGCCGCTGGTCGACACGCACGGCAAGTCACGCACGCTCTATTGCCTGCGGCATACATCGATCACGTTCAGGCTCCTTTATGGCCAGGGAATCGACATGCTCACGCTCGCGCGCAACGCCCGGACGTCGGTGGACATGATCGAAACCTTCTACGCCTCCACGTTGCACGGGGAGATGAACGTGGGCATGCTGCAGAGCCGCCGCGGCCCGCCTGCCCGGTGAGGCGGCGGCCCGCACAAAGAAAAAAGCCCCGAGTCTTGCGACTCGGGGCTAAATCCACCAAAGGAGGAGGGTGGAGGAGACAATTGGCGCATGCCTTTCGGCACGCATGACTGCAGTGTATGCGCAAGATTGTTGCGTCGCAACATGTAGAGCGTCTCAAAGTGAGACGAATTTGGCGAATCCGTCTTTTTGTCGGCAATTCGCAACTTGGCTGATGAATGAGGTATTCGAAGATGGAATGTACGGTGAGCTGGACAGGGGCAACGGGCGCGCGTTCGAGCATGGGTTTTGTGGCCGAGACCGGCAGCGGCCATGTCCTTGTGATGGATGGTGCCCCCGATACCGCCAAGCCGGAAAACGGCGGACAGAACCTGGCGCCGCGCCCGATGGAGACCGTGCTGGCCGGCACGGGCGGCTGCACGGCGTACGACGTCGTGCTGATCCTCAAACGCGGGCGTCATGACGTGCGGGGTTGCAGTGTCAAGCTCTCCAGCGAGCGGGCCGAGACCGACCCCAAGGTGTTTACGCGAATCCACATGCAGTTCACCGTGACGGGCCGCGGGATTCCAGCAGCAGCCGTGGAACGCGCCATCGCGATGAGCCACGAGAAGTACTGCTCGGCCAGCATCATGCTGGCCAAGACGGCCGAGATCACGACCGGCTTCGATCTCGTGGAGGCCTGAGCACGCGCCGCCGGGCCCAGACGGCGGCTTGCTATCTATATGTAGTGGGCGGTGGTCGTCATGACCTTCGCGGCAAGCCGCATCAGGTGCTGCGCAGGCCTGGGCAGCACCACGGCACCTGCCGCTTGCGCCTGATCGGCATGGCGCGCCTCGTCCTCCTTCATCTGGGCCACGATGGCGCGCGAGCTGTGATCGGTGGCGGGGAGCCGGTCGAGGTGTCCCTGCAGGTGGGCTTCGACCTGCCGCTCGGTTTCCACGACGAATCCGAGGCTGACACGGTCCCCACCCAGCCGCCCGGCCATATAGCCGAGTCCGAACGCGCCGGCATACCAGAGCGGGTTGAGCAGCGACGGTCGGCTGCCCAAGGCATCCAGGCGCTGGCGTGTCCATGCCAGGTGATCGGTTTCCTCTCTGGAGGCTTCTTCCAGGTGTTGGCGCAACGCAGGATCCCGGGTCGCCGCCGCCTGGGCCGTGTAGAGCGCCTGCGCGCACACCTCTCCGACATGATTCACCCGCATCAGGGCGGCGGACAGCCGCCTCTGGTGCGCATCCAGCGCATCGGCGGCCGCGGGAGCCGGTGCGGGGCGAGAGGCCCGGTGGGGAGCGAACAGTGTTCTGAGGGCCGAATCGGCGGCGGTGATCAGTGCGTCCATCGTCTGGCGGCCGGAGGCTCCGGCAATCGAAGTCAGCGCCCATTGTGCCGTGCGGGCCCGGGTTCCCCTTGATCTCCATCGCAGCGGTTGGCGGGTGGGACCTGGAGTGTGAGGGCGTGTCTGTTGCAGCCCTGCAACGAAAAACGCCGAACCGGGTGCCAGGAGCCTCTTTTCCTTTGCGCTGGCCAGTCTGCTCTGGTGCAATGGCAACAACTTCCTAAAAGGAGGTTGGCCCGGGGATCCGGCGGGGTGCAAGGCCCCTACGAACCGGAGCCCTATGTTTAACCTTGGAGAAACTTGCAATGAAAAAATCCCTAGTTGCTCTGGCTGCCCTGGCTGTGGCCGGCGTTGCTTCCGCCCAATCGTCCGTGACCCTGTCGGGTACCCTCGACGCCGGTCTGGAAAAGATCAGCGGTGGCGCTCTGCAACTGCAAAACAGCCGCAACGGCACGACGCAGATCACCGTGTCTGGCGTGGAAGACCTGGGTGGCGGCCTGAAGGCTCGTTTCCAAATCTCCTCGTCGTTCGACTCCACCTTCGACAACGGTCAGATCCAAGGTAACCGTGCTGGCACGACTACTGCCGGTACCCAAGCCCAGTACAGCCCGTCCAAGTTCGGTAACAATGGCATGTTCCTGGCGCTGGACGGCGGCTTCGGCTCCCTGATCCTGGGCCGTCCGCTGAACACCCTGTACTCGCACAGCTACACTGCCAACGGCACCAAGGGCGTGACGGGCTTCGCTGCAACCAACACCATCGACGCGCAAAGCATCTACACGTCGAACGCGATCCAATATGTGACGCCCAATCTTGCTGGCTTCACGGCACAGTTCGAGTACGCTCCCTCGGAAGCGACCGATGTGAAGTCGACTACCTCCATCGGCCTGAAGTACGCGAGCGGCCCGTTCGGCGTTTCGCTGGTTCGTGACAATGCCAAGGGCACGGTTGTCGGCGGCGACTATTCCGCCAAGACGACGCAGTTGGCTGGTTTCTGGGACTTCGGCGTTGCCAAGCTGTCGGCTACGTACCAAGACAGCAGCACCCTGCCCAGCGATTCGGATCAAGCCTATGTTTTCGGCCTGAATGTTCCGGTTGGCCCGGGCCAATTCTGGATTCAGTACGGCAATCGTGAACTGGCCGGTACCGATGCTCGTATCGTTGGTCTTGGCTATAAGTACAGCCTGTCCAAGCGCACCACCGCTTACGTGAACCTGGGTTCGCGTAACGATGCTGCTGCGGGCACTGCTGGCAACTCGGGCTGGGGTCTGGGCCTGCAACACAACTTCTGATCACTCACCGGCTTGACCGGTACCTGATCTAAGGTGTGAAAGCCACCCATCGCAAGATGGGTGGCTTTTTTATTGTTGAAATCCCTCTGTCGCCGGCTGGCCGAAGAGGCCCATCCTTGCGCATGATCCGCCTCACGATGCCCGAGCGAAAGTCCTTCTTGTTTCCCGCCCTGATGGTGGCCGTCGCCTTGCTCGCCGGTGGTTGCGCCAGCCCGGATGGTCCAGCCGCCGAGCAGGCCCCGGCAGGAGACGCCATGCTCTGGCACAGCCCGTGGGCCCAGGCTTCGGCGATCAGCCCCGATGCCTCCCGGGCGCCCGGCTGGCGCCATTTCGCCTTGCCCGGCAAGGCGCCGACCCAGTTCGCCTACACGCGCCACGACGGCCGCGATGCCATGGCCGTGCTGTCGGTGGCTTCGGCCAGCATGGTGCGCAAGGACGTGCGCGTGGAGGCTGCGCAACTGGGCGCGTTGCGCTTCTCGTGGCAGGTGCCCGAGCTCATCGCCGGCGCCGACATGGCCGTGCGCGACACCGACGATTCGCCTGTGCGTCTGGTGCTCGTGTTCGAAGGCGATCGGTCGAAGTTCTCCGCGCGCAACGCCATGCTGTCGGAACTCTCGCGCGCGCTCACGGGCGAGGAGATGCCCTACGCCACGCTGATGTATGTCTGGGCCAATGAGGGCGAGGCCGGCCGCGTGATCGTCAACCCGCGCACCGACCGCATCCGCAAGCTGGTGGTCGAGGCTGGCGCAGGCGGGCTCGGCCGCTGGCTCGATTACGAGCGCGACGTGCGAGCCGATTTCGAGCGTGCCTTCGGCGAGCCAGCCGGCGCGCTGGTGGGTGTGGGCCTGATGACCGATTCGGACAACACGCGCAGCCGCGCGCAGGCCTGGTACGGACCTGTCAGGTTGCTGACGGTGGCGCAGGACTGACCTCGCGCGCGGATCATGGCGGGCACGCCGCGGCCCTGTATCGCCACCCTTTCCTTGTACGCGCAAGCCGTCATGGGGCTGTCACGAAAGACCCCCGACATCGGCGGATTCCCCTTTGACGCCGCCCAGGCGCGTGGGCATAGTCACTTCGCGAATTTCACAATCACGGAAGGAAGAGGACCATGCCCATGATCTCGAAGAACGTGCTGGTGGCTGCGGCCCTGGCCGCCATCGTCGCACTGCCTGTCTCTGCGCAGAACAAGACCTTCAAATGGTCCAGCGCCAGCGACATCTCGTCGCTCGACATCCACTCGCAGAACAACGCGCTCAACAACGGCGTGCATGCGGCGATCTTCGACGCGCTGATGTACTACGACAGCAAGACCTTCAAGCCCGAACCGCAGCTGGCTTCCAGCGTGCGCCAGGTCACGCCGACGCAGATGCGCTTCGCCCTGCGCCAGAACGCCAAGTTCAGCGACGGCTCGCCGCTGACGGCCGACGATGTGGTGTTCTCGATTGCGCGCGCGATGTCCAAGACGTCCAACCACACGATCTACACGCAGGGCATAGACAAGGCCGTCAAGGTGGACAACCACACGGTAGACATCATGCTCAAGGGCCCCAACCCCGTGCTGCTGAACCAGCTCACCGAGTTGCGCATCATGTCCAAGGCCTGGGCCGAGAAGAACAGGTCGGTCGATCCCAAGGACATCCGCACCCCTGAAGAAACCTTCGCCCACCGCAACGCCATGGGCTCAGGGCCGTACATGGTCAAGGAATGGCTGCCTGACCAGCGCCTGGTGCTGGTGCGCAACCCGCATCACTGGGGCCAGAACCCGAGCAACGTCACCGAGATCGTCTACACGCCCATCAAGGCCGATGCGACGCGGATCGCCGCGCTGCTCTCGGGCGAAGTCGATTTCGTGCTCGACCCCAGCCCGCAGGATCTGGCGCGCCTGCGCAACAACGCCAACCTCAAGGTGATCGACGGCGTCGAGAACCGCACCATCTTCCTGGGCATGGACCAGTTTCGCGAAGAGCTGCCGGGCTCCAACGTCAAGGGCAAGAATCCGCTGAAGGACCAGAAGGTCCGCCAGGCGCTCTACCAGGCCATCGACATCAACGCCATCCAGCGCGTGACCCTGCGTGGCCTGGGCCAGCCGACGGGCGCGCTCGTTGCGCCGCAGGTGGCCGGCTGGACCGAAGGCGTGCACAAGCGCCTGCCCTACGACGCCGAAGCCTCGAAGAAGCTGCTGGCCGAGGCCGGCTACCCGCAGGGCTTCGAAGTCGACTTCGCCTGCCCCAACAACCGCTATATCAGCGACGAGGAAATCTGCCAGGCCATCACCGCGATGTGGGCCCGCGTGGGTGTGCGCGCCAAGCTGCGTACGCTGCCTTCGGTCACCTACTTCCCGATGATCCAGCGCTACGAAGCCAGCATCTACATGCTGGGCTGGGGCGTGCCGACCTTCGACGCGCTCTACAGCCTGCAGTCGCTGGTGCGCACCGTGGGCACGGGCGGCGACGGCAACTACAACGTGGGCCGCTTCAGCAATCAGCGTGTGGACTACGTGGTCGACCGCATCAAGACCGAGTCCGACCTGCCCGTGCGCAACCGCCTGCTGACCGAAGGCCTGGAACTCGCCAGCAGCACGGTATCGCACCTGCCGCTCTACAACCAGGTCATCCCGTGGGCGATGAAGAAGTCGGTGGACGTGGTGCACCGCGCTGACAACCGGCTCGACTGGCGCCTGATCCAGGCCAACTGAGGTCCTGCCAGCAGCGGCTGGCCGAGGCGCCCGAAGAAAACGGCGCCCGGCCACCGCTTCCGCGTGGCGCATACCCCATCCGCTTCTCTTCCCACGACTGGAGTCTTTCTCCTCGATGCTCGCGTTCATCCTGCGCCGCCTGATCCAGGCCGTGGTCGTCATGGTTTCCGTGGCGTTCATCGCCTTCCTGCTCTTCCAGTACGTGGGCGACCCGGTGGTCGGTCTGCTCGGCCAGGACGCCACGCCCGAGCAGGTGCGCGAACTGCGTGCCGACCTCGGGCTCGACCGGCCCTTCGTCGTGCAGTTCTGGCACTTCCTGGCGCATGCGGCGCAAGGCGAGTTCGGCATGAGCCTGCGCCAGGGCTCCAAGGTGTCGGGCCTGATCGCCGAACGCTTTCCGGCCACGCTGGAGATGGTGATGGTGGCGGCGGTGCTGGCCCTGGCCGTGGGTATCCCGATGGGCGTGTACGCAGCGCTGCGCCGCGGCAGTGCGCTCAGCCAGGTGTTCATGACAATCTCGCTGCTGGGTGTGTCGCTGCCCACTTTCCTGATCGGCATCCTGCTGATCCTGGTGTTCGCCGTGCACCTGGGCTGGTTTCCGAGCTTCGGGCGCGGAGAGACGGTGAAGATCGGCTGGTGGACCACCGGCCTGCTCACGGCCAAGGGCTGGCACCACATCACGCTGCCCGCCGTCACGCTGGCGATCTTCCAGCTCACGCTCATCATGCGGCTGGTGCGCGCCGAGATGCTGGAGGTGCTGCGTACCGACTACATCAAGTTCGCGCGCGCCCGTGGCCTTTCGGACCGCGCCGTGCACTTCGGCCACGCACTCAAGAACACACTGGTGCCGGTGATGACCATCACCGGCCTGCAGCTCGGCGGCCTGATCGCCTTCGCCATCATCACCGAGACAGTGTTCCAGTGGCCGGGCATGGGCTTGCTCTTCATCCAGGCCGTCACCTTCGCCGACATCCCGGTGATGGCGGCTTACCTGTGTCTGATCGCGCTGATCTTCGTCGTCATCAACCTGATCGTCGACCTGCTGTATTTCGCCGTGGATCCGCGCCTGCGCGTCGCACGTCCAGGCCACTGAGGTCACAGCCGTGTCCATGCTCGCACCCCGATACAAGGCCGGCGGCCGCATCTTCACCCACGTCGCGGGATTCCATTCCGAGCTGACCGCGTTGCGGCGCGACCTGCACATGCACCCCGAGCTTGGCTTCGAGGAGGTCTACACCGGCGGCCGCGTGAAGGAAGCCCTGCGCATCTGCGGCGTGGACGAGATCCATACCGGCATCGGCCGCACCGGCCTGGTGGCGGTGATCCGGGGCCGCAAGACCACCAGCGGGAGAATGATCGGCCTGCGCGCCGACATGGACGCACTGCCGATGATCGAGCACAACGAGTTCGCGTGGAAATCCGGCAAGCCCGGCCTCATGCACGGCTGCGGTCACGACGGCCACACGGCCATGCTCGTGGGTGCGGCGCGTTATCTGGCTGCCACGCGCGACTTCGACGGCACGGCGGTGCTGATCTTCCAGCCCGGCGAGGAAGGTTTCGCCGGCGCGCGCGTGATGATCGAGGACGGGCTGTTCGATCGCTTCCCGGTGCAGGAGGTGTACGGCATGCACAACTGGCCTGCGCTCAAGCCCGGCGTGATCGGCATCAACCCGGGGCCCATGATGGCGGCGGCCGACCGCATCACCATCGAGGTGACGGGCAAGGGCGGCCACGGCGCGCACCCCTATCTGACTGTCGACCCGGTGCTGGTGTCGGCCCACATCATCACGGCGGTGCAAAGCATCGTCTCGCGCAACGTGCGGCCCATCGACGGTGCGGTGGTCAGCCTCTGCGCCATGCAGGCGGGCGACCTGGGCGCGATGAGCGTGCTGCCCGGCAAGGCCACGCTGGTGGGCACGGTGCGCACCTTCAATCCCGAAGTGCAGGCCCTGGTGGAACGGCGCCTGTCGGAGCTGTGCAGCGCCGTCGCGCTGGGTTTCGGCGCCACGGCCAGCGTGCGCTATGAGCGCATCTACCCGGCCACCGTCAACACACCCGAATGCGCCCACTTCGCCGCCGATGTGGCCGAAAGCCTGGTGGGCGCCGAACACGTGCAACGCGACCTGGAGCCCAGCATGGGAGCCGAAGACTTCTCCTTCATGCTGCAGGTCAAACGCGGTGCCTATCTGCGGCTGGGGCAGGGCGGCGAAGCCAATTGCTTCCTGCACAACAGCCGCTACGACTTCAACGACGAGGTGCTGCCGCTGGGCGCGGCGCTGCATGCCGCACTGGTGGAGCGTGCCATGCCACTCGATTCACAGCCGTCCGCAGCGGGGCCTGATGCCTGACGCCGTCGCGCTCATCCGCGGAATGCCGGCGTGGCCCTGGCGCCGGCTGGTCGCCCGCGTGCTGCTGGCGGCCTGCGCGGCCAGCCTGCTGGTGCCGGCAGTGCACGCCCAGACCGTTCGCGTGGCCAATCAGGGCGATCTGCTGTCGCTCGATCCGCACTCCAACGCCGAGGCGCTGCAACTGAGCCTCACGCAGAACGTCTACGAGCCGCTGGTGGGCCGCGACAAGACGCTGGGTCTGATGCCCCTGCTGGCGACGCGCTGGCGCGAGGTGGGTCCCAGCGTGTGGCGCTTCGAGCTGCGGCGCGGCGTGCGCTTTCACGATGGCCGGCCGTTCACGGCCGATGACGTGGTGTTCAGCCTGGCGAGAGCGGCCAGCGAAGGCTCGGATCTGCGCATCTTCGCGCACGAGATCCGCGAGGCGCGCCGCGTCGACGACTTCACCGTGGATATCGAGACGCGCGCGCCGTATCCGATCCTGCCCGAGGTGCTCTCGCAACTGGCCATCATGAGCCGCTCTTGGTGCGAGGAGCAGCAGGCCCTGCGCCCGTCCGACAGCCGCCGTGGCCTCGACAATGCCGCCTCGCGGCGCGCCAATGGCACGGGCCCGTTCACGGTGCGCGAGCGCCAGCCCGGCGTGCGCACGGTGTTCGCACGGCACGACGGCTACTGGGGCGCGGTCGAGGGCAACGTGCGCGAAGTCGTGTTCACTCCCATTGCGAGCGATGCGACGCGCGTGGCCGCGCTCCTGTCCGGCGAGGTGGACGTGATGGAGCCCGTGCCCGTGCAGGACATCGAACGACTGCAGGCCAGCAGCCGCGTTCGCGCCGTGGTGGGTCCCGAGCTGCGCACCATCTTCCTGGGCATGGACCAATGGCGCGACGAGCTGCCGCAGTCCGACGTGCTCGGCCGCAATCCGTTCAAGGACAAGCGCGTGCGCCAGGCGTTCTACCAGGCCATCGACATCGACGCCATCCAGAAGTCGGTGATGCGCGGCGCCTCGCGGCCCACCGGCCTGATGGTGGGGCCCGGCGTCAATGGCTGGAGCCAGGCGCAGGACCAGCGCCTGCCGCACGACCCGGCCGCGGCCCGGCGCCTGCTGGCCGAAGCGGGCTATCCGCAGGGCTTTTCGCTCACGCTCAATTGCCCCAACGACCGCTACGTCAACGACAGCCAGATCTGCCAGGCCGTGGCCGCGCAGCTGGCGCGCGTGGGCGTGCGGGTCAATCTGGCGATCGAGCCCAAGGCCACCTACTTTCCGCGCGTGCTGCGGCGCGATACCGGCTTCTACCTGTTCGGCTGGGTGCCCTCGACGTACGACGCGCACAACGTGCTCGACGCCTTGATGCGCTGCCCCGACGAGCAGGGCGCGGGCCAGTTCAACCTGGGTCGCTACTGCAATCCCGCGCTCGACGCGATCACGCTGCGCGTGCGCTCCGAAACCGACCGGCTGCGCCGCGACACGCTGATCCGCGAAGCCTTCGCGCTGCACGCGGCCGATATCGGCCATCTGCCCTTGCACCAGCAGTCGCTGGCCTGGGGCGTATCGCGCCAGGTAGAGCTGGTGCAACTGGCCGACAACGGCATGCCGTTCAAGTGGATCAGCATCCGGCGTTAGGTGCCCGGCCCGCGACGAGCGCAGGACGAACAGAAAAACAAGGAAAGCCCCGACGATGAAAAACACACTGGCCCGGTGGCTCGACAGCGATGTCGGCCACAGCTTCCGCACCTCGCCGGTGGCGATGGTGGCCGCGGCCATCGCTTTCGTGTGCCTGTTCTGCGCGCTGTTCGCAGGCTGGGTGGCGCCGCACAACCCGTTCGATCTCGCATCACTGGAACTGGGCGATGCGCGCCTGCCGCCGGCCTGGGAAGAAGAAGGACGCGCGCGCTACCTGCTGGGCACCGACGACCAGGGCCGCGACATCCTCTCGGCGCTGATCTACGGCGCGCGCATCTCGCTGGCCGTGGGCTTGGTGTCGGTCGTGCTGTCCGTGATGATTGGCGTCGGGCTCGGCCTGCTGGCCGGCTTCGTGGGCGGCGCCATCGACACCTTTCTAATGCGGCTGTGTGACGTGATGCTGTCGTTTCCGGCCATCCTGGTGGCGTTGCTGATCGCCGGCGTCGGGCGGGCGTTGTTTCCCAATGCGCACGACACGCTGGCCTTCGGCGTGCTCATCGTCTCGATCACGCTCACGGGCTGGGTGCAGTACGCGCGGACGGTGCGCGGCTCAACGCTGGTGGAGCGCAACAAGGAATACGTGCAGGCCGCGCGCGTGACGGGCGTGGCGCCCAGCCGCATCATGCTGCGCCACGTGCTGCCCAACGTGATGGGCCCGGTGCTGGTGCTGGCCACCATCCACGTGGCCACGGCCATCATCACCGAGGCCACGCTGTCCTTTCTGGGCGTGGGCGTGCCGCCCACCTCGCCCTCGCTGGGCACGCTGATCCGCGTCGGCAACGACTACCTGTTTTCGGGCGAATGGTGGATCACCGTGTTTCCCGGCGCCATGCTGGTGCTGATCGCGCTCAGCGTGAACCTGCTGGGCGACTGGCTGCGCGACGCCCTCAACCCGAGATTGCGATGACCACCACCGAAGAACCCTTCGGGTGCCTCCCCCTCGAGGGGGAGCCATCAGCGGCACGGCAGAGCCGGTTCCGCGCTGGCCGCTGGCCTGGACTCGTTGAGGATCGACCATGAGTTTGCTGCAGGTAAGAGATCTGGTTGTCGAATTCCCGCACCGACGTGGCACGCTGCGCGCACTGGACCGTGTCTCCTTCGACATCGCGCCCGGCGAAATCCTCGGCGTGGTGGGCGAATCGGGTGCCGGCAAGTCGCTCACCGGCGCGGCCATCATTGGCCTGCTGGAACCGCCGGGCCGCGTGGCGGGCGGCGAGATCCTGCTCGAAGGCCGGCGCATCGACAACCTCGGCTATGCCGAGATGCGGCGCATCCGCGGCCGCAAGATTGGCGCCATTTTCCAGGATCCGCTCACCTCGCTCAACCCGCTCTACACCGTGGGCAGGCAGCTGGTCGAGACCATCCAGGCGCACCTGCCCGTGAGCTCGGCCGAGGCCCGCGAACGTGCCGTCGGCCTGCTGCGCGACACCGGCATCCCGGCGCCCGAGCAGCGCATCGACCACTACCCGCACCAGTTCTCCGGCGGCATGCGCCAGCGCGTGGTGATCGCACTGGCCCTGGCGGCCGAGCCGCAACTCATCGTGGCCGACGAGCCCACGACGGCGCTTGACGTCTCGATCCAGGCGCAGATCATCCAGCTGCTCAAGCGGATCTGCCGCGAGCGCGGCGCGGCGGTGATGCTGATCACGCACGACATGGGCGTGATCGCCGAAACCTGCGACCGCGTGGCCGTGATGTACGCCGGGCGCGTCGCCGAGATCGGCCCCGTGCACGAGGTGATCAACCAGCCGGCCCACCCCTATACCCGTGGCCTGATGGCCTGCATCCCCGACATGAGCCAGGAACGCGAGCGGCTGCACCAGATCGACGGCGCCATGCCGCGCCTCAACGCCATTCCCAAGGGTTGCGCCTACAACCCGCGCTGCGAGCGCGTGTTCGATCGTTGCCATGTCGAGCGCCCCGACCTCATGGACGCGGGCGCCACGCGCGCGGCCTGCTGGCTGCAGGCCTCGGGAGCCGTGGCATGAGCAGCACCACCGTGACCACCGACGCCGCCGCGCTGGTGCGCGCCACCGACCTGGCCAAGACCTTCGACGTCTCGCCCCCCTGGCTCAACCGCGTGCTGGAGCGCAAGCCGCGTCAGCTGCTGCGCGCCGTCGACGGCGTGAGCTTCGACATCCCGCGCGGCCAGACGCTGGCGCTGGTGGGCGAATCCGGCTGCGGCAAGAGCACCGTGGCGCGCCTGCTGGTGGGCCTGTACGAGCCCACGCGCGGCGGCATGGATTTCGACGGACAGGATGCGCACGCTGCATTCCGCACGCCGCAGGGCCGGCAGATGCGCCGGCGCATCCAGATGATCTTCCAGGATCCGTACGCCAGCCTCAACCCGCGCTGGACGGTGGAGTCCATCATCGGCGAGCCGCTGCGCGAGCATGGCATCGTCACGGATGCACAGGCGCTCAAGGCGCGTGTGGGCGAGCTGCTGCAGTCGGTGGGCCTGTCGCCGCTCGATATGCCCAAGTACCCGCACCAGTTCTCCGGCGGACAGCGCCAGCGCATCTCGATCGCGCGCGCGCTGGCCACCCAGCCCGACTTCCTGGTCTGCGACGAGCCCACCTCGGCGCTGGACGTGAGCGTGCAGGCGCAGGTGCTCAACATCATGAAAGGACTGCAGCGCGAGCGTGGTCTCACCTACCTGTTCATCTCGCACAACCTGGCCGTGGTGCGGCACGTGAGCGACCGCGTGGGCGTGATGTACCTGGGCCGCCTGGTCGAGGTGGCCGACAAGCGCGACCTGTTCGCCTCGCCGCGCCATCCCTACACGCGCATGCTGCTGGACGCAATCCCCGAGATGCACGCCACCGGCCGCGCCCGCACGCCGGTGCAGGGCGAGGTGCCCAATCCACTCAACCCGCCCACCGGCTGTGCCTTCCATCCGCGTTGCCCGCATGCCGATGCGCGCTGCCATGCCGAGCGGCCGGTGCTGCTACCGGCCGACGGTGCAACCGTCGCCTGCCATGCGGTGGAAGAAGGGCGGATATGAGGGGAGAGCCCGAGCGCTGACCGCGTGGGCGGTCCGGCCCCGGTTTCGCCGAGGCCCTGCGTGAGCGCCCCGGATGGCAGCGAACTATGCGCCGTGGCCGAGCGTGGGCTCTCAGGTGTAGCGTTTACTCCTGAGGTTGTCCTTCATCTCGCGCAGCGCCGGCTGCAATGCGCTGCCCAGCCGCAGCGCCACGCAGGTGGCCAGCACGTCCACGATCATGAGGTGCAGCAGGCGCGAGACCATGGGGCTGTAGCGGTCGTAGCCTTCGGGATGGTCGGCCGCCAGGTGGATCTGCGCGGTGGACGCCAGCGGCGAGCCGCTCGCCGTGATGGCGATGGTGGTGGCGCCGCGCTTGCGCGCGATGTCGGCCGCATCCATCAGGTCGCGCGTGCGGCCCGAGTTGGAGATGATGATCACGCAGTCGTTCGTGCCCAGCAGAGATGCGCTCATCACCTGCATGTGGCCGTCGCTGTGCGCGATGGCATGCACGCCCAGGCGGAAGAACTTGTGCTGCGCATCGAGCGCCACGATGCCCGAATTGCCCACGCCGTAGAACTCGATGCGCCCGCCGCTGCGGCAGGTGGCGGCCATCGCCAGGGCCGCGCGCTCGATGGCGTGCGTGCTGGCGTCGTTGCGGTACTTCAGGAAGGCCGCGACGGTGTTGTCGATCACCTTCACCAGCACGTCGCCCGTCTTGTCGTCGGCATCGACGCTGCGGTGGATGAAAGGCACGCCCTCGCTCACGCTGCCCGCGAGCTTGAGCTTGAAATCCGACAGCCCGTCGTAACCCATGCTGCGGCAGAAGCGCACGACGGTGGGCTTGCTCACATGCGCGCGTTCGGCCAGCTCGCCGATCGGCTGCCGCGCGAAGCCGCGCGGATCGGCCAACACCAGCCGGCCCACGCGCTGCTCGGCCGGCGCGAGGGAAGGCAGGGAGGCGGTGATGCGATCAAGCATCGAAGAACCCCGGCACGGCCACAGATGCGCAGCGGCGTTCGCGCGCACGGATGGCGCAGGCACCGGCGGGCCGAGCACGCGATCCGAAGGATCGCCTGTCGCGGCTTGGCCGCGACCCTGCGCTAGCACCCCCCCGGGGAGCAGCGACCCACACGTAGTGGGGGAGCGCGGGGGCTAACACTCTTCGTGCCAGCAATAGTTGTCGCGCGCGATCATCGCGCTGGCCGCGCTGGGTCCCCACGAACCGGCGGTGTAAGGCCTCGGCCCCTGCGTGTCGTTGGCCCAGTGCTCCTGGATCGGCTCGACCCAGCGCCAGGCCTCTTCCTGCTCGTCGCTGCGCACGAACAGGTTGAGGCGGCCGTCGATCACGTCGAGCAGCAGGCGTTCGTAGGCGCCCACGCGCTCCGCGCCGAAGCGGCGGTCGAAGTCGAGGTCGAGGTGCACGGGCGACAAGGTCTGCGCGTTGCTGCGGCGATTGTCCTGGCCCTGTGCGAGCAGGTGCAGCTCGAGCCCGTCCTTGGGCTGCAGGTTGATGACCAACTGGTTGGCGGCGCCTGCGGGCGTGCGGAAGATGGCGTGCGGCGCCGGCCGGAAGTTGACCACGATGCGCGCGTCGCGCGATGCCAGGCGCTTGCCGGTGCGCAGGTAGAAGGGCACGCCGGCCCAGCGCCAGTTGGCGATCTCGGTGCGCAACGCCACGAAGGTTTCGGTGCGGCTGGCCGGATCGACGCCGGGCTCGTCGCGGTAGGCGGGCACGGCATGGCCGTTGCTGCCGCCGGCCGCGTACTGGCCGCGCACCACGTGCTGCGTCAGGGTCTCGGGAGTCCAGGCTTTCAGCGAACGCAGCACCTTGAGCTTTTCGTCGCGGATGGCGTCGGCGTGCGAGTTGATGGGGGGCTCCATGCCGATGGCACACAGCAGTTGCAGCGCATGGTTCTGCACCATGTCGCGCAGCGCGCCGGTCTGGTCGTAGAAGGCGCCCCGCTTCTCCACGCCCAGGTCTTCGGCAATGGTGATCTGGATGTTGGCGATGTTCTCGCGCCGCCACAGCGGCTCGAACAGCGCATTGCCGAAGCGCAGCGCGAACAGGTTCTGCACCGAAGGCTTGCCCAGGTAGTGGTCAATGCGGAACACCTGCTTTTCCTGGAACGCCATGCGCACCGTCTCGTTGATCGCGCGGTTCGAAGCGAGATCGTGGCCCAGCGGCTTCTCGAGCACCACGCGCACGTGGGGCGCATTCAGGCCGGCGGCGGCCAGCTGTTCGCAGACCGTGGTGAACAGCGCAGGCGCGGTGGCCACGTACATGACGACAGTACCCGCATGGCGCTCGGCCAGCCGGGCCGCCAGCCGTGCGTAATCTTCGGGCCTGGACAGGTCCATGCGCAGGAAGTGCAGCAGGGCGGCGAAGCGAGCGAATTCCTCGGCGCTGGGGCGCTTGGCGAGTTCGACCCCTTCGAAACGGCTGGCGATCAATTCGCGGTAGGCCGTATCGGAGAGATCGTCGCGCGCGACGCCGATGATGCGGCAGCCCTGGGGGAGGGTGCCATGGCGAAAGGCCTGGAAGAGGGCGGGCATCAGCTTGCGCCAGGCCAGATCGCCCGTGCCGCCGAAAAGGACGAGGTCGAGACTCATGCGATGTGTCAGGTGTGGAGGGGTTGAATGTAACTTGGTTTCTGCGCTGGCAGCTGACATTGGAGGGGTTGTCCGTGCCCGACACGCAGAAGGATGTAATAAGGTTACTTGCGCAGATGCGTGGCCATGGCTTTTGCTACGCTCGTCTCCATGAAAGCAAATCCGAACCGGGCCGTGCGACTGTGGGTGGTCGCCGGCCTCATGGCCTACGTGGCCCTGCCGTGGTATGCGCAGGAGGGCGCGCCGTGGTGGAACTCGCTGCCCCAGGTCTTCGGCGCGGCTGACAACGCCGGCATCGCGCAGACCTTCGTGCACGGCCACAAGTGGCTGGCCATCGGCCTGGCCGGGCTGATCATTGCCGTCATGTCCATCGGCCAGGCCACGCCCCGGCGCGCCAACGCATACCTGATCGGGGGCGGTCTGCTGGGCTGCGCGGGACTGGCGCTGTCTGCGTGGCTCATTGGTCCGCAGGGCTGGACGGTACCTTCACTACAGGCGCAGTGGGGCCACTGGAACGTCTCGCAGCCGCCCTTTGGCGCGGGCGCCTGGCTGGCCATGGTCACCTTGGCGGGCCTGGCGGTGCTGGGCATCAATCGCGCGGCAAGGGCGGATCGGCCGGCGTGAGCACGACCTGCGACACATCGAAGCCCGACGCCCGCGCATGCTCGAGCATCTCGCTCACGCGCCCGGGTGCCAGGCGCGGTTCGCGCGAGAGCAGCCACAGATATTTGCGGTCGGGCGTTCCCACCAGTGCAACGCTGTAGTCGGGCTCCAGCCGCAGGATCCAGTAGTCGCCCCACACCAGCGGCAACCATGACAGCCAGGCCGGGGCGAAACGCACTTCCAGCTGGCCGGCATCGGGCAGGCCTTTCACCGGCACGGTGCGGCCTTCGCCCAGCGCCTCTTTCACGCTGCCGTCCGCGGTGGCGCAGCGGTTGAGCACGTCCACGCGCCCGTCCTGCCGCAGGCCGTAGCGCGCACTGACCTGCCCCGTGCAGTCGCGCTGGAAGCGGTTGGGCAGGCGTGCCTGCTCATACCAGAGGCCCATGTAGCGCTGCAGTTCGATGGGCGCGACCACCTGCAGTGGCGGTGCTTCCGCGGGCGCCTGTTGAGCGCGGATCTCGCGCTGCGCGCAGGCCACGAGGGTGAGCGCGGCCAGTGCGAGCACGGCGGCGGCCAGGGGAGGGCGCCGGTGACGCGCGGCGGTGGCGGGCGAGAGGTCGATCATGGCGCCAGTGTGCCCAAGGCGCGGCACGCGGTGCGCGGTGCGGTTGCGCTTTCGCATGTCGGTGCTGTCTGACAGGGTGCGGGGTCATCGCACCGCACAATGCCACGGCCATAATGATTCGCATGAACCAACTCGACGCGCTCAAGCAGTACACCACCGTGGTCGCCGACACGGGCGACTTCCGGCAACTGGCCCAGTTCAAGCCACAGGACGCGACCACCAACCCCTCGCTCATCCTCAAGGCCGTGCAGAAACCCGAGTACGCGCCGCTGGTGGCCGATACGGTGCAACGCTTCCGCGGCAAGCCGCTCGACGAAATGATGGACCGCCTGCTGGTGCGCTTCGGCTGCGAGATCCTGTCTGTGATCCCGGGCCGCGTCTCCACCGAAGTGGATGCACGCCTGTCGTTCGACGCCAGCGCCACCTACACGCGCGCCGAGCGCCTCATCGAGCTGTACGAGGCCGAGGGCGTGCACATTGACCGCGTGCTCATCAAGGTGGCGGCCACCTGGGAAGGCATCCAGGCCGCCGAGCGGCTCGAGCAGCGCGGCATCCACACCAACCTCACGCTGCTGTTCTCGTTCTGCCAGGCCGTGGCCTGCGGGCAGGCAAAAGTGCAGCTGATCTCGCCCTTCGTGGGCCGCATCTACGACTGGTACAAGAAGTCTGCCGGCACGCAGTGGGACGAGGCCGCCAACGCCGGTGTCAACGATCCCGGCGTGAAGTCGGTGCGGCAGATCTACGAGCACTACAAGAAGTTCGGCATCGCCACCGAAGTGATGGGCGCCAGCTTCCGCAACGTGGGCCAGATCGCTGCGCTGGCCGGCTGCGACCTGCTCACCATCAGCCCCGACTTGCTGGCACAACTGGCGGCCAGCGACGCGCCGTTGGCGCGCCAGCTCGACCCCGCGGCCGCCCGCGCTCTCGACCTGCCGGCCATCAACTACGACGAAGCCGCCTTCCGCTACGCGCTCAACGAAGACGCCATGGCCACCGAGAAACTGGCCGAGGGCATCCGCGCCTTCGCGGCCGACGCGGTGAAGCTCGACGCCATCCTGCGGGCCGCCTGAGCGCCTGCCACCCGACGTACCCGATGCCCTCCTCCGACGACGACGCCCCCGCCTGGCACCAGCTGGCCGAACACTTCGCAGCCGGTGCCCGCCTGTTCGACCTGCGCGCGGCCTTCCGCTCCGATGCCGGTCGCTTCGACCATTTCAGCCAGGCTGCGCCACACGTCTTCGCCGATCTCTCCAAAAACCTGCTCGACCGAACGGCGGAAGAGCTGTTGCTGCGCCTGGCCGAGCAACGTGGCGTGACGCGGCGGCGCGATGCGATGTTCGCGGGCGAGTCCATCAATGCCACCGAAGGCCGCGCGGTGATGCACTGGCTGCTGCGCGAACCCGCGGGGGACACGGGCCGGCTCGACGCGCAGCGCCGCGAGGTGCACGCGACACTCGAGCGCATGCTGGCCTACGCCGAAGAGGTGCGCGCCGACGAGGGCATCACCGACGTGGTCAACATCGGCATCGGCGGCTCCGACCTCGGACCGCAGATGGCAGCCCTCGCGCTGGCCGAGCACGCGGCGCCGGGGCGGCGCCTGCACTTCGTCTCCAACGTCGACGGCCACGAACTGGCGGCCGTGCTGCGGCAGGTGCAGCCGCGCACCACGCTGTTCCTCATCGCCTCCAAGACCTTCACCACGCTGGAGACCATGACCAATGCGCATACCGCGCGCGACTGGTTCCTGGCGCAGGGCGGACAAGACGTCGCGCGCCACTTTGCGGCGCTGACCACCAACGTCGAAGCCGCGGCGGCCTTCGGCATCAGCACCACATTCGGATTCTGGGACTGGGTGGGCGGCCGCTATTCACTCTGGTCGGCCATCGGCCTGCCGGTGGCCATTGCCATCGGCGCCGACGGTTTCCGGCAGTTGCTGGCGGGTGCCCATGCGATGGACCGGCACTTTTGCGAAGCGCCGCCCGAATCGAACCTTCCGCTGCGACTGGGCCTGCTGGACGTCTGGTACCGCAACTTCCACGGCTTCACCAGCCGCAGCGTCGCGCCTTATCACAGCGGCCTGCGGCGGCTGCCGGCCTACCTGCAGCAGCTGGAGATGGAAAGCAACGGCAAGCGTGTGGATCTGGCCGGACGCCCGCTCTCGCGTGGCACCTCGCCGGTCGTGTGGGGCGAGCCTGGCACCAACGGCCAGCATGCTTACTTCCAGATGCTGCATCAGGGCACCGATGTCGTGCCGCTCGAATTCATCGCCGTGCGCGACGCCGCGCACAGCCTGCCGCTGCACCAGCCGCGCCTGCTGGCCAATGCGCTGGCGCAGGCGCAGGCGCTGATGCTCGGCAAGAAGGATGCGGGCGGCCACAAGGACTTCCCGGGCAACCGGCCCAGCACCTTCCTCGTGCTGGAGCGGCTGGGCCCGGCCGAGCTGGGCGCGCTGATCGCGCTGTACGAGCACCGCGTGTTCGTGAGCGGCGCCGTGTGGGGCATCAACAGCTTCGACCAGTGGGGCGTGGAGCTGGGCAAGGTGCTGGCCAAGGACATCGAATCGCGACTGGCGAGCGGCGATGCCACGGGGCTGGACGCTTCCACGGCCGGCCTGCTGCAGCGCCTGCGCGGTCCGGCGCTCTCGTGAACGTCGTCTTCGATTTCGGTGCGGTGCTGTTCACCTGGCAGCCGGCGGTGCTGGTGCGCCAGCACTTCGGCCACCTCACGCCCACGGCAGAGGCCGCGCACGCGCTGGCGCTCGACCTGTTCGGCCACGCCGACTGGCAGGGCTTCGACGGCGGACTGAACGAATTGCACGAGGTGGTGGAGCGCAGCGCCGCGCGCCTGTCGCTGCCCGGCGATGCATTGCACGCCATGCTCGCGCCCATTGGCGAGCGGCTCACGCCCATACCCGAGACCGTGGCGCTGCTGGAGGAGCTGCGCGAGCGCCGCGACACACGCGGCGACGTGAAGCTCTATTACCTGTCGAACATGCCCGCACCCTACGCGCGCGTGCTGGAAGCGCGGCACGACTTCATCGGCTGGTTCGATGGGGGCGTGTTCTCGGGCGATGTGAAGCGGGTCAAGCCGCAGCCCGAGATCTACCAGTTGCTGGCCGAGCGCCACGGCCTGCGCGCGCACGAGACCCTGTTCATCGACGACATGCCGGGCAACGTGGAGGCGGCACGCGCGCTGGGCTGGCACGCCATCCACTGCGACACCACCGCAGGGCTCGGCGCGAAGGTGATGGCGCACCTGCCGGACTGACCGGCTTTCGGTGCGCCAAAGAAGAAGGGCCGCTTGCGCGGCCCTTCATGCTTGGGAAAGCGTGAGCCTGCCGTGGCAGGCCCGAGGACATTACATGCCCATGCCACCCATGCCGCCCATGTCGGGCATGCCGCCGCCGGCAGCCGGGGCGTCATCCTTGGGAGCTTCGGCGACCATGGCTTCGGTCGTCAGCAGCAGCGAGGCCACGGAAGCGGCGTTCTGCAGCGCGGTACGCGTCACCTTGGTCGGATCCAGGATACCCATTTCGATCATGTCGCCGTAGGTGTCGTTGGCAGCGTTGAAGCCGTAGTTGCCCTTGCCACCCAGCACCGCGTTGACCACCACGCTCGGCTCGCCGCCGGCGTTGTAGACGATCTCGCGCAGGGGCGCTTCGATGGCCTTGAGGATCAGCTTGACGCCGGCGTCCTGGTCGGCGTTGTCGCCCTTGATCTCGCCAGCCGCCTGACGGGCGCGCAGCAGCGCGACGCCGCCACCGGCCACGATGCCTTCTTCCACGGCAGCGCGGGTGGCGTGCAGCGCGTCTTCCACGCGGGCCTTCTTTTCCTTCATTTCGACTTCGGTGGCAGCGCCGACCTTGATCACGGCCACACCGCCGGCCAGCTTGGCCACGCGTTCCTGCAGCTTTTCGCGGTCGTAGTCGCTGGTGGCTTCCTCGATCTGGATGCGCACTTGCTTGACGCGGGCTTCGATGTCGGCAGCGGCACCGGCGCCATCGATGATGGTGGTGTTTTCCTTGCCCACTTCGATGGTCTTGGCCTGGCCCAGATCGGCCAGCGTGACCTTCTCGAGCGTCAGGCCCACTTCTTCGGCGATGACCTTGCCGCCCGTCAGGATGGCGATGTCTTCCAGCATGGCCTTGCGGCGGTCGCCGAAGCCAGGCGCCTTGACGGCCACGACCTTCAGGATGCCGCGGATGGTGTTGACCACCAGGGTCGCCAGCGCTTCGCCTTCTACTTCTTCCGCAATGATCAGCAGCGGACGGCCGGCCTTGGCCACTTGTTCCAGCGTGGGCAGCAGTTCGCGGATGTTGCTGATCTTCTTGTCGAACAGCAGCACGAACGGGTTGTCCAGGATCGCGGCCTGCTTTTCCGGGTTGTTGATGAAGTAAGGGCTCAGGTAGCCACGGTCGAACTGCATGCCTTCGACGACGTCGAGTTCGTTGTCCAGCGACTTGCCGTCTTCGACGGTGATCACGCCTTCCTTGCCGACCTTGTCCATCGCGTCGGCAATGATCTTGCCGATCGATTCGTCGGAGTTGGCCGAGATCGAGCCGACCTGGGCGATTTCCTTGGAAGTGGTGGTGGCCTTGGAAGCCTTCTTCAGCTCGGCGACCAGGGCGGCGACAGCCTTGTCGATGCCGCGCTTCAGATCCATCGGGTTCAGGCCGGCGGCCACGTACTTGGAGCCTTCGCGCACGATGGCCTGTGCCAGCACGGTGGCGGTGGTGGTGCCGTCACCGGCGTTGTCCGAAGTCTTGGACGCCACTTCCTTCACGAGCTGGGCGCCCATGTTCTGCAGCTTGTCCTTGAGTTCGATTTCCTTGGCCACGGACACGCCGTCCTTGGTCACGGTGGGGGCGCCGAACGAGCGCTCCAGAACCACGTTGCGGCCCTTGGGGCCGAGCGTCACTTTCACTGCGTTGGCGAGGATGTTCACGCCTTCGACCATGCGCGCGCGGGCGTCACCGCCGAAAACCACGTCTTTTGCTGCCATGTTGGATATCTCCGAAATTCAGTAAATGGGTTGTGCGAGTCAGCGCAGGGCGATCACTTTTCAACGACCGCGAACAGGTCGTCTTCCTTCATGACGAGCAGTTCGTCGCCATCGACCTTGACGGTCTGGCCGCTGTACTTGCCGAACAGCACACGGTCGCCCACCTTGACGCTCAGCGCCTTGGTTTCGCCCTTGTCGTTGGTCTTGCCCGGGCCGACGGCCAGCACTTCACCCTGGTCGGGCTTTTCGGCAGCGGCGTCGGGAATCACGATGCCCGAGGCGGTCTTGGTTTCGCTGTCAATGCGCTTGACGATCACGCGGTCGCCGAGAGGACGAAGTTTCATTGCATCTCCTGGATCTGAAACGTTGGAATGACACTGAAAAGCGCCAGCCTCTTGCGAAGTTAGCGCTTGTTAACCATCCGGTGGGTGCTGCTAGCACTCGACCGTTGCGAGTGCTAATCATAGGGGCTTTTGGAGGCTTTGCAAGACCATGCCTACGGGAGCGCAGGACAGCTCCCACAGCGGCTGTGGTGTACGAGCATCGGTTGCCTCTCCCAGTTGCAAGAGAGTGTTCCCGTCTGCCGATGGCGTTACACGGCGTAGCGATCGCGCACAGACGCTCACGATGTAAAGCGGTTGGGGTGCCTAAATCGACACACAGGCCAGCACACGGCCTGCGACTTTCTCAACGATCCATTCCATCCAAGGACTCTTCGAATGACCTCCACCCGCATCCTCCGCCTGGCTGCCACGCCCGTCATCGCGGCCTGCGCCGTCCTGGCCGCTGGCGCCCACGCGCAGACGACCACCACGACCACGCGCACCACCACGGGCAGCTACATGCCCTGGAGCGCCGGCAGCGGCGGCTACATCGGCCTGAACCTGGGCCGCTCGGAATACAACGTCGATTCGGGCACGCCGGGCCTGACCTTCGACAACAAGGGTGACTTCGGCAAGCTGACCCTCGGCTCGCTGGTCAACCAGAACCTCGGCTATGAAATCTCGTACATGCACAACGGTGACATCACCCGTGGCGGTGGCGAGACCAAGGCCCAGGGCCTGAACTTCAGCGTGGTCGGCCGCATTCCGCTGGCCGAGCAGTTCAGCCTGTTCGGCAAGCTGGGCGCCACTTATGGCCGCACCCGCACCGACGCCATCGTCGGTTCGGGCATTTCATCCGGCAAGGACAGCGGCTGGGGTGTGGGCTACGGCGTCGGTGCCTCGTGGGACTTCGCTCCGCAGTGGTCGCTGGTGGCCGAGTGGGAGCGTCATGACTACCACTTCGTGGGCAGCAAGGATGGCGTGGACGCAGCGTCGATCGGCGTGCGCTACCGCTTCTGAGTTCGCGCTTCGCGAGCAAAAGGGCCGGCCGATGCCGGCCCTTTTTCTTTGCCGGGTGCTCTTCACGCCCGCAGCGGCGTGGCCACGCCCGGCTCGCCGAGCTGGTGGCCCCAGCCCGCCACCAGCTCCTGCACCAGTTGCGACACCACCTTGCCGGCGGGCGTGAGTTCGCCCTGTTTGGGCAACGCCAGGGTCACGTGGCGGCGCAGGTCGGGGTTGACCACCCGCGAGGCCCGAAGCCGGCCGGCTCGCAACTCGTCCATGATCGAGAACGGCCCGAGCAGCGCATACACGTTGTCGGTGCCGGCCACCAGCTCCTTCTGCACACGCAGCGAATCGGCCTCGACCACCGCCTGCAGTGAAAAGCCCTTGCTGCGCGCCGTCTCGTCGAGCACCGCGCGCCAGTGCGCAGGAGGCCGCGGAAGCACCAGCGGCAGGCCCTCCAGCCGCGAGAAATCGATGGATGCCGATTGCGTCAGCGCATCGCCCGGGCGCGACACCAGGTACGTGCCGGCCGTGGCCAGCAACCTCTCTTCGTCGCTGCGCGGGCGCTGGTAGCGAAAGAGGATCGCCATGTCCACGCTGCCGGTGTCGAGCAGCGTGTCGAGCTCGGTGCCCTGGCCCTCGCGCACGTTGAGCTTGATGCGTGGATAGTCCTGCTGCAGCCGCAGGTACACGCGTGTCATGAGCGGATGCGCGGCCGAGGGCAGGATACCCAGCCGCACTTCGCCCATGGGCACGCCGGCATCGGCGCGGATGTCCGCCAGCATGCGGTCGGTGTCGTGCAGCCAGGTGCGCACGCGGGTCTCGATGTGGCGGCCCAGCTCGGTCAGGACCACGCCGCGGCCTGTGCGGCGAAACAGCCGGCCGCCGCACCACGCTTCCAGATCGGCCACCTGCCGGCTGATGTGCGACTGCACCGTCTGCCGCTGGGCCGCCACCTTGGTGAAGCTGCCCAGTTCGGCCACTTCGAGGAACAGCTTGAACTGTGCCGGGTTCATCCCGTCGTCTCCTGTCTTGTCGTTCTGACATGCCAATGAAGGCATGTCTGAAATCTGTGAACCGAGTCTATCTGTATGGCAGGCGGCTGCCTAGACTGCGCCCCATCGAGCATTCGCGCCCCTGTCGGGCGCACGGCACAACGGAGATGAAGGGCAGCAGACATGCGATTCGCAAGTTTTGAACATGACGGTCGGGCCACGTGGGGCGTGGCGATGGACGACGGCTACCGGCAGGTGCCGGCCGACCTGGCGGGCGAATGCCCCGACCTGCGCTCGGCCATCGCCACCGGTCGTCTGGCCGAGATCGGCACCGCGACGACCACCCGTGGCGAGGTGCGCCGCGCGGCTGACGTGCGCCTGCTGCCGGTGATTCCCGATCCGGGCAAGCTGATCTGCGTGGGCCTGAACTACAAGACCCACGTGGCCGAAACCAAGCGCGCCGACAGCGAATACCCCTCGCTGTTCCTCCGCTTCAACGACACGCTGGCCGCGCACGGCGAGGTCGTGCCGCGCCCCGCGTTCTCCGACCGCTTCGACTGGGAAGGCGAGCTGGCCTTCGTCATCGGCAAGGGTGGCCGCCACATCCCGAAGTCCAAGGCCTTCGAGCACATCGCGGGCTACACCTGCTTCAACGACATCAGCGTTCGCGACTGGCAGCGCCACACGCACCAGTTCACGCCGGGCAAGAACTTTCCCGGCACCGGCCCGCTCGGCCCCGTGCTGGTCACGGCCGACGAGGTGCCCGACGTGACGAAGCTCGACCTGCAGACGCGAGTGAACGGCCAGGTCATGCAGCACGCCAGCGTGGGCGACCTGATCTTCGACATTCCCACGCTCATCGAATACATCTCGCGCTTCACGCCGCTTGCGCCCGGCGACGTGATCGCCACCGGCACGCCCGGCGGCGTGGGCGACCGCCGCGATCCGCCGCTCTACATGAAGGACGGCGACACGGTCGAGATCGAGATCACCGGCCTGGGCGTGCTGCGCAACACCGTGGCGCGTGCCGACTGACGACGGGGATACGCACATGACCGCAACCACCCTGGCGCCGCGCACCGAGCGTCCGCTTCGCATCGCCGTCGACATCGGCGGCACCTTCACCGACATGGCCGCGTTCGACGAGTCGACCGGCAAACTGCTGTTCGGCAAGGCCCTCTCCACCCACGGCCAGCTGGTGAATGGCATCCAGCAGACCATCAGCGGCGCCGGTGTCGACTGGCGCGAGGGCAAGCTGTTCCTGCACGGCTCCACCATCGCGATCAACACGCTGCTCGAGCGCAACGGCGCCAACACCGCGCTGCTGATCACCGAAGGTTTCCGCGACATCTACGAGATCGGCCGCGTGAACCGGCCCGACGCCTACAACCTGTTCTTCAACAAGCACCAGCCGCTGGTGCGCCGCTCGCTGCGCTACGAGGTGGCCGAACGTCTGCGCGCCGACGGCAGCGTGCACAAGCCGCTGGACGAAGACGCCGTGCGCGCGCTGGCGCGTGAGCTCAAGGGCGAAGGCGTGGATGCGGTGGCCGTGCTGCTGCTGCACTCGTACCGCAACCCGGCGCACGAGCAGCGCGTCAAGGCCATCCTTCAGGAAGAGATTCCGGGCGCCTTCGTGTGCGCCTCGCATGAGTTGAGCCAGGAATACCGCGAGTTCGAGCGCGTCTCCACCGCCGTGGCCAATGCCTACGTGGGGCCGCGCGTGTCGCAATACCTGGGCCAGCTGGAAGACCACCTGGGCCGCGAAGGCTTCGAGGGCGACTTCTACATCGTGCAGTCCACCGGCGGCCTGTTCCCGGTGGAACACGCCAAGGTCGGCTGCGTGCGCATGCTCGAATCGGGCCCGGCCGCGGGCGTGATCGGCGCGCAGGCCATCTGCGCGCAGCTGGGCATGGGCGACGCCATCGCCTTCGACATGGGCGGCACCACGGCCAAGGCCGGCGTGATCAGCGAAGGCCGGCCGCTCACCACGGGCTCGGCGCTGATCGGCGGCTACGAGCGCGCACTGCCGATCCAGATCCCCATGATGGACATCCACGAAGTGGGCACGGGCGGCGGCTCGATCGCCCGCGTGGAAACCGGCAACGCCCTGCGCGTGGGCCCGCAGAGCGCAGGCTCCATCCCCGGCCCCGTGGCCTATGGCCGCGGCGGCACCGAGCCCACCGTGACCGACGCCAACCTGCTGCTGGGCCGGCTCGATGCCGAGCACTTCCTGGGCGGTGAGCTCAAGCTCGACCTGGCCGGCTGCCAGCGGCAGATGCAGGAGCGCGTGGCCGGGCCGCTGGGGCTGGACGCCACGGCGGCGGCCGACGGCATCCTGCGCATCGCCGTCACGCAGATGTCGCATGCGGTCAAGGCCGTGACCACCGAGCGTGGCCTGGACGCCGGCAGCTTCACCATGGTGGTGTACGGCGGCGCGGGCCCGCTGCACGCCTCGGCCATCGCGCGCGAGATCGGCATCCGCAAGGTGCTCATCCCGTACGCGCCGGGCTACTTCTCGGCCTACGGCATGCTGTTCTCGGACCGCCGCTACGACTACGTGCGCTCGGTGTTCCGCAAGCTGGCCGACGTGTCGTTCGAGGAGATCGAGGCGCTCTACCAGGGCATGGAAGACGAAGGCCGCGCGGCTCTGGCCCAGTCGGGTGTGGAGGCTGCCGACGTCGTGATCGAACGTGCCGCCGACATGCGCTACGTCGGGCAGGAGCACGCCGTCACGGTGGACCTGCCGCTGGAATTCTTCGCCAGCCGCGACCGCTCGGCCATCAAGCGCCAGTTCGACGAGTTGCACAAGGTGCGCTACGGCACCTCGGCCCCCAAGGAGCCGGCCGACCTCGTGAGCCTGCGCGTCACCGTGCTGGGCACCATGAAGAAGCCGCCGCGCCACAGCGTGGAAGCCGGCACCGCCACGCCCGAGGCAGGCGCCGTGCGCGCCACCAAGCCGGTGTACTTCCGCGCCACGGGTTGGGCCGACACGCCGGTCTACGTGCGTGACGCGCTGCGCGCCGGCAACCTCATCGCCGGCCCGGCCCTCATCGAGGAGCATGCTTCCACCACCGTGGTCCAGCCTGGCGACGACCTGCGCGTCGACGAACTCGGCAATCTCCAAATCAACATCGGGAGCGACAGAACATGAACGCCCGCACCCCCATCGCCACGGTCGATCCGGTTACCGTCGAGATCATCCGCAACGGCCTCTATGCCGTCACGGAGGAGATGAAGACCAACCTCACGCGCACGGCCTACAACCTCATCATCTACGAGGCGCTGGACTTCACCGTCGGCCTGTTCACGAAGGAAGGCGACACGGTCTCCATCGGCCTGGGCCTGCCGATGTTCATCCGCGGCATGTCGGAAACCGTGAAGGCCAAGATCAGGCACTTCGGCTATGAAAACATCAAGCCGGGCGACATCCTCGTCACCAACGATGCCTACACCACCGGCAGCCACCTGAACCACTTCACGTTCACGATGCCGGTGTTCCACGAAGGCCAGCTCGAAGGCTTCACCTGCTGCATGGCGCACTGGCTGGACGTGGGCGGCACGCTGGGCAACGTGACCACCGACATCTTCAGCGAGGGCATCCAGATCCCGATCGTGAAGTACCAGCGCGAAGGCGTGGTCAACCAGGACCTGATCGACATCATCGCCATGAACGTGCGCATGCCCGAGCGCGCCCTGGGCGACCTGCGCGCGCAGATCACCGCCGTCACCACCGGCGAGCGCCGCTACCTGGAGTTGCTGCAGCGCTACGGCGCCGATGCGGTGAACGGCTCGATCGCGCAGATCATGGATGCGTCGGAGGCGCTGGCGCGGCAGAACACGCTGTCGATCCCCGACGGCGTGTATGAGGCCGAGTCATTCATGGACGACGACGGGCTGGACATCGGCAAACGCATCCCGATCCGTGTCAAGGTGACGGTGAAGGGTGACGAGATGACCGTCGACCTGTCGGACGTGAGCAAGCAGGTGCGCGGCTTCTACAACTCGGGCTTCACCACCGGCATCGCCTGCGCGCAGGTGGCCTACAAGTGCCTGACCACGCCCACCGACTACCCGGTCAACGACGGCAGCTTCCGTCCGCTCAAGGTGGTCATGCCCATGGGGACGGTGATCAGCGCCGAACGTCCGTATCCGATGCGCGTGTGGATGACTTTCCCGATGACGGTGATCGACACCATCTTCAAGGCGCTGGCGCCCGCCATCCCCAACCGCTCCATCGCCGGCCACCATGCCGATCTGGTGTTCCCCAACATCCACGGCATCAGCCCGGAGGACGGCCGCCTGTTCATCGTGGGCATCGGCCCGCTGGGCGGCGGCTGGGGCGCCAAGCAGCAGGAAGACGGCGTCTCCGTCACCGTCTGCATCAACGACGGCGACACGCACAACAGCCCCACCGAGCAGCTGGAGGCCAAGTACCCCGTGCTGGTGGAGAGCTACCGCATCCGCGAGGACAGCGCCGGCGCCGGCCGCCACCGCGGCGGGCTGGGCGCCGAAATGGTGGTGCAGGCGCTGTCGCCCTTCACCGTCACCACACGGATCGACCGCGTGCACTGCAAACCCTGGGGCCTGGAAGGCGGCGGTGACGCCATGGGCAACGGCATCGCCATCCGCCACAAGGGCGAATGGAAGAGCGACCTGCCCAACGCCAAGGTGTTCAACGTGCGGCTGGAACGCGGCGACGCGTACAAGATGCTCTCGGGCGGCGGCGGCGGCTTCGGCAATCCGCTCGAACGCCCGGCGGCCACCGTGGCTGAGGACGTGCGCGAAGGCTATGTGAGCGTGCAGGCCGCGCGCGACCTGTACGGCGTGGCCACCGATGCGCGTGGCCAGCTCGACGAGGCCGAGACGGCGCGCCTGCGCTCGGCCTGAGAGCGATGGAAGCCACCGTGGCCGATCCGCGCGCCGAACGGCTGGCCCGGCTCTGGAGCCGGCTGTCGGCCCAGCACGTCTCGCTGGCGACGGGCTGCGGCTGCGGCATCGGCGGCGTCGACGTGCGGCTTGAAGACTTCGAACGCGACATCGCCGACTACCTGCTGGCCGAGGCCGAGCGGCTGGGCGTCGCGGATGTCGTCGCCTTCCTGCCGTCGGCCGAAGCCATCGCCACCGACGCGCACCCGGTGCGCGACCTGCTGGCTCGGCTCGAAGCCGGCGAGGCGCCAGAAGCAGCCGCCGACTGGCTGCTGCCACGCCTCACGCGCACGCTCGAATCGTTCGCCAACCTGCATGGCGGTGGCTTGGGCGACGACGAAGGATCCGGATGAGCGGGGAGCGCCTCACGCCTTCATTGCTGCCGCGCCTGGTGCCTTCACCCGCACCCGGCGCGTCGGCGCAGGTGCGCCTGCCAGTCACCGTGCTCACGGGGTTCCTCGGCAGCGGCAAGACCACGCTGCTCAACCGCCTGCTGCGCCTGCCCGACCTGGCGGGCACGGCAGTCATCATCAACGAGTTCGGCGCCGTCGGACTGGACCACGACCTCGTGGACCACACGCAGGAAGACATGGTTCTGCTGGCCAACGGCTGCATCTGCTGCACCGTGCGCGGCGACCTGGTGGCCGCGCTGGAGCGGCTGGCCGACAGCGACGCCGCGCGAAGCGGCGCGCTGCGCCACGCCATCGTCGAGACCACGGGCCTGGCCGACCCCGCGCCCATCCTGCACACGCTGATGGGCGATGCGCGCGTGTCGGGCCGCTGGCGGTTGGCTGGCGTGGCCTGCACGGTGGACGTCTTCCACGCCATGGCCACGCTCGACGCGCAGCCCGAAGCTGTCAAGCAGGTGGCGGTGGCCGACCGCCTTTTGTTGACAAAGACCGATCTGGCCGATCCGGCGCAACGACCTGCGCTGCTGGAACGGCTGGCTGCGATCAACCCGCTGGCGCAGCCTGTGCAGTCGCCCGCTGATCACCTGCCGGTATTGCGCGGCCTGATGGATGTGCCCGACGCGCCGCTGGCGCAGCGCGAGGCGGTGGCAAGCGATGACGACGGCGGCTGGAAGCCCTTCGCCTTCCGCGCCGTGGCGTCGGCCGCTGCCGATCCGAACCGGCACGACGACCGCATCCGCGCCCATGCCATCGTGCGCGACGAGCCGCTCTCGCGCGAAGGCTTCTTCGCCTGGCTCGACATGATCGCGCGCATGCGCGGCGACGACCTGCTGCGCGTGAAGGGCATCGTCTGCCTGGACGACGAACCCGACCGCCCGCTGGTGATCCACGGCGTGCAGCACATCTTCCACCCGCCGGAGTTCCTGCCGCGCTGGCCCGGCGACGACCGGCGCACGCGCATCGTGTTCATCACGCGCGGCATCGAGCGCGAGGCCATCGACGACACGTTGCGCATTTTCGAGCGCCGGCGCGCCCGCCGTGCCGGCAGCGGCTGAGCCGGCCGCCTCCCTTCCTGGCAGCCCACCGATTTCACAAGGAGACGACAGATGATGAAGAAATGGCTTTCCACCCTCACCCTCTCGCTGGGTGCCGCTGGCCTGCTGGCCGGCGGCGCTGCGCAGGCGCAGGCGAAATTTCCCGAGCAGATGATCCGCATCGTGGTGCCGTTCGCGGCCGGTGGCGGCGTCGACCAGGCCGCGCGCCTGATCGGCCGCCAGATGCAGGAGAACCTCAAGGTGCCGGTGATCATCGACAACCGCGGCGGTGCCAACGGCACCGTGGGCGGCTCGGCGGTGAAGAACGCGCCGGCCGACGGCTACACGCTGCTCTTCTCGGCCACCACGCACGTGCTGTCGAAACAGGTGATGGCCGCCGCGCCCTACGACCCGGTGACCGACTTCGCGCCGGTGGCGCGCGTGGGCGAAGCCCCGCTGCTGATGGTGATCTCGCCCACGCTGGCCCCGCAGAAGCTCGGCGAAGTGGTGGCGGCCGCCAAGGCCCAGCCCGACAAGTGGACCGCAGCATTGCCGGCGATGGGCGCGCCCAGCCATCTGGCGACGCTGCTGTTCGCCAAGCAGGGCCAGCTGTCCAACCTGACCATGATTCCGTACAAGGGCACGGCTCCGGCGCTGGTGGACGTGGCTGGCGGACACGCGCAGATCCTCATGGATTCGATCGTGTCCATCCTGCCCATGGCCAAGAGCGGCAAGGTGCGCCCCATCGCGGTCACGTCGCCGCGCCGCAGCTCGATCGCGCCCGACATTCCCACTGCCACCGAGCTGGGCATGCCCGGCCTGGTCTACCTCACCTGGTACGGCTTCTGGGCCCCGAAGGACACGCCTGCCGACCGCGTGCAGGCGCTGCACAAGGCCGCCAACGACGCTGTGGCCGACCTGGTGAAGGCCGGCGCGCTGGCCAGCCTGGGCATCGAGCCGGTGAACGAATCCATCGAGCAGTTCAGGAAGCACATCGCAGCGGACGTCGCGCAGGCGTCCGACCTGCTCAAGGGCGCGGGCTTCAAGCCGGAATGACGCGGGCGGCGGGCACCTCGCCCGCCGTTCAGCGCACGCGCCGGGCGCTGCCCCGTGGCGTGGCCGACTGCGCCACCATCATCTGCATGAAGGCCTCGGCCGCGGGCGAGAGCGCGAGCCCGCGGCGCTGGTAGACGAAGAACTCGCGGCTCAATGCGGGCGCGCGCAGCGCGACGAAGCGGATGCCGAAGGTGTCTGCAAAGCTGCGCGCGTAGTCGGGCAGTGTCGCCAGGCCCATGCCGGCGCCGACCAGCGCGAGCGCCGTCGTCATGTAGCCAACCTCGGTCGCGGTCTGGATCGACAGCGAGGTGTCGTGCTCGTGCAGCAGCCGCTCCACGTAGCGGCTGAAGTCGCCGGGATACACCACCCAGCGCTCGTCGCGCAACTCGTCCCACGACACCGACTGCCGCCCCGCGAGCCGGTGCGAGGCCGCGCACACCAGCCGCATGGGCACGTTCATGAGCAGCGTGCGCGTGACGTCTTCGCCCGTGGCGCGCTCGGGCCCGATGCCCAGCTCGGCATCGCCGCGCCGCACCGTGGCCACGATGTCGTCGGCCGTGCCGTCGATCACGCGCAGCCCGACCGACGGATAGGCCGCACTGAACCGGGTCAGCACGCCGGCCATCCAGGTGCAGGCCAGCAGCTGCGGCGCCACCACGCGCAGCACGCCGCTGCGCAACGTGCGCAGGTCGCTGGCGCCTTCCTCCACCTGGCGCAGGTCGTCGAGCATGCGCCGCGCCAGGGGCAGCAGCTGGTGCCCGGCCTCGGTGAGCGTGACGGCGCTGCGCGCGCGGTCGAACAGCTTGAGGCCGAGCTCGTCCTCCAGCTGCTGCACCAGCATGCTCACTGCCGATTGCGTGAGGCTCATCTGGCGTGCGGCCGTGGTGAAGCTGCCGGCGCGTGCCACGGTGGAGAACGCGCGCATCTGGCGGAGGGTGATGTTCATGGCTGCACCAATCTGGGTTCCGGATCCTTGCATTGGATCAGGAAAACTGATTCTTTCATCAGAAGAATGCGTTTGCCTGATGCAGATCAGCTGCCCACAATCCGCGCGATATGCACATTGCCGTCATCGGGACCGGCATCGTCGGAACCTGCACGGCCGCCTGGCTGCAGCGCGACGGCCACCAGGTCACCTTCTTCGATCCGCGCGAGCCCGGCGAGGCCTGCTCGTTCGGCAACGCGGGCTCGCTCTCGCCGAGCGCCTGCCTGCCCGTGGGCATGCCGGGCATGTGGAAGCGCGTGCCGCGCTGGCTGCTCGATCCGCTGGGGCCGCTCACCGTGCGCTGGCGCTATGCGCCTCTGGTGGTGCCGTGGCTGGTGCGCATGCTGCGCCACTCCACCAAGGAAGAGGTGACGCGCATCGCCACAGCGCTGCGCACCTTGCTCGAACCCATCTTCGACTGCTATGGCCCGCTGCTCGACGACGCGCAGGCCAACCACCTGGTCAAGCGCACGGGCTGCCTCTATGTCTATTCGTCTCGAGAGATCGCGGCGCAATGGGCCTGGGGCATGAACCTGCGCCGCTCGCTGGGCGTACGGATGGTGGACGTGGACCAGGACGAACTCGAAGCGATCGAGCCCGACCTGAAGGGACGCTTCCGCTTCGGCATCCTGGCTCCCGAGAACGGCTCCACGCTCGACCCGTCGGCGTTGGTCAAAGCCCTGCATGCGCACTGCATGGACGAGGGCGCGCAGTTCGTGCGCTGCGCGGTCACGGGCTTCGAGCGGCAGGGCCGTCATGTCACTGGCGTGCGCACGCGCGATGGCGAGCGGGTGGCCGTGGATGGCGTGGTGGTGGCAGCGGGCGCATGGTCGGCCCGGCTGGCGGCCGAGCTCGGCTCGCGCGTGCCGCTGGAGACGCAGCGCGGCTATCACGTCACGGTGCGCAGTTCCAACCTCAACCTGCGCCACACGGTGATGGCGGTCGAGAACAACCTCATGGTCAACCCCATGGCCATGGGCCTGCGGCTGGCCGGCACGGTGGAGTTCGCGGGCCTGAAGGCGCCGCCCAACTACGAGCGCGCGCAGGCGCTGCTGCGCCAGGGCCGCCTGCTGTTCCCGCACCTGGACACCAGCGAGGTCACCGAATGGATGGGCCATCGCCCGTGCATGCCCGACAGCCTGCCGGTGGTGGGCACGGCGGCCTCGGTGGACAATGCCTGGCTCGCCTTCGGCCACGGCCACATGGGCATGTGCATGGGCGCGAGCACGGGGCGCGAGATCGCCCACCTCGTGGCCGGCCGGCCCACCCAGGTGGATCTGACGCCCTTCCGTCCCGACCGTTTCTGACTTCGCCGCCCATCGCATGAACGACGTCGCCCTGGTCTGCACCCGCGGTTTCGCCGACGTCCTCACGCTGGCGCGGCAGAACCGTCCCGATCCGTACGCGCTGCACGTGCCGGCCTCACCGTGGCTGGAGGCACTGCCGCCCGCGTGGCGCGTGCAGGCCACGGGCCGCATCGATGCGGCGGGCCGCGAGGTCGAGCCGCTCGATGCGGACGCCGTGCTGTCAGCCCTGGCTGCCTTGCCACGCGCGCCGCGTGCGGTCGCGATCTGCCTGCTGTTCTCGCACCGCAACCCGTCGCATGAACTCGCCCTGGCGCAGGCCATCGGCCAGGCCCTGCCGGGCGTGCGCGTGGTGTGTTCGCATGCCGTGCGGCCCGAAGCCGGCGAGTACGAACGCACGCTGGCTACGGTGCAGTCGCTGGGTCTGGACGTGACGGTGCCCCATGCCGGTGAGTCGGTGGCAGCGCATGGCCTGGCCGCGCGGCTCGAATCCATCGCCGACCGCATGCAGCAGCGGCTGGTGGACGAAGCCGTGTCCACCGTCGTGCGCGAAGCCATGGACTGCGCGGCCGCGGTCTTCCTGCCCGACGGCCGCCTGGTGGCCCAGGCGCGCACGCTGCCCTTGCTGCTGGGCAGTCTTTCGCCCGCCGTGGGCGGTCTGCTGCAGGCCTTCCCCGTGAGCGCGATGGCCGAAGGCGACGGCTATCTGATCAACGACCCCTGGCACGGCGGCACGCATTTGCCGGATCTCACGCTGATGCGCCCCGTGTTCGTGCAGGGCCGCGTGCAGGCGCTGGTGGCCAGCGTGCTGCACCACCAGGACGTGGGTGGCATCGCGCCGGGCTCGGTGCCCACCAATGCCACCTGCATCCAGCACGAAGGCTTGCGCATCCCGCCGATGCAGATGTATCGCGGCGACGCGAGCGACGCCGCCCTGCTGCGCATGCTGTGCGCCAACAGCCGCATGCCCGACAACCTGGCTGGCGACCTGCGCGCGCAGTGGCTGTGCCTGCTGCAGGGCGCGGGCGAACTCGGCGCGCTCATCGCGGCCGATGGCGACTTCGCCGCGCATGCCGAAGCGGTGCTCGCCGCGTCCGAAGCCGCCACGCGCGCGGCGCTGGCGGCAGCGCCCGACGGCGACTACGAATTCGAGGATGCGCTGGACGGCGACGGCGTGAGCCTGGCGCCGGTGCCCGTGGTGGTGCGGCTCGTCAAGCGCGGCGACTCGGCCACGCTCGACCTCACGGGCTGCGCCGACCAGACCACCGGCCCCGTCAACGCATCGCGTGGCGCGGTGCAGGCGGCGGTGAGCTACTTCGCGCGCATGATCGCGCCCGAGGCCGCGAGCAATGACGGCTGCACGGCGGCCATCACCCTGCGCACGCGTGCGGGCAGCATCGTCGATCCGTCGTTTCCCGCGGCGGTGAACGCGCGCACCAACCTCGTCAAGCTGCTGGCCAACGCCTTTCTCGGCGCATGGTCGCGCGCGCTGCCCTCGCAGATGCCTGCGCCCAACGCGGGCGAAGTCGTGGTGTTGTCGCTGGGCGGCACACAGTCCGACGGAAGGCCATGGCTGTTCACCGAGATCATCGCCTCGTCGGCCGGTGGTGCGCCCTGGGGCCCGGGGGGCTCGGGCGTGTCCACGGACGTCGGCAACGCGCGCAGCACGCCGGCCGAGGCCATCGAGTCGCAGGCGCCTTTGCGCGTGGAGCGCGTGGCCGTGCGCACGGGCTCGGGTGGTGCGGGCCGCCACCGTGGGGGCGACGGCGTGCAGCGTGTGTACCGCCTGCTGCACGGCAGCGGCAGCATTTCCTATCGTGGCGAGCGCCACGGCATCGCGCCGCAGGGCGCCGCGGGCGGCGAGCCCGGTGCCTGCGCCGCTGCACGGATCGAGCGGGCCGATGGCCGCGTCGAGCACCTGCCCGCGAAGGCGCGTGTGCAGTGGAGCGCGGGCGACCGTCTCGTGATCGAAACCGCGGGCGCGGGCGGCTGGGGTCCGGCCACCCGCGTGGAGACATCCGCGTAAGCCGTAGAGCGTGCGGCGGGCGTGCACGGTTCGTGCATGCACCGTCATCCTGTCCCCATCCCCCCTACCGGAGTGCACCCCTCATGAAGACGATTTCCTCCCGACGCCTCGCACTGCGCGGCCTCGTTGCCGCCGGCACCACGCTGGTCCTGACCGCTGGCAGCTTCGCGCCCGCAGCCGCACAGGCGCAAGCGGCGTTTCCCACCAAGACGATCCGCATCGTCGTGCCGTTCCCGCCGGGCGGCAGCACCGATCTGCTGGCGCGTCGCATTGGCGAGAAGCTCGCGGCCAGCTGGGGCCAGCCCGTCATCGTGGAGAACCGCGCCGGCGCGGGCGGTACCGTGGGTGCCGACTACGTGGCCAAGCAGCCGGCCGACGGCTACACGCTGCTGATGGGCGTGACCGGCAGCAATGCGATCGCGCAGGCGCTCTATCCCAAACTGCCCTACGACGTGGTGAAGGATTTCGCACCCGTCTCGCGCGTGGTCAGCGCGCCGCTGGTGGTGTCGGTGAACCCCAATGTGAAGGCCGCCAACATCCGCGAATTCATCGCGCTGGCCAAGGCGCGTCCGGGCTCGGTGAGTTACGGCTCGGCCGGCAACGGCACCTCCATGCACCTGACGGGCGAGATGTTCAAGCTCGCCACCAAGACCTCGATGGTGCACATCCCCTACCGCGGCAGCGCGGGCATGCTGACCGACCTGATGGGTGGCCAGATCGAAGCCACCTTCGGCGACCTGCTGGTGCTGATGCCGCAGATCGAGGCCGGCAAGGTGCGCCCGCTGGCCGTCACGTCCAAACAGCGCAATCCGATGCTGCCCAACGTGCCCACGCTGGCCGAGAGCGGCTACCCCGATTTCGAGGCGCTGTCGTGGCAGGGGCTGTTCGCGCCGGCCGGCACACCTGCCGACGTGATGACCCGCCTCAGCACCGAGATCAACAAGGCGCTCAAGTCGCCCGAGATCCAGGACTACTTCGGCTCGCGCGGCTTCATCATCGAAGGCACGACGCCGGCGGTGTTCAAGGCGTTCATCGAGGCCGAGACGGCCAAGTGGGGCACCATCGTGAAAGCATCCGGGGCAAAAGCTGACTGAACCCCGGGCTACCCTCGCTGACGCGAGTTCCGCCAAGCCCTTTCAGGGGGCAACGCCAGCGGCCCGGCAAAGCCGGTTCCGCGGCGTTCCGCGACGGGCGTGAGTGCACAGCGGTCCTTCTATCCAGTGGAGACATCGAATGAGTGATTCGTCGCGCGATGCGCCCATCGAGCGTCTGGGCCCGCCCGTCGTGCGCGCCGGCCAGGTGCAGCCCATCTCACCCGCCGTGGGGTGGGAGCGGCTGGTGTTCGTCTCGGGCCAGGTGCCCATGGTCGCGGGCCAGCCTGCGGCAGCCGACATGGCGGGTCAGACCCACGCCACGATCGACATGATCGAGTCCATCCTCGCCACGGCCGGCTGTACGCTGGCCGACGTGGTCAAGACGACGTGCTGGATCACGGATGCGGCGCAGTATCCCGCGTTCAATGCGGCTTACGGCGAGCGCTTCGTACCCGAGAAAGCGCCCGCGCGCTCCACAGTGATCGCCGGGCTGATCGCGCCCGTGCTGGTCGAGATCGAAGCCATTGCCGTGCGCCCGGCCTGAGCAGGATCAGTAGACGGTGGGGGCGCCGTCAGGGCGGGTCTTGAAGCGCTTGTGCACCCAGTAATACTGGGCCGGCATGGTGTCGATGTAGTGCTGCAACCGCAGATTCATCAACGCGGTATCGGCGACGGCATCGTCGGTGGGGTAGCCCGCCCACGCGTCATGCACCTCGACGTCGTAGCCGGTGTCCGTCATGCGCGTGATGACTGGCACGACCTTGGCGCGACCCAGCCGGGCGAAGCGGGAGAGCGAGGGCACGGTGGCTGCATCGACACCGTAGAAGGGCACGAACACCGACTCTTCGGCGCCGAAGTTCATGTCGGGCAGCAGGAACAGCGGCTCGCCCGAGCGCAGCGCGCTCACCACGGGCTTGACGCCGTCGAAGCGCGTGAACAGCCGGATGTCGCCCAGGCGGCTGCGGCCCGCGAATATCCAGTCGTCCACCTGCTTGTTGCGCTGCGGCGTGAAGATGGTCGTGAAGCGCCGCGGCACGGCCGCGGAGACGGCGCTCCACCCCGCGTCCATCCCGTAGAAGTGCGGCAGGAAGATCACGGTGGGCGCGTCCCCCTGCAGTTCGTGGACGGCGCCCAGCAGGCGCAGCCGCCGCCGGGCCACTTCGGCCTTGCCGTGCCACAGCCATGACCTGTCGAGCCAGGCCTGGGCGAAGCAGATGAAAGTCTGGCGCGCCGTCCGTGCACGCCAGGCGGGCGTGTGCTGCGGGAAGCACAGCGCGAGATTCGTCTGCACCACGCGCCGGCGGCCGGCGGCCACGACGTACAGCACCCGCCCCATGAGCCAGCCCAGCGCGCGCACCACGGCCAGCGGGCAGTGCGCGAGCACGCGCATGAAGAGGATGCCCAGCGAGGTGATCACGAGGCCGCTCCCGGTGCATGCCGTGCGGCGGCGGCGGGGCCGTCCTCACGCGGTGCCTTGTAGCGCGCATAACCCCAGAGGTACTGCGCGGGGCATTCGGCGATCAGCCGTTCCATCTCGGCATTGACCTGCGTGGCCGCCGCGCGCGCGTCGTCGGCCAGGGGTGCCGACAGCTCGCGCAGGTGGATCACGTAGCCACGGCCTGCGCCCAGGCGCTCGCCCCAGGCCAGCAGCAGCGTCGCGCCCTGGACCCGCGCGAGCCGCGCCGACAGCGTCATCGTGTAGGCCTCACGACCAAAAAAGGGGGCCCACACGCCCAGGCCCTGCGGAGGCACCTGGTCGGGCAACAGGCCCACGGCCTGGCCGGATTTCAGCGCTTTCAGCAGTTGCTTGACGCCCGCCAGGGTCGTCGGCGCCGTCGCCAGGCCGGGCCGCTGGCGACCCTCGTCGAGCAGTGGCCGCAGCCAGGCCTTGCGGGCGGGCCGGTACAGCACGGTGATGGGGCCGTGCGCCGCCGCGTACCGGCGTGCATACCCCTGCGCCGTGATCTCGAAGCACCCTAGGTGCGGCGTCAGGAAGACGATGCCATGGCCGCGCGCATGCGCGGCATCGATGAGTTCGGCGCCGTCCCACTCGACCGGAACCGGCCGGCCCAGCCAGAGGCGGGGCAGCTCGGCCACCAGCCGGCCGGCCTGGCCGATCGCGCCCGGCATGGCCAGACGGCGCAGGTCCGCCTGGGCCAGGTTGGCCGCAAAGCGCCGGCGGTACGTCGGCGAACCCAGCCATGCGAGCCAGCCCAGCGCGCTGCCGCCCGCGTGCAGCAACGCGAGAGGAAGGTGACCGAGGAGGCGGAAGAGCAGGAGCATCGCGGGAAGAATGGCGCGGGCTTGGCTAGAATGGCGCGGTCGCCGAGTTATGGAACTACTTGCAGGGCGACGTTAAACAACAGCTGCTAAAGCGTTCGCCAGAGCTCCGGCCAGGCAACGCGCCTTGCAACTTGAACAACGGAGTTTATTCAGAAATGGCGAACGACTTCCTCTTCACGTCCGAATCGGTGTCCGAGGGTCATCCCGACAAGGTGGCCGACCAGATCTCCGACGCCATCCTCGACGCGATCTTCGAGCAGGACCCGCGCAGCCGCGTGGCCGCCGAGACGCTGACCAACACCGGCCTCGTGGTGCTGGCCGGCGAGATCACCACCAACGCGCACGTCGACTACATCCAGGTCGCGCGCGACACCATCAAGCGCATCGGCTACGACAACACAGACTACGGCATCGACTACAAGGGTTGCGCTGTGATGGTCTGCTACGACAAGCAGTCCAACGACATCGCGCAGGGCGTCGATCACGCGTCCGACGACCACCTCAACACCGGCGCCGGTGACCAGGGCCTGATGTTCGGCTACGCCTGCGACGAGACCCCGGTGCTGATGCCCGCGCCCATCTATTACGCGCACCGTCTGGTCGAGCGCCAGGCCCAGCTGCGCAAGGATGGCCGCCTGCCGTTCCTGCGCCCCGACGCCAAGAGCCAGGTGACGATGCGCTACGTGGACGGCAAGCCGCACAGCATCGACACCGTGGTGCTCTCCACCCAGCACAGCCCGGACCAGAGCGAGTCGCCCAAGAAGATGAAGGCCAGCTTCAACGAAGCCATCATCGAGGAGATCATCAAGCCGGTGCTGCCGGCCGAGTGGCTGCAGGACACCAAGTACCTGATCAACCCCACCGGGCGCTTCGTCATCGGCGGCCCGCAGGGCGACTGCGGCCTCACGGGCCGCAAGATCATCGTCGACACCTATGGTGGTGCCTGCCCGCACGGCGGTGGCGCGTTCTCGGGCAAGGACCCGTCGAAGGTAGACCGCTCGGCCGCCTACGCCGCACGCTACGTGGCCAAGAACGTGGTGGCCGCGGGCCTGGCGCGCCAGTGCCAGGTGCAGGTGGCGTACGCCATCGGCGTGGCCCGCCCGATGAACGTGACGGTGTACACCGAAGGCACGGGCGTCATCCCCGACGACCAGATCGCCAAGCTGGTGAACGAGCTGTTCGACCTGCGTCCCAAGGGCATCATCCAGATGCTCGACCTGCTGCGCCCGATCTACCAGAAGACGGCGGCCTACGGCCACTTCGGCCGCGAAGAGCCCGAGTTCACCTGGGAACGCACGGACCGCGCCGCCGAGCTGCGCGCTGCGGCCGGACTGAAGTAAGGGCCTTCCGATCCGTGCCGCGCCGGCCTCATCCGGCGCGCACGAACTCCCCGAGCAGGCCCGCCACCCGTGCGGGCTGCTCGTGGATCAGCCAGTGGGTCGCGCCTTCGAGGCGGTGCAGCGTGAGCTTCGGCACCCAGGCTTCGAGGCCATCCACCAGTTCGGGCGGCAGGGCGGTATCGCCCGTGCCCCAGAGCACCAGCGTGGGCACCTCCACCCGCAGCATCGCATCCGGCAACTCGACGCCCAGCGCCCCGGCGTCGCCCTCGCGCGGCGGCCGCAGTGGCGAAGCGCGGTAGTAGTTGCAGCCGCCCGTGAGGCCATGGCGCCAGACGGCGCGGTAGCGCTCTTTCACTTCGTCGGTCAGCCAGCCGGCACCCTCCGGCCGTGGTCCGCCCGCGCCCTCGTCGCGGCCGGCGCCCATCGCAGTGAAGAAAGGCCACAGGCGCGCGAAATCGTCTTCGGCCAGCAGCGCTTCGGCGTCGGGCCGGATCAGGAAGTTCATATAGGCACTGGCAGCCTGCTGGCCCGGGTTGCTGCGCAATTCGCGCAGGAAGGTGCCCGGATGTGGCGAGTTCACGATGGCCAGGCGCTGCAGCAGCCCGGGCTGCTGGTTGGCCAGGCTCCAGGCCACAGCGCCGCCCCAGTCGTGCGCGACCAAGGCATGCAGCGGGGCGTCACCCGCCTCGGCCGCGATGAGCGCGGCGATGTCCTGCACCAGCCACCTGGCGCGATAGGCCGACGGCTCGGGGGGCTGGCTCGAGCGCTCGAAGCCGCGCAGATTGGGCGCGATGCAGCGGAAGCCCCCGTGCGCGGGATCGGCGAAGTGCAGCATCAGTTCGTCCCACACGAAGGCACCCTCGGGGAAGCCGTGCAGGAACATGAGCACCGGCGCGCCGCGTGGGCCGGCGGCACGGCACGACAGCGTGATGCCGTGCGGCAGTTCGCGAAGAAAAGTCTCGATGGCCATCGGGCGCGTCTCCTGGGTTGGCCGCGCGCCCCGGGCGTCAGGGCTGCGCGGGGTCGGGCGTGGGCTCGGCAGGTGTTGCGGCGGGGTGGGACCAGTCCCAGAGCAGCCGGCCGGCATCTTCGACGCCCTGGCGCTTGAGCGCCGAGAACAGTTTGACCTCGCCGCCGCCGGCCTGCAGTCGCGTGATGGACAGCACCTTGGACTGCTCGGCACGCGTGAGCTTGTCGGCCTTGGTGAGCAGCACCAGGAACTTGAGACCTTCCTCCACGCGCGGGCGAACCACTTCGAGCAGGGCCTCGTCGAGTTCGGTCAGGCCCAGGCGCGGATCGCACAGCAGCACGATGCCGGTGAGGCTCTCGCGGCTCACGAGGTAGTTGGCCATCACCTGCTGCCATCGGATCTTGTCCTGCCGGGCCACGGCCGCGTAGCCGTAGCCGGGCAGGTCGGCGAACACGGCGTCGGTCGTACCCTGGCGGCCCAGCGCGAACAGGTTGATGTGCTGCGTGCGCCCCGGCTTCTTGGAAGCGAAGGCGAGTTGCTTCTGCTGGGTCAGCGTGTTGATGCAGGTGGACTTGCCGGCGTTGGATCGGCCGACGAAGGCGATCTCGGGGACGTCGATCGGCGGCAGGTGATGCAACTGGGCGGCCGTGGTGAGGAAGCGCGCGGTGTGCAGCCAGCCCATGACTTCGGTCGGGCTCGGGCCGGTGGGCGGGGCAGCGGAAATGGGGGCGGCGGCGGGCGTGGAGCCGGCGGCCGGGGCGGGAGCAGTCATGGGAGAGGGCGCCGCAAGGCGTCTGGCGGAAGGGAGTCCCGGAGCCTCATTGTAGAATCACGAGGTTTTGCGCCAATAAACAGACAGACAGACCCCCGATATGAAGTCGCTCGCAACTCTCCTGACCGCTGCGCTGCTGGCCTGCGCATCCCTGTCCGCGATGGCCGCCGAGGGGGCTCCGGCCACCCAGGCCAAGCTGCCGGACCTGGCCAAGGGCGAGGCCAGCTACACCGCGGTGTGCGCCGCCTGCCACGGTGCCGACGGCAATTCGGGCGCGCCGGCCAACCCCAAGCTGGCCCAGCAGCACCCTGAATACCTCGTCAAGCAACTGCAGGAATTCAAGAACGACAAGCGCAAGGATCCTGTCATGAAGGGCTTCGCCTCGGCGCTGTCCGAAGACGACATGCGCAACATCGCGTGGTGGCTGGCGTCCAAGAAGACCAAGACCGGCTTCGCCAAGGAAAAAGACCTGGTGACGATGGGCGAACGCATCTACCGTGGCGGCATCGCCGACCGCCAGATCCCGGCCTGCGCCGGCTGCCACAGCCCCAACGGTGCCGGCATTCCCGCACAGTACCCGCGTCTGGGTGGCCAGCATGCCGACTACACCGACAAGCAACTGCGTGCCTTCCGCGACGGCGCCCGTGGCAACAGCTCGCAGATGCACCAGGTGGCCGCCAAGCTCAACGACCGCGAGATCAAGGCGGTCTCCGACTACATCGCCGGCTTGCGCTGAATCAGATCCGCTGCCTGAACGCCAGGCGGCAGCCGGAACCAACCGCCGACAACAAACCCTAAGAAGGGCGGGCTCATCCACCGGATGGCCCGCCCTTTTTTCGACCGTTTCCTGCCTCCAGCCCCGTTTCTGCCATGAGCGTTTCCACCCACGGCCTTCGCGTCCGCGCCGGCTCGCATGCACTGCGCACCGCGGTGGAACTGCTCTCGTCCATGCGCTTCGCGATCGCGTTGCTGACGGTGATCTGCATCGCATCGGTCATCGGTACCGTGATGCGTCAGCACGAGCCGCTGGCCAATTACGTCAATGCGTTCGGGCCGTTCTGGGCCGAGCTGTTCCTTCTCTCCGGCCTCAACGCGGTCTACAGTGCCTGGTGGTTCCTGCTGATCCTGGCGTTCCTTGTCCTCAGCACCTCCCTGTGCATCGCGCGCAACACGCCGCGCATCCTGGCCGACCTGCGCACCTACAAGGAAGACATCCGCGAGCGCAGCCTCGAGGCTTTCGGCCACAAGGCACGCGCGCAACTCGATGCGCTCGACCCCGAAGCCGCCGCGCGCCGCATCGGCGGCCTGCTGGCCGGCAGCGGCTGGAAGGTGCGGCTGCAGCCGCGGCAGATCGGCAAGGATGGGGCGGCCGGTCACGGCTGGATGGTGGCCGCCAAGGCGGGCGCCGCCAACAAGATCGGCTACATCCTCGCGCACGGCGCCATCGTGTTGATCTGCCTGGGCGGCCTGCTCGACGGCGACCTGATCGTGCGAGCCCAGATGGCGCTGGGCGGCAAGACGCCCTATACCGGCGGCGGCATGATCGCCGATGTGGCGCCGCAGCACCGCCTCTCCGACCGCAACCCGACTTTCCGCGGCAACCTGCTGGTGGCCGAGGGCACGCAGTCGTCCACCGCCATCCTCAACCAGTCCGACGGCATCCTGCTGCAGGAGCTGCCGTTCTCCATCGAACTCAGGAAGTTCATCGTCGACTATTACTCGACGGGCATGCCCAAGCTGTTCGCCAGCGAAATCGTCATCCATGACAAGGAGACGGGCGAAGCGATCCCCGCGCGGGTCGAGGTCAACCATCCGGCCAGTCATCGCGGCATCAACATCTACCAGTCGAGCTTCGACGATGGCGGCTCCAGCGTGAAGCTGCGCGCCGTGCCGATCGCCACGGGCGCCAGGCCCTTCGAGATCGATGGCGTGATCGGCGGCTCGTCAGCCATCACCAACGGCAGCGAGGAGCTGACGCTGGAATACACGGCGCTGCGCGTGATCAACGTCGAGAACTTCGCGGGCGGCGCGCCGTCCGGCGCGGCCACGTCGGGCGCCGACGTGCGCAAGGTCGACCTGCGCGCCAGCCTCGACGCGCGCCTGGGCGCCGCCAACAAGACGGTTACGCAGCGGGAACTGCGCAACGTGGGCCCCAGCATCACCTATCGCCTGCGCGATGCGGCCGGCCAGGCGCGCGAGTTCCACAACTACATGCTGCCGGTCGACACCGGCGACGGCGTGCCGGTGTTCCTGCTGGGCATGCGTGAGAACCTGGCCGACGCCTTCCGCTACATGCGCATTCCGGCCGACGACCAGGGTGGGCTCGATGGTTTCCTGCGCCTGAAGGCGGCGCTGGCCGATCCGGCGATGCGTGCATTGGCGGTGCAGCGCTACGCGCGGCAGGCAGTCGATCCGGCACGGCCCGAGCTCGCTACCCCGCTGGCCGAATCGGCCGCGCGCGCGCTGGCCTTGTTCGCGGGTGACGGCACGACGGGTGGGCGCCCGCTGGGGGCGGATGGCCGCGTGCACGGCGGCCTGCAGGCCCTGGCCGATTTCATGGAAGCGAATGTGCCCGAGGACGAGCGCGCGCGCGCTGGCGACGTGCTGGTCCGCATCCTCAACGGCGCCCTGTTCGAGCTGATGCAGGCCAGCCGCGAGCGCGCCGGCCTGGCGCCTTTGCCGGCCGATGCGCAACTGCAGGGCTTCATGACACAGGCCGTGCTGGCCCTGTCGGACGTGCACGTGTATCCCGCGCCGGTGGCGTTCCAGCTGGCCGATTTCAAGCAGCTTCAGGCCAGCGTGTTCCAGGTGGCCCGCGCGCCGGGTCAACTGGTGGTGTATCTGGGCTGCCTGTTGCTGATCCTGGGCATCTTTGCCATGCTCTACGTGCGCGAGCGCCGCCTGTGGGTCTGGCTGGCGCCGGCCGGGGCGGGCTCGGCTGCCACCATGGCGCTGTCCGCCAACCGCAAGACACTCGATGGCGACCATGAGTTCGCCCGCCTCAAGGAACAACTGCTCGGCCTGAAGGACGACACGCGATGACTACCGCCACGCCCACCACCAACACTCCCGCGGCGTCCGTGCCGGAGCCCATCACGCTGGGCGGGGGCTATTTCTCCCGCCGCAGCCCGTTCGACTGGGTCTTCGCGGCGCTGGTCGTGGTGGGCGGCTTGTTCGCTCTGTGGCGCTATGCGCCGTCGATGGACGGCTACGAGAAGTCCATCCTGGTGGGCACCATCCCGGTCCTGGTTTGGCTGGGCTGGTACTGGCGGCCGTTGCGGGTGCTGATGATCGTCGTGGCCGCGGCCTCGATCGCCGCACTGGCCAGTTACCAGGGCGATCTGGCGCGTGCCGAGACGGTGTTCTGGCTGAAGTATTTCCTGTCCAGCCAATCGGCCATCCTGTGGATGAGTGTGCTGTTCTTCATGTCCACGGTGTTCTACTGGATGGGCATGTTCACGCGCAACACCTCGGCCGCGCTCGAGCTGCTGGGCTCGCGCCTCTTGTGGGCGGCGGTGGCGATGGCGCTCATCGGCACGATGGTGCGCTGGTACGAAAGCCACCAGATCGGGCCCGACATCGGCCACATTCCGGTGAGCAACCTGTACGAGGTGTTCGTCCTGTTCTGCTGGATGACGGCGCTTTTCTACCTGTACTACGAAGAGCAGTACGCCACGCGCACCCTGGGCGCCTTCGTGATGCTGGTGGTCAGCGCGGCCGTGGGCTTCCTGCTCTGGTACACGCTGGTGCGCGAGGCGCACGCCATCCAGCCGCTGGTGCCCGCGCTGCAGAGCTGGTGGATGAAACTGCATGTGCCGGCCAATTTCATCGGCTACGGCACCTTTGCGCTGGCGGCCATGGTGGCCTTCGCCTACCTGATCAAACAGCAGGCGACGGAAACGCGCCTCTACAAGCTCACCCCGATCTGGCTGCTGGGCGTGGCGCTGTGCTTCGTGCCCATCGCCTTCCGCCAACGCGGCGTGGCCGAGGCCGGTGGCAGCTACTGGGTGGGCTATGCCATCGTGTCGGCGCTGATCGCCGCCGGCATCCTGCTGGGCCGCAGGCGCATCGCGGCGCGGCTGCCGGCCTTCGAAATCCTCGACGACGTGATGTACAAGGCGATCGCCGTCGGCTTCGCCTTCTTCACCATCGCCACCGTGCTGGGCGCGCTGTGGGCGGCCGAGGCCTGGGGCGGTTACTGGAGCTGGGATCCCAAGGAGACCTGGGCACTGATCGTCTGGCTCAACTATGCGGCGTGGCTGCACATGCGCCTGATCAAGGGCCTGCGCGGCGCCGTGGCCTCGTGGTGGGCGCTGGTGGGCCTGGCGGTGACTACTTTCGCCTTCCTGGGCGTGAACATGTTCCTCTCCGGCCTGCACAGTTACGGCGAGCTGTAACCTGCGGCCGGCGCGCGGCGAAATATTCCGGCACGATGGGCGGTCCGAATGCCGGGCCGATGCGTACAACGTCACGCGACGTGTGACTGTGCGCACCCGCCATAACCATGAAGGAAGCACGCCATGACAATCCGCCGCAATCAGGGCTTCATCCATCCTCATGCCAGCGACATCACGCCGCAGGCGATCTACCAGAGCCGGCGTGAACTCATCCGCCTGATGGCCGGCGGTGCCGCTGGAGCCGCACTCGCGGCCTGGGCCGGGCGCGAGGCGCTGGCGCAGCAGGTGGCGCGGCCGGGCAAGCTGGCGCCGCTGCCGGGCGCGAAATCGGCGGTGGCCGGCGCCACCACGATGGAAAAGGTCACGGCCTACCAGGACGCGTCCACCTACAACAACTTCTACGAGTTCGGCACCGACAAGTCCGATCCGGCGCGCAACGCGCACACGCTCAAGACCTCGCCGTGGACGGTGGAAATCTCGGGCCTGGTGAAGAAGCCGGGCAAGTACGCGATCGAGGATCTGCTCAAGCTGTCGGCGCAGGAAGAACGCATCTACCGCATGCGCTGCGTCGAAGGGTGGTCGATGGTGATCCCGTGGGTGGGCTACTCCCTCGCCGAGCTGATCCGCCGCGTCGAGCCGCAGCCGGGCGCCAAGTACGTCGAATTCCTCACGCAGGCCGATCCCAAGACCATGCCCTTCGTCGGCTCGCGTGTGCTCGACTGGCCCTACGCCGAGGGCTTGCGCATGGACGAAGCCATGCATCCGCTCACGCTGCTGGCCTTCGGCATGTACGGCGAGGTACTGCCCAACCAGAACGGCGCGCCCGTGCGACTGGTGGTGCCCTGGAAGTACGGCTTCAAGTCGGCCAAGTCGCTGGTGGCGATCCGCTTCACCGACAAGCAGCCCGGCACGGCCTGGAACAAGGCAGCGGCCAACGAGTACGGCTTCTATTCCAACGTGAACCCCGATGTGGATCACCCGCGCTGGAGCCAGGCCACCGAGCGCCGCATCGGCGAGGACGGCCTGTTCG
>VFQN01000591.1_pt1 | contig 66319 bp, 120 predicted proteins | sample 3512371 | NCBI WGS metagenome assembly VFQN01 (sample SAMN10412370, study PRJNA504923) | tailings metagenome | isolation source: Replicate 2 from Balatoc abandoned mine | place: Philippines: Itogon, Benguet | collected 2017-08-28 | reverse complement strand
AAGCCGCGGACAGCGGTGGTGTGCCCGGGTTAGGGGAGGTGGAACCCGGTTGGGGGCATCCCCTCAAGCCGGTGCGCAGCCTTCACCAGGCAAAGTCAGGCCCCCTTCATTGCTTGTGACTCCCACCTTGCATGCCTCCTGATGCCCAGCGCTGTGCGGTGGTGCTAGTACAGGTACAACGGCTACTGGCGAGGTGTCTCCAGGTCCGTCCGTTAAGTCTCTGGTCTGGCCAGTGTCCTGATGCTGGGGGGCCTGGGGAGGCTCCCCTGCTGCCGTGCGGGTGGCAGCCTTGCGGGCACGAGCCTTTAGCCCCTTGGCGCGCCGCTTAGCATCGGAACGCAGGCTATAGAGCTCTGGCCTGCAGGTTTCCGCCGGTTCGCGACTTGGCCGCGCTACACTGCCCATGAGCGAGAAGTTGCGACCGCGGTCGGCAGCATAAGCTGGCTGCACTTGCCCATCGCTTAATATAACATAGGATAAGGGCTCTAAGCCGCTCGACTGCTTAGCCATTTGAGCTTGGGCTGATACCCATGTGGGTCGCAGCAGCGAGCGTTGATGGGTCAACGTTACCCTGTCTAAATAGTCCTAGGAACAAGCTCTACGCGCAAGTACTTGCTTTTGGTGCTGAACAGGTCAGAACTCCGCTGCATTGCAGTGGGCTGTCTCTCCCTGCTCCCAACCGAACAACCAACGAACGCCCTCTGCACTCCTTCTGCTGCCTGCCTTGCCCAACCCTTTGCAGCTTCAGTCCCTGCAACATCAGGCCCTGTCCATGCATGGGCATGGCTTACAGCACTGCAGACGCATACGTAAATCCCTAGGACCATAGCCCTTCAGCCCGTGGCCGTGGCCCGTGGACTGCCCTGGCAGGGGAGTTCCCCATGCGTGCCCCTAACCCTACCCCTGCCCTGTCATTCCCGTTCTCGGCATTCCACCTCACCCACGTAACCCCGTTGCTCTTACTTCTCCCAGTGTATCCCCCAGCAACGTTGCCTTCATCGTATCAGCGTAGACCAGGAGCCAATTCCAGAGGCAGGCAGAGGTGGCAGGCGTGGCAAAGCGCTTCCACGCCAAGCAGGATATTGGGGATAATCTATTGTGTCAATGCAATCGACTCCACTCAGTCGCTTAGTCGCTAGCAGGCGAGCTTTCGCAACCGTATTCCCGGTTCAAGGCACGGTTCATGGCCACGCGTTTTCGCGCTGCCTTCACACATCGGTGGTGACAACATCTACACAGACAACTATATTAGATGTTGGGCTCAGTGACGCTGAGCTGGTGGGTCATCGCCTCGAAGCCAGCTGCTGCCCGAGGCTGCGAGGCAGCGGCACGCATGTGCACTGGTGGCCTTGCGTGTGGCCCCCAAGGACGGCGCCTCTCGTAGATCTGCCTCACTGACCAAAGGACGGCTTGCAGGATGCCATTGGAGATCCCACGAGCGTCACATTCCCGTCCATCGGGGAGCACGTGCCTGCGGGGCGTCCAGTCGCAAGCGTTGCGTGGGAAGGCTTCCAGGTGCGTGCCGAGTCCGCGTGGGCGGTGCCCACGTTTGGAATGGGGCTCCCCTAGACAAGGATATGCTGCGACGTGTGTACGAGATGCGGCTTGTTACCATGGCGTATCCGTTGTCCACACTTGGTACGGCCGCTGGAAAGGTGCGTGTTGCCAAGTGCACAGGGAAAGAATTCTCACACAGTAGCGGCCACACGGATTTACCTGCACTGAATTGCTTATCGGTATCCCAAGGTAGCACGCAGCAGATAACCTGTTGCACTGCTTTTGCACGTATGGACCGCAGAGAAGTGCAAGCGACGAGCTCTATCACGCCGTGTGGGTAAGTGGACTTAGTGGATCAGGTGGTTGGGTGTAGACAGAGGAAGCATCCATGCAGGCTCGTTCTCCTGCCCTATCTTGTGCACGCACCCTGGGCACCCCTGCTGGGCATGGATAGACACAGGTGATAAACAAAAGTACTCCCCTGAGTAGGCATGCCAGTCGGCAGCGATCCAATGGGAAGTATATTGTAGTTCTGTTGTGTGCACATGGGGGTGTGCACGGGGTGCACATACGTTGGGTTACTGGCAGGGTTACTGGTGCCGCGGCGGCCCTGTCTCTGGCCTGCAGGCGAACGCACAAGGAGTCAAGTGCATCACGCTGCCCTTCTCGGCCACCGTTGTGAAGGTCAACCGCGAGCTGGTGGACCAACCAGACTCCCTGCTGGGGCCGGATGAGGTGGGCATATCAGTGGCCTGCCGGCTGCCCTTTCCTGCTGCCATCGTTGCTGTACGGCTGCACTGAGGGAGGGCATGGGGTTACGAAACCTCCTTAACCACCACATACAGTACCTAATTGCAATTTGGCAGCTTGGGGTTGCGCACTGGTTTAGGGTGAAGCGCAGCAGCCCAGTGGAGCGTTTGCTCCCAGCCCACACTGCACACAAACCGTCCCTCCCACGATTTCTGCTCCATGCCCTTCGCTGTCGTGTAGAGCTATTACACCACTTCCTATGACACCCCACCGCAAGGCTCCTGAACCATGGTGGACATTCTTTATGCTGCAGACCTAGGCAATCCTGCGCCGCCTTTTCCTGACGTGCGCAGGTGCCCTGGATGGTGCGGGTGGAGGCACGGACGAGTGAGGTGCCCGACAGCTGGCTCGGGTTGCGAGGGTAGCAGCAGGCGGAAACATAGAAGTTTTACTGATGCATAATTGAACTGTATTCGTGTGTGGGCCTCCTTGTAAGTAGAGGCAGACTGGGTCCTTGTGAACACTTGAACGGCTCTGTGACCCCTGCTCCCCTGACCCCGTACCATGGCATACCCCTGCATGTCTTCTGGCCACCAGACGTCAAGGCAGCAAAGATGTGCATGTAGAACATCTTGTGCTTCGTAGCACGAGCGCTGGAGAATGGGGACCAGCGGAGTGCAAATGGAGGCCCGAGGTTACGTCGGTTGGGCGTTTGTGGTGTAAGCAGGTGTGGTCAGGCCTGGTTGTTGCAGGTTGGCGCGCTTGCGGTCTCGTCTCCCCTGTAAGGGCTGTGCCTGGCGCCATCTACGGGTGCAGGCATCCTTCTCACGCACTGGGCGCCGGGTCTTATGGGAGCGGGAGATGGCTTGACTTCTGAGGGTTCGTGGGAGAGTTGAGTGTCATATGCCACGTGCTACAACCGAAGGCCGTTGGGATGTTCGACGACGGGTCGACCCTTATGTAGAACAGAATGCTGATGTTGCTATTGAACAAAGTCTTACCAATTTTAACTTCCACAGCGAGGAGTCGCGAGACACTCGCGTGCGTTGTAAAGTCGGTACTTTACCAACTTTATACAGGATACATTCTCTGTATCATTTCTAGCAGTGAATATGAGCTACTGTATCAACATGCCTTCTTTGTGACGCGTACACTTGAGTCAAAGTATGAAACCGGCGCAGCTGCATATTACAAAAGCAAGCCAAGCCGCTACACTGTATAAGTGGTCCTACCTATAGCGTAAATCTATTTAAGCTGATTGCCAGCGCTGCGGACCGTCAGGCGGTGCTGCCCGACGACCCCACCATGCCGCGTTTGCCCAGAGGGTAGTCAGCAAAGGAGCGAGCATCTTGCTAATCGACATGGAGGTCGATGGCGGTGCAGCGCGGAGCCGGCAGCGGATGCCCCCCGCCGGATATGCGGGCTCCCCTGCCCAAGCTGGTGGCCCAAGGGCCTCCGTGGGGGTCTCCCCAGCGCAGCGGCAGCAGCAGCATCAACAGGTCCCTCCTCCGGCCGCGCCCCCAGCAGCCCCTGTAGCGCCTCCTCCATACCGCGGGCTTGCTGTCCCGGCGCAAGGAGTGGGGTCGCCCCGTGGGGGATATGGCGACCGCGGGTGGCAGTCTCCCTCCGCCAGGGCCGGCGGTGGGGGCAGCCCTGGAGGACCTGGACCATCACCAGCCCAGGGCAGTCCCCCAGCGGGGTAAGAGGCTGATAAGGAGTTTCGAGGTTCGGCATGCTGTCCAAGCCTCGCCGCTTCGTGGTCCGCACGGCAATTGCTAGGTGTTGGACGGACCATGCTTCTGCCTTGGGGTTGGCTGAAGAGACACCTGACCGCCGGCGTGTGCAGGAGCCCCAACGGTGCCCCCAATCCAGCCTTGTACAGACGTCAGATCAAGCGGACCGTCGTGCCACCAGGTTGGTATGGCAGGCTCGCCCTCACGCAGCAAGCAACGGCATAGCATTACCTGCGCGAGGGCCGAAGCATCTCAATGACCCGGGGGCGGTTTACAAGCCTTCAGGGATGCGGTCCTGGCAACGTGTTGCAAGCACACGCACACGGAACGTTGCCGGCATCTAGCCTGACCTCGCAGATTCTACGGCTGTTGTATCGCAGGTGGCCAGCCAGACGACGCGTATTGGTCAAATAACCGGTGGGGGCCGCAGGGCCGGCCCCAGGTCAACTTGCCCCAAAACACACCGGAAGCCAAAAAGTAAGCAGGCTGCTTGGAGTGCAACCCTGCTGTACGGCGCAACCAGGCACAACCTGTGACCACCGGTCCACTGCTGTGTTTTGGTGGTTCTACGTACACTGCAGAGCGCGCAAGTTCTACCAGCAGCCTGTCATTCCCATCGTGAAGCCGGACGCCGACGTGTTCGCCTCGTTAAATGGTGGGTTGCTCCTGGCGCCTAGTTCGAAGTTCTCAGCAAGGTACCCTTGTCAGCGCTCCTATAGACAGTGGCCCATGGACAGGAAGCAGCCTCACAAGGGCACCTGCAGCTGCAAACCGAACCTCATCGCATGCCTTCCACAACCCTGAATCAAATGCCATTCCGTTCTGAGTGTGCAACATGTTCCTTTGTTTACACAGCCCTGGAGGACCTCATGCGTGCCACCCTGGGCGCCCTGGCCAACTTCAACGAGGACGAGCGCATGATCCTGGTCAAGTGAGGCAACTGGGTTCACTGCAGGCTGGGCTTCGTACTGACCCTTGCCCCAAGTCGCACTCAATCCGTAACGGCCATGCCCAGCATAGCGCACGCTCCGGGTAGAGGCCACACACTGTCTTAGGCGGCACACTCAAACGTTCAGGTCTTAGCCAGGCTTCAGCTTGCACTGGCACCACTTCGTGGATTTGCACAATCCGTACTGTCTCCTGTCGCTGCTGCTATGCTACCGCAGGCAGTTCCGCAAGGAGGAGAACAAGGCGCGACTGCAGGGCGACTACGCGCCGCCCGGGCTCATCACCGTGGCGCAGTTCCGCCACGCGTGGAAGAAGTTCAGCATCCGGGTCACAGAGGAGCAGGCGCACGCCATGTTCATCAAGTACGGCTGCGATGCGCAGGGCCTGCTGCCGTACGACCTCTTCGCCGCCAAGCTGCTGGGCAGCCCCGCGCGCCTTCTGGCCCTGGAGCCAGAGCAAAAGGTGTGACCCACATTGCAGGTGTGGTCCTTCACGAGCATACGCCCAATGTATTGCACAAGCCCTGAGCCTCTGGCGTGTTGCATTCCTGACTGTGTGCAGGGGCCGTACAAGTCCGCGCGTGACGCCGCCTTCCGCGGGAAGATCACGTACCGCTACTGCCGCAAACCGGTGTTCCCTCCCTCGGACTGGGACGGGAGCCCCGCGGTCAGGTCGGCACACAAGCCAAAGGCAAGTCTCGAACCTGCACGACATACAGGGCTTGGTATAGCTCGGGCAGCTCTGACGTAGCTGTCCTCCGGTACTTGAATATTTGACCTGTTGATGGTTCCAATGTGTATCCAATACTCGATCCACCCTTGGCCGCTTGTACTGCAGCCGGGGCTCAAGCTGGAGTTTGTGTACGGCTACGCGGGCGTGGAGAACACAGCGTCCAACATCTTCCTCACAGGCGACGGGAAGCTCGTGTACTACCAGGCGGCTGTGGGCGTGGTGTACGACCCAGCCACGCACACGCAGAGGTTCTTCCAGGTGTGCCGAGACGCCTCGCCTGCTGCAACTTGGGTTTCAGCCCGAATACTCCGGTGCCCCTCTGGCCATTTTCACAGAGCACTTTGGATGGCTTGCACCCCACTCTCGTCTAAACTGGAGCCCACTCACCGCACTGCCGAACCGCCATTCCCCCAACCCACCCTTATCCCCTGCCGTGTGCTCCCACACCCCCATCTAGGGCCACGACGACGACATCCGCTGCCTGGCCATCCACCCCGACCGCTTCACCGTGGCCACCGGCCAGGTGGCTTCCTCCCTGGACGGATCGTACGACAACCCCTTCGTGTGCATCTGGGACACGCGCGACCCGCTGGGGCAGATCTGCAGGATACCCTTCCCCTCGGACGGAGCCCCCACGCGGTTAGTACCAGTGTCAGGCGGTGAGGGCTACCGCACCTGCCCTCAAGCGGTGCATGTAAGCTTAAGGGCCATGACCCCAGCCGCTACCAGTGCGCACGCAGTACATTAGTCAAACATGGCTATGCGTAGTAGTTGATGTCGTGTCACTAACTATTCCTTCAGGTTCGTGGTGGCGCTGGCGTTCTCGGGCAACGGCCAGCGGCTGGTGGCGGTCACAGGCGACAACCGCCACACCGTCAACGTGCTGCACTGGAAGTCCAAGAAGATCATCCACTCCGACGTCGGCCACAACGGCTCGCCGCCGCAGGTGGGTCGGAAACCTACCTGTACTGCTAGCACCAAACTGACGGTCCACCCTCATCTTCACCACATCCATGGCCTCATGCACTGAACCAGGAGGGCAAGAAGTGTGTCATGCGTCGTCGTGCCCATTGTGCAGGTGTACGGCGTGGTGTGGAACAACTTCCTCAAGGACCGTGACGGCCAGGGCCGCGAGACCATCGTGCCGGGCATGTTCGTCACGTATGGAGTCAAGCACCTCAAGTTTTGGACGCAGGAGTTCGACCAGGTGGGCTCTGCAGCATACATGTCCCCGCTCAGTGCAATCTAGCACGCGTCCAGCGCCGCTTAAAACTCTCACCGCTTAGGTTTTACTCCAACCATGCGAGGTTGATCCCTCCTCTGCGCATGGTGCCCACGCACCGCACCTCGCCATGGCTGACACCTTACCTTACCCTTGCTCCTGCCGCTCCCAGCGCGCCGCCAAGGAGCGGTACCGCGGCATGATGGGCAAGTTCGGCAAGGCGCAGGTGCAGGACGTGCTGAGCGCCGCCTTCGTGTCCGCCAAGACGCTGGTCACCGGCTGCTCCTCGGGCGAGCTGCTCATGTGGGACGTGGACGGCGCGCGGTCGCCGCTGGGGCAGGCGGGCTCCTGCATCAAGGTACGTTTTACCGTATCCAGCCTGTGACGGCACATTGGACAGGTGGCAGCATGTCAGCAGGGTCCTTGGTGTCATGAACAACCATGGGAGGCGGCTAGCTTACCGTTAGTTGCAAGTTGCGGCGTGCAACTTGCACTAACACACACGTGTCCTGCAGGTGATTTCTGCGCACGGGCCCGGCGTCATGGGGCCCAGCATCCACGACGGCACGCCCGTGCTGTACGGCGTGCGCAGCATGGCCCTGCGAGCCAACCGCACGGAGCTGGTCACAGGCGGCGCAGACGGTACCATCATCTGCTGGGACATCACCACGGGGGACGTGGGCCGCGTCATTAAAACCATCCAGGTATCTTAATGGGCCTACTGGCAGCAACGTAGGCAGCGACGTAGCTGGGCCGTATTTTGGGCTGCCGGTACTGCGCCTCAACTGATGGTATACCTCCACAATGTTTCAAGGAGCGGTTGACCTCTCCGCAGCTGGTGTTTCCGGATCCCAAGCAGATAGGTCGTTCACAAGGCTCACCTGTCCACCTGTACTTGTGTATGCAGCTGCAAGAGCCCGGCGAGAAGGACCCCGCTGTGTTCCGCTCGCTGGATGCGCTGGAGCACGCGTACGACATGGTGGCCGGGACGCACAGGTAGGCGGTGTTGGGGGGATGGGCCAACCTGGATGCAAAATGCTTAAACAGCGTCACCAAGACGTGCTCCGAGGGTCTGGGCTCTACTCATACGGCATGCAGTCTTCGGAAGGATCACAGCCACAGATCCTGTTTGAAACACACGAAGGGGTTCCATTGTGCATCCGTATGTGCACGTCTGTACCTGACAGCTAAACTTACGAGCTTTAAAATCGTGCAGGTGCGAGATCTGGTCGCTGTTCAACGACGTGCCGGAGCCGCTGACGCAGGGCCACACGGCCGACGTGTACGGCCTGGCCTTCCACCCCAAGAAGCCGCACAAGTTCGCCACCGCCTGCGACAGCATGAACGTGTTCCTGTGGAACGCCAAACGCCGCCAGCTAGTGGTAAGCTGACGAACCCCGCATTGTACTACCAAGGGACATTGCTTAAACTAAGCCAAACATCCAGTGGTATGCTGTGAGCGACTTCGCTGTAGCCAGTGGCGCGCCAGCCACACAGATGCCCATGCGTTCAGTACCATCCCGCCCCTGTTATACCGGTACCCGTGCAGGCCAAGGTCAACATCGGCGTGCAGGCACAGTCCGTGGCGTTCAGCCCCAACGGGGCGCACCTGGCGGTGGGCACCATCACCGGCATGGTCAAGGTACGGAGTTGGACCCCCCAGCAGACCTTTCCATACAGAGTGCGCTCTTGTGGAGGGGCTGTACTGGACTGTGCTCAGCTGTGCCGACAAGATACGAGGCTTAAGAGAACAAGGTACGCAACGCTAAACACGTGCTCTTGTGCTTCTCGCGTGTGCTGATGCGTTGTTCGCAGGTGCTCATGGTGGAGAACCTGACGCAGAAGGTGGCCGAGGTGCACACGCTCAAGGAGATGGTGCACGAGATCAAGTACTCGCCCGACGGCACCAAGCTGGCGGCAGGCAGCCACGACAACTACATCGACATCTACGACGTCACACGCCAGTGAGCACTCCCTAAATCTACAGCCCTCCCACTTCACATTCCCCTACGCCCCATGCTCGCACCCCAAGCCCAACAACGCAACGAGGGTTGTTCCTTTACAAACATGGTCAACCTCCTACACCACGCTGTAACTTGCCATATCCGTGTTGCCGTCCGCAGCTACGCCCGGCTGGCCCGCTGCGCGGGTCACAGCTCCTACATCACGCACCTGGACTGGTCTGTGGACGGCCGCGTGCTGCAGTCCAACTGCGGCGCCTACGAGCTGCTGTACTTCGAGGCGGCCACCGGCAAGCAGATCCGCCAGAACCAGCGCGACACGCAGTGGGCCAGCTGGACCTGCACGCTGGGCTTCCCCGTGATGGGCATATGGAGGGACGGGACGGACGGGACGGACATCAACGCGGTCTGCAGGTGGGCCTGTGGATTGGTGTCTGTCGCACGAGTGTATGTTAACCAAGACGCGATGACGCAGTAGTCGTGTAAAGGTGCCATCAACAGGTGCGGTTACGGTGGCGGGCCGCAGGTCGTACAAGGGCCTGTTCCCGGACATCGACCCGCTCAAGGGTGAGGGCGACGTGGTGGTCACGGCGGGGGACGACGGCCGCCTGCGCCTCTTCAGCTACCCATGCGTCATCGAGGACGCGCCGGGCAGGTGGGCCGCGAGCGAGCGAGCGATGAACGTGTCCTGCACATGATCGTGCAGACTAGCATGCAGCTGTGCCTCAGCCATGTGACATCAGCAGGAAACAGCAAGCCCTTCTGAGCTTGTGATCCCTCTTGGTGGTTGTGGTGCTCCCCAGGACCTACCTGGGCCACTGCTCCCACGTCATGAACGTGCGCTTCAGCCCCGACAACCGCTGGGTGGTGTCGGTGGGCGGCAAGGACCGCGCGGGCATGCAATGGCGCGTGCTCAGCGTGGCGCAGGACGAGGTGCGCGTACCCACCTAACCTTCATTACGGTAGTTATCTCTAAACCCTAGGCTCTCCCGAGCCAATAAGCCACTCCGCATTACAGGAAGGCGGCCTCCCGTTCATGCTTAAACGCTGAACTGCTTGCATGGGGCTGGTGGGTGTTACGCAGTCTGCCTGTTAACTGCTAGTGTGCTGCTGCCGTTGCGCCACGTGCCTCGCCACGCCGCTAGGTGGTGGTGGACAAGCCCCCGCTGCCGGAGGTGTACGTGTACGAGGCGCCCAAGCGGCAGCTGGTGGACATCGCGCCGCCGCCGCCGCCGCCCGACACGCGCGCCGACGACGAGGCGCGCAAGAAGCAGGAGGCGGAGGAGCTCGACAGGAAGCGGAGGGAGTCGCTGCACAAATACGAGATCACCACCATGACCTCCGACATCAAGTGGGCACATACTAAACAAATCCAACAGGCACCGTGTGATTGGCTGGTATTCTGCGTGCGAATGTAGTGAATGGGGCTTGCTTGGGGAACGAGCGCGTGCTAACGTGGACGTTGACGCGGTGTCTGCAGGGGCGCCGGCACCGACGCGAACGTGTTCGTGGTCCTGCACGGCAACAAGAACATCAGCGGCGAGAAAAAGCTGGAGAACGGCCCCGACAAGTGAGCGCGTGGCTTGGCCACCATTCATGCTCCTCACAAGCTTGGCAGGGGTTGCGGCTGCGAGGCGGCTCTAGACGCCTATCGCCCCAGCTTGCCTCCTCGTAAGTGCGGTGCCAACATGGGCCCACCCGTACATGTGTGCCACACCGATACCACGCCCCTGCTCTTGTTTGCGCAGTCACCAGCGCGGTCGCACGGACGTGTTCAACTTTGACCTGCCGCCGCTGGGCGACATCTACCAGCTGACCATCGGGCACGACGCCAAGGGCAACAACCCCCGCTGGCACCTGGACCGCGTCATCGTCAGGAACAAGACGGACACGGCACAGCCCACGCTCGTGTTCCCCTGCGGTGCGGCATGGTTCCTGGATGGCAGGCCCTTGGTTCACAACCGTGATCGCAGTCACCGCTCTGTGTCTGTTGCGTAGCGTCCTTGGCGTGATGTGGAAGGGCCAGGTCCGGTTCCGGCAGGAGCACTGCAGGCAATGGAATGCCCTGTTCCCTGTGTTGCAGGCCAGTGGTTTGCGCTTGACAAGGACGACAAGAAGATTGTCCGCACGCTCAAGCTGTCGGGTGCGGCCCAGGAGGCGGGGGAGCCCAAGATGCTGCGGTACAAGGTGGTGGTCAAGACCAGCGACGTCAAGGGCGCAGGTGCGCAGCGGCTTGTGTGTTAGTCGACAGTATCCTAATGTGCGGCAGCGAGAAGAAGGCATTGCGCAGCAGGCGCTCCGTCCCCTTGCATGTCGCCTTTCCCGCCTTACCCGCCGATTTTGTCTTGTGACTACCACACAGGCACGGACGCCAACGTCACGCTGCAGATGTTTGGCGAGTTCAACGGCAAGAAGTACCAGAGCCCAAAGCTACCCCTGGAGAACAGCGCCGGTGAGCATTGCTTTCCCCTGTTCACCCAATCGCCCTTGGTGCTTGCCTTTGCCATCCCGAACCACTTTCCACAACCCGAGCGCTGCGTGCGCGGTGGGAAGACCGTACTCCTCCCGTACCCACACTCCAACGCGCCAGACAACTTCGAGCGCGGCATGACGGACACGTTCGAAGTGGAGGCCACGGTGGGCGACATCAAGTATATCGTCATCGGCCACGACAACAGCGGCTTCGGGCCCACCTGGCACCTGCAGGAAGTCATCATCTCCAGCCCCAGCATACCCGACCTGCAGTTTGTGGCCAACAGGTGCGCATGCAATCTCCTATGTTTGGATAAAGAAGGTGATTGCAATATATAACTGTTGACGCGGGGTGCTGGTAACGCTGCATATCGGCGGGCACCGGGTCGTATACGGTAAGGTTTGCAGTACGTGGCGACACGTGTGTGTCTGTGATGGTTGCAGGTGGCTGTCGGAGGACGAGGGCGACCGCTCAACCTACTGCACGCTGTACCCCGTGGGCGCCAAGGACGTGCCCCTGCCGCACAAGTACCAGATCACGGTGCGAGGGAGCGCTTGCAGTGCTGTACGATCGGGGCCTTTGCAGGAGGGTTGAGGATGTACGTGCGACAGCATCTCTGGGTTAGGACGCGTGGTGCGTGTTCAGTGGCTCAGTGCGTGCACGTGGGCTCTTCTGCAGGTGTTCACGTCCGACATCCGTGGGGCCGGCACCGACGCCAACGTGGACATCAGCCTGTACGGTACCAACGCCACCGTCACCAGTGTGGGTAATGAGGAAAGCCTGCCCCTCCTGCTGTTGTGAGCACCAAGTGTGTCACTGTACATGGCATTATCCAAAGCTGTACTCCCTGGTGCTTGCTGGTTTGCAACTGAGGTCTGACTGCGTTTCGGGGTGTTGTGTTGCTACTGTGGCTGCAGAGAAAGCTCGAGAACAGCAAGAACAAGTAAGCGGCGGGGCGGGGGACGTTATCTGTCGGGTGGGGCAGCACTGGTCGTCAATGCTACGCCTCTTGCTGTACCTGGCGGGGAACGGCCAACAGACGGCGTGCTCACTTGCTTTGCTTGCCTTAATCAGTATGACCAACGTACGCATCGCATCTTTGCGCCGCGCAGCTTCGAGCGCAACGCCGAGGACGTGTTCCACTTCGAGTTCCCGGACCTGGGGTCCATCCCCGAGATCGAGATCGGGCACGACAACGCCGGCGTCATGCCCGGCTGGCACTGCGCCAAGGTCATGGTGGAGGACCAGACGGCGCAGCAGCGGTACATCTACCCGTGCGACAGGTAGATAGGGTGCCAGCTCCAGGAGCTGCAATGGTTGACGGCTGCCGTACACGGCGGCAGCGCATGGCAGCGACTGGCAGCTTTGCTGCAACTCCTCCGAGCTATTGTTACTGTACCTGGGCCAGGGAGTGCTCTTGCTGCTGCACTGCATAACACTGTGTGTTTGTGGCTTAACTTGCGCAGGTGGTTCGACAAGAAGGAGGAGGACGGGCTCATCCGGCGGCGGCTCAAGGTGGCCGAGGTGGGCGGCGAGAACGTGGACTACACCGTCACCGTGGTCACCTCGGACATCCGCGGCGCGGGCACAGACGCCAACGTGTTCGTGGAGATCGTGGGCGAGCGGGACGGGGTGGAGGTGCGCACGTGTTGCGGGCTGGCGGCAACGCGCTTTGCGCTTGATGGGGCCGAGTAGCTGCAAGCTGGAATGGTGGTATCATGGTGGTGTGACTATGTCTTGGTTGGTGGCTTCGTGGTGCTGTGGACGGCTGACGTTGCTCCTCGGCCTTCATTCCTGCAGGTCAAGGGCAAGCGCATTACGTTGGACAACAGCACGTGAGTACGAACGGGGTCGTAATTGACAAGTTGCGCTTGTACGGCCTGGGGCTTGCGCCTTCTGCATTCGTCCCCGTTCGGTGGTCCTGGGGGTTTCACAAATTATTGTGGTGCTCACGTTTCTGCATGGCACACACACAGGAACAACTTTGAGCGGGCGGCGGTGGACAAGTTCATGGTCAAGAAGTACCGCAACTGCGGCAACCTGACCAAGATCCTCATCGGCCACGACAACGCCGGCATGGGGCCAGGTGCGCACCAGCCGCCCCGTTGCTGACCACCCTTGGCCCAGCCCTCCCAGCCCGGACAGCGCACTGCATCCTACCCGTGCCCCCACCAAACCGCACCAACACTCCCTGCTTCCCATTTCCTGCTACCTTGCTCATTTCCATGCTGGCGGACCCTGCTGGCGTAGCATACCATATGCACCAAATACACGTTGTCCCACGCACTCCTTCCCAGGCTGGCACCTGGACTACGTGGAGATCATGGACGACTCCACCGGCGTGAGCTACTTCTTCCCCTGCGGCCGCTGGTTCGACAAGAAGGAGGAGGACGGCGCCACCGAGCGGCTGCTGCCGGTGGCGCCCAAGGACCCCAAGGGCGGCAAGGCGCAGTACAAGGTGTCGGTGTACACCTCGGACATCAAGTTCGCGGGCACGGACGCCAACGTGTTCATCGAGGTGCACGGCGACATGTGAGGCGCAGGGTGCCAGGAGCAGGGAGAGCGTACATGGACGCGTATGCATGTGTCCTCACCCAGTGCTGTCACTATGGCACATACCCTTGTAGGATGAGGCGTTGGCAGCATGCACGGCGTGCACGCAAGTCACGCTGGCGGTACGCTGCAATGCCATGGACTGACACCCTTGCTTATGCTGTGCTACAGCGACGGAACGCCGAAGGCGACTGGGCGCATGAAGTTGAACAACTCCAAGGTAAGTGGACGAGGGGGCGTAGGACACCCTGCACGGTGTCGCCTGGCTACGGCAGCGGAGAAGGCCGTTATGGGGCCTGCCGGAGGAGATAAGGCTGAAGCCAAGGTGCTGTGTCCGTGCCGCCGCAGGACAACTTCGAGCGCGCCGCCACCGACGTGTTCAGCTTCACGGCGCCCAACTGCGGCACCATGAAGCGCATTGTCATCGGCCACGACAACTCCAACCCTGGATCCGCCTGGCACCTCAACAAGGTGCGTGTCTCCTTGGCAGCTCCCCACCGGGTGACCTGCGACACAGCCGTTTGTACGGCTCGGTCCTTGCAGGGAATCGCGCTGATGCAGTGTCCGTAAGCTTCGTTTTGCTGTTGTCCCGTGCGCTTGGCTTGCAGGTGGACGTGCTGAACGTGACCACGGGCCAGCAGTGCTCCTTCTACTACAACAACTGGCTGTCGCGGGACGACCCGCCGTACAAGACGGAGGTGGAGCTGTTCGCCACGGACGGCGAGGCACACCAGCTGTGCAGGTGGGACAGGAACAGCGAGGGTGCTGGGGTCAGGGACCCGACGGATAGCGTGCAGCGTGGGCAGTGCACAAGGCGCTTACAAGCGACAGCCGTATTCTGGCAGTACTGCGTACAGGTATTGCGTGTCAAGTGACGCGCTGTGTGAGGCTCCCTGCCGCTTCAGGTACACCATCATCACCTACACCTCCGACACCCGGGGGGCGGGCACCGACGCCAACGTGTCCTGCATGCTCATGGGCGACAAGGCCAACACGCCCACCTTCATGCTGGAGAACAGCGCCAACAAGTGAGTCAGTGCATCTTTGCACACCCGCTCCACGCCACTGGTGTGTGGTGTGCTGCCAGCCAACTGCATCACGCGGTCCCGAGCGCCGCACGGAGGGACTGTACGGGCTGTGCTAGGAGCAGCCATATGCGGTGCCGTTACTGCCATGACATGCATCTTACCTTCATTGATGTATCGTGCAGCTTTGAGAAGGGCCAGCGGGACGAGTTCATCCAGGAGAGCGTGGACGTGGGGACCATCCAGAAGCTGCAGATCGGTGAGCCCCTTGCGTGGTGCCTGAGCGAGCCGGGGCTGTCGCATGGTGGCCCACGACGCGCTAACCTGCATTATACATGTGACAGCGCACTGTAGGGTGGCCATTAGCCTGGTGAGCTACAGAAGAAGCTGTGCGTGGCAGCTGAGTTGTGTTTGCCTGCTGGTTGCAGGCCACGACAACAAGGGGCTGGCGGCGGCGTGGCACCTGGACCACGTGGAGGTCATACACCAGGTGCGGATCGCCCTTGAGCCTTGTTGAGTTGCACCTCTCCTGGTCTGCCTTCTGCCGTCTGCCTGCAGCTGCTCTGCACGTGATCCTGGCCCCAGCCAGAGCCTGTATACGTGTGTATCGGTGACCTGCTGCTGCCATCCCTACGCTCTCCCACTCCCCGCAGGCCCGCCAGGAGCACTACTACTTCCTGGCTGACCAGTGGCTGGACGCCAAGCTCAACACGCTCACCATCACCCTGGAGCCCGCGAATGGTGAGCGATGAGGGTTGCACATTCCAGGACGCAGAGGATTTCCGGCACCGCATGAGGTGCAGCCACAGCTAATCAACCTGCAGAAGCCCGGCCCAGCCCAGCCCAGGGCTCATGTTATTCATATCACACTCTGTCTCTGGCCTTGCCGTCCTGTGCTCCCCAGCCGCGGGCGCCAAGCAGGTGTACAAGGTGTCGGTGCGCACCAGCGACAAGCGCGGCGCGGGCACGGACGCCGACATCTCCATCATCCTCATGGGCGCCAACGGCAACAGCCCCGAGCTCAAGCTCGAGTCCTCGTCAAACGACTTTGAGCGCAACGAGGTCAGGCCGTGCTGCCGGCACCACCGACCCCCTGCCTTGCCAACTGCTTTCGAATCGAGGTCACATTGCACTGGCTGTTGTAGCTAACCGTACGCCTGAGCAGCAACCCCCATGAGCGTTCGGGGGTGCAGCCAACCCATCAACCTAGCAAAAAACATGCGGCCGATCTGCTGTTGCCGTTCGCCTGCAGACCAACGACTTCAACCTGAACCTGGGCCACACCCAGCTGGGCGAGCTGCACAAGATTGACATCGGCTTCGCCACGCAGCAGAGCGCGGCGGGCAAGCTGGGCGGCATGTTCGGGCAGCAGTGGGGGCTGGAGAGCGTGGAGGTGACGCACATGAACACGGGCACGAGGCAGTTCTTCCACTATGACGATTGGGTCACGGGCGACAAGCGCCGCGTGCAGCTGGTCCCGGGCAAGGCGGGCGGCAGCAACGTGTACAAGGTGGGTAGGGCGCGGGGCGGCACTGGTGCTTGGCGTAAGGCAAAAAGATGTACGCAGGCGTAATGCTCCACCACTACAGCACCGGGCATGGAGGGCCGAGGGCAGCCTTGCTCCTGGCTTTGGCAACCCGTCGTTCATTCCGTTTACGTACGCGTGGACACTCCTGTCCGTGCGGTATGTGCGCGCTGGAGCAGGGTGATAAGTATGGGTCGTCAGCGCCTTGGACACGAAGCAGTCCCCACCCGCCCTGCTGCACCGCAGGTGCTGGTCAAGACGTCTGACATCCGCGGCGCGGGCACGGACGCCAACGTGACGCTGGCCATGTTCGGGCAGCTGGAGGGGCAGGCCACCAACAGCGGCACGCACAAGCTGGACAACAGCGCCAGTAAGTGTGGGCAGGGGCCAAACCTGCCACAGAGGAACGCGGTGCCAGCACCCCATCTGGGCAGGCCACCTGCACTGTTTCCCTGGGTCAAAAACCTCAGTGCTCATGTGTTCCGGTTGGCCCCTCCGTTCTCATGACTGTCCGCGCAGACAACTTCGAGCGCGGCGCAATCGACACCTTTCTCATCAAGGGCAAGGACCTGGGCGACCTGACACACATCGTGGTACGTCTAAAATCAGCAGTAGTGCCTAACCTGTCTCTACCCCGTGCCTTCATTCCCTCCCTGAATCCTGAGCGCCCACACACACCACAATGACACGTACGCCTCGTGCACCCTCTGAACCTCGGCGCTCTTATGGCCCTTGCCCTCAGGTGACCAGCGACGGCAGCGGCCTGGGCGGCGCGTGGCACCTGTCCGAGGTGGAGATCTTCGACACCGTGCGCAACCGCACCACCGTGTTCCCCTGCGGCCAGTGGCTGGACCCCTCGGACATGGCCTCGCTGCAGCAGACGCTGCTGCCGCGAGGGGTGGACGGCGCGCTGGGCAACCTGGTGCAGTACGAGGTGCGGAGCAGGGTCGGGGGCTGTGTCGGGCGACCTGGGGACCTGTTTCCAAGGTTACCGTACGTGATAGTGCATCCGGTAGGACGATCTGGGGATTCCAGGGAGGGTCGCAAGCGTTGCATGGTGCACATATACGTTAGCAGGGTTAATCAGGTGGTAGGAAGCTCCATGCAAGAGCATACGCGGGCGCCGGGCACCACAGGATCCTACTTACCGGGCGGCAGTGCGCTGGCCTGCGTACGGCATTGTCTCCCCGCAGCTTGCGGCAGCGTAGGTGCTTAGTCAACGGTGCGTTCCTGTGTGGACCGCAGGTCACCATCTACACATCCGACATCCGAGGGGCGGGCACGGACGACAACATCAGCATCGAGCTGCACGGCGATAAGGTAGGACGTGCGCGACGCGGGGTAGATATGGTACACCTTGCATGCTGCTACAAGGCCCGCGCCAACACGTTCGCCGCCGACACCTACTGCTCCTCCCTGCAGGCATCCTCCAGCGCCTTCAAGCTCGACACCAACGCCAACAAGTGGGTGGCATATTATATGTTTCACCTGCATCTGCTTGCTAATTTCACAAGCGCCTGGATTCGGCGCGTTACCTACCGCTCTGCTGCTGGTGCAACAAAACCATGTATGCGGCCAGTACAACACCAGTTGTGCGCTTGCACCTTGATCGCTGCCTGCCTTGCAGCTTCGAGCGCGGCTCCAAGGACATCTTCAAGCTGTCCTTTATAGACATTGGCGAGCTGGCGCACGTGCTGGTCAAGAAGGACAACCGCACGCTGGGGCTGGGCGGGGACTGGCACCTGCAGAGCGTCGAAGTGTTCCACCCGGGTGGGTACCGGTACACGCGGGGCGGCTCAGCCAAGCTAGGCCCAGCCCTTCAGCAAACACCCTGAAACGCGGGACCTCTATGCTCTAAGGGCAAGCAGCAATTGCACATGCACTCCTGTGCGTGTGGTTGTGGCGACCAAAGAGGAACTGCTGACAGGTACTTGCGCTTTCCCTGCAACCCTCCGCCCGCTCCTTCCCCTCATCGCAGTGCTGCAGAAGCGCTACTTCATGATGTGCAACGACTGGTTCAAGGGGGCCTCCGAGCGCAAGCTGGAGCCGGGCAAGGTGCCGGAGAACGGCATCTGCACATACCGTGTGGTAGTCACCACCTCGGACATGCGGGGCGCGGGCACGGACGCCGACGTGACCATGCAGGTGCGCACGTGTGCGGGTGCCATTAATGTAGCAAGGGTGTAGCAAGGGGCCAGCTGTGTGCGCCATGTGGCTGATACTGCCGCGGTGACGATAAACTTGTGCGAGGGTGCATACGATGAACCTACGGTGTACGGTTGTGGCATGAGTGCAACTGTGTTGGAAGTGCATGCTCGCGGCAAGCCTGTGTGCCCTTCCTTTACCTCCACAGCTGTTCGGTGACAAGGGCGACACGGGCGAGCAGAAGCTGGACAACTCTACCAACAAGTAAGCAACATTGGCCTTTTGGTGACTATCATGTCAGTGCTTGCGTACCGGTACGCAGTGTCCTTGCCCTGTGTTGCCTACCTGCTCCCCTCCAGTAACACCTCATCAAGAGCCTCACAGGATTCTTATGCCGCCTTCCTTGTGCCCGCAGCTTCGAGCGGAACCAGGTATGCGACACTCCGCCTGTGGTGGACAACAGGTTATACTATCAAGCGTAGCGGTCCTGGTCTGCAGACGAACAGCCATCATCTCAGCTTCCGCTGGTGTCCCTTTCCCGGCCACACTCATAGCCGTGTGGCCAGCTCCACATACGGGTCTTGGGTCATCCACAGAGGTGGCACCACTTTCGAGTGTTGCCATGGCTCAGCGATGCGCACCTGCTTCATGCTGACGGCTGCCTTACACCCCCATCGGACCCCACGCAAGACGTCCTAGGTACCCGTCATTCACATTCCACTGACGCATGCCCCCCTGCATGCCGTACCTGCCACAGGTGGACACCTTCTTCGTCCAGGCGCCCAACGTGGGCGTGTACCAGAGCCTGCGCATCGGGCACAACAACAAGGGCTTCGGCGCCGCGTGGCACCTGGCCAAGGTGGAGGTGGTCAACACCAACACGGGCGAGCAGGCGGTGTTCCCCTACCACAACTGGATCGACAAGGAGCACGGCCTGTCGCAGCTGCTCACGCCCGACCGCGACGGCGACGGCAAGGGCGATGCGCTGGTGGGCGGACCCATCGTGGAGTACACCATCACCACCTACACCTCAGACATCAGGTGCGTATGTGGTGCTGTTACTGGGACAACCAAAGCACCAAACCGTACAGCAGTCAGGTACAAGGCGTTGCTGTGACAGGGGAGCGTGGCATGCGTACGGTTCTCGCATGTGCTTGATACAAAGTCATTGGCATTCAGAAGGGTTGCTGCTGTTCGCAGAGCGTATCTGCTGACATGCGCTGCTGTGTACGGCTTTCTGGGTGCAGGGGCGCGGGCACGGACGCCAACGTGTTCATCGAGCTGCACGGCGACAAGGCGGCCATGGGGTCCACACGCCTGGACAACGCGGAGAACAAGTGAGGTTGGGCAGGGGGGCAGCGCTGTATGTAGCAATGGAACCTTGCTGACGCGTTGGGGCCTCCTTGCTCGTGCAAAGCAGCTGTTGCGGTACACAGTGAAACTCGTGAGCCTTGGCTTCAGAGAAGGCTTATGGGTGTTTGGCACCAGCGCGGTGTGCCATGCATGGCAATCAGGAGGATTCAGTGTCAACTATGAACCTGCCCAACGCCCGTTGCGCTGTCCACTGCGCCACCAGCTTCGAGCGCGGGCGGGCCGACACGTTCAAGATCAAGGGCTCGGATGTGGGCAACGTGCAGAAGGTGGTCATCCGCCACGACAACAGCGGCATGGGCCCCGACTGGCACCTGGAGCAGGTAAGCATGACGCCGTCCTGTCACTACACAACCTTCTCGACACGACACACTGAGCCTGTCCGTTGTGTACTGAGAAGCAGCAGCAGGCCATGACCTCTGCCGTACCCTCACCTGCTTTGTGGCTTACCCAGGTGGAGGTGACCAACCCCAACACCTCCAAGACCTACTTCTTCCCCTGCAACGACTGGCTGCGCAAAGTGGGCGACGACGAGAGCGGGCTGCGCAAGGAGCTGGTGGCGGGGGACCCCAACCAGAAGGGCCCAACCAACTACAAGGTGCAGGCCTGGTACACGCTCTCGGCTAGTTACACCAACTCAATGTGCAACTGCTTCCCATGGTGCTGGGCCACGTGCTCTCAAGGGTATTGATGCGATGTGTTCCAGTGCGAACGCGTTGGCATGTCTTCGGGGCTGATGGATGGAACCATCTGGGCGCAGGTCACTGTCTACACGTCCGACATCCGGGGCGCTGGCACGGACTCCGACGTCTTCATCATCGTGTACGGCCCCAATGGCGACACCGGGGAGAGGCTGCTGGACAACAGCACCAACAAGTGCGTGGCAAGAAACCCCCCCTGCTCGGTTTGCAGCTCTTGTTGGTGACCTGCACTGTGTGCTGGGGAGCATCCTGCCTGCACCACCATAATGCACTGTGCTTCAGTAAATCCTTAAATGGATAGGGACTAATTCGTTCCCCCTCCTCCCACTGCTTGTGCTTTTCCCGTCCTTTAAACTGCAGCTTCGAGCGTAACCAGGCAAGTGCTGTGTCTTGAATGGGTAGAGGGACAGGAGCACAGGACATGTTGGAGTGGGGCGCCCTTGCAGCACCAAACAGCAATGCCTTCGCAACCTATGCCAGATCCGCCCGCACAGCTATGCAGACCACGTTTGGCGAGCTGCGGACACAACGATACCGTGCCTGGTTGCAGGTGGACAACTTCATCATCACCAGCGGCAACATCGGCGCCATCCAAAAGATCAAGATTCGCAGCAGCGGCAGCGGCCTGGGCGCGGCGTGGCACCTGAACAAGATCGAGGTGCAGTCCACGGCCACGGGCGAGAAGCTGGTGTTCCCGTTCGGCAAGTGGGTGGACGAGAAGAACGGGCTGGAGCACGTGCTGTGGCCGGACCGGGACGGGGACGGCATTCCCGATCCCACAGCCGACGCTGACCTGCTCAAGTACAAGGTGTCCGTGTACACCTCGGACATCAGGTGCGTGTGGCTTAAGATATGTAGTTCTCCACGGTAGCAGGGCAAGGGGTCACGTGGTCTAAGAGTGTCAAACGTGGGGGGATCAGGGGGCCGAAGGTGCTCAAGAGGTGGCGGTGTAAAGTGTGACGTGGTGCATGCTGTCGGGCTCACGCCCTCCTTTGCTGCTTCTTGTATTGCAGAGGCGCGGGCACGGACGCCAACGTGTTCATCGAGATGCACGGCGACAAGGCCTTTGTGGGCAAGACCAAGCTGGACAACAACGGTGGGTGTCGCATCAGCATTGCCTTGACGCGCACTGAAGCTGTTTGATCCCCGCAAGAACATCAGGCCCTTCCCAGCTGTACTCCATCAGGACCATGAGATAACAAAACTGTGTGCGCACTCCCGGCCCATGCAGCCAACAACTTCGAGCGCGGGCGGCGGGACGACTTCGTGGTGCAGGGCTCGGACGTGGGGGAGCTGCAGAGCATCGTGATAGGGCACGACAACTCGGGTAAGGAACCTCACGCCTTGCCCCTGTTTAGCACATAGTGCTACAAACGCGGTGCGCACCAACGCCCTGGTTTGCACATAGTCTGTCACCTAGCGTGCTCTCAGTGCCAGGGGGTGGTCCCAACTGTATCCCACGCCCCCTCCCGGGATCCAACTGACCCACTAACGCACGACTTCGCCTGTGGGCTGCAGGCATCGGCTCTGCCTGGCACCTGCAGCAGGTGGAGGTCACACACCCGCTCACCGGCAAGGTGCACGTGTTCCCCTGCAACGAGTGGCTGGAGCCCAGCAAGGAGAAGGGCGTGGACGGCTGCAAGCGCACGCTGCTGACGGGCGCGGCGGCGGCGGCCGCGGGGGGCCTGGTCAGCTACCGTGTGCTGGTCAAGACGTCGGACATCAGGGGCGCGGGCACGGATGCAGACGTGTTCCTTACCATCTACGGCCCCAAGGGGGACACGGGGGAGCGGCCGCTGGACAACAGCGCCAACAAGTACGTGCGTGTGTGCAGCGACAAGGGGCTGGGGTGGTCGCTCCTGCAGTGCTGTCTCTGTGGTTAAGCTGCCTAAATTGCGTCATGTGGCGCCCAGCTTCCGCACTGACTGTAATGTGCCCCCTTCCCTGCCCACGCCTTTCCCTACCCCCCATTCGAACCCCTCCTTCCTTTGCTGCTCTACGTGGATTCTCCCTGCGCAGCTTCGAGCGGAACATGGTAAGCAGGGGCGAGCACAAGGGACTCGGCTATGTATGTCACAGGTACCCGTCACGGCACACATGTAAGCGCTGCCGCGCAGTGCCGCGCATCCAACACCCCCCCCCCTCCTTGTACGCCGACAAAACCCACCCCGTAACACAACACCCGCCCTGTACACCATTCCCTCCCCGCCAGACCGACACCTTCATCCTGACCGGCCGCGACGTGGGCGAGGTGGAGCGCGTCAAGGTCCGCAGCAGCGGCACGGGCCTGGGCGCCGCCTGGCACCTGGACCGCATCGACGTGGTCAGCTCCGCCACCAACGCGCAGTACGGCTTCCCGTTCCGTGGCTGGGTCGACGACAAGCACGGCCTGGAGCACTTCATCAACAGGGATGGAGGCGCAGGGCCCACCACGGACCTGGTGGACTACCGCATTTCCGTGTACACCTCAGACATCAGGTAGGGTTAACGTTGGGTTTGCCGGTACTGATTATTGTTACTGCGGTATGGGAGCGGAGATTATACAGAAGGGGTAAGGGGTCGGTGGGACAGGAGGGCTTGAATGGGTTGATGGATGGGGCGGATAGGGTACCGGTAAGGCAGGCCGGGACGGGTTGCTGTTGCTAGGGTCTTGGGAGTGAAGCTTATTGCAGTACCTGGCAGCGTTATATAGTGAAAACACTCGTGTCCTGTGCAGGGGCGCGGGCACGGACTCCAACGTGTTCATCGAGATGCACGGCGAGCTTGGGACGGTGGGGCAGTCACGGCTGGAGACGTCTGCCAACAAGTGAGTCAAAGGGGGCTCCGGAGCATGCCCGGGCTCAAGCTGCGGCAAATCTCTGCATGTCCCCGTTGCAAGTCTCAGTGTGATGTAGGCATAGCATACCTGATGCTTGGGTACCTTACTTCCCGGAAACCTGCTCCCTTACCTGGCTTGGCCTCACCAAACCCAACAGCTTCGAGCGCGGCCAGATCGATAACTTTGTGGTCAAGGGCACCAATGTGGGGGACGTGCAGAAGGTCATCATCTGGCACGACAACAGCGGGCTTGGGTCCGACTGGCATCTGCAGCAGGTGAGCCACGGGGGCCCCAGCTGGAGCGCGTCATGCTGTTGAGTGGCGGGCAGGCACGTCCCTCATGGCGCCCGGGCGTGTCCTGAGGCGTTGCCCACCCGGCCCTGCACGCGCAGGTGGAGGTGTTCAACACCGCAACCCAGAAGTCCTACTTCTTCGCCTGCAACGACTGGCTGCGCAAGAGCAAGGAGCTGGGGGACAAGGGGTGCCGCAAGGAGCTGCTGGCAGGTGTGTTGAGCCAACCGCAACCCCCGGCCCTGTAACTTGCACTTGCGCATGCGTGAAAACACATTCTGCGTTAACTGATAACAACTGACACAGACGAGCCATTGCATTACACCATTGCACTCTCCTGTGCGCAGGCCAAGCCGGCAAGTCGCTGTGCAGCTACAAGGTGCAGGTGCAGACCAGCGACGTGCGCGGCGCCGGCACCGACAGCGACGTCACCATCACCGTGTTCGGGGACAAGGGAGACACGGGGGCGCGGGCGCTCGAGTCCTCGGCCAATGTAGGTAACGTGGCTATGGGTACCGTGCTCATGAGCAACGCTGTCAGGTCGTTTGCTGTTGTCCGTTTCTCGTAGGGATAGTGCTGCCGCCACTTGTGGAACTGCTTGCCTGCTGCTGAATCTCCTCATTCCTCGCCCTGCCACAGGACTTTGAGCGTGGCCAGCTGGACACGTACTTCTTTATGGTGCGTGGGGCTGGGGGGCCTGGGGGTACGCGTAAAACGCGAGAAACAGGTGAGACGGGGCCTGGGGGTGTTAGAGATTGCAACCCCACGCATACTCAGGAGAACCTGCTAGACTATGGAGCAGAAGAGGGGGATGTGGATGGCACTGTGCTACACCTCCACATGCACCTTCTTGCAGGTGTAGCCCCTTCAACGACCTATGGTGTTGTTCCATGCAGGCGCCCGACATCGGCAAGCTGCAGAGCTGCCTGGTGGTGTGCAGCGGCACCGGCCTGGGCGCCGCCTGGCACCTGGCGCACATCACCGTCACCAACACCGTCACCAGCGAGACCGCCAAGTTCGTGTACAACAACTGGCTGGACGACAAGAAGGGCTGGACGCAGACGCTGTACGCGGGGGGCGTGGACGCCGCGCAGGTAGGCGCCAGCAAGAGCAACAGATGCAGCTGCAGCCGTAGCGAATGCTACTTTGGCGGAAACCTATGAGTGCAAGGTTTCGGAGTGGAGACGGACGATTGGTTTGAAGTTGGGTTTGTGCCTGCTGGCCCCTTGTCCCAGGCGGCCGAGCGGCTGGTGGAGTACGAGGTGCACGTGTTCACGTCGGACGTGCGGGGGGCCGGCACGGACGGGGACGTGTTCCTGCAGCTGGTGGGCGACAAGGGCGCCATGGGGGAGACCAAGCTGGAGAACAGCGCAAACAAGTGGGTGACGGCCAACGTTGTCACTGCCTGTACATCGTACGTATGGGACTTGTGCGTGTAGGCCTCATAAGGTCAGGTCACCAGATCAGCCTGTGAGACCGAGCGTCCTGCTTACTTGCTTGGGGCCCTGGTGGGCGACGCACTTGCACACTGCCTTGTGAACCCCTTGCTTCCGCAGCTTCGAGCGCAACCGTGAGGACGTGTTCACTGTTAAGGGTTCAGACGTCGGGCCGCTCAAGGAGGTCACCGTGCGCCTGGTGGGTGGAGGTCGTTCGCCTACTATGCCGTGCGCTGGCGGTGCCCTCTGCTCCATAGAAGAGTGGCGTGGATGTGCCGGTGGCAGGAAGCCATGGGCTTGGTCCTTGCCGTGACAATATACGGTACAGTAGGAACAGTACAGAACATCTTCCTGCTCATGCCGTCGTGCAGGTGGAGCGCGGCTTCGGCGCGGCGTGGCACCTGCAGCAGATCGAGGTGCTCAACAAGAAGACGGGCGCCCGCCACTTGTTCCGGTACAACGACTGGCTCAAGGACGCCAAGACCACCGTCACCATACCGGAGTCCACGTCAGACGCAGCCAAAGCTGCTGCCCCGGGCAAGGTACGGGTCGGCCTGCACCCCCACTGTCCACTGTCTGCTCTGCGGGGTTTCCACCGCTTCGCCCCCTTGGCGCCCTTCGCACCTCCAGGCTGATGCCATACCGCCGATACTGGCCATGGTGAATGTCCGCAAGTAAAACAGAGAGGTCAAGGTGTTGTTTGCCTGTGATGTTGTCTTGTTCCTGCAGGTCCGGTGGCAGGTGACGACCCAGACCAGCGACATCTTCGGCGCCGGCACGGACGCCAAGGTGTGGGTCCAGGTGCACGGCCCCAACGGGATGCTCAACGGCGCTGAGATCGCGCTGGACAACAGCAAGAATAACTTCGAACGCAACAACTGCGATACATTCTTCTTTGACTTCCCCGAGGACAAGGACTGCGGGACCCCCATCAGCAAGGTACGTCAGGGTCCACAGCTCCGCAGCTCCACAGCTCCGCATGCAACACTGTCGCACCAAAGCTTGGTCTTATACCATTGCATCTGACTGCTGGTGTATCAGCAGCGGCTGGTGTACACAGAAGGCTAGCAATACAAGAGTTGCTGCCGTGAGTGTAACGCGACGGTACTCCTACCGTGCAGCTTGTGGTGGAGCGCGGTAGCAGCCTGCTGCCCGGCTCCGACTGGCACCTGGACTGGGTGGAGCTGGTGGACCTCAACCGGGGGCACAAGTACCGCTGGAAGTGCGGGGCTTGGTTCAGCGGCAAGGAGGGCCTCAAGAAGGAGTGGACCGCGGAGAAGGCGGCGGCGGGGGAGCAGCAGCCCCTCACGCTCATCGAGTCGCCCGCAGGTACGCACACACGCGTTGCTGCTACACGCTACACCACAGTGCATCTCACACTCTCGTCCTGCGCCCCCTTACGACGTGTAATCCGTTAGTTCCCTGCCTCTGACTTGGTCGGGTCGTGCCGCGCACGCAGGCGTAGCCGGGGCCCCTGCGGTGGCGGGCGACCGCTACCGCATCGTGACCGCCACCAGCGATACCTTTGGCGCCGGCACGGACGCCAAGGTGGGCCTGCAGTTCACCGACGCGTCGGGCGCCACGTGGACCCCCACCTTCAGCCAGACCAAGGCCATGTTCGAGCGCAACAAGCAGGACGAGTTCTTCGTCGCCGCCACCGCCAAACTGGGCGAGATCGCGTCCTGCCGCGTGTGGATCGAGAACCCCGGCATGGGCGACAACTGGCACCTGGACCACGTGCTGCTAACACACCTGCCCTCCCAGCGCCAGTGGCGCTTCAACTGCCGCGACTGGGTGCCCAAGGGCGCGGGGCCCATGCAGGGCAAGCAGCTGCCGGCCGTGGTGGTCAAGGACGTGCCGCTGGAGGGGCCGCCGCCCGGGGCGGTCGGCGCAGGGGCGGATGCGGACACTGCGAGGCTCGCGGACCAGGACGCGGCCCGGCCGCCGCCCAAGCCGCTCACCGTGTACACCGCAACGGTGGTGACGGGGGACAAGTTCGGTGCGGGCACGGACGCGCTGATCAGCATGGAGGTGACGGGCTCGCGGGACGTGGCCTCGCACACGTTTGAGACCAGCAAGGCGCTGTTTGAGAAGGGCAGCAGGGACGTGTTCCGGCTGACGCTGCCGGACGTGGGCAACGTGACCAGCATCCGGCTGTGGCACGACGGGTCGGGGTTCGGGTCCGACTGGTTCCCTGCGTCCGTGTCCGTGGAGCACCCCACGGCGGGGTGCAAGTGGGAGGCGGTGTTCAACGAGTGGATAAAGGGAGGGGAGCCCAACGGCCGCAGCAAGCCCGCCAGGATGGTGGCAGGGACGCCGGAGGACGCGGAGCGGGCGCACGAGGTGGCGAAGGCGGCGGCGGGTGCCAAGGACGCGGAGAGGCGGAGGGTGGCGGAGGAGCAGGCGGCGGCGGCGCGGGCGGCGCAGCAGCAGCAGGCGGGGGCGGCGGCGGGGGGAGGGAGCGACACGGCGCCGGTGGCGGACAACCGGCCGCCGCGTGCGCCTGTGAAGAAGCCCGGGGATGAGGGCATCGCGCGGCAGGTGCTCAAGCCGGACGAGTTTGCGCGGCTGCCGCAGATGCAGCCTGGGGACGCAAGGTACCGCTTCAGCAATGAGGTGCGTGGGTGGGAGGGAGCAGGGAGGGGACGGGCTCGCCTTGGGCGCACGCCGCGTGTAGCAGTCGCCAAGGAGCGGCGGCGGCTGAGCCAGTGGGTTTCAGGGTTAGGATTGGCCTACCTTATGGGAATTACGTGAGGTTGTGGGTGGCTGCCGCATGTCGGGCACATGTAACGTGTGTGGACTGAGGTGCTGGTGGTACCGGTTTGCTTGTGCAGGTGCGCAACAACCCGGAGCCCCCGCCGCCCACGTGGCAGAAGCGCACGGCGCCGTACGACGGCGACCCGTCCTACGTGGTTACGTACTACTACAACCCCGTGACTAAGCAAAGTACGTACGACAAGCCGGCAGAATACAGCGAATGGGAGCGCAGGCACGACGCATGGCTGGCGTCCGTGCTGAAGTGAATGAGGCCCCTGCTAAGCCCCCTGCGGCACAAGGGGGCACTGGTGCACAAGCACTATCATTTTGGACTAGACTAGATGGTTAGCCTGAAGCACTTTGATATTAATCGTATTCATCAAAGGTACTGTGAGTTGGCCCGCGTCCACACTGTGCCCATGTGTGCATTACGCAGCCCGATTGCATGGTTATTGGTGCTGGTGTCCGTTGGCCAATCCTGCGGGTAACACCAGGGTCAGGGGAGCAGACCAATACCAGGGCAGGGCTGCACCGGGGTGGTCGATGGGTAGCTGCGGTTACGTTGCTTTGCATGACATGGCTTTTTATTACGCCAAAGTGTCGTTGGGATGACCGTTGCGCTCAGCTGCTCACTAGGCACCCGAGGTGTTGCAGCCCAGGGGCCTGGTTGCAGCCTCCATTTTGGTCGCTGGTTCTACTGGCAACCGCCCATGATACTGCCATCGCTTCAACCGATCCTCTTGTGCTTTTGTTATTCGAAAGCTGTGCAATTCACCTGCCACCTAACCAGGGCATTCTACCTGGTCTGCCCTGCCGGTCCCGCCCCTGGTCCCGCCGTTCCCAACTACTGCCTGTGAGCGCCACTATCACAGCCTGGAAGGGCCTGCACGTGGCTTTTGCGGAGCCATTTCCACCCTACTAAGCAAGATGCACGACTAGGGCACCCGCTGTGAGTTTTGGTTTCTGGCAAGGCCGGCAGGGCGTCGCTGTCCAGCCGCGCCGTGCAAGTCCAGGATACAGTCAGCAACAGCACTGCGCACTCAACGTCGGCAGCAGACAGAAGTACCAACGGGGGATTATGCTCCAGGAGTACTGTCTATTGGTCTCCTGTCCCTCCTTGAATGCCCTCCAATGTGGTACTCCGTACGCGTGACTCAGCCCAAATCAACGTAGGGCACATCACATAGGGCAACAGTAGTTTCTGTACAACTAAAGTATTGCATGTGTATAGTACAGGGCTGTTACGTAGTTACTGTAGCTCCGTAACACTAAGCCAAAGCCGCAAATGGCAGGGTGAGCCGGCTGCAGGTAGCGTGCTTCGTTGCTCTCAGCTGCTGTATACCTGTCGGCGTGACCAGAAGTGTAGTAGTATCGCGTAACCTTTTGGCGGAACACGCTGGGCACAGCCACACGGCTGACATTCGGTCGTATTAGTGGTTGCCAGAATGAACGCGCTCAAGAAGCTCTTTGCAAAGAAGACTACTCAACCAGTTTGTCAGCAAGGGGCAGAGGAGCAGAGAGCTGCTGCGGGCGCGTTTTATTCGGAAACGTCCCTTCAGAAGCGGCCCGAACAGGTCCTTATTGGGGATATCAAGTCGAACAGCAGTGTCGCGAGTGGCTCTCCTCGCACTGGGCTATCACCGACGTCGTCACGACGCTCTGTTTGGGGCGCGCCATGTGCTGGAGGGAGCGTGGAGCGGAAGAACCAAGTCCACCCTGATACAGATATAACCATTATCACAGCTTTAACAGGATTGGAGACAGAGCAAGGGCCCCCAACGCCTCCGTCCCCGCAGCCCCGTCCCTCCCAGCTCCCCGCCAAGCCTTCACCACCTCTGCGCACCTCCCAGCTTCCCCCGCCCCCGAACCCAAGATCGCCAACTGCAAGCAGAGGTAAGTCCGAAATCAGACCAGCGATAGGCTACAGCACACCAAACCCTGACACGTTTGCTACATACCCTTGCTTGACGCCTTCATGCGATGCCGCCCCTGGGTCAGCCGACCACACTGCCCACCGCACAACCCCCCACAATACCCGCTGCATCCGAGACATTCCTAATCTTCCTGCCACACGCCCCCGGGCCCCTACCCTACCCTACCCTGCAGCCCCGCCCCCGCGGCGCTGTTTCGACGAGAGCCTTCCAGAGGTCAGCAACCTGGCAGAGGCGGGTTGGACCCGCGCACTCACAGAGAACATCACGCGCGTTGCGCACGCACAGACACTCCTAGGGGGAGCGTCTGCCAGCGGCTCTTCCAGCCCCTACGCCTCCCAGCTTGGCCGCCCCTCCGTCTCCATCGTCGTCCCCGGCAGCAACACCCGCCCCATCCGCGTTACCGGCACCAACGCGCGCAACAGCGTAACCGACACAGGCCAACGCAACAGCAGCCTCGACACCACAGCCAGCGGCACCACCCCAATTCCCTCCACCATCATCAAGTCCAGCCCCTGCCTCCCGCCCATCCCCGGCGCAACGACAAAACACATCATGAGCAGCAACACGCCGTCCGCGCACACGATGAGCTTCACAGCCTCTGCCCTGAACACAGCCAACCTGCATGCACTGCGGGGATCCGGCTGCTGCTACGACACCTCCGCACCCTTCTGCACAATGCCGTCCGAGACCGATTGGTTCCCGGAGGACAGCGATGCGGATGATGCCGAGGAGCTGGTTACGGCGGCGCTCATCCCGCAGAAGCTGCTGGACCAGGCGGAAGGTGCAGGCGTTGACCTGCAGCTGGACTTTGAACGGGACATACAGCTGGACAGCAAGGAGCCGCCGCTGGGGCGGGGCGTATCGGGCAGCGTGCACAAGGGAGTCTTCCGGGGGCAGCAGGTGGGCCGGGGTGCTGGGAGGATAAGGGTGCCGGTGGGATACGGGTGCTTGGAAGCGAGGCGCACTTGGTGAGTGATCCAACCCATGTAGCTGTAGGACAGGGAATGGGTATGCGAGGACGGGGCCGGGGAGAGGTTTGGCGGCCGTGGCGGGATGCCGAATAACAGAAGGGGGCAGTGGAATAATGCGGACGAGGAGGGTATTGAGGTGCGGTAGGTTTTACTTATGCGGTGCAGTCTTCCGGCCGCAGCCGGCAGCAAGTGAGGGTGGAAGGCGTTGGCACCCGCAACCATGCCGAATAGGGATGGTTGCATGCCAGGCAAGTAACAACCTCCGCACTTCTGGAGTGCCGTCTTCGGGTTGGACATTGCGTAATTGGCGTGTTGTTGCCCTGCGTGTGCAGGTGGCCGTCAAGATCCTGCCCCCCGACCTGCTGCTCGGCCAGGGTGCGGAGCTGCACACCTTCGTGCAGGTGGGGCGCGAAGGCCGCGCGGATGCCTGCTTAGCTGCAACAATCCCCAGCGACGGGAGACGTTGGCGCACGGTCGTGCAGCAGCAGAGGAGCAAGCGCCTTGCTTAGTGATACCCCCAACACACCTGGCCATGCCCTGCGCGCCGTCCCCACCACAGCGCACTGGCTTTGCCGTCGCCACCCTCTGAGGTCCCTCCCCTCACACCTTGACCCCCTCTGCGCGCACGCGCTGCTGCTACCTGAGCCCCACACGAGTGACCCCTGATGCTATTCGCGCTCGCTTTCCTCGCTGTGCTCACGGTGTTCCACACGCAGGAGATGGTGGTGCTGGCCTCTGTGCGCCACCCCTGCATCGTCAACATGCTGGGCGGCTCGCTGCGCCCCCCGCACGTGTTCATCGTGGAGGAGCTGTGCGCACAGAGTCTGGACGCGCGGCTGCACCGCCCCGGCGCCGGGCCGCTGACCAACCGCGAGATGCTCAAGTACGCGGTAGACGTGGCGCAGGGGCTGCAATACCTGCACGAGCGGAGCCCGCCCATCGTGCACCGAGGTGGGACCGGCCCCGGGTGTGCGACGCCAAGCAAGACTCTCTGCCTGCTGGTGGGCTGACATACTTGCCCGGCATGGCTTTGCTACTGGATGCTCTATCGCTGTGTTGCTACAAGACTTTTCGTAGTGGGGATCGGCGCCTGGAACCGCTAGGAGTCCTTGGGATTACAAAGGCCCCCTGTGCGCCCGTCCGTCCTCCACCCGCAGACCTCAAGCCGGGCAACGTGCTGCTGGACGCCAACGGCACAGCCAAGGCAAGCCGTTGGCACAGGGGTGGCTGTTACGGCCACGGGTAAACTGCTGTCTGGCACTGGTCCAAAGTGCATGTCCACCACATTGCTGCACGGTGTGCGCATGCTGGCGCACCAGCGCGCAAGGGATCGGAATGGTCTCAGTGTGTCGCCGCAGCGCTGGGTCACTGCTGCTTACTGCTGCTGCCGTCGTTGCTCTTGCAGATCAGCGACTTCGGCTTGGCGCGCGTCAAGACGCAGGCCGCCATCAACACGCGGGCGCCCGAGGTCGGAAGCATTGGCTACATGGCACCAGGTGGGGTAGGCGGAGCAGCTGGGACTGAGTCCCTTGCACTACTAGTGTGTACCGATTGCGGGGAGAGGACAAAAGCGTGGCGCAAAGTGCAGCGACGCCAGTAGCATGGTGTGTGGTGCAAGGCCAGGCCTGCACGCTGCTGTATGCTGTAAGCTGCAAGGTGCAGGTGAGTGCGGCTCGAACAGCTGAACTGGTTGCTTGGCTTCAACGAGCTGGACGTCTTGCTGACATCGTACCATAAGCTGTGGACCTTGATGTGTTGCGGTGCAGAATGCTTCACGGCGGAGGACGGCTTGCTAACGGACAAGTGCGATACGGTGAGCTCTGAGCTGTTCGGGATGATAATTGGCTGTTTGGACGCAGCGGCAAGCAGCAGCATGTGGCTCGTGCTTTCGAGCGTGCGCTAAACTGGCAGCTGCAATCCATCCTCCAATGTCCTGCTGAGTGTCGACGTTTAATCGCCTGCTCTCTCCCTCTGCTTCCCCCAGTGGTCGCTGGGCGTGATGCTGTGGGAGATGGTCACCCGGCAGCGGCCCTGGCAGGTAGGCTGCCGTGTGTGCTGCCTGTTGGCCTGCCTGCCTGCCTGCCTGGTTAGTGTACAGCGATGCAGTTGCGGGCATACCAAAAGCATAGCGCAAACAAGCAATAGGTGAAGCGATGCCTGTCAGCATGCGTCGTATTGACACGCGGCGTGCGACCCAGGCAGGCGTGATAGGCACCGGTGCTGTATCATTGTCACTGCATGTGCATATCGGGATCCTTGGGCCGAAAGCTGAACGTTAGGCGTATTATAGGCATGTCCTCACGCACGCCTATTTTGCTCCGTTTCTTATCCACAGGGGAAGACGTTCCCAGAGTACTACAAGGTGAGCTGCTGAGCGCGTGCTGAGGCGAAGGGCAGTGCCGCACAGCGATACGGTGTACGGTATCAGTCACGCTGCATTACACTGCTGGCTCCGTACTGGCTGTACAGCCTCGTCCTTGGTCTAGGACACCAGCACTAATCTTCTTATGCTGACTGACGCCTGTTCGTCCATTTGCTTCTGCAGGAGGTGGTGCTGAAGAAATCGCGGCTGGTGATCCCCCTGGACGACAACATTTGCCCCATGGCACTGCGCCAGCTCATCTCAAGCTGCTGGTACGACAACCCAGAGGAGCGTCCCTCGTGCGCCCACATTGTGAGCACGCTCTCACGCATCCTCAAGTACTGTCCGCCTGGTTGCTGAGGACTGGTTCTGTAGAGACTGTCCGTGGGCGTATTGTGGATGGATAAATAAGCTTTTCAGCAGATGGATGTTTGGTGCAATGCTGGTTGCGGCCTACCGTTGGCGGAATGCGAAAGTGCGGCTTTGCCGTAATAATAAGGCCTGGTTGCTGAAAATTGCAACGCCTAACCGCCTGCTCAAGGTGCCGTGGTCTTGTCCCTTGTTCGCTCGCTTATGAACCATGTGTTTGTCTTGAGCATTATTGCGATGTAGTATAGTGCGGTGTGAGTTTGTGTTGCTGCCGCAGACGTCTTCGGCAGCAGTCGGGGGGTTTGTCATTGACGTGCCTCGGTATCGCACATGGTGGACCAGTATTCTGCGGGATGGTGCATACCGTATACGGGATATGGGTTGGGGCGGAGGGCAGCAGGGTGGGTCTGGGCATGGGGGCATAATGCATAACAGTGCTATCTTCGATAATTGGTTGACATTGGCAGTGCATGGTATGGGCTGGTGAGGCTTAATATGGGTGCCGGCGGCCTTGCAGTGGTACTAGCTTTGCTTACCTTGCGTTCTCTGGTGTATGAGGCAAGCAGGTAATGCTTTTTTCGTGGTGCAATCAGTGATTGCTGGTATGCGCACGGAGCGCGCTGTGGCTGCTGCGGAGTGGCAGTCATGAATGCGACACGCAGTTGTGCACGCAACCGTGACATGTGGTTACGACTGGTGGTTGCGACACGTGGTCCGCATGCATACCGGCACGCACGCGGTGCAGTGTATGTTTCTGGCTCAGCCGTTTGTTTGTGAGGGGTGGGCGTAGACAAGTTGGCCAGCATTTGTCCAGACGATGGTCAATTGACACGGGCACTGACATTGCGAGACTGCTGCAGGGCGGTTTCACGCCCGAAAGCGTGCTGCTGTGGGGTGACGTTTGGCCTTTCTTTCTTTATCGGCCCATATATGCTGCCGTACTTTCGGGGTTTGACAACCTTCAACTGTAGTCCGAGGAGCTGTGAAGCGCTTGAGTGTTGCAAGGACTACACGCGTCGGCATGGACTGGACGTGTGTGTGGGGCAATAGGCCGTCGAGATCCCGGGCGCATACATGTTGCCGGGTACGAGTACAAGCTGTAATTCTTTTCTACTTGTGTAACCTCCCAGAGTGCCCTTCTGCGATACAGAGCTAGAGCAGTACCATCAAGTAGTAAAGGCTCGAAGTGCCACCGACGAAGTGCCAACGTGCCAGCGACTAGTATGCAACTTTTGGAGCCAAATAAAGATTTATGTGCGGTCTAATGTACTGCGGTAGGGGCGGGTGAATGGGCTTAGGCAAAGGCCACGAGTTTGGAGGCGTACCTTGGCCCCAGGCCTTAACCAGGAATGCTTGTAAGACAAAAACAGAGGTCTCGCAACCACCGCGAAGTAAGTAACCTCCTGCATTTGGGTCGGCTTAACCAGGACGCTTGGTATCGCTTGGTGACCGCATCAGACAAGCAACTACGTTGTGTTGTTCAACCGAGCCATCCACATACTCTAGACCATAAAACAACGCGATCCTATCACGTTGTCATGCTCCGCGCTGCGTAGAGCCTGACGTTCCCCGGTCCCCCTACCCCCACCCCTCCCCTGCTACTGGCCCGGCCAGGTCCTGCCAAATGCAGCCGTTGCCTACGCAGTCCAGCAGTTCGCTGATGAAAACTGGAAAGCACTGCGTCAAGATGACCGCGCGAGCCTCGCTGCCGGGAATGTGCTGCCTGCTCTGGGCTCCGTGGCGGCCCTTATGGGCCTCACGGACCAGGACGTTGATCGCCTCATGCTCCTGGAGTTGAAAAGCGCGTCGTACAGCACTACAGGCATGTCGTACACAGAGTACATCCATGCGATCCGTAGCTGTGCGGCTCTTCACGGCTGCCTTGCGCTGGACGTGCTTCCAGCGCTCCAAGGTACGGGCCGTAGCAGAATGCTGTGATCTTTTAAGTCAAGAGGTGCAGGGCCCAGCTGCCACCCCAACATGTGGCGCTAGTGTACGCCTGGCCGCCAAATGGCCACGTGTGGTGTCCACGTCACAACCCAAACCTCCTCGCATCAAAAACACCGCCATCATCTTTGCCATTGGACCATGCCTGCCCAGTCGCACAAATCAGCATGTGACATGGCATGGCTTTCACTGACCCCCATGCTGCGTGCTGCGCAGTCCCCGACCTCAGCCACGCGCTGCACGCCGCCTACGTGGGATACTGCTCCCATAGCTGTCCCGTGCCGGGGCTGTCGTGCCCGTGCCGCCTGGGCCCGGCGGCAGGCGACCAGCCGCCCCGCATGCACCGGCCGGGCTTCCTGCGGGTGGCCACGGACGTGGGGCTCATGCAGCCGGAAGGTGCGCGCGGCTGTGGCTAACGGCGAGTGGAGTCGACCGCACTTATCCCGTGACTCAAAACATTTAGTGTTAATTGCAGGCTGACAATGGAAGCCGACCTGGATTGTGTGTGTGTTGTTGATGCATGAAGGCGGGAGGTTGCCGTAATGGTGCCCGTGCGCAGCTAAAGGCTCACCGTCTGCCCCGTTCCAGGCCCCATGCCCCGTGTGGCGGTGGAGCGCGTGTGGGCGGCCAGCTGCGGGCTGTGCGAGCACGGCCTGACCGAGTACATGACGTACGGGCAGGTGCGTGCGGCACACGCACCGCAGCTGGATGCTGGCCGGTGCTAGTCGTTACTTTGTGCACTGGGCTGCCTGCCACGTGCAGCACTACCTGAGTACCGGTACCTGTGGATATGCCTCTTCTTGCGCTGTTAACACACGTGCCCTTACTCGAGGATCTTAGTCCCTGCTCCCTGTCCCCTCCACCAGTTTCTCCGCGCGCTGGCGGTGCTGTCCAGCCAGCTGCGGGCCGAGCTGTTCGTGCCGGTGGCGGCGCTGGGCCTGGCGCTGGAGCTGCCCGCCATGCGGCCCCTGCCCAGCACCTTCAGCTTCAACCAGGTAAGCCGAGCTTCAAAAGCGCTTGTGCGGGACATACTGCGGTAACGCTTGCTGGACTTAACTGTAGCTGCTTGTACATTGTTTGTTTGTTTGTCCACTGTACTGATGGGAATTTGTGTCGTGTGCCTGCCTGGCGCAGTGGCGGGAGGTGGCGCTGAACCAGGGCGGCAAGTGGACCCTGCCGCAGCTCACCGCAGCGGCGCTGGCCGGCATGGTGCAGCAGGGGAAGCTGTACGAGTACGACAGCTTTGCCTCCGAGCCCAGCTACCCGCCCGCCGGGCAGGCCGGCTTCCCGCACAGCGACGCCAACAGCTCCCCGACCCTCACGCTGCCTCACCACGCCTCCCGGCCGCGCACCATGTCTAGCGACCGGGTCGCTTCCCCCACCGCACAGCAGCTCAGTGGGGTGGTGCACGGGGCGTTTGGTGCCAATGGTAGCGTGCCCGGCAGCCCCAGTGCAACGTCGCGGCTTGGGCGCGGTGGCGTGGGGGACGGCGGTGGTGGCGGCGGCGGGGTCGGCATGAGCAGGGACGGCAGCGGCGGCCGTGGCCGGCCGCGCAGTGCCGGGCTTATGGTGTTGTCACCCTACCTGGGCCGCGTGCGGTGCTCACCGCGTGATGGGTTGGCGGTCAATTCAGGTAAGCACTGGCAGCTGGCTGGACCCGGGGTCACGCCGTCCACGTGCCTGACGCTGTCTGCCCGACAACGCCATCCAGAGGCGCTTTCCATCGCGTATTGCTACCGTATGCCACTCCTTGGCCTTGTATACGCCATTTCGATTGCCATGTCATGATGAAAACCAGATGCTTTACCCTGCTATTGTTCATGTGTTCGTTCCGCCATGCAGAGAGCAGCCGGTCCCCCCGCAACCTGCTGACGGGCGGCGCCGTGGCGGGGGGCTGGGTCACCTCCAGCGAGACAGCCAGCCCCACGGGGTTCGCCATGCACCACGGCAGGGCCTCCCCCTACGCTGCCGGCTCGCGCCTCAGCGGCCCAGGGGTCCTACCGTTGGGCTCAAACTACTGGAGCAACGACACCCCGGGGGAGGATGCGACCGATGGGGGCGAGTACGACAGGCGGCTGGCGGGTCTGGAGCAGCAGGGGGCGTCCGTGCTGCACGTGCTGGCTCAGGTGCAGGAGCAGGTGGCCGCGCTGTCGCAGCAGGTGCATGCGAGTTGCCTCAAGAAGCGCGCTACGTTCACCTTTGACGCTATGGCAGGCTCCCGCCCCGACAGCCCGCATGCCCTGCCGCCTGAGTACCCGCACACCTACCACCCCAGCCCTAGCCCCAGCGGGCGATTGCACAGCGACGGGCAGCACCCAGAGTACGAGGAGGCCCTGGGGGAGCAGGAGCACGCGCAAGGGGAGGATGGGTTGGCGGGTCGCAAGGTGAGGACGAGCAGTGGGACAGGGGCGCAGCCGGCGAAGCGGGGGAGCGCGAGCGCGAGCGGTGAGGTGCAGAGCTTGGGAAGGGAGGGCTCGGGCGTGTCCGCTGTCACGGAGGCGGCAAGTGCCAGCATCAGCTTGAGGAACTTCCCAGGGCAGGTGGGCGCGCCCGCGGGCAAGGCGGCGCAGCGCTACGCAGTGCACGGGGCCAATAGCCTTGACAGCACGGCTCTGGCGGCCATGGCTGCGGGCGGCGGGTCTGGCGGGGCCAAGCGGTTTAGCGCTGCAAGCGATGCAGCGGTGTCCTTTCGGGAGCACTCGCAGGGGCCGTCTGGCGAGCTGGGGATGCTGTGGGCGCACATGGAGCAGCTGCAGCGGCGGCTGGAGGTGCTGGAGGGCCGGCCGCCGGGCGAGAACGGCCGGTCCGGTGGCGTGGGGGCGTGGGGTGCAGGTGGAGAGGTGCGTGTGGAGGAGCTGCTGGCCAGGGTGCCGGACAGCCTGGCGGCTGCCTGGCGGTCTGGGGCAGGTGGGGTAGCAGCCGCAGCTGCGGGGACAGCCGCGCAAGCGCCGGATGCAGGAGCAGCGGCAGTGGACGAGAGCGGTGAGACGAACATGGCTGAGGGACTGGGCCAGGACGACCAGCGTGCCCAAGCCAGCGCCTGTGACGTTGAGCAGCAGGGCGAAGAGCAGCAACAGCACGATGAAATGCGCCCGTCCCCGTTCGAGCAGCAGCAGGTGGCCCTTCTCGCGCTCCCGCCCCTGGAGCAGCACTCCCCTATCTTGGCCATCGCCGACCTCATCCGCCTCACGTACGACAAGGCAGAGGAAGCCGCGCAACAGGCCCAGGGCGCGGCCGACGTGGCGGCGCAGCACAGGAGCCGAGTATCACGCCTCTCCCTGGAGCTCACAGCCGCCTCGCAGGCTGCCCACGCGGCTGAGGAGCAGCACCGGGAGCTTGTGGCTGCCCTGGAGGGCAGCAGGGCACAGCTGGCTGCCCTGCAGGAGCAGGTTGCCGCAAAAGGCCAGACGCTGGCTGCTGGGGAGGAGGTTCAGGCCGAGGGCCAAGCAGCAGCGGCGGGGGAGGAGATGCAGGCTGCGCTAGAGGCATTGCGTGCCGAGGTGCGGGAGCTGAGGCAGCAGCAGGCGGAGGCGGAGGAGGCACGGCGGGGCCTGGGTGAGGACGTGGCGGCGCAGCAGAAGCGCATGGGGGCGCTGGCGGGCGCTGTGGAGAAGCGGTTCAGCAAGGACCGGGCCAAGGCGGAGGTGGTTGCTGCGCGGTTGGAGGCGCTGGTGCAGGAGGTGACGGGCCACCGGGAGCAGGTCGCGGGCGCGCTGTCGATGGCGGCGGCGAGGCTGGCGGCGGTTAGGAAGCTGCAGCCGGCGGAGCTGGGAGGCGCGTTGGAGGGCCGGTCGTCGGTTGCAGGGGCCGCGGGCGGGCGGTCATCGGTGTCGGGTGCTTTGCCGGTGGAGGGCGGGGGGACCGGGTCGGGGGAGAGGCACGCGAGTCACTCGGTCACCGCGGCTGCGGACGGGGCTGGGGAGGGGCTGGCGGGAGAGGGGAGTCTGATGGCGGCGGTGGGCCTTGGGAGGGGGCGCAGCTTGGTGGCGGCTGGGAGCCTGGTGCAGGCTGGGAGCTTGGTGGCGGTGACGGGGATGGATGGTAGCGCGGGGCGGGAGCAGGAGGGCGGGGGGCCGGGGGGTGGTGTAGATGGACAGGGGCCAGTGGAGGCACGGGAGGGGAGCAGTGGCGGTGCGCCGGCTGGGGGCGAGGAGGTGCGGCAGGTGTCGGTCAAGGACTTAGAGCTGCAGCAGCAGCTGCGGAGGGCCACGGACGCGCTGCAGGCTGAGCTGGCGCACCTGGCTGCCGCCAGCGGACGGTTGCCGGCCCTCGAGGGTGCCATTGAGAGCCTCACTGCGCAGGTGGGCGCAGCAGCCGCCGAGCAGGACGGCCCCAGTCTGAGCCGTAACAGCAGCGACGCTGGCTTTGTACAGGTCGCGAAGGTTGGCGCGGGCGTGGCTGCCCTGGCCGGGGCGCTTACCGCAGCTGCGGTAGCTGACCGGGCGGGCGAGGGTGGGGGGCTGGTGGGTGGGGAGCGAGGGGCATCCGTTGCGGACTTGGAAGCACGGCTGCAGCAGCTGCTGGACGAGCAGAAGCGGCAGGCGGCTGCAGCGGCGCAGCTGGCGGAGGGTGTATCGGGTGCGCAGCAGGCGTCTGCGGCCGCAGCGGCCGCAGTGGAGGAGGCGCAGCGGTCACTGCAGGCCATGGGGCGGCGGGTGGTGCTGCTGGGCCACGAGGTGCACACCGCCACGGCTGCAGTGCAGGAGTTGCAGCGGCAGCAGGGGCAGCGTGGGGAGCAGCAGCCGGCTGAGGGCAAGAGCACGGTGCCGGAGCAGCAGACGGCGGATGGGGCCACGATGGCGGCCGTGAGGCTTGTTGCTGGGGAGCTGGTCGAGCTGCGGGATGCTCAGGTAAGGCATTACCGTATGGGTGTGTCATGGGGGCCCCTAACGACACCAGCGCCGCTGCTACTGCACACTGTTCATTGTGGCACTGTGTTACCTTGCCTGGGACGGAGATTGGAGGACTATAGTGCATTCCGTACTGGTGGATTGCCTAAGCGTTACAGACAACAGCCACTCCTCACTTGCAATGCAGGACAAGCTGCAAGTCCTGGTGCTGGACATGGGCAAGGCGCTGGTGCAGGTGGAGGAGGCCGTCTACAGTGGCCCGCCTGGGGCCGTGGGCAACAGAGGCGATGCCGGAAGGGCCAGCCAGGGGGCCATCTCGGCGGTCGGCTCCGTGGGCGATGCTCCCCCTGACACCGGGGCTACGTCGCCAGTGGCCGGCGCCCCGCAGGACGTGGCGCCCAGCACCCCGGGGGCTGCGGGCAGGGAGGGCGTGCAGACCCCAGCGGGCGCACGGGCGGGCGCGCCGTGGGTTAGCGTTGGCAGTGGAGAGGAAGTCCTCATGCCCATGGGTACCATGGGCAACACGGGCAACATCCACAGCCTGGAGAACAGCGTACGGCAAGTGCTTAGCGGGCCGGAGGGGAGCGGGGAGGTGAGCGCGCTGCAGGCGGTGTCTCAGACGCAGATACCGGCAGATTCTTCACCTTCTGCCACACTGGACGAGATGGTGAGGCGGGCGTCGGCGCACCGGCCCAAATCGGCTATGTGGCAAGCCGGCTGGCCTGGTTCGGCGGGCCCGGCCAGTCCTGGAGGTGCAGACGCGGGCACTGCGGCTATGGCTGGGGACGGGGAGGCGGTGCCGGCAGCGGAGCGTAACGGAACAGGCGGAGCAGGCGTAACGGAACAGCACATTGCGCAACTGCTGCGGCTGTACTCTCTGCTGTCTGTGGACATGCTGGATCGCTTCAGCAACCTGGAGAATGCGCTGGTGAGGATAGCTCGCCAGGTGGACTACGTGCACCGGGAGCTGCGCAGGGCCACCGAGGATGGGCCCCTGGGGTACTACGAGCCGGAGGCTGCGGGCGACCAGGCTGAGGAGAGCGACGAGCCGCCGTACCGGACGGAGACCATCTATGAGCGTAGGGAATAGCACTGACCAGTGTGGCTGACTAGAGAGTAGCCACCGCCTACCCCAACACATCTGGCGTTTGCATGCGGGTTGCTTGGTGGGACGGTTCAAGGCAATGCTATTACAGAGTGTCTGATCGTGGGTTATGATGTTCCTGACATTTATTCGTGCACGCTTTACATGCTGCTATACGCATGTAATGCGTTAGGCTTGGCATACGGCGCGGGTGTGCACGCCGTGTCTTGCATGCGATCTGTGATGCGAACTGCTGAACAAGCAAGTGTCTGGGCTGCGACGGCCCTGCGTGGTATGGTGCCTTATGTTGGCGGAACTCTAGATGTAGCGGAGGGGTCAAATAACTTTGAACCATAAGAATGAACCGGGCCCTTCACCCGGGCCTACCCTGTTACGATTGACAGGGTTAAACACCTCAAGCATGGGGCCATGCTGTTGCCCAGCACACGGCCCTGTCAGGTGTAAAGAGTTATGATGCAGCGCTTACCACCGGCTTTCATCTTATGTAACCAACCCGATGTACTCCGTAGAAAACCTCCAGACCAAAGAATAACCTGTTATTGTGTCAGTCGTACCACAGCCGCGGCAAGACCAGCCGCGCAGCTACTCGTCACAAGCCGCCCTCGGCACAGTCAGGTTCGTGCATGTCATGTACCGATCTGCATCGTCATTACTACCGCCGAGTTGTACGACACGTACAGTTCGAAGCTACCAAGCCTTCATCACCCGCTCTGCTCCAGCACCAGCCCTCCCCCAGTAACGCTGTCGCTCACGGTCTCGCCGCCCTGCGGCAACCGCCGCAGCCCGAGGAGGCCGTGCGTGGTGTCCAGCGGAGAGCTGTACTCCTGCCGCCCGTCCCCCAGCGCTTTCGGCACCATGGTGTCCTGCGCCGGCGTCGTGGCGGTCACCGTGTAGGTGGCGTGCTGTGCGGCCAGCGACGCCCTGCACATGTCCCTCATGTCCTCCTGGTTGTACTTCCAGGGGGACGGCAGCACCGGCTGCACCGCCACCGCCGCAGCCGCGCTCCGGCGCAGCTGCCCGTCTATCGCCGTCGCGCCCGCAGCAGCGTCCGGGTGGTAGAACTCGCACGACAGGCTGAACTGCTTGCGCGCCGCGTCAACTGCGCGCATGGCGTCATCCTCCGCCCAGTCTGCCGTCTCGCCGTTCCAGACAGGGCAGGCCTCGCCCATGCTGCTGGCGACGTCAGCCTGCTGCCGGTACATGCGTGCTGCCATGTTGGCGAACAGGGGCCCGACTGGCGCCTGAGGCGGCGCGTTCGACTCGCTGCTTGGGCCTGGCCCAGCACCCCCGCTGCTGGTGCCGCCCGCCGACGACCCGCGCATGAGACCCTTCTCCAAGGGGCCCCTTGGCAGCACCTGACCGGTCAGTGCGCTGTTGAGCTCACGCAGGGGCGTGATGAGGGTGACAGCGGGCCCCACTGACGACTCGCTGCCGCGACCATGGAGCAGCTCCCATGCCCCGGCCAGAGCCAGCTGCTGCTCACCGCTACCGTGCGTCCCACCTGCGCGAACATGGCATGAGGATTTAGACAGGTTTCTACCACCCATGTCTTGGTACTGATGAAGCAAGGCACGGGCCTGTACATCTTTCAAGGTCAACTCTCGCAAAGGCAAAGCCCACGGGTACCCACCTGGGTCTGATCGCCCGGAGGGGCGGCCTCGTACACCTCCGGCTGCCACCGCACCGACCACAAGCTCCTTTCCTCGGTGAGCACCTGCAGCCGCCGCGCCTGCACTCGATATGCGCCCGGCACCGGAGGTCCCGCTGCTCCCTGCCCCACCTGCTGTCCCCGATGCTGAAACCACCCGCGCACGCGGCTGCGAGGCACCGTCGGAAGAAGGCCCCCTCGTCCCCGCCGAAGGCGCCGCCACTCCCTGCTGCTGCCCGAAAGCAGCCCGCTGGCTGCCATGGCTTGCCAGCCCTGCACTACCAGCGTCCGAGGGCCTCAGCCTGTTGCGGAGCTGCGCCTGCATGGGCATGAACTCCTCCTTGGTGAAGCCCGCTATCACAGGCTGCCCCTGACCCGCCAAACCCGAGCGGTGCTGCTGCAGCGGCCCCATTGCGGGGCCCAAGCCCGGCTGCGCAGGGCCGGACGGCGGCCGCACATGCCTCCTTGCCCCGGCAGCCCCGGCACGGCTGCCCTGCGCCATCAGCGGCATGTCCGCGCTGCCCCCTTTCCCCGCCCCTGGCAGGCGCCCGGCCCCTGCTGGGTCAGAGCCCACTGGAGGCGCAGCACCTTGCTTCCCTGACGCATCCCCCGCCACCTCGGAGCTACCCAAAGCTCCGTCGGTGCTGCCACCGTCCTCAACATTCAAGCAGATTTCGGAAGCTGAGATCTCCACCGCCAGACCACCCTCGCCGCTGGTGTCCAGGGCCCTTGGCCTCCCCACTGCTGCGTCCTCGCTAGAAGTGGCGCCGTCGTGTGAGGAACGGATTGCCCCTTCCTTAGCGGGGGTCCCCAACGGCGTGACCGTGGGGTTCGAGGAGGAGGCCGGCGGGGCGTCGCTGAGCGGGTCGGCTGGCTGCGGAGGCAGCAGGTCCCAAGGGCCCTGCGGCAGGACGGCGGTACGGTCTGCTGCGGCGACGCGCTTGCTTGCGCTTTGCAGGGCCGGGTGCTCGTCGCGGTCGACAATGGAGGGCAGCGGGATGCTGAACAGGTCTTTCCGCTTCTGCCCCACGCTGGGGCTGCCAGCAGGCTTTGTTGGCGTCTGCATGCTGGAGGCCTCGGCTGGGGCTTGTGGCATGGGAAGTGCTGGCGCTGCACGGTCGTTGCCGTCATGGGGCCGCGATGTTGGTGTTGCACCGGAGCCACCGTCGGCCGGCGTTGATGCATGGCGGGCAATGAAGGCGTCAGCGCTGCAGCACGACAGCCCGGACGGTGTAGGTCCAACACTGGGACCAGGGGCTGCCGTGTTGCAGGATGTTGTCGGGGTGCATTGGGGCGGGACAGGGTCGACCTCGCCAGAGCTGGGCCGCAAGCCACCGGCTGACGACCTGCGGCGGGCCAACGCCGCCGCCTCTGCCGCAAGCGCTTGCTGCGTTGCTGCCTGCTGCTGCACCACCAGGGAGGCGCGGGCCAGGTGCCTGCTTGCGTAGCCTTGAGGGCGCAAGCCTGCGGCCGCTGCCACTGAGGGCTCTGCAGCAGGCTGTGGGGCCGCGGCCGCGGACGTTGCCGGAGAGACGTCGACCGTGGGTTCAGGCACGTCCAGTGCCGTGGCGCTGTGGCAGCCCAGGGATGGCATCTCCGACAGGGAAGCTGCGCCTTGGCTGCAGGGCGTCTGCACCACCTCCTCCCCGACCTCGGCTACCAAGCCGTTGATGGACTGCCACCAGGCGGCAGTGCCGGGCGTGTCGGGCGCAGGTGTGGTCTGGGTGCAGGCTGCAGCTGTGACCCCCATTGAGGCCCTTGGAGCAGGGGTGGTCTGCGTCCCTGCCCCAGCCTGCAGCCAGCGACCCGAGGCCGCATCAGGGGCGCGAAGCCGCGGGCTGGTGGTGAAGGAGGCGGATGAGCAGGCTAGCGAGGCGTGGGGGTCCAGCAGGCCCTCCAGCTTGAGCACCGGCGCACCCGCTGGGTCCTCACACACCACCGGCAGCGCCTCGTGTGGTGCCCTGCAGGTCCAGCATTACGGATTTGAGTACATCACTACACGCTCTTGTGTGCATCCACGCGCTGTAAAACTGCTCCGCAGGCCGCTTTGTACAACACGGGCTTTTAAACAAGGCAGGCAAGGTAGAGGCGCTCACCCGAAAATGTCAGCAGCCCCATCCTCGACGTCAGATGCAGGGGAGCCAGGCGACTCCAGCCCCCGCGTGCGGCTGGCCTGCCTCAGCACGGGCGTGCTCTGCCCCGTGCCCGCAGACATGGGCGACAGCGCCCCGCCGCAGGAGGGGGGCAGGCGTGGAGTGCGCGTCTGCCGCAGCCTCGGCGTGATGAGCGTCTTGACCGGCCGCGACATGGACACGCGGACGCCCGACTTGCGGCTGCTGGCCGGCTCGCGTACTACGCTGGTGCGCAGCTGGGACAAATCCAGCCGGGGCGGCGCCACCGATTTGGACTTGTGGTGTGGGTAGGGCAGGTTGACGGCCAGGCTGGCGGGGGACGTGTCCACCGCCGGGCCGCTGTTGTAAAGGGGACAACAGGGGTCACTTAGACATGGTACTCAGTACCACAGCAGTTAGGCAACATGCCCGATGCAGGCGACTGATAGTACCAACGCCAAGCATGAGAAAATTGCCAAATGGAGTCCATGTGACAAATCGGCTTACTCTGGTGACGGCGCAGCCTCCTCTGGTATCCGTGCGCAGGCGCCCCCACCGCCACTGGCCCGCCGGGACCCTGCTGCCACCGGCCCAGCAGACATAGCCGCTGCGTTGGCGCCGCGCAGGGCCTGGAAGAAGTCTGTCGGCATGCTGATGCGCATCAGGGCCTCGCGGCTGAACTGCTTGAGGCCCTGCGCGAAGCTCTTGGTGGCTGCGCCCGACGCCGTGGTGGAGGTTGCCCCCGATGCGGTGCTGCTTGCGGTGGCAATGCTGCTGAGGGGCACGGCGATGCTGGCCCGCACCCCGCGAGCGGTGGAGGCCCGCGGCGTGACGCGACTGCTCATGCCTGCACGAGCAACCATATCACAGTGTCAGCCTAGGCATGGTAGTAATCATGTGCTCTGGCGGCCGGTGCCTGGAACGGCAGCAGCTAAATGCTGCAACCGGCATGTTGTGCGGTACGGTTTTGCCTACCTGTCGGCGGCAGGTGGGCGATGCTCTGTCGGACGGTGATGCCCTTCTCCTTCATGCGCTCGCGGGCGCCCTTCTCTGTGAGCAGTGCCTTGCGCTCCGCCGGCCGCATGCGGGCGAAGAGCCGCACCTCGGTCAGCATGCGCGCCTTGGGGCCGGGGTCGCTGGCGGGCGCCAGGCGGCTGGGGGTGCCGCGCGGGCCCAGGCGGCTCGGGGTGCGCTCTGCAGCCTCCTTCGCCTTGGCCGCCTGCAGGCGAACACAATCAGCAGTGTGTGAGCGCAACGCTTCACTGTATGAAGAGACAGGGCGCAGACAGTGTGACAGGGCGGGGAGCACGGCCGTTGCTGAGGCACGCCAGGGTTGGAAAGCCCATGCACGCGGGCGCATACCTTTGCGTCCATGTCGGTGTTCTCCTTGTGCGCCTTGGCCAGGTCGTTGGCGAAGGTGTGGATGATGTTGAAGAACTGCGGCATCTCGGTCTGGTCGCGCGTGCCGTTGAGGTAGGCGCGCATGGTGGCGTACGCCTTGTCCGCGGCCTGGGCGTCCGCCTCGATGCGGTCGATGTCCTGCAGCTTGCCCTCCACAAAGGCCCGCGCCACAACCTGGGGACAACGGTAGGGCACGGACGTACCAGCGATCAGTTTACGGCAGCACTGGAGTCGCAAGCTTCGTTCCCGCTCTGCAAACAATGTCTACGCCATTGTGCTGGTGGGTGCAGCCAATGCTGTTGCCCACCTGGAACTGGTCGCCCGTCTCCTCCTCCTTGAGCACCACGGCGCCCAGGGTCTTGAGCCGGCCGCGCATGCCCTTGAGCTCATCCAGCATCATGGCCAGGTTGAGCTTGGTGGCGGCGTGGCACGAGGGCAGCTCCTCCAGTAGCGACACACCTGGGAACTGCTGCGCTTGCGTTCTGTGAGGGGGCGTGGCGTTGGGCGAGGACACGGGGTCATGGCACGGTAGATGTTGGTGCGTAGATGTTTACGTGTACAGTTCAATCAGTTGAGTATTTTTGGCGCATACCTGGCGATGAAGTGGAGCAGCGTCACCGTGCGCTGCTTGCTGCTCCTGACCTCCCTCAGCTTGAGGAGCGTGTCCAGTTGGAAGCCGATGGCAGAGCCCTGCGCCGTGGACGCGTTGAGGAAGTTCCCAATGTCCAGCGCCATCTTGAGCAGCTGCCGCATAAGGCTGCTCTCGCGGACCTCCTTGCTTGCCGAGCACACCACCGTGACCGCCTGCGCAGTAGCATGGCACACAGCGTAGGCAATGTGCTCCGAAAGGGTGTGGCCTCCAGCCAGGAATGCGGTACAAGGCTAGTTGTGGCTTACTGGTACCCTGCTGCCCGATGTACCTGCTCAATCTCTTTGAGGCGGTGCTGCAGGCTCGCCATCAAGCTGCACAGCCGCAGCTTGTGCTCCAGGCTGGGCATCAGGGGCATCACCTGCAAGGAGTTAGCACAGGAGTATACACTACTAAGCTGATGGCGGGCGTTTACCCAGCTTTAACTCAAGGCGCAAGTGACGCGAGGCGCGGCGAGCTCATCAACAACAAGATGGCCTGCGCACTTGATGCTACCGGGTACGCACCTCAAGCATGTAGGCCTCCGCCTCCGCAACGTCTGCCCTGTCGCCCTTGAACTCGGCGAGCTTCTTGCGGTCCTCCTACGGCAATGAAGGTGGGGTTTAGTAAGTATAGGGCTGTTCAACATGATCTCGCAAGACTCACTTGCGATGTGACACCGGCTTGTAGAACTCACCTCGTTGGGCAGTGTAGTAATCACGGCCTCCAGCGCGTCCTCGCTCATCACCAGCTCGCCCGTGGTGGTCATCTTGACAAGCACCTCCACCAGCTGCGCGCACATGCAGTCAACAGACATTGTTGAGTGGATAGTAAGATTAAGCGTCACGCAGACTTAGTAATGGCATAGCATGCATGCGTGTGCCAACACGTCGCGTACCAGGGGGTGAACACGTACTAGTGTATTTCCCAGAGCTCTAGCTTGCATATGTGTAGCCCCAGGGCCCCGGGGCCCGCCGTACTCGCCTGCTTAGGCGGCATCTTGAAGCCCTTGAGGATGATGCCCACGTTCTGCGCCCGCTTCGAGTCGATGATGGACACCATGGGCCCCGTGCGCTTCGCCTTCTTGGCGGTGCTGGGGAGCTTGCCGTTCGCCGAGGGCGGCGGCAGGGAAAAGTCCTCCTCCAGGGCCCCAAAGTCCACGTTGCTCTACGGCAGGAACATTGATGAACAGTGTACTTACAGGCCACCTTCCCCACATGCTTTACAGGATGCACACGCCAGAAGTGCGCATCTTCAAGGCATGGATAGGGAAAGTCATGTCGTACCTTCTCCTGCGTCAGCTCCTTCCACACCGTGTCCTTAGCAGCGTAGCCAGGTACCTTGGCCCAGTAGAGCTTGGACACGGGCTTGGACGGGCAGGGCTGGTCAGGCGTGGCAGCTGCAGACGACGTTGCTGACGTGCCGGCAGCTGCAGGCGATGCGCCTGGCGCAGGGGGAGGCGGTGGCGGCGTCTTTGCCCTTGCCACAACCGCGCCTGGTGGCGGCGGCGGTGGGGGCGGAGGCGGCGGTCCTCGGGGGTGAGCTGCCGAAGGCGGGCTGAGCAGCGAGGAGGCGGCAGGGCCGCCCGCGGGGGTGGACGCTCCAGGTGTGCGCACACCAGGCGGCGGCGGCGGGCCAGGAGGTGGTGGTGGTGGCGGCGCCGAGCGGCTTAGAGGTGGGGGTGGAGGGCCGGGGGGTGGTGGCGGCGGGGAGGCCCCTGCGGCGGCTCGGCTGACTCCTGGAGGGGGCGGCGGCCCTGGAGGTGGCGGTGGCGCAGCTGTGGACGCTGGCCGGCTGGCACCTGGTGCCGAGCGGCTCTGAGGCGGTGGCGGTGGAGGTCCGGGAGGAGCCGGAGGCGGAGCGGCGACTGGTGACCGACCGGCAACTGGTGGTGGCGGAGGAGGCCCGGGGGGTGGCGGCGGGGCCGCGGCTGGTGACCGGCTGACAAGCGGCGGCGGTGGTGGAGGCCCGGGAGGAGGAGGCGGAGCATGGGCCTTTAGGCTAGACACCATGGGTGGTGGTGGCGGCGGCCCTGGTGGAGGAGGGGGCGGGGAAGCCAGGGCACGCTGCAATGGTGGTGGTGCAATGACCGGCGGCGGCGGCGGGCCTGGTGGTGGGGGTGGAGGAGTCGATGGACCTGAGCGCGTGGGCGTTACGAGGGTAGGCGGAGGCGGAGGCGGCCCGGGTGGAAGGGGTGGAGGAGCTCTGGCGCCTGCACCAGCCGTCTGGGGCGGCGGGGGTGGTCCGGGGGGAGGCGGTGGCGCAGCCGCCGCTGTGGGCTGAGCCTCCTCGTCTGGCTGGGCGCTAACCGGCGCACCAGCCCTTGCCCCAAGCCCATCACCCGCACTCTGCCGCTGCTCCTGCGCTGCCGCCCGCTTGCCGAACTCCACCATGGCCTCCTTGACCGACATCTCCGGCAAGCGGGAGCGGATGCGCTCCGATGTGGGTGTGTTGCTAAGCATCTTCTCCAGCGCATCAATGGCATACCGCCGCACCACAACCTCCGTGTCCACCTCCGGTGCAGCACCACCCGTCTCAGGCGGTGGGGGCACAGTGACGTGCAGGCCCGCCGGAGCAGAGCTGGACACGGGGACGCTCGGCTGCGTGCGTGCCAACACCCCAGGGTGAGCTGCGTTGCTGCTGACCCCGGCCTTCTGGCTGTCCGTGGCCCCCCCAGCACCCACCGACTTAGCCCTGTGCATGGAAGCCGGTGACAGCACCCCGGGAGGCCTGGACTCATGCGCCTCCCCGTCGCTATCTGCCGCATCCGCCTGCACCAGCGAAGGCCCAGCGGAGCTGCTGGCACGCTCCACCTCGTCCTCTTCATCAAGTGCAGACGTGCACCTGCTGCCGTAGAGCTGGCTGCTGAAAGCTCCCACCGAGAACGACGAGTGCGCGCTGAGCGTGCCTACCCCATGCAGGCTCGGCATGGGGCGCAGTGGGCTCGAACCACGGAGGGGCAGCCCCGACCTAGAGGAGGACTGCTCGTTGCCGCCGCTCTGGGTGTCCCCTGGGATGGGCTCCGACTCACTGCCGAGCAGCAGTGGCCGCATTGGCGCCACTCGCGACACGGTGCTGCTGCCCTGCTGCTCCGTCCCAGGCTGCAACGGCGTTCCCAGGTTGCTCTCCGACACCTCCGGAATGGGTGTATGTATTGTCATGAATCTGCGGGTGCTGGCCCGCACGGGGTGGGGCTTGGGCCTGTCGGGCTTGCTGGCCTGCGCCAGAGTGGGCAGGCCCGTCCGTGTATGGCCCTGGCGACCCAAGCCCATCAGGGAGCCGACCAGGAGTTCCTGCTGCTGCTTGCGTGCCCCAGGCGCCCCAAGGGTCATGGGAAAGCTCTTGCCCCGGACCAGCGGCTGCGACAGCTGCTCCTGCGCCTTCTGCTTCGCCAGCTGCTTTTGCTGCTGCAGCTGTGCTGCTGCGTGCGCCCGCGACGAGGCCGTGTCGCTGAGCTGCGCCTGCACCCGCTTGGCCTTGTCCCGCGTGGTAGCGCTTGTGGCGCCCGTGCCTGTGCGGCTGGCCTCAGTCGTGGCTGAGGAGGTCTGCGCTGCGTCGTAGCGGGCCTTCGTGGAGCTGCCGTTGCCAACTGCGGGCGAGTAGCGGTGCAGCTGGTGCGGGGATGGGGCAGGGGAGAAGCGCGAGAACATGGCGGCCGCTGGCTTGGCGGCGCTGCTCGGGGAGGGCGCTGCCGGCGAGGGCAGCGGAGGAGGGCCCGCCGGCTCCAGCGCGAGCGCTGTGCTGGCTGAGGGCAACGGCTGCGGCAATGGCTCGTTGGGCTGCAGGATGTCGATGGACCTCACGCCGTGAACGCCAATCGCACCTGCGTATGGTGGGTGTCTCCATGTCGTTAGCAGTGAACGGTACAGGGTGACCCATGCAACACAGTCGACGACTGCCTATCAGCAATGCGGGACTCGCTAACAGCGCCATCCCTTCGTACGGGTGAGTATCCTACCTGGCGCTGGTTGCTGGGCGTGGCCGATGAAGGTGATCCGCAGGTACTGGCCCACGGGTGCACCAGGTGCGCCCAGCGCAAGGCAGTGCTTCAGCCGCACCTCCTCGTCCATGGCTAGGGGCAGCTCCAACCCACGCGCCCCCATCTTCCGCTCGCTAGGGCCGTGGACAAACCGCACGGTCTGTGGAACGCTCGCCTTGTCCGCAAAGACAACCTGTGCGAATAGCGGACGATGGCAACAAAGCGGCGGGCGTTAGCAGAGGACCAAGGCAGGTGCCTGAGCTTGCTAGCCGTGGCCGGGAACCACACTTACTTGAACAACAAGGCTTTCGTACGAAGCCAACTTGAGCTTAACCACCACCTCCGTCTTCATGTTGCGGTTTTGGCTCCTGCAAAAGTCAGTTGTACACATACCGTAACATGTGTGGGCTGTTTGTAGCGCAGCTTCTTGCCGCCAAATGCTGCATTCAAGGGCTTACGTGTTGCGCCAGGTGCTCTTCAGCTTGCCAGGCTGCTTGCTGAGCCCCAGAGCGTCCTTGCAACCCTGGCTCGGGTTCTGCGATTCCGCCACGTCGCGCAGGGCTGAGGTGCCTGCGATGCTGGCCCATGGCAGGCGCACCGCTACAATGCTGGCCGGGGCAGCCAGCGAGTGGGCTGATGCCACCGAGTGGAATGCAGAGACTCGCAACGGGCCATAGTCAGACCGCGACGAGAGCAGGAGCTGCGCATGCGCGGTGGCTACGGGCGTCTGTGGTGTTGGGGCGACGTTCTCCTGGTTTTCAGGGTTGCCGTGCGGCTCAGGCACCAGCAGAGGTGCAGGCCGGTTGAGCCCTGACACCGAAAGCTGCGGTGATTTGCCGGAAGCGCGCAGCCCGCCATCACAAGGGCTCGGTGACTGCGCTTGCACTCCAACGGCAGCGGACACGCTGCACACAGCGGCTGCTTTGCTGGTCCCACACGACGCAGACACCTCGGTGCCGCCGTTCGCAGAGAAAGCGACGCTGCTGGTCCCAGACTTTCCCAAGTCCTTGCTTTGAATGCTTTGGTACTTGGCCGAGTAGCTCGTTCCCCTAGTTATTACAGGGAGGTTGCACCTTTTCAAGCGGTAACATTCCTAGTCATTCATAGCCGAGTCCAGAGCAAGGCCTCTCCCACTCACCCCTGGAGCCATTTTGCTGGTTTGCTAGGTGCCGCAGACAGCTTCTTTGATGCTTGCTGTTGCTTCTGCAGTCGCGCCAAGGTACCATGGTGAATTTGCTCCATCCCAGCTGCTCACATCCAGCTGCCATCAACAACTTACAGTAGACATTATGTTCCTTAGTGGCGGACTCAGTCCGGGCTGAAGCAAATGTGGGGCAGCATTCACGCGGTCGTCTGAAAGTCAAGTGGGTAGCTAGCACGAATTAAGAGTTGCCTTATTATGTACGTGTAATAACAAGTCATCAAGTAAGCTTAATGTCGTGTGTGGTGGGCTACTCCTACGCCGTCCAGGCGTTTGGGGCGTTCTGACTGTCGCATTTGCGCAATCGAATCAGTCGTTTACGCCGCACTTTCTCCTTTGCTAGTCTTGAAACGGCTTTCATATATGCATCAGTATACATCTGCTTGAATGGAGTTGTCATAGGGTTTGGCGCCAACGCGAACCAAACGCCCCGCCACGGCGCAGTGGCTGCTGCCCCTTGGGCCCACGTTCCCCGACTGGCCCAAGTTTGCAGCGCCGTCTGTGAAAGCTCCAGCCGCCGAGAGTGCGACACTCTTAATGTGTAAGGTGCCCTTTTGCCGGCACCAACACGTGCCACTGTGTGTAACTTGTCATCTGCCCAACTGCCGTATGTTCCCACACACCTGCTCAGGGCCTGCTTTGTGCCCCAGATGGCACCACCTGGACGGCCTGCCAACGTGTATCACCTATACGTTTGTATTATAACGTGTAGCCCTGGACAGCGAACCCTCCTGTACCGAATGTACGCATGCAGATGCACGTGTTACCAGGTGCACATACATTACATGAATAAAGCAAAAAGGAACTGTCCGTCAGCACTGAGGCGTCTGAGGCTAAGGCAGGAAATGAGCTTGGAATGTTGCCGCTGGACTTACGTTCCTGACAACTCGGGGACGTTGCAGAGGCAGCACGTCAAGCACCAGGGGGGGGGCACCCCTGTCTAGCACATGTACAGTACGCGGGACTACGACGATCAGCAGTTAGCAGCATGACACCGCTTCATCCGGATTCATGCAGGCAGCTGCCCTGCATGCATTGTGTTGGTCTTGAAGACCCCTGTTCAGACCCTGGCACCAGCTGGCACCCAGGAGCTCCCCTATTGGCACCCTGCTGGAACTCTCCACCTGGGTAGCGCCCCTGGCTGGCTTGCACCCGCCCTCGTCCAGTCGTTGTGGCATACCCCACCCACTGAGCGTTCCGCACACTTGCCGGTAATAACCAAGTCGTGGCGTATCGGAAGACGGACTAGTGCCTAATACCCTGCACTGCCGCGACAGGCCGCGCCCACGGCAGCACGGCAGCACCAGCGCCGAAACCAAGCGTGGTTTCTATACGGTCAGAGCACGGTCGCAGTGCTTACCTTCCTTTTGAAAGCGGCTCAGAGTGCAGAATATGTGTGCCCTGACCAGCTGCTAAGGCTCCATGCTACTCAGGTTGTGGACACAAAAACTCGATACCGTGCGTGCCACCATAAGCTCGTGTCACTTTGATCTGAGAAAACCTTTAGCAAAGCGCGCCAGTATGTCCAGTTCCGTCCTCTTTCGGCAAGGAGCCGCTCCTTCATGCGCAGCCAGCGTTCCAGGCGCTGTGCACCAAATACCCATATGTAGCCGTCTTCTTCTAGGAATACATAATGGCATTGCTGCGCCCTTGCAAGTGGCGGCGCCTTCTGCAGAGCCTTGGGGTTGCAGAGGCTTCGCGGCAAGCCGTCCGCGCGTCAACAGAGCGCCTCGGCTTGTACCGCGTGCGGCTGCGGAGCCAGTAACGTCTGAATTTTACGCGACTGAGCATGAGACATTCTCAAGCCTAGGGCTGTCAGTCGAGCTGGAGCAAGCTTTGGGTGCCGCTGGCTTTGCACGGCCGTCCCGGGTGCAGGTGGGGCAGCGGCCTCCGCTTCCAGTTGCCGTGCCCTCGCTGACGGCCTTGTGTCACGCACTGTTACTGTGTACAAACCTTCCAACAGTATGTTCCACGCCGAGGGCACATGCAAAGGACAGCATTCTGGCGTGTAGACGGGCCCATACCCAAACACCGTGTCGTACACGCCCTGTCGACCCCTCGCACGTGCAGGAGCTGACCGCTCCGCACGTGCTCCGGGGGCGTAACGTGGTGGTGGCGGCAGAGACGGGTAGCGGCAAGACGCTTGCCTTCCTGGCGCCCATAGCCCACCTCATGACCAAGCAGCGGGCGGCGCTGGAGCGCTACAAGCAGGAGCTGGAGCAGCAGCAGCAGCAAGGGGAGGAGCCGCGGTCTGCAGAGGAGCGGTAGGTCAAAAGCACGGGATTATTTACTGCTGGGCGCCAAATTTGGGCCACGTCGTGTCCGGAGAGTAGCGCGTGGCAGCCCACGATGAAAAGCTCCGTGTCCCTCCTGTCGCTGCCCACCCTAATCCCTTGCCTGCATACCCTCACGCTCCTGCCCTCCTCTCTCCCTGGAAGCTTCTCACCAGTAGCACCTGCCCCCTCCCACGCATCCTACCTCCCCAACCTCGTGCGCAGGCGTCGCGGCCCCCGGCGCTACCACGCCCTGGTGCTGTGCCCCAACACCACGCTATGCCAGCAGGTGGTGGCCGCCGTGGCCCTCATGCGGGACCCCCAGGGCCGCCCGCTGGCCACCGCCGCGCACATCAACAGCAGCAACCCGCCCCCCTTTGAGGCGCCCGACTTCATCGTGGCCACCCCCGCGGGTCTGACCACGCTGCTGGAGGACGCGGGCGGGGCGTACGGCTGGCTGTGGAGCGAGGAGGGCATGCAGACACGTGTGCGGCACGTGGTGCTGGACGAGGCGGACATGCTGCTGGGGCCGTCGTACGGCAAGGCCACGCAGCGGCTGCTTACGGTGAGGCCGGGAACATGCTCGTCACCTGGCTGGTCGTCTGGTGCACCGCTGTGGGACTTTCTCCGGACCTGCGTACACGCGGCGCTACTGGGACGGCGCCTGTCCTGGTTCCGTTCGGTGTTCCTCGTTACCTGTGTACACCGTTCCTGACCTGTGACTGCTGCATGGGGCGCTACGTTGTACTGTAGATGTTCAAGGTGGGCGACCGGCGGCGGGTGGAGGCGGTGCTGTTTGAGGAGCTGGGCATTTCCGACAAGGCGGAGTACGACAAGCTGCCGCGGGAGATACAGCTGGCGGGCTGGCGAGGTGCGTGCATTGTTGACGTTCGTTCAGGCGGGGAGCACAACGTCGACCCTTGGGCTCCTCCTGCCGCCGGCCGGCCTCCTGCCCCATCCCATTTCACAGCATTAGGAAACGGTGCTTGCTGACAGCTTTGCTGGCTGGCCGTTGAAGCACGTGCCCCCTCTTCTTTGCCCACAACGCAGGCGGTGTGCCCGCCATGCTGGCGGAGGGCTACCGCCCCCGGCGGCCGCTGGACCCCGACGCCAAGTACGGCCCGTACTGGCGGCGGCAGTACGTGTTCGCCGCCGCCACCATGCCCGCCATCACGTACAGCGACGTGGGCAGCCAGATCCAGAAGGCGCACCCCGACGCGGTGTGGGTGGCCACCGAGCTGCTGCACACCAGCAAGCCAAGCGTGGAGCACGCGTGGAGGGAGGTGAGCGGTCCGCTTTCGACCGTGTAACAACATGCTCCTTCGACACCCTACTGTCCCATGCCGGGTTCACCCAGGTCTTTGACCTGCAGCGTCCCAACCCTCGCAACGGAGCCATGGACCTGCCAACGGGCCGCAGCACTTACCGGTTCCTGGCGTCCTCTTGCCCACGGCTCATGGCTCCACGCTTGCGTGCAGGTGTCCGACACCACCTTTGCCGACACGCTGCTGGACGTGCTGCGCTCCGACCCCGACCACGCGGCGGGCCGCGGCAAGACGCTGGTGTTCGTGGCCGACGGCGCGGCGGCGGAGCGCGCGGCGGCGGTGCTGGCGGGCGGCGGCGTGCGGCACGTGGTGTACCACAAGAGCAGGCCCATGGCGGAGCAGGCGGCGGCGCTGGAGGAGCTGCGTGGGCGGGAGGGCGCGGTGATGGTGTGCACGGATGCGGCGGCCCGCGGGCTGGACGTCCAGGGCATCACGCACGTGGTGCAGGTGGGTGTCGGGAGGCAAAGCTGGGTGGCGAGATGGTGGGCCTGCAAGCGGAGCGCCAGCGGGCTACACCTGGCTGAGTCTTACGCAACCGATGTTGCGGTGCGTGTGTTAGTCAGGCATGTGGTTTTGCGGGTTGCGAGGAATGCCCTGCTGAGTGCAAGGGGTTTAAGGCCTCTCCTGTCAACACTGGCTCGACCCGCAGGCGGACTTTGCCTCCAACGCCATCGACTTCATCCACCGCATCGGCCGCACGGCGCGCGCGGGCAGCAGCGGCCGCGTAACCTCGCTGTACCGTGCGCACAACGGCCCGCTGGTTGAGGTGCTGCGCGGCTACATTGCGCAAGGGGTGCCCCTGGAGGCGGCCTTCAGCAGGGCCAGGTCCTTCAGCAAGAAGCTCAAAAAGCGCGGGGGCGTGTTCGTGCCTCGGGGACTGGGCGTTGGGGAGGAGGGCGGGAAGGAGGACAAGGCGGAGCAGGAGAACGAGGAGAAGGAGGAGCGGGGTGGGAGGCGGCGGGCGCGGGAAGCGGGATCGGGGGCTGGGGGCCGATGAGGCGCGGCCGGGGCAGGGGCTATGAGCTGTTGATGAGCAACTGGAGTGCTCTCTGGGACGCATTGGTGCAGGACAGAGCGCGGCTCCCGCAGCCGCATTTCGTTGCATTCGTGTAACAGGGCGAAGGCGTTGAGCTTGTTCCGTACACTCGTGTCGCTATACACGTGCTTCACACCTGGCAGCCTAGATACACCAGATCGCATGCATCCTCGCAGGCTAACGTCGCAGGCTACCGGTATATTATGGTCATTCATTACCCGTCGGTCACGCCACCAGTACTGGTCAGCAAGCCGCCACAGCCACACCTACAGACGCTACCCTACTACGATTCGGGCACCAACGTGCTCACCAAACCGCATGCCTTACGAGCTTATGTTTGCATCGCCCAGCGCTGCCCGCACGTCCGCCAGCACCGCCTCCCCCGCCGGCCCCAGCTGCGGCAGCAACGCCGCAAACCCGCATAGCGCCCCCCTGAGCGCCGCCAGCCGCCGCCTGGCCTGCCGCACCCCGGCATCCTCGCCCACACCGATACAGCTTGCGCTCGGCACCTGCACCACCAGTCCGTGCTTGCCCCCCTCTGCAGACTCCCCATTCGACACCACACCCCGGCATGGTCGTGGGGGTGGAGAGTTCACCTTCGTTGGTGATACCCCGCCGACAGCTCCCACACCCGCGGCCATGTGCCCCTCAGCCGGCGCTTCACACAGCTCCCGCAAGCTCAGGCCCCGCAGGGCCCCCACCAGGCCCTGCTTCGCCCCGCCAGCCCCGTGCGGCGAGGCCCCGCCACTCCTACCCGAAAAGCCCTCCAACCCAAACGGATCGGACGGCAGCTCTAAGCTCTTACCCACGGCCCCCACACTCCCACTGCTGCTCCTGCCAGCCCACCCCGGCCCCACACCCTCTCCCGGGCTGGCCGACGGCAGCGCCACCACCTCCGATGCCGCGTCCACAGCAGCCTGCAGCGACGCCACCCCTTCCGCCAGCTGCTCCTTCAGAGTGCCTTGTATCCCATCCAGCCGCCGCACCAGCGCCTCCCTTACCCTCCGTGCATCCCCCGCCTCCGCCAACGCTAACAAATGCACCAGCGTTGACTTCAGCTGCGCCGACAAGCCAGCAGCATACCGGAAGTTCGGAAAGCGCCCGTCGCCACCCTCTCCGTCCTCGTCCCCGCCCCCTTGGGCATCCCTCTTCGCCCCCGGCGGTGCACCGCTAGGCGCTGTACCCGGCCCTGCCCGGCTGCCGCCCTCCAGCCCCTCCAACGCCGCCGCCACCACCAGCAGCGCGTCCGGCAGGACATCGCCGTACGCCGTACGGCAGGGCAGCGCCGCCAGCGCCGCCGCGGCATGCGTGCGGATCTTGAAGTTGGCGCTCTCCCGGACCAGCATGACCAGCAGCAGCAGCAGCGGCCCCACGCGCGCCTCTACGCGTGGGTTAGCTCGCAGCTGTGCATTGCGCAGCAGCCCCGTGACGGCGTAGCACGCGTTCCACTGCACCTTCATGTTGCCAGTGGTCAGGCACGACTGCAGGCAGCCCAGAGCACTGTCCAGCCACGCGTCCAGGTCTATGGTGGTAGCTGCCGCAGGGTGCTCTGTTGCAGCTGGCTCGGTACCTGGTGGGGGGCCCTTGCCGGTGCTAGGGCCGGCCCCGCGGCCGGCTGCTGGGCCGGGGCTGCCCCAGTGCGCTGCGGCGTTGGTGCGGATCCGGGTGGCGGTGCTGGTGGTGCTGGTGCTGGCCAGGTTGGGAGCCAGAGCAGGTGTTAGGCAGGCCAGTAGGTTGCCCACCGCCCGGATGCCGTTGGCGCGAACCTTGTCGGTGTCCTGCGTGGCGGCCACTGCGGCAGTGCACAGCGCCGCCAGCTGCTGGTAGTGGTGCGGCTGCAACGCCGCCCCTGTGCCACTCCGTTCCCCAGCCGCAGCAGCACCCCCGCCGTTCGCTGCGGGACCGTCCTTGCCTCCCTGCGGCCCCGTGGTGCAGCCCTTGCGGGCTCCTTTGCCAGCAGGTGACCATGCCACGCCCGAGGTAGACGCCTTGGCATGCGATGCGCTACGATTCGCCTCTGCCTCCACCTCCCCAGCACCATGCGCTGCCCCTTGCAGCACCACCCAAGCAGCAGCCATCCGCGCCCGGTACGCGTCGCACAGGTTGGCCACCGCCCAGGCTGCCGCCATGCGCACGGAGAGCACTGTGTCCCGTGTGCAGGCCTGCAGGGCAGAGGACACGGCGGCGCCAAGGCCCGGGTCATCTAGGGCCGCGGGAAGCGCCGCCGCCGCGCCCAGCGCCTTGCAGGCGGCGGCGCGCACCGCCGCTACTGCGTCCGCGGCGGCGGCAGCTGCCAGCAGCTGCAGCAGCTGGTGCTGCAGGGCGGGCGGCAGCGCGGCGAAGGCGGCGGCGGGCACCTCGCCCAGGCAGGTCAGGCCGGCGGAGCGGACCTGCGTAAGGGGTGGTAGGGGTGGCAGGGACTCGTGTTACATGGGGGATAAAAGGGGACGAGGCCACTTGATATACCGGCACCATTGATTTTTGTAGACACGGAGTGCGGTATCAGGGTTGGGCAATGCAGCGACGGAGGTCAAGGTCCTAAATCTGGTGCCTTACACTACATGTAATCAGCCTTACCATGTATGAGCTGTGCGCCGTGGCCGCCGGAACCAGCAGGCCGAACGCCTCCTGCCACAACCGCCCCAGCCGCCGCACCCCCGCTTCCCTCTCCTCCTCGCTTGTTACGCTCACAGGCGACAGCAACGCCACCGACGCCGCCTGCTGCCGCGCCCCCGCCGCCGCCAGCGGCACCACACACGGCGACGCCGGCGGCACCAGGCCCCCGCCTCCCTCCCCGTCCGGCCCTGCTGCCTCCCCGCTGCATAGCCCCAGCTGCCTTGCCGCGGATGCCAAGAAATCGGACACCAGCTTAACAGACAGCTGGGCCGCCTTATCCTCGGGTGTGTTGCTGGCGGAGCCCACTGCCTGACCCTGGCCCTGCGTGCTGCCTGTATGTTGCTGACGCTGTTGCTGTTGGTGTGCGTTGCCTGCCCCGCCGCTACGCCAGCTGCCTTGCTGGAGGGAAGAGGAAGATGAGCTGCGGGATAGGGAACCGTTGGCTGCTGTGTTGATGTTGGCGCTGGCGGTGTTGTCGCGGGAAGGGGAGCGCTGCAGGGTGGCGCCGCGAGGTGAGGCAGGAGGCTGCGGCGGCGACAGGCCCACCGCCGCGGTGGCGACGATGTCGTCCCAGGCGTCAGCTGCAGGGCGGAAGAGCATGGCATCACATCCACAACACAGTTCATCAAGAACGGGCGGACAGGCAGCAGGCAGGTACTGAGGCCTGTGCAAATTAGCACAAGCAGGCTCCAGTAATGCCACCACATCAGGCTTATGCTTTCGGCAATGCACTTTGTCCACGCTGTGGCGGGTTGCGCCCTAATCCACAAATCGCCTTCTCAGTACTGTACTGCTGTACAGTCCTACCACATCCCACCTGGCATGACGAACGCGTAGTGCGCTGCGATGCCCTTCAGGGCCCCCAGCGCCTCAATGCGCAGCACGGCCGGCTGCCCGGGGTCCCTCCCCAGCGCCAGCAGCTCTGCAAGCATGTGGGCCGCCGCCGCGCCGCCCTCGGGACCCTGCAGATGCGCCGCCAGCCCCGGGATGGGCTGCTTGGTCGAGAAGCACTCGGCAAGGCACGCCAGGTAGGCCGCATGGATGGGGGCCAGCTCAGCGGGCGAGATGGCTTGGGCAGGGTGGGAGGAAGAGGACGAGGAGGAAGCGGAGGAGGAAGAAGGGGAGTTGAGGGAGGCCCAGCTGGCCCGGAGGGTGCTGATGATCTGGGGGAGTAGCTCCGGGGGTAGGCGCTCGTAGGGTGTGGCGCCAACAAGGACCACCAGGGCGCGCAGCACGGCGGGGAGTGCGAGGGCGCTGGGTTCGCGGGACACGGCGGCGAGCAGGCCGGTGTGCAGCGCCAGCAGCAGCTGGCCGAGCGAGAGGGAGAGGGTGAGGAAGCCGCGCACGGGGGCGCGGGAGGTGGCGGTGCGCGCTTCGGCCACGGCTAGGATGGCGCGCGGGGCGGGGCCCTCAAGCAGGGAGGAGATGGTGGCGGCGGCCAGCGCGCGAACCTGGAGGGGCGAGGGCGGGGGTGGAAAGTGGTAGGACGCAGCGCGGTCATAAATGCGCGGGAGCTGAACTGGAGTGCGGGTGGCAGGTGCCGGTGGTAGGCGCATGCCTCATGGCTGCAAGCTAAGAAGTAGCATCAACAGGAGCTCTCGTGGTTCACGCTTCCAGGCTCGTGGCAGTGCACTATGGCCGCGCCGCGCACCTTGGTCATGGGGTCGTGCAGCAGCACGGTGAGCAGGTGCGGCGTGAGCGGGCGGGGGGCCAGCGGCGCCTGCAGCGGCATCAGCGTGGTCCAGTGCGGCTGCATGGCCTTGGCGTCGCCCCGCGCCATCGCCTGCACCACACCCAGCGCCCCCAGCCGCACGCGCGAGGACCGGTACCGGTCCACCACCACACCGCCCGCGGACCCCGCCCCTGCCCCCGGCCCCGGCCCCGGTCCGCCCCCTGGCCCCTCAGTGTCGCTCCCTACGTCGCTGTCTGACATGACCCCGGACGCATCCGACTCCCGGCACCTGAGGTGCGGAGGCCGGTACCGCCTGCCGCCATCTGCTCCTGCTGCAGCAGCGCCCGCGGCCAGTCCTGCAGGCCCTGTTCCCTCCCCGCCGCCGCTGGTGGCGGCTGCAGCAGCTGCAGCCGCGCCCGCTGCGCTGCTGGCAGCGGCGGACGCGGCGGCGCCGTACGTGAGCAGCCGCTGCAGGCCCTCCACCACGCCCGCGGCACGTGGCACCCAGGCCTGCCGGCTGGCGCCCATGGCCGCCTGCAGCGCCCGCAGCAGCGCCGCGTACAGCCGCGAGTGCGCAGAGTCCTCCACGGGCCGCCCCCTGCACGCCACGGCGTGCAGCAGCGCACACACGGTCGCCAGCACGCCCTCCGCCTCCTCCTGCGTCAACCCAGATGGGGAGGCTGCACCGCCGGTGGGGTTGGGGCCGGACCCAGATCCGGAGGAGGTGGAGGAAGCTGGTGTGTTGCGCTCGCAGCAGGCGGCTAGGGCCTGGAGCGCTAGGCACTGCGCCTCCAGGGTCGGCGGGGTCGGGGCCGCAATGATGCTTGGCGATAAGGATGGCGTTGATGCTGTTGGTGTGGGGGCGTGCTGGGTGCGTGGGGTGGCGCAGACGAGGGACTGCAGGGCTGCCAGCTGCGCCACGCGTTCGTGCTGCGGCAGCTGCGGCAGGTGGTCCGGCAGCAGCACCACTAGCGCTGACAGCGCGTCCTGCTGCGCCCCAGAGCACGCTTCTGATGTACTACTGCTGCTGCTGCCGCCGTCACCGCTGGGTGGTGCAGAGTGCTGCTCGCTGAGTGAGGTGGTACTGCCCCTTGGCGAGGCGGGTGTGGGGTATGGGTAGGCTGCGCTGTCGGACCAGTTGCGCAGGGCGCCGAGGATCAGGATGGCGGCCCGGGCGTGCAGCTTGAGGCCGCGGGAGGCGGCCAGGGCGGACAGCAGGCGGCACAGGGAGCTGACCGCAGCTGGGTCCGCACTGTGGATGTGCAAAGGGCAGATCGCGTGCGGTGTCAGCATTTGAACGGTGGTGATTGTTTGGGGCCAGCAACGAGAGGGGCAACCAGGCGTGCCTTACCCGCCAAGAGCGCCGGATGCATTGCGTGGGCTGGGCGGCGATGGAAGGCTGCCGACCAGCTGTTGCACAAGGAAAGATAGGTCTTCCACCAGCTGTGGGAAGTGAGTCCAGGGTGGGGTGGGGGGAAGGGGAAAGGTTGGTCAGCGGAGCGGGGTGACGCAAGGTGGGGACCCGACGGATGAGTACGCTGGGATGGCATGCGTGTAGCCCATGAGACTGGCAAAGTACCTTTGTTACTATGACATACCTCCTGTTCCAATGCATCTGCCGGCGTGGAGCGGAGGGCCTCAAGCCCCGCGCTCAAGTTCACATGCGACACAGCTCCGGCTGACGAGTACTCCTGCACATAATGACGATCATCTCATTAGACAGCTGTCTGCAATTATGCAGGTTTTGAAGCATTGCCCATCAGAGCAGGAAAGCTCAGGACCTGTCGGAGATGCCCCACAGCTTGTCGCCAAGCGCTCGCAGTACGCGGCTGCTGCCTCCAGGACATCTTCGCGTCAGGAAATACTTATAGCATAATCCCCGGGCGCGCGGCAACTAACCAGGACCATAGCTGCGGCTTTTCGTATGGCAGAGTTGTATGTACACCTGCAGCCATAAGCTTATCTCATACGTACACAGGCATACTGTGTCGCAAAATGTATGGCCGTGAAGACGTTCGCTAACGGGAAATGGGGTGGGGCCGAGCGGGCAGGGGCGGGTCCTCCCCTGCACAGCACGCACCCTCCCTGCCCGCTGAGAGCTTACTCCGAGCCCCTTCCCCACCATACCGTATGCGCATGCCATGGTGGCAATACCGAATACGCCTTGACATGCTTACGGGCATACGACTTGACGAGCACTTGCGTAAGTGTTGCACCTCATGCAACCGTACGTTCTACCTCGCCACGCTTCACGTGACAGTGGGGCCAGCTACCCTGAGTGAGGCTGTACAATTGGGACTGCCTACTTCACCCGCTTATTCCATAGCTTCCAACCTTGCGCGTGACCAGTAGGCTTGCAAATTCAACAGGACATAGGATGGCCACAATTGTATGGCGTGATCTGCTGGTCAGGAACCTTGGGAGCACGCTTCTCAACTTCAGCGCCAAGAAACGGCATACTAGATCAGCAAGCTTGGGAGTCGCTTTAGGCAGCATTACAGAGGCATTCGACGGTGTGTCATGCACCGTTGCGTCCCAGCACGCGTCGTCCCCCGCGGCTGTACGACTTCATCCCGCTAAGGGGAAGCACAGCCACCTGGGGCGTTCAGGTGTACACAGCGGGACTGATGCACACCATACAGACAGGGAGATGAAGGGTTGTACATTGGTGTGATGCTACCATCTTAAGCATGACCAGCACACCGAACACCACAGAACACAGCACACCACAGAACACAGCGCAATTCGATACGGCAAACACGCGCCTGATATACATGTACGGTATTGTACAGCGTGGACGCGTACCACCGCCATGGTTACGTTTGACGCAACAGGCAGCTGCATGAAACAGGGACGTCCAAAGTAATAGCACCTTCCGATGGCTCGTGCCTACAGACCCCTTATCAATACAACACGACACGGAACCTTGGCTTACGGTCCACCCACGACAAACGGCGTGCCTTGCCCCCCTGCATTCTAGTTTTGTATAAGGCGCCAGCGTGTGCATAGCTCAATCCCACACATTCCCATCCATTTTCAAAATGATGGCTAAGTTGTATGCATCACGACATACCCGCTCCACAGCATCCCGGCTTCCCAACCAGCCAGATCGCCAAATGCCATTGTACACAGCCAAGACTGCTCGAAACTCCTGCTCACGCGCTGCATGTCACGCACTCCTTCCTTGCGCCCTCCACCCTCCCTGCCTGCGCCACCCCTCCTCACGGCTCCTCCCCAAAGCCCCTCCGCCGCAGCCTTAGATCCAAATGTCGGAGCTGCAGTCGCCTCCCGGGTAGCGCACCTCGTGCGCCAGCACAGGGCCATCGGGCTCCTTGCCGAAGTCCACCTGCAGGGGACAACATGCGTGACGGAACGTAGTGGTCAGGGGTGGTGGCATGAATGGCACGCATTAGGCGGCCCGGATGGAAAAGTGCTGGTGGCCTCGCCTAGCCGCGATGGCTGGTTGCGACTTGCCGAGTCCGCACGCGTCGTGGTGCAGCGTTACGCATGGCGGTGGATGGCCCGCAACAGGCGTCGGGCACTGGCAGCCCCAGATGTTGTGCAGCAAGAGACTCCCTCCGTAAGCAATGGCAAAAACCAAATACACAGCGAGGCGCAGTACGGGGAACATGAACTGTCGAGTTGGAGGCGCTGCACTCACGATGAAGGTGGTGTCCAGCTTCATGCCGCCGTTGACCGTGTCCACGTCGATCTGGAGGGGAGCAGCACGGGAAGCATTGTCAAAACTCCACACCCTGCAGAGGCCTGTAGGCCGAGCATGCATGCCGCAGGGAAGGTGCGCCTGTACCGTACCCTCCAACAACTTTGGAAAGCGCCCTGGATTGTCGAGGCTACGGTGCTGCCATTCATGCTTCCCTGCATCCTTTCCCTCTCCTTGCTCGTAACCAGACAACACACCCTATCATTCCCCCTGCCCCGACCCACCTTGAGCAGGTGGCTGCCGCCCTCCACCAGCGAGGGGTAGAACTGCGGGGCAACAAGCAGGGAAGCGCACATGTGTCAACAGCAATACAGCCAGCTGAAGCGTGGCACCAGCAACCTCTCAAGTATGGCATCCCTCCCTGCCCCAGCCCCCTTTGCACCCCACCCCACCGCCCCCAGTCCCCAAAACCCCTTTCCTTCATACCCGTGCCATCCGGCCCTCCTGCTCTCCTGCTCCTCCCCCGCCCCCTCAACCCCGCTCTCCGCAGGCTTACCGTTTCCGGTTAGTTACTTTGCGGCTCCGCGGTTACCCCCCGCCCCCTCACCCACCTGCTTGTCCCACGGCGTGTACAGCGCGTTGGTGACGTACAGCCGCTTGCCGTCCAGGCTGAGCTGGATCATCTGCGGCCCGCCGCGCAGCTCCGTGCCCGCCACGGTGGGGATCTCGGGCGCCTCGGGCGTGTCCGCCGGCAGCCCGCCCAGCACCTTGAGCGGCCCGCCCTTGCGGATCAGCCCGCCCACCCACACGCGGCCCGCCAGGCGCGGGTTGGCGGGGTCGGAGATGTCGTACTGCACGATGTCGCCTCGCAGCCAGTTGCTGAAGTACAGGAACCTGCGCGCGACATGGGTGGTGTGTTGTTGGGGGCACGGACGCACGAGTAAGGTACGATAAGGTTTGCAACGTGTCCTGCTAGCCTGCTGGCTGGAAAGCAATCACACCCTGGTAATGTATGCCACATGCGGCTAGCGTACATGCTCCGCTACCGCGTATCCTCGTGAGCCTAGTTGTTGGTATGCTTCACAGCAATCTGAGGCAGCCCATCCACCCGGCAGTGACCCACCTCCCGCCACCCTATGGCCAGGAGACTACTCCACCCCATTCTCCCCACCGCTCCCGCAGCCCCCCCCCCCTACGCGCGTCCTACCACTTGCTCCACTTCGCGTTTCCTTAGCAAGCACCTTAGACTCTTAGGAACAGCAGCAGCTGCAGCAGCAGCGACAGCAGCAGCGG
>VFQN01000589.1_pt1 | contig 66436 bp, 51 predicted proteins | sample 3512371 | NCBI WGS metagenome assembly VFQN01 (sample SAMN10412370, study PRJNA504923) | tailings metagenome | isolation source: Replicate 2 from Balatoc abandoned mine | place: Philippines: Itogon, Benguet | collected 2017-08-28 | reverse complement strand
CCGGCGATGGCGGCCACGACCCCAGCAATAACCCCCGACAGCGGACGGGCGGGAAGGCGCATGGCAGGCTCCGGGGCGGGGTTACGGGTCGAGCTTCAACTTCCCGTCGTCGTAGGCCTTCTTCAGAGCCTTGTTCGCCGCGTTGCGGAGGGGGTCCGCGGCCTCGCCCAGCCGCTTCTGGGCGGCGGCCTCGATCGGCCCCCGGAGCTTGTTCACGATCGGGTTCCCGAACCGGGTATCCTTGAGGGCCGGCTTCCAATCCCGGACCTCGATCCGGACCTTCACCTCTCCCTTGTCCTCGACGCGGGTGAGGACGCCCTCGGCCGCGACGACGAGGGTGGTGGTGAACGAGCTGTCGGCGTGGAACAGGTTCCGCTTGTCGTCCGTCATGGCGGTCCCGGACACCGTCCCCTTGACCGGCGCGATGACGGTGACCCAGGTGGTGGTAGTGTCGCGGCCGCGGATCATCTTCGGCACCTCGACCTTGAGCCGGGTCGCAGGGTCATCGAACTCGGCCTTCAGCGTCACCCGGGACCGCCAGTAGGTGACGATTGGCCCGAGCTTCTCTTTGTGGCGGTCATCCGCCGTGCCAGTGTACTTGACCTTCTCGGCCTCCTTCACCAGGGGTTGCCGCAGTAACTCGGCCATGAACTCCCGGTCCGCCGGAGGGGCGTTGTCTTGGGCCGTCAGTCCGGAGGGGTGGGCGAGTAAGACGAGGACCGCCGCGGTGATGGCTACAGAAACGTGCTTGGCCATTGCACTACTCCCGCTGCGTACAGGGCGATCGGGTTGGAACACGGATGACGCCCACAAGCGACTCATCGCCGAGCCGACTGCCCTGTCCCTGTCTCCGTTCCTGTCCATGTTGTGCGGAAAAATTTAACGATAATTTTAATATATTAATGTATCTGGCGGAGTCGATCCCGGCAGGAGACACTGGGCGGGATGGCTCGCCAGGTGTTCTACCTCGCGCACACCTCAGACCCGCACAAAGGGGTCACACCGACCGAACCACCGCACACCCGCTCACCTCATCCACCAAGACTAAAGCGATCGGCCTAACGACCGAGGGCCGCGGTGCCGAGTTGTTCCTAGGAATCCCTTCAGGAGGAGCGTGCACGTTTCCCTCGCTCGCCCATGCCCAGCCTGGCCTCACAATCAGACAGTCCCCTTCAGGGGCATCCATGAACCGAGGGTTCGACGCGACAGCCGGCCAGGCTGCTCACCCGCGCCAGAGCCGTGAGGCTAGAAGCACAGAATTCCTGGATACAATCATACGCGTATATGATCGATTGACTTCGTACGAGACGCTCGCAATTGCTGAGCACACCCTGCACCCGATCTTGATGGCGCGTCAGGCGGGCATGGAACTGTCCCGCCCCTTTCAGTCGCTCGTCGATCACAATACTAGCCAGTTCCCGATATTCCATCAGAATGTCCTGGAGCAGAGCGGTCTTCAGCCCCTCCGTATCCCGCACGCGTCTCCCGAAGTCTTGCTGAAATCGGGTTAGAGCCTCCACCAGGGTGCGAATCTGTTGTGACAGCGAGGTGACGCAGTCCCACAATTCCCCCGCGCGCACGCTGTCACTCGGCGGATGATCTTGGAGGATCTGTTCGACTTGCGAGCGGAGTACCTGCCACTTGTCGTGAGTGGTGCGAAGCTGGCGCCTCTCGCCGAACCGCCGGCCCGGGTGTGTCAAAACGTCCATCCATCGAGCCCGCAGTACAGCCAAGTCGTTCAACTTCGGGACAATGTCGGACATCGCGAGTGGCCGCTCGGAGCCGAACGACGCGAGATACCGGTGCAGGTCGTCACCCAGGCTCAGTACCTCGGGGTCCGGATCGGGGTGCGAACCGCCCCACACGAGTATGCTCCGGCCGACCCGCCGCAGCCACGCCCTCAGTCCGGAGTTTGTCGTCCGTGCTTCGTCGTACCGCCGGTCCCAGTCACGGAAGCCGTCATCGAGCAGGTCGATCCGGCGACGGAAGTCGTACTCACTGTCGATCACCTCCCGCAGCCGATGTCCGCTGACGGCGACCGCGTCGATTCGGTCCTGAGCCTGTTGGCAGAGCGCGCCCAACGGGCGCCACTGTTCCCTCGGAAGTACTCTGGGTAAGGCGGTGTCCAGCCGGTGGATAAACTGGTCAACGGAGATCGGGTCGGGGAGTGGCACTGGTACTTTGGCAGACCGCCACTCCTCACGTATCGCGCTGAGCTCTCCGGCGATTACATCGAACGGCAGTCGATCCGGATCGGCTGGGGATAGAGATGAGTCAACATATGTCCAATTGTCATATCTCAACACACACCGAAGTCCGACTGACAGCAATTTCTGGAGAAGCCATTTCAGCCTGATTTTTGATACGGCGCCATAACTCCTCGACCTAAATTCGCATTCAAAATAATATCTACCAATCAGCTCTGATGTTCTCGAATAGACCCTTTTATATGTTCTCAACCAATTATCGCTAGTTAGCCTGGCTTCATCGCGAGAGGCGTTCCGAGAGCACCGGTGCAACGCTCGCTCGAACACCGCGAGCTCCTCTCGCAGGTCGATCGGTTTCTGGATCTGGAACAACCGGCACAGCAGGACGAGCCCGAACGAGTAGACATCAGCTGCGACCCCTGCCGCACGGTGCAAGGTGAGGTTCGCCGGCTTTTTTTTTGGGGGGGGAAGTTGCCGGTCCACCTCAAACTCCCACTCGCGGTCGGATGCCCCCCGCTCCCGGTTGGTGACGGAGGCCATGTCCGACTGGCCGTTAGCACCCGAGGGGATCTCGAGCAGGTCGCCGGCGTGTGGCAGCCAACTCACCGGCCAACCCACGTGACCGCACAGGCGCAACCACCGCTCACGCTGTGTCGTCGTCGCGGTGATAGGCACCGACCTCATCTGCATCTCGGGGGCGGCGAAGTCCACCCGCCGTAGTGGGATGCGGGCCGCGAGCACGGCTGCCGTGGGCGGCCGGATCTGCTCCGCGTGGCCGAAGTCGATCAACCGCCACCGCCGGTCTGCGTCTTCACAGATATTGTCGAAGTTGATGTCCAGGTGTAGCCAGCCGGAGGCGTGGACTTCTTTCAGTGTGCGGGCCAGGTCGTGCACCTGCTCCAGCGCGCGGGAGATGTCGCTCGCCAGGTCGGGCAGCGCCGGCGCGGCAGCCTCCTGGTCGATTCTCGCTTGAGCCGATTCCCCACAGTGCGACAGGATCAGGGCGTAGCTCGGGTCGAGGACTATGCCGGCCAGGCCTCCCGGTCGGTGGGGTACGACCCACGCCCGGCACTCAACCGGTATCGGGTTCCCCCCGCCGGCCGGGCGGGTGACTCGCCCGGACTCGTAGTGGCCGCACCCGGCGCACGCGGAGGGATCCCGGCCGATCGTGGCCCTCAGGTGCTCGTGGACGCCCTCCTCGTGTGTCGCGTACTCCGCCACGAGTTCGCCGTCGTGGTCACGCAGCCGCAACGCGTGGCTGGCCGCCAGGCAGTGGATGACGGGCTGTCGCAGCCGCAACGCCTCCTGCGCCCAGCGGGGTGTCCCGTCAGGGTTCAGGGTGTCCGGGACCAAGCCCCGGACACCCGGCGGTAGGCGTTCGCTCAGGTCGCGCAAGGCACTCTGTTCGCGGCTAAAGCGGTCCCGGATCGCCGCCCGGTCGGTATTGAGGGCGGCTTCCGCGCGCTGCAACTTCAGAACGACCTTCCGGCCCGCCGCGGATGCCGCGTGCATCGAACCGACACGAACTTCGGCTGTGGCGGCATTCACCGACGGGTGAGGAGCGGTGAACGCCCAGCGGAGGCCGTGGCCGTCTGCCGGCACCGGCTCGGCCTGCAGCCGGACGGCGGCCGCGGGGTGCCAGTCGGGCAGCCGCGGGAACCCCGCGACCGGCTTCCCGACGACCGCTAGGTGGTTCGGTTCGAGTTCCAGGGGGTCTGACACGGGCGGTTCCTGCGGGGGACCACGGGAGCTATCAGTGTCGGCCGCTGAGGTGGTCCCGCCACCAGTCGTGTTCCTGCCTCAGCGGCGTCAAGTCAGTGCGGAAGATCCGCCCCTCCGGCGAGGTGAGCCACTCGTAGATGTCAGTCGTCTCCCAGTACGCCGGCTCGTCGCCGACCACCAGGGCACACCGGCCGTCGGCCGTCACCACGATCCGGTACCGCACCTCGAACGGGAACCGGTTTCCGTCCATCGCCGGCCCGCCCCTCTTCTTCGGCTTCGGCGTCACGACCGCCGGCGGCTGCACCGGCTGGTTCGACTTGGCGTCGAGGAAGTACAGGTTGAGTTTGCCCTCGCGGGTGGGCACGAGAGTCGCTAACGCGGGACCCATCCACCCGTCCACCAGCTTTGGCGGCGTGGCGGGGTCGCCGGTGGCCCGGGCGGCCAGGCAGCGGATCGGCTGCCACTTGTCCGCAGGAACGAGCGGCGTGCGACCCGGCTCGGGCGGCTCCGTGTCGACGTGAAACGGGCACACGCCCTGGGCCTTCGCCAGTGCCTCCAATGTCCTCTTCTCGACGTTCACCACGGTGTAAGGGTTCTCGTCCTTGTCGCTGACGTCGTAAATCGGCACGGCCACCGGGTTCGCGTCCTTCCCCGGGGGGGTGCTGGGGCGGATCAGCAGGGCGTACAGTTTCCGCTGGTGGTTGATCTCGTAGCGGACCTGCCACGTCTTCACCTCGTCCCGCGGGTCACGGCCGTCGATCACCCGGTTGCCCAATCGCTCCGGGAGGGTGCCCTTGACCAGCCGGCCGCACAGAACCCCGTCGCCGTCGCCGTCGTCGCGGTAGATGGACACCTCACGGTCCGGGGTGATGAACCCGCGGGGATCACGGATGATCCCCAGGGGCTGGGTTCCGTGCTGGCGGAACTCGGAGTACCGGGTGAAGATCGATTCGCCCAGTTCATTCGCGGCGGTGCCGATGCGGTACGACGCGGGAAGAAAGTAGAACAGGTTTTGCACCTGAATGTCCAACTCGCACTTGCCGTTGAGGGCCTGCGGCTTTCCGACGTATTCCTTCCCGGACAACCAGCGGTGCAGCCCGCGCCACGCCCCGATGGCCGTCGCCGACTTGGCGTACTCGGTGCGAAATAGGATCCGGTCCGGGCTGACGCCCAGCGTCGGCCCCTGGAGCTTTTCGCGGAACTGCTTCGTCACCTCGGGCAAGGCGCTAGCCCGACCCGACAGGACCAGGCTCTGGAGCGACAGTGACGTCTTGACCTTCTCCCCGTAGCTCTCCAGCGCCGACCGGGCCATCGCCGTCGCCAGCCGGACGGACCGCTCCACGGCGATCCGCGCCAGGTTCTGGAAGTGCTCGACGGAAAACTCCGGACCGCGGGCGGGGGTCGGGTTCGCCTCGGCTACCGGTGCGGCGCCAGGAGGGCCGGCGGCCGCGGCGTGTGGGCCGCCTTCGAGGAGTTTCCGGAGCACGTCCTGTAGCCGGGTGAACCCCTCCGGCAGGGCCTCGGCCAGTGGCACCTTCGGCACCGGCGTCGTCAGCTTACTCAGGTAGATCTTCAGCCGTTCCGCCCAGTTCCACAGGAGGTGAAACCGCTCCAGCTTCCGCCGCTCGGCGGCCCACTCCGGCGAGCCGCCGTCCAGATTCTTCTGCCGCATCTCGTGCAACTTGTAGAACCGCGTCGGGATGACCGTCTCCGCCCGGTCGAGGGTCTGGGTCATTTGTGGGTCGTCCCCCCGCTCCGCGTCCAGGACGATACCGTCGTCGGTATAGACCGACGTCGGGTCGGTGCTCCGGAGGATCCATTTGGCCAGCAGTTGCTTGAGCACCCGGAACATCTTGAGTGTCAGCTGGTGGCCGCCGCTGAAGTGCCGGCCGGCCGCGCCTAGCAGCCGCGGGCGGATGATGTACAGCCGCCCCCCGAACTCCGACCGCGCCGGCCTCACCTCTTCGAGTTCGAGCCGGATCAGGGAGATGTCCGTCGTGCCGGCCCCGAGATCGAAGACGAGCATGTGGTGCGTCCAAATCGTGCCCTCCTTGACGCACGCCACCTTGAACGCCTCGCAACCGATCTCCTCCAGGTTGCCGAGGAACTGTTCTAGGTGGAAGATCGCCGGCGCGGTGCTCTCGTCGAACAAAAGATAGACATTCGTCATGCCGATCTCGTGCAGCGCCTCCTCCAACTCGCCGCGTGGCTCGGGCATGAGGTCGGCCGGGTACGTCAGGCACACCTCGCTGATCCCGCGGTCGCCGGGGGCCGATTGCCCGCGGGCCTTCTCGATCAGGTGCAGCCACGACGCCTGCAGCACCTGCCGCGGGGTAACGTGAACGCGGGCGTCCTCGCCCTCGCGGCGGACCGGCCACGCGTCCAGCTCGGTGATGTCGATGTCCTCGTGGAGGTGCGGCTGGAACCGCTTGGGGCACTCCAGGAACCGCCCGTCGGTCAGCCGGCCGGCTGGCGCGGGCTTCTTACCCGCGAGCCACTCGATCCGTCGCTGCGCGACGGCCGCGCCCATCTCGCCGGACGGCAGGGGGACGACGTCCCGCAGTTCCAGTTCGCTTACGGTGAACGGCGTGTCGTGGGCGGTCGTGGACAGGTGGACGCCCCACTGCTCGAGTGTGACCTTCTCGTACGCCACGTGGTAAATGGCGTGCATCCGGTCGGCGACAAGTTCTTGAAACCGGGCCAGCTTCCGCTCCTCCTCCGGCGCACAGTCCATGCTCCAAAGCCGCAGCTCGATCTGGCGTAGCACCTCGAAGAACGACTCCTGGTCACGCTCGCTGCTGAAGGTCAGCCGTTTGAGTCGGTCGCCGACCGCCTTCACCGGGTCGCGGGAGCCGTCCAACTCGCATTCGGCGCAAACGGCCTGGAACAGCCGAAGCCAGTGCGATTGCGCCGCAGCCAGCAAGTCCTTGGGCGGGTCGTCGAGGAATGCGACGAGGTCGGCGGCGAGTTGGTCGAGTTGCTCCCGGGGGAAGATCGTCCGCTTGATGTACCGCGGGTCGAACCGGACTGCCAGCGACGACGACGTACCCAGGTCGCAGGTGATCTTGCCCTGCTGCACGTTAGACTTTTCGAGAGGGATCAGTTCGAGCGTCATCTGAACGGGCACCGCCCCGGTCCCCAGCACCCGGAACGGGACGTACAGCGGCTGGGTCCCCGGCTGTCGCTGCCGCTCGTTGAGCGCCCGCCGTTCGGCGGGCGACAGGGCAAACTGCGGCCGCAACTGGATGACCACCTGGCCGTCGGGGAGCCTCCGGGCGGAACCCTGGATCTGGTTGAACAGGTTCTCGATCGTCGTGACCAGCAACGGACACCCCCACGACGCGGTGAGCGTTTTCAGTTCCTTTGCGTCCTGGGGGACGATGGTGATCTGGGTGGCCGGTGGAGGGGCGACCGGCGCCCTTCCCCTGGCCTGATCGGTGGGGGGGACCGCTGGACGCGACTTTTGCTCCAGGCGGATGGTCAGCCGCGGGCCGATGCTGTCGTCGTCCTCCTCATAGACCTTGACCAGGTGTTTCGGCTGCACCGTGAGGGTGTGCGTCGGGGCCAGCGTCCCGCCGATGAACAACCGGATAGCGGCTTCCACCGCCAACGGAGTTTCGCTCGGCCGGTTGGTGGTCGCCAACCGCGGGCGATGTGAGACCACGATCTGAAGGTGGTGCAGATCCTGGTCGGCGGGACTGGTGATCCGTTCGACGTCGGGCCAGGGCACCGGCGACGGCTTGAGGACGACCGTTTCGGCGAGCCGGGAAGGGGGCTTGGAGCAGACGGCCTGGAACGCCTGTGTGAGCCAGGCGGCCAGCTTCGGGTTCGTCGACACCCCCGTGATCCTGAGGCTCGTGATGTCCGGGGGCAGGTCGCGGTTGGTGGGTACGAGCTTCACTTCGGGCAGGCGGATGGTCTGCCCGTCCCGTTCGAGTGGCCACAGGGTCGGGCACTCGATCGTCAGCCCGGGTTCGGGGGGCGGTGGGGCGACCGGTGGGGGCGGCGAGCTGCCACCGCCGCCCGGGGGTGCGGCACCGTGCGGGGGCGGCGGCCGCTGCGGGCTCTTGTCGGACTTGGACCAGGGCATGGCCATGATGGTCGACCTTGTCGGGTGTGCTAGTGTGTCGGGTGGGGAGGTGGGACAGTTTCCGCCCGGGGCAGTCAGGAAGCCGGTCCGCTCCGGCCGCGGCGCTTCGGGGCGTGTTTCTTCACCTCAGCGGCGAGCGTGGTGTGCAATCCCTTGACGTGGTTCACGATGCGGGACTTGAGGAGTTCTTCGAGGTCGTGACACGCCCGCTCCAGCCACGCCAGGGCGGCCGTTACGAGCACCTGGCGGAGCTTGATGACGTACATCAGGTGCCGCTGGCGGTCGTCGAAGTCCGCCCGGTACTTGTCGTACAGCGGCTTGTGCCACACGTAGTACAGCGGCTTGCCGTCGCCGTGCTGGAGGGGGAAGAACGACACGTACCGGGTGGGGTCTGCCGCATCCAGCGGCGCCGCCTTCCCGTCGGCGTCCGGAGCGGGTGGGCTCGTCGCGGGCGTGGCCGAGCCGGGGAACGCCGCCATCGACCAGGTTTCGGGGATGCAAGTGTGGAGCGGCTTGAGGACGTTCTGAACGTCTTCGCCGAACGTGCCCAAGGCTGGGGCCAGTTGCGGAATCCGCGTCGCCCCCAGTTGGGCGTCAAGGTTCCGCTTGAGCTGCTCGGAGTGATACCGCATCACGTCGCTGCACCGTTCGACCAGCACGTCCCGGACGTTACCGAGCGTTTCCTGGAATAACGGCAGGAAGTCGTCGCTCTTGATCGGCGTCCGCATCAGATCGTTTCGCTCCTCGGTCCGCTCCCGAAGCTTGAGGGCAGGGTCGTCGCGGTCGACGAGGGTGACCAACCCAGCCGGCTCGCGCTTCACCCGGTTCAGGAGGAGCCGCCACGCGTCCCAGCGGTGGATCTCGGCGATCAGCCACTGCCGGATCGGCGGAAGGATCGGTTCGGTCTGGGCGGCACCGGGCGGCCGGCGGATGAGCGGAAACCGCTCGATGTTCTCGACCTGGCTGGCGAACGTCTGGAACCGTCCGTTCACTTCGAGGAGCGCGTCCCCCGCTCCGAGCGTGGCGGCCGGCGCGCCGGGCAAGGGCGGGACGGCGGTCGCGGGCGCAGGGATCTTGTTCAGTTCCGCCTCGATCTCGTCGGCACGCCTCCGTAGGTCGGCCAGGTTGAGGGCCAGACGGGCGGTCAGGTGGCTCGTGGCGTGCCGGGCGAGGTGGTCCTGGAGGATCCGGTGGAGCCGGCCGACCCCGCCGTCGTTGCCGAAGTCGGCGAGCAGTCCGCTGAGGTCTTGGCTGTCGCGGTCGGGGGACAGTTCCAGCCGCTTGGCCACACGCGTCCAGGCTTCCATGACCCGGACCCACGGGAGCTGGAGTTGGGCCTGTAGGGAGGCATCGATCGCGTTCGCATCCGCGGGGGCGTACCGCAGTTCCTGTTTGTAGAACGTTGGAGTTCCGCGCTGCGGGAGCCGCTCGTTCAGTAGTCGCTCGGTCAGATAGGACAGGGTGCACACGGCGGCCACGCGGTTCGGGTCGTGGTCGAGGACGGTGTCCAGCGCGGCGCCGTAGCTGTGCTTGAAACTCGTCATCGACTCGAGCCCGAGGAAGGCCTCCGCTGTCAGCGGCCCAGCCCCCGACGCCAGTTCCTCCAGTACCTCGGGACTCTTCACGAAAGGCGGCAGCAGGTCGAATCGGCTAATGGCCATCAGGATTCGGGACTTCGCGTGCGCCCCCCAGATGCGGAGGAGGTCGTCGAGGAACGCCCGCTTCTGGCCCGGCCGTTGGGCGTTGGTGAGGACGACGACGGTGTCGACCTCCTGTAGTTCGTGCGCGCAGAGTACGGAGTCGCGGAAGTTGGAATCATCGGCGTCGGCCCCGGGGCAATCGATCACCCGCGCATCCAGGGTATCAGGGCTGCCGTAGGACTCGGCGACGAACGGCGGGAGGGTGACCCGGAAATGTACCTTGCGGACGACCGCAAACAGAGCTCGTAGATCGTCGGGGGAGAGTCCAGTTAGGAGGTCGCCGCGCGGTGCCTTGGGCACCTGGACCTTCCACTCTGAGAGTGGTCGGTCGTGGTGGAGACGATCCTCACTCAGCGTCAGAAGGGCTAGGGCGCTGGCGTCGTCTGAGAGTACGAATTCGCGTCCGACCCAATCTCCCGCATGATTGACCGTGTATGCCAGCCGGTACACCTCGAACGCGATGGTTTTGAGTTGCCGCCCCTTGGCTTCGGCGTGAGCAGCCTTAGCCCACTCCTGCACCTTGACCCACCGCGGCGGCATGCTCTCCTCGAACTCGGCGTCATAGAGCAGCGGATCGAGCCTGGTGAGCTTCTCCCGGTTCTGCTCGTTCCGGGCTTCCAACAGCAGTCGTCTCAGGATTCGCGCGGCGTCGGTGGCTTCCGCCATGAATACCACCTTCCGCTCATCGATCTGGGTCTGCGGAACGCTGCCGACGCGCAGTTCAAACTCGACGATGTTACCGCTCGTAGGTTTTTCATCGACCAGTTTCTCAAGGCGACCGGCGCACCCGAGGAGAGTTTCGATCAGTCGTGTCTTGCCCGTCGTGAAGGCTCCGATGAAGCCGAGCCGCGACGGCTGGCGACTCTCCCGGGTGAGCGTTCCGGCGTCCGCGGTGGCTACCGCCAACGTCCGCACGAGCGCGTCGGCCCGCGACCCCAGCCCCCGGCACCGTGCCGCACATTCGGTCAGCCGGGCCACGACCGCCTCGGTCTCAGCCTGAACAGTTTGCAAGTTCATCGCCTGTGGTCTCCCGATGGTCCGGCCCGAGGAAGAGCCGGCTGAGACGTCACCCACGTTGCACACAGTGAACCCGGGAAGGAGGTTGGCCTCGTCCCCCGCTTCACCCGAGCACACGGCCCCGGCCGGATCGAACGGAGGGCGCTACCTGGCAGAATCGGGAACGCGTCGCCCGCTGCTGAGCCGCCAACAACACCCGAATGCACCCGGCTGAAATTGATTGCTGGATAGACGCTACCGGGTTGATCCCCTGCGAGCAAACAAAATGTCGGCTAATCATTGTGTCGCCGACCAGACGATCACACCCGGAAATCGTTTGAGTGGCCGAGCGCCCGGATTCGCGGCCGGAGGGCTCTCGCAACCGGTCTTCGTGATGTCCCCGTCGACGGAGCCTGGGGTGAGTGGATCGTTGTCCCGAAACTCCACAATGCACAGCAGTCAGGCGGCCCGACGCGGGAGCGGCGATATCTGGGGTGTTGGATCGTCGACACCCGCTGCCAAGAGTCCCCCTCCCCCTACTGGGTAAGAGACAGTGCGCAGTCATCTCGGCTATCCATCGTACGGACCGCTCTGTGACTGATTTTGGTCTTTACGCGCACGTCGCCGCGCAGTGCACATGGCGTCCGAGAGCCAGCAGTTCGGATGTTTGACCGGGAAAAGCGGGGAAGTTGTTGCCCTGGAACCGACACGGCGATACGTCCGGAAGTACCGGAGCCCTACATGGATCTCGACCGGCTTTCTTCGAGCATTGTGACCATCCTGCGCTCCCATTCCTGATCCCCTACGATACGGGAGAGTTCCGCGGATCGCTTCAGCCATCCGGACGCCGCGTCGTACTCGCCGAGGGAGTAGTGGGCCATCCCGAGGTGACCGAGGGCGTACGATTCGGTCCTCCGGTCTGGTCCCCCGGCGAGTAACTCCGCGGCCCGTTTCAAGATGGGGACGGCGGCCCGGTCGTCGCCCGCCCGGACCAGTATCCAGCCGAGATTCGCCAGGGCGACCCCCTCGACCCCCGGCTCGCCTAACCCGGCGGCGAGCGCGACGGCCTCCCGCAAGTCCCGGGCGCCGGCCTCCCGCTCGCCGACCCCGCCCCGCGCGCCGCCCAGGTTCGTCAACAGGATCGCCGCTTTCCGGCGGTCCCCGAGCTTTCTTGCGACGGCCAGTTCCTGTTCGAGCGTGTTGATTCCGTCCGTTACCCGACCCGCCTGGAACAAGGCGGGGCCGAGGTCGGCCAGCGCCGTCCGCTCCAGCTGGAGGTCGCCCAACTCCCGGGCGAGTTCCAACGCCCGGTGCAGGAGCGGGATGGCCGCGGCCGGGTCGCCCTGCGTCCCGAGCTTCGCCGCCGCGCCGACGAGGGCGAGGGCTAAGGACTGGCGGTCGCCGTACCGCCCCGCCAGCTCGGCGGCCCGCTCGTGGCCTGGGTCCGGCGAGGGCGGGGCGTACCCGGCGGCCAGGTTCGCCAGCTTGCGGAGCGTCCGCGCCTCGCTGTGCCCGTCCCCGATCTCCCGGCTGGCGGCCGCGCTCCGAGCGAGGAGTTCGACCGCCCCCGGGCGGCGGGCCGCTTCGAACACCCCGGCGAGAGCTTCCAGGGCGTAGGCCTCGGCCTGGCGGTCGCCGGCCTCGCGGGCGAGGGCCGCGGCCCGGTCGAACACCCGACCCGCCTCCTCGTGCCCGGCGGACACGAGCCCGCGGGCGACCAGCGTGCGGGCCTCAGCCCGGCGGTCGCCCGCGGCCCGGGCCCGGGCCGCCGCTTCGTCGTGCCGGGCGGCGGCCGCCTCCCCCTCGCCGGACCGGGCGAGCGCGGCCCCGAGGTTCTGGAGGATCACCAACTCCTCGGCCGCCGCCCCGAGGTCCGGGCAGGCGGCCAGCGCGGCCTCGTACCACGTCACCAACTCCCAGGCCGGGAGCCGCAGGGCGAGGACGTGGGCGGCCACCACCGGGTAGTCGTGGCAGAGGGCCGCGGCCCGCGGGTCGCGGCCGCGATTCTCGGCCAGCCACCGCCAGGAGTGGCGGATCGCGTCCGCCTTCGCGTCGAACTCGGCCAGCCCCCGGGCCGCGTCCGCCCCGCCCCGGGCGACAAGCGCCTGTGCGTGCGCCAGCACCTCCAGAATCCGGGCGGCGAGGGACAGATGGGCCAGGAACTGCCGGTGGCGGAGCGGGTCCGCGTCCCCACTCGTACCGGCATCGGGTTGGCTCATCCCGGTGCCCCCGGCTCAAACGCAGCGGCAACGGGCCGCATCAGGTCGTGCAAATCGTACCGGTCGACGGCCCGGTCGTACAGCACCATGCTCCGCGCCACCAACTCCGAGAGGTCGGCCCGGACATCGTCCGGGTCCGGGTCGGGCGCCGACGGGTCGCCCTTCCACAGGGCGGCCGCGTCTGCCGCGTCGAACGCCCCGCCGGTGAGGTGGAGCAGGTGCCACCGCTCCGCCAGGGGTGGGAATTCGCGGGCCAGGTGGGCGGCGCTCAGCCGAAGTACGCACTCGACGTCCCGGCCCGGGTCGTCGTCGAACCGCAGCCGGTCGAGCGGCCGCCGCCCGAGCTCGGCGATGAACCGGTCGACGCCCCAGTCCTCGCGGATCCGCAGGAAATCCCCGGCGACCCGGATCGCGAGCGGTAGCCGGCCGCACGCCTCCGCCAGGCGTGCCAGCTGCCCGGCGTCCGCTGCTTCGCCCAGGATGGCCCCGAGCATCTGCACGGCTTCCGCCGGCGACAGCGTGTCGAGCGGGACTGACGCGACGCCGTCGAGGGCGAGGGCGCGGCGGCTGGTAACCAGCACCCCCGCCGGCGGGCCGACGAGCAGGTCGCGGACCTGGGGGGCGGCGGCCGCGTTGTCGAGGACCAGCAGCACTCGGCCGGCGGCGGACAGGACGCTCCGGTAGGTGGGGAGCGCCTCCTCGACCTGGTCGGACACCCGCCGCTCGGGGTGGAAGGAATGGATCACCCGGGCCATCGCCCGGGCCGGGGCCAGGGGGTGCTCGGCCATACCCTGCAGGTCGATGAACAGCTGGCCGTCGGGAAACCTGGTGCGGGCGGCGTACCCCGCCTCGACGGCGAGGCTGGTCTTCCCGACCCCGCCCATACCCCGCACGGCAGTGAGCTCGACCGCCCCCGCCGCCCCGAGCCGTTCGTCGAGCAGGCGGAGTTCCGCCTCTCGGCCGAAGAAGTTAGGAACCTGTGGCGGGAGTTGGGCGGGGCGGAGCGCCCCGCCCTCCGCCGGCCCGGGCGGTGATCCTGCCGGCCCGGTGGCCCCGGTTCGGAACAGGGGCCGGAGCTCGCTGCTCACGACCTCGGCCAGCGGGACACCGAGTGTCGTGGCGATGCGGGAGAGGGTGTCCAGGCTCACGCGCGACCCCTTCCAGACGTTCTCGACCGTCCGCTTTGATAGCTGGGATCTCTCTGCAAGTGTTTGCTGGGTTAACCCCAAAGGGAGACAGAGCGCCCTCACCCGGTCGGGGTCGGGTGTCAGGCTCTTCGACGTGGGGACACCGGACGGGCTGCTCACGGCCGCGGTGGGGGTTGAGGTTGCGAGCGGGTTTCGACCAAGCTGCGACGACCACGCCCGAGGAACCCGATTCGATGGCGACACCGGCCTCCCCGCAGTGTACCAGGCGGTAAGTCGCGTGTCGTCCAGGCCGGGGGCGAATGTCGACCCGCGTCACGCCGCCCCCTCGGGTCGAGTCCATGACCCTTCCGCGCGACATCCCCGACGGGGCGGGCGGGCGTCCGGTCCCGGTCGGTCCGGAAGACCTGCTGGCCCTCGTCCAGAGCCTGGTGGGGCGGGGCTCCCAATTCACGGTAGTAGTCTCCGTGCCCGAACCGCCGACCGCCCCCCCGCCGGACGGGCTTGAGCGACTCGAGCCCGACATCGGCCGCTTCATCACGGCCCTGCGGGCCTTTTACCTGGTCGGTCATGTTCTCCGGGCGGCCGGCTCCGTCCGCGAAGCCGAGAAGGTACTGGGACGGCTGGACGAACTCGGCCGGCTGTCCGAGGACGTGCCGACGAACCGCGGGAAGCTCAGCAGGCTGTTTTGCCGCCTGTCGGCGAACGTGTTCGACCGGTATTTCGGGCACTCCGGGGGCCGCATTCTCGCGGGCGGCCCGGGGCAGCACGGCCGCCTGAGCGAGTACGGGCGCCTCGCCTGGGAAGCGACACGGGCCTACCTAGATCGAAAAAATCTGTTGCCAAAATTGGAATACGATTATATTGATTAGCCCGATCGCTATTCACCCTCGCCGTCGCCTGCCGCCCGGATGCCCACGCCCGACCAGCCCATCGACTACCTCGACTACACCTCGTTGTCCTTCCCGAGCGACGCGATCACCGTCCGCGCGATCCGTCGCGCCCACCCCGACCTGATCGACGTCGAAGGCGCGGACAACTACTTCGGCGAACCGGCCGCCGCCCACGGGGTCGGCACCGCGGTGTATCTCGAACGCCTACTCGCCCGGGCGGCGTTCGAAGTGGCCCTCGGCAAGGCGGACGACATTCTGGCCGCCAATTGCCTCGATCGGGAAGGGTGCATTGACGAGTTAGCCCAGGTGTATGAACGGTACGGGGTCAGCACGGGCAGGCACTATACCGAAGAACTCATTCGGACGCTCGAAAAGGCAGCGGCCGCCCAGGCCGGAGGCCGGGGGTCGCCCGGGTGAGCGTACACGTCCCGGACTGGCTCCAGGATTCAACCAGTTACCCGATTAGTGGCGAATATTCGTAACCACGTTGAATAGTTGGGGTGACTCAGATACCATTCTTCTAGACCGGATCGACGGCGTCGGCCCGGTATGCCGACCCGGGAGCGGGAGTCACCCTTCCCAGGTTTGACCAGCGGCCTTCGGGTTGCGGTCCCTCAGATCGTCGAGACGACACGCTTTCCGTTCTGATTTCCTCTTCCCAGAGATGTACATGTCGAGGTGCGCGACACGCGCCCGGCGTCGCTCCGTGCGCGTCGGGCAGGAAATCGAGATCCTCGTGGGTCAGGTCGTCGAAGCGCCGACACCCGAACGGCGGGTCGAGGCCCAAGAGCGCCTGGTGCGGACGCTGCGTCGGGTCGCGTCCTCCGACGACCGCCTCTGGGGCTACGCGCCCCATCTGACCGGCGGCGGTGGCGGCGAGGAGGCCGAAGCCACGCGTGCGATGATCGGCCAGTTGGTGGCTCGGATGCTGCCCGGGCGGCCACCGCTCCCCGTCCGACTGCGGGCTCCCGTCGCGAGATCACCCCGTCTCAGCGAGTCGCAGTCTCCGCGTCTCACCGCCGATATGGCGAGACGCCCAACCGGAGGAACGGATGACTGACGCCGTGAGCGCGTGGGATGCCGACCGCCCCCCGCTGGCCTCCCTGGACCTCAAACTCTGGCTGCTCAAGGACCGGATCACCGCGGTCGCCAAGGGGCTTCAGACCGGGCTGTACGTGTACGGACCCGGCGGGATCGGAAAGACGCACACCGTCCTCGGTCAGCTGGACCGGCTCGGGGCGGACTACTGCCTCTTCAACGCGCGGATGACCGGGAAAGGCCTGTTCCTCGCCCTCAAGGAGGCGCCGGACCGTGTGTTCGTGCTGGAGGACATGGAGCGGCTGACCAACGACCCCAACGCACAGGGCGTGCTGCGCTCCGCCCTCTGGGCGGCGGACGGCCGGGAGCGGCGGGTCACCTGGACGACCGGGGGCGAGCAGGACGGCTTCTCGTTCCGGGGCGGGGTCATCCTGCTCGCCAACCGTGCGATGGCCCACCTCCCCGAACTCCAGGCCCTAGCCACGCGCATCGCCGTGTACCGGCTGGAGGTGACCGAGCCGGAGATGGTCGCCCTGATCCGCCACCTGGCCGGGCAGGGGTACCGGCGCGCCGGGAAGGACGTCCTCTCCGCCGAGGCGTGCGGCGAGGTGGCGGGGCACCTGCTGGCCGCGTGCCGGGAGGTCGGGAGCCCCCCGGATCTGCGGCTGCTGTTCAACGCCTACCACGACTTCCTGCTGTGGGAGTCGCGCCACGCCCACTGCCACTGGCACGACCTCGTGACGTCCCGGGTGCGGGAGGCCGCGGCCGGGTTCGCCCACGAGGCCGAGCCGGAGTCCGCGGAGGACAAGAAGACCCTGGCCCGGCAGGTCGTGCGCGAGGTCATGAGGCAGACGAGTGAGGTCGCCGATCAGGTGAAGCTGTACCGCGAGCGGACCGGGAGATCCCGGGCCGACTTCTTCCGCCGGCGGCGCGAGGTCGAGAGCGGGGAATTCGATTCCGAGGACCCGCCGTCCGGCGCCTGACGCGCGACCCGCGGTAACCCCAACCACCCGTCGTGCCGCACGAGCGGCCTGAACCCGAACCGCCCGCACCGGGGCGGTCGCGCTCCCGGTCTGGACCCACGGAGGCCCGCCGATGTGTTCCCGTTCCTCGCCCCGCCCCGATTCCCGGGACGCTAATGACTGGGGCCGCCTAGAGCGGTTCATCCGGGCGGAACTCGTCCGCGGGCGGCGGGTCCGTCCGGACGCCGCCGCCGACCTGACGCAGGACGTGCTCCTCGCTCTCGTTCGGAAGGTCCGGCCCGGCGAAACACCCGACGACCTGCGCGGCCTCGCGGTGGTGGTCGCCCGCCGGGCTGCGGCGCAATGGCTCCGCCGCCGCAAGCGCGAGCGCCTCTGGCACGAGTGGTTCGCCGAGGCCCTCGCCGCCCCGGTCGAAGACGACTTCGCCCGGGACTTGCAGGAGGCTCTCCGCCTGATGGCGGGTGGCACCCGCGCCGCCCTCCAGCTGGTCTACGTCGACGGCCGCTCTCACAGAGAGGCGGCCGGAGAGCTCGGCCTCCCACCGAACCGATTCCGAAAGCTCATGGCCGAGGGCCGGGGTGTCCTGAAGCGGGTGTGGGACGTCCGCGAGGGCGATTTTTTGACGCGGCGCGCACGGTGACGGGGCTCGCGCCAGTTTACCGGCGAGGTCCACCCGACTCCCCGGTCGCCGGCTCGGCACCCCGGCGACCGGGCATCCCACGGTGCCGTCAGAGAGGATTCGTCATGCCCGCGCCACGCTGTCCGAAGTGCAACGCCCCGGCGTACAGGGACCACTCCGGCCGCCACAACGCCAAGCACGGCGTCCACGGGGCGACGCACGTCGCGGCGCACCACCCGATCGGTGCCCTCCTCATGCTCGGGATGTCGGCCGTGTACGCAACCGGCCTGCTCGACAAGTACCAGTGCGGCCGGTGCGGGCACCGCTTCTGACGTCTTTCGCGCCCCGCCCGGTCCGGTGGCCGGGCGGAGCTTTTCCCCACTGGCCTTAGGAGGAGCGGATGCGCCCTCAGTTTCCGCCGGAGTTCGAGCCCGAGCCCCTGGAAGAAGCCCGATGGTTGAACGACGGGGGACCCGACCTCGTGGAGGAGCCCGACGAGCCCCAGGTCGGTGACGAGCCGGGGCGACCCGCCCCGATTCCCACGGCCTCGTAACCCGCCCCCGTCGCCCCGCGCCACCGAAGGAGATGTACCGTGTCTGTGATTCCCGCACTGATCGTCCAGCTGCTTTCGATCTACGACCTCGTGTCCGACGACAACACCCGGCTCGACCGGGACGAGGAGCACATCAACGCGCTTGCCGCCGATTTTCGGCAGCGGTTGAAGGAGCGGCCGGCCGAGCACCCGGTCCAGACGCCGCTGCGGGTGGTCCCACGCGACGGGAAGTACGCGATCGTCGCCGGCACCAACCGGTACGAGGCCGGGCTCCGGTGCGGCCTCCGCGACCTGCCCTGCATCGTGCTCGCGGGCGACCTCGACGAGGCCGATCTGCTGATCGAGCGGGTCCGCGACAACCGCCTGCACCAGCCGTACACGCCGATGGAGGACGCCCGGAACGTGCTCCGGGTCAAGGAACTCCGCGGGTGCTCGCAGGCGGAGGCCGGGCGGCTGGTCGGCGTCCGGAGCGCCTCGGACGTGACTAAGTTGCTGGGCGTGCTCAAGAACTTCCCGCGGGACCTCCACGACGCGATCGGCGAGGGGGAGGGGAAGGTCCCGTTCACGACCGCCTATGCTCTGTCCCGCCTCCCCGACGAGACGCGGGTCCGCGAGCTGGCGGGCCGGGTGGTGCAGGGCCTGCTCACCCGCGACGCCGCCGAGGACCTGGTCGCGGCCGACCTCCGGGGGAAGTCGCCGCGGTCCCCGAAGCCGATCACGGCGCGCTCGCCCCGGGGGCTGGTCGCCCGGATCCCAGCCCTCGACGCCGACGGCGTCATCGCCGAGCTCACCGCGCTGATCGAGGCCGTGCGGCGGTGCGTGAAGAACCACCTGCCGCTGACATCCCTGCCGGCCCTGCTCAGGACGTCGTGAGGTGGACCGGGGGGCATACGGCGAACCGCCCCGATGCGACTCCATTCCCGGACGATCTCTTGCACTGACGGATGGAGGATGCCGTGTTCGGTTTCCGGCGCAGGCTTATCGAGGAGACCTCTCGGTTCGATCCGACCCGGCCCCTGTTCCGGGTCTCGTCGGCCGACGTGATCCGGCTCGGCCAGGCCGCCGAGGGGTTCATTTGCACCGGCGCGACGGGCTCGGGAAAAAGCTCTGGCGCCATGTCGGTGATCATTGACTCCCTGCTGAAGGCCGGTGTCGGCATGCTGGTTCTCACGGCCAAAGACGAGTACGCGGAGTGGGCGCGGCGGTGCCGGCGGTGGGGACGCGAGCGGGATCTCTTCCGGGTCGCCCCCGACGGTCACAAGCTCGACGTCCTGCAGGCCGCGCTGGGCATGCGGGGCGGGTCCGACGAGTCCTCGGCCGTGATCCTGGACACCCTCGCCGACGTCGGGGCCAGGACGGGGCAGTCGGGGGCGGGGGAGTCGTACTGGGTCCAGGGGAACGCCAAGAACTACCGGCGGGCGATCGCGCTCGCGCGGCTGGGACTCGGCTCCCCCTCGCTCCGGGACGTCGGGCGGGTCTTCACGACCCTCCCCGTCGACCGGAAGGCGGCCGTGTCGGAGGAGTGGCTCAACGGCCAGTTCGCGGGCCGGTGCCTGGTGGCGGCGACCGCGAAGCTGCGGGACGGGCGGCTGTCGCCGGCCGACGCCGAGAAGCTCCGCCAGGTGGCGGAATGGGTCGAGGAATGGAGCGCGCTCGCCGAGAGAACACGAAGCATATTCTTAAACTTCGCGACGAATGTCTTGGATCATTTCGTGTTCGGTGCGGCCGGCGAGATGGTCGCGGCGGGCCGGTCCACCTTCTCGGTGGACGACATCCTGTGCGGCGGCATCGCGGTCGTTGCGTACCCGAGCCTGGTCTACGGGCCGCCCGCACGGTTCGCCCAGATCGCGCTCAAGACGCTGGTCCAGCAAGCCGTTCTCAGGCGGCCGGTGGGGCCGGACACGGTTCCGGTCGCCGTCGTGGCAGACGAGTACCAGGAATTCGTGACGCCGTCGCTCGATTGTGCGTTCCAGGCGGTGGCCCGGTCTGCACGCGGGATTTCCTGCTACGCGACCCAGACGATCCCGGTACTCATCACCGCGTTGGGCGGAGGCCCGAAGGCGGAGAAGGAGGTCGAGGCGCTCGTGGCCAACCTCCAAACTCGGTTTGTGGGTCAGAATACATGCGATCACACGAACGAGTTTTTTAGCCGCCTCTGTGGCGAGTACCGCGAAACGATGTACGGCGGCTCCGCGCAATTCGGGGACTTCGATCTGGTCGGATACATGATGGGCGGCGAGGCGAAAGTCACCGCCAACTACAGCGAGCAGTATCGCCCACAATTCCCCGCCTGGAAATTCGCCCAATTGTCTAAGGGCGGCCCGGCGTTCGGCCACGTCGTCGAGTCTGTCGCCATGCAGGGTGGCCGTGTCTGGAGCAACGGCCGGACCTGGATGGTCGCCCGGTTCCGCCAGTAGCCGGAGGTACCCCCGGGATCCCGCACGAGAAAGGATCTGACTGATGGATGAGAAAAATGGCCAACGCGGGATGATAGACGAGATGCGGAACTCGTTCCGCGTCCTGCACACGCTCGCCAGCTACCTCTGCGTGCCGCTCGCCGTGGTGATGAGCAAGGGCGGGAAAATCGGCGCGCGCTACATCGGTTTCCCCGCACTCGTCGGCCTCTCGATGCAGTTCGTGATCGTCGCCCTCGCCGGTGGGCGGACGGCGGGGGAGCAGGCGCTCGTCGCGTGCGGGCTGACGGTCATCGCCCTCCTCGCCCACCGCCTGCACCGGGGCCGCGTCCGGCGGGCCGGGTTCCGGAGCCACTCGATGTACACGGGCGAGTGGTCCTTCCCGGGTGACGAGCGGGCGGTGAAAGGGATCGTCGTCCCCGTGCTCGCGGTGCTCGCGGGGTTCGGGGTCGGCGGCTTCGCCCCCGGAGCGGGGCTGTGGCTGATCCTCGCCGGCGCTTCACAGGCGCTCTGCACCGCGATGGAGCAGGCGGAGGTCTGGGCGCAGGCCCAGGCCCAACTCGACGCCCGGTACGACCAGGAAATTGTCGCACGCCGACGGGAGGAGATGCAGTGAGTGCGGAGCGGCCGAAGGGGAGCGCGGTGCTGTGGGCCGCGTGGCGGGCGGGGCTCAAGGACCTGCAACAGGTGGCCCTGACCCCGCTGCCGGGACAGAGCATGCCGACCGTCTCGGAGCCCGGTTCGATCGCCAACTCGACCAACTACGAGGTGCACCAGGAGAAGCACCCCGAGATCGAGATGGAGCGAGAGTGATGACGGTGCCGGCTGGTGCTCGCGGGCTGGGGCGTGTGGCGCCTGACCCGCGTGCTCCTGTCCCCGAGCGGGCAAGCCGTGCTGGACGCCCTCGCCGTGCAGCTTGGGCGTGGTGAACGATCCTGACTCAACCGCAAGGAGACGTGCGATGGGGTACTTCCGGCGATTGATCGGAGTGGAGTCGGACGGCGCGACGCTGGCCGGGGCGGCGGAGGCCAACGGGTTCGAGGTGGTGGATTCCGACGCTGATTCGTGTGCCGTGGTGATCGAGGCCCTCGGCTATCGGGTGCTGGTGGCGATCTTCATCGACGACGACCGTGACGTGGCGTTCACCTTCTTCAGTTCGATCCAGTTCCCCCCGGATCGGTTGCCGGAGCCGATCTGCAAGGTGCTGGACGGCTTCAACCAGAAGGAGTCCCGCTTCGCCTACGGCCCGTTCCACGGCAAGACGCACTCCAAGTTCGTGGTCCGCACCTTCATCCCCCGCCAGCAGTTCAGCAAGGAGTCGATGTTCGCCACGGTGCGCGATGCGTTACCCCGAGTTACGGCTCTCGACGAGATCCTGCAGAAGAACGGCTACGCCCGCTGATCCGCACGAACCAACCACGAGGCATTTATGCTGTTCGCCGACCTCAGCCCGCCTGCGTTCCTGGGCCTGCTCCTGATCTCGGTCATCGCGGCGGGCGCCGCCGGGATCTGGCTCGCCAACCTGATCTCGCGTCGCGGCTCTTGAACCGCACACCACCGGAGGATCGGATGAGCAAGTTCAAGGCGATTATCTGTCTGATATATGTCCTTTCGCCTATCGACCTCGTTCCAGAGGCGGCCCTCGGCCCGTTCGGGCTCGCCGACGATGCGATCGCGGCGATCGTCGGCCTCCGAGCGTGGTTCCGGAAGAACGGGTGACCCATGAACTCGGGCTGGAGTTACAAGGTCGCGCCGCCCTCCACGGGGAAGGCGGCCCAGCCGACCGTTGCGGCGGAACTGCTGCGGGGGAACGCCGACGCGCTCGACCGCCTCCACCCACAGCTCGGCCCGGCGCTGCTGGGCCTGTCTTGCCTCCTGCTCGTGTTCGGGCTGTGGCTGAGGTGGAGGGAGAGGCGGCCGAAGGGCGGGGACGACTACGCGGGCGTGTGTTGAACCCGAGGAATTTGATGAAGACCGCAATCGCCGGGTATGTCCTGCTCGCCGTCACCATCGGCGTGTTCATCGCCCGCCGCGGCACTCACTGGACGTGGGGGCGGCTCGGGATGCCGGAGCCGATCCTCGACGCGAACGGGGTTGCCGTGGACGGCATCCCCGACCCGGTCAACCACCTGCTGATCCGCACCGGCTACTACCAGGAGATGATGTGGTGCGTGGTCGCGGTTGTGGCCGGGCTGTTCGTCCTGCTGGTCCGGGAAATCGTCCGGAGCAGCCCCGCCGGGCGTGCGGGCCTGGAGGCGTTGCGGGAGTTCCGTAAGTACCCCCGTACGAGGCGAACATGACCGACCCGATTCAGGACGTGGCGGCGGCGACCGCCGAGTGCGGCATGCAGTCCTGGCTCCCGAACTACCTCCCCGCGGACCGGCACGCCGACCTGCGGGAGTTATTGCACGACCTGGCGGTGGGGGCGATGACCGCCCACCTCGATGCCCGGTCGGGCTGGTACGCCGTGCCGCCTCCGAGCCCCAACTGACCCGAGGAGACAGAGTTCTACGAGATCTTCCTGGGGGTCATGGCCAGCTGCGCCTGCGGATGTTCCGCCTGGCGCGAGACGCGTAACCACACCCAATCACCGAAAGGTACACATGCAGGCGATGCTAGTCTGGCTCATCGGGCGGCGGCGCTACCGGCGGTGGCTGGAGCGGTCGGCCCAGAAACTCCTGGACGCGGTGAGCGAGGGGATCGACGAGCCGCAGGACGAACTGCTCGTCCGGGTCCAGGCGGCCCTCGGTGAGCAGATGGCCGAGCTGCGGGCGAGGGAGCGCGCGTGAGAACGGTCGAGGAGGCTCGCGGTTCAGATGAAACAGACGCGGCCGCGGGTCCCCCGGAAGTGGCAGTAACCCGAACAACCCAACCGGAGGAAGATATGACCGACCTGTGTCTGGTCGTGTTGACCGGGACGGCGGTGTACCTCGCCGTGGCGGTCAAGCAGTACATCATGGCGCTGACTGTGGCCGAGGGCTTCTGGCTGGAGCGCCGCCGGCAGAAGGACAGCGAGGAAATGGAGATTAAGGAGCGAGGCTTCGAGTGAGAAAGCCCAAGAAGGGGGGCGATCGAGGAACCGGACCTGGAGAGGTGAGTCGTGCTATCCGTGAAGCAGTGCGCTGCGCGGGCAGGTGTGTGCGTGTCGGTGGTGCGGGGGTGGGTCAGGTCAGGCCTACTCCCCCACTACCGGCTCGGCCTGAAGCGCGGCAAGATCAGCGTGGCTCAGGAAGATTTGGACGCTTTGGTGGCAACGTTCCGGGTCGAGAAGAAGCAGCCGGAACCGAAACCGGCCCCGGCCCCCAAGCCCGTCTACAAGCACCTCCGGTTCAACTGACCGCCCTCCGTAGGTGCTCCCCGTCCCGCGACAACTCCTCGTAGTGCTTGCACAGCATCGTCGCGTCCTTGTGGCCGAGCAGGGCCGCGACGGTGATCGGGTCGTGCCCGTCCTTCAGCTTCCGCGTGGCGAAGCAGTGGCGGATGTCGTACATCGCGTACCGGGCGTCCCCCTCACGGGCCAGCTTTGCCCGCTTCTTCCGCATCGCCGCCAGCTTCTCCTTGTGCTCCTTCCGGGCCTGAGCGAGTTCCGACGGATCCTTGTACCGACGCCGGTCGAACCGGGGCAGCAGAGGAAGTGCCTCCATCACCCCGGCGAGCTTAACCAGCAGCCGCTGGAACCGGCAGACGATGGCCTGGGCCTTCCACGGGTTGCCGTCCACGTTCAGGAACAGCGGCCCCTCTGGGCGCAATGCGGCCAGCCGGGCGACGATCTCGGCCGCCCTCCCGGACAGGTAGATCACCCGCCACCGCCGCTTCCCCTTCGCCTCGGGCGGGGGGATTTCGACCCGATGCTGGTCGAGCTTCAGGTGCCGGGCCTCGATCCGCCGGGCCTCCTGCGGGCGGCACCCGGCCTCGTAAGCGAAGGTGAGCAGGTCGCGGAACGGCTGGTCCTTCACGAACCCGACCAGCCGGTCGAAGTCGGCCGGCGTCATCCGGCTGTCCCGCTTCTCGGCCTGCGGCTTCTCAATCCCCCGCACCGGGCTGGCGTCGATGTACCCGAGCTTCGCGGCCCAGTTGAACGGCCGGGTCAGGGCAACGAATGCCCCACGCTTGTGATTCGGCCCCCAACTCTTTCGAGAGTCGACGAACTCGACGACATGGAACGGTCGCAGGTCGCGGGCGGGCATCATCTCGGTGGCGGGGAGGTGATCGCAGAACCGCTGGATGTGGTCGCGGGTCCACTCGTAGGTCCGCTGGGAGCGGTGCTGCTGGCACCAGTCGAGAAACTTCTCGAACACCTGGCCGACGGTCAGGGTTGTAGCGGCGGATAGTGGGGGAATAGTGGGGGAAGACGGCGTGTTCGGTCGTGGTGCTTCGGACTGAGCCATCAGCGCGTGGAAGCGGCGGAAAGCTTCCTTCTTGTCCGGGCCGAGGTTGTGACGGGTGTTGTTGACGGTGACGAAGTACGCCTGTCGGTCCTCGCGGAACCAGGGCTTCGGGGTGCGGGCCACGAAAAAGCCTCCGGGCGGTGACGGGGAACCGTCACGGCTGCCGGAGGCATTATTCCGTACCGCGATTCTGTACCGGCGGGGGTTGTCGGGAAACCGGGGTTTCTCGAAACCCTTGCTTTCCTAGAGTGGGCAGTCCCAGGGTTGAACTGGGGACCTAGCGATTTTCAGTCGCTCGCTCTACCAACTGAGCTAACTGCCCCTACACCCCCCGTTATACACCGCCGCGGGGGGGCGTCAACCCGCCGGCGCGCCGGCGCCCGGCAGGTCGGGGTGCTACTGCTTCGACTTCGGCAGCGGCGGCGGGGCCGGCACGGGTGCGGCGGGCGGCGTCGGACCGGCGAGGGCGCGGGCCACCGCCGCCCACGTCGCCGCGCGATCACCCGACGCCGGCAGCGTCGCCAGCGTCAGCCGACGCTCCACGTCCGTCGGCAGGCGGCCCGCCGCCGCCAGCGTCAGCGCCTCCAGGATCTGCTCGTCTGTCTTCCCCACCGAGATCAGGTCCGCCACCAGCCGCGACCAGCGGTCGGCCGACGTGGCAGTCAGACGGGCGGTCGCCGCCTTCGTCACGGTCGCCGGCGGGGCCACCTTCTCCTTGACTACGTCCTTGCCCGGGGGTTGGGTGAGGAGTTCCACCCGTCCCTTCGAGCCGCCGTCCTTGCCCGGGGGCGGGTTCACGAGCTCGATCCGCCCCTTCGGTACGAGCACGTCCTTCGCCGCCGGGTGCGGGACGACCTCGGCCTTCCCACCCTTCGGCTGGACGAACAAGTACGGGGTCGGATCGACCGCGCTCTTCGGCTGGACGATCCGGTAGTTGAGCAGCGCGTCCTTCGTGCCCTTCGGCTGCCCCCCCAGGTTCGGAAGAATCAGGTCGAAGTCAGCGGTGCCCTGCGGGGTGAACGGCACCACCTTCGGCTGCCACGACGGAGGGGCGGCCGGCGGGGCGAGCATGCGGCGCTTCCACCCGTCGCCGACGCGGCGCAGCGCGGCCGGGTCGGATAGCAGCGCGTCGAGCAGCTTCTCGCGCTTCCGCGGGTCGGGGTCAGCGGCGAAGTACCGCTCCTCCAGCGCCGTCGGCGGGGTGCCGCGGGCCTCGGTCACTGCGCGCCGCAGGAACGCCGCGTCCGTCTCCTTCGCCGCGAACGTGTCCCAGACGCGGACGGTGGTCGCGGGCGTGGCCGGCGCCTTCGTCTCCTTCCCAGGCGGCTGGACGAGCCGCTCCCGAATGACGGCCTTCCCCTCCACCTTCTTGGCCTCCCCGGACGGGTCGAACTGGTAGAAGAACGTGCCCGGCGTCTTGCCGTCGGGTGGCGTGGCGAGCTTGAAGAAGAACGTCTGCGGTGCGGGCTCCTTGGCCTCGGCCTTCTTGTCGGCCGGGACGACTTCCGCCTTGTACTTCACCCCGCCCTTGCCGTCGCTCTCGGCGGTCAGCACCCGCACCCGGATCGGCTCGCCGGGCGCCGTCTTCGTCTTGATCTGTGCTGGCAGCGTGGCGGCGTCCACGACGACCTCCACCCGCTCCACCCGACCCGCTGTGTCGACGACCCGGCCCTGCACCGTCTGCCCCACAGTCGTCTTGCCGTCCTGGCCGGCAACGAGGAGGTCGGTAACCTCGCCGACGGCGGTCGGCCCCGCCTTCGGGTCGGCGGCGACGCGGACGCGGCGGTGGAGAGTGTCCAGCTTCCCGGTGCCGGAGTTGTACAGCTCGACCCACGTCGCCTGCGCAGGCCGTTCGACCGCCAGCGTGCGGCCGTCCGGGGACAACGCAAGCCCCGTAACCGCCGGCGTGTGGTCCGCGGTCACCTGCTTCCCGAGCGTAAACGAGAGCGAGTGGAGGTCCGAGTCCACGGTCGTCTCGAAGTTCAGTTCGTTCAGCCACACGTCTTGCAGCTTGGCGGCGGTGCCGGCACCGCCGCGGGCGAGGTGGGCTTTCACCGCCGGGTCGGCGAGGAGCCAGTTCGTGACCTTGTGCCGCTTGTCGGCGTCGGCGTCGGCGGCGAAGTACGTGTGCTCCACCGGCGTCGCCTTCGACCCGCGGAACTCCTGACAGATTCGGTCGAGGAACGCGGCGTCGTCGGACGCCCTCGGCCCGGCCTTCGCGGCCGGCGCCACCGCCGGGTCGTCCTGCGCGGCCGCCGGGACGAGCCCCGGGCCGACCCCGCCGACGAGCACCAGCACCGCCACCGCGGACGCGGCGGCGGTCTTCAGTTTCGTGAGGAAGATCATCCGCATCACCCCGTCGCAGAGTTGGAGGGCGTTGGCGGACACGAGCCCGGCGGCGGCCCCGCCGGCGGCGACCGCCTCGGCGGCCTTCACCACCCCGGCGGCGAGCGCCGGGTTCACCACCCCCGCCGACCCCCGCTCCGCGAGGAGCGCGGCCAGTGCCGATGCCGACAGGGTCACGCCGCGGCGGGTGAGCCGTGCGGCGAGGGTGCGGCGGGCGTCGGCGAGGCGGCCGGCGAGCGTCGCCGGGGCGATCCCGAGCTGCCCGGCGACGGCCCGCTGCGGCCGCCCCTCCAGGTCGCACAGGACCACCGGCACCCGGAGCCGGTCGGGCAGCCGGGCGAGTTCCTCGTCCAGGATCGGCTTGAGGTCGTCCCAGCCGGCGGCGGCCGGCGGGGCGGCCGGTTCGGGGAAGGCGTCCACCTGCGACTCCCGGGTCCGGCGGCGGGCGCGAACGGCCCGGGCCTTCAGGGCGGTCTTATAGGCGACCCCGTACAGCCACCCGCCGACCCGGCTCCGCGGGCGGACCTCCCCGGCCCGCCGGGCGAGCACGAGGAAGACCGCCTGGAAGGCGTCGTCGGCCGCGTCGGGGTCGCGGCCCACGCGGCGGCACACGCCCAGGACCATCGGCCCGTGCCGGCGGACGAGGGTGGCGAACGCTTCGGGGTCGCGGTCGTCGACGAACGCGGCGAGCAGGTCGGAGTCCGACCGGTCGGCGGCGCGGCCGGAAATCACCCGCCGGAGGGCGGGCATCAGGCTGACGGGAGCGGTCGGCATGGGCCGGCCTCCGGGCTCGTGTCCGCCAGTGTATTGCCCGCCCCCCGGCGAGCGCTCGGGGGAAATTGCAAGCGTTGCGGAAGAACGTCGGCGTCACGCACGGGGGCACCGAAGTTTGGTGCTACTTGGGGCGGTTGGGACCGACCCGAGTCTAATTTCACCCTCCGCTCGATTCTACCATTGCGACGTAAGTCGTTGCGGAAACATGCCTTCAATTCATTGTGAAGGTGAGCCGATGTGACGCATGGGAGCACCAAAGTTTGGGGCTATTTGGGGCGGTTGAGATCGCCGCCGGCATCGTTGGCCGATTCGATCCGCGTGATCCACAGCTGGTTGACGGTCCGGCGCGCTCGAACCATCCCGTCGTAACGCAGGCTAACACCGGCGGTTGCCTGCCCACAGCCCTTGACCCCCGATTGGGAGCGTTCGGGTGCCCGGCTTGAACCCCGAAGGGGCGGCCGTGAATAGCCCGGGGTGGCAACCCCCCGGGCGGGCGTCGGGCGGAGTTCGGTTGGGTCACGCCCCGGTGACACCGCGTAGGCCGCCCGGGGTTGCCACCCCGGGCTATTCACGGCCGCCCCTTCGGGGCTCAAACCCCGAGCTGCCGAATCTTGAGTGATTCCCGATTTTCCACTGGCACGCCGCCGCGGGCAACGTTATCTCCGCCGCCCTCTCGGGGAACCGTTCGCGCACGAAAGGGGGGCGTACCGTGCTTCGCAAGCTGGTACTCGGGCTCGGCGTCGCCGGACTCGTCGGGACTTCGGCGGTCGGCCAGTTCGCGTCCGACCGCGCCGCGCCGAAGGCGCCCGCGCCGTTCGGCGGGCTGTCGCCCACCGGTGCCCCCGTGATGCCCGCCCAACCCGGCGGCGTCCGCCCCGCCGGCGGCTACGTGCCGCCGGTCGGCGGGTTCACCCCGGCGGCCGCGGCCGCCCCCGCGCCGACCCTCGCCCCGCAGGCCGCGCCGCCCGTCGCGGCGACGCCGCTCGACATCCCGACGGCGCTCGGCCCGAACCACCCGATGGCGCTGCGGCCGGAGCACGGGGCGTTCATGATCCTCGTCCGGAGCTACTCGCGCCCGGCCCGCCCCGACCCGTCCAACCCCGGCCTCTCCGCGAAGCAGCTCGCCGAGGGGCTGGCCGAGGAGATCCGGAAGCTGCCGCAGGCGAAGGGGCTCGGCGTCTACCTGTTCGAGCACGTCTCGGAGGAGCGCCGGGCCGAGGCGCAGGCCGCCGCCGACGCCCGCCGGCGCGCCGCCGAGTTCACCGCCGCGATGGACACCCTCCGCCAGAAGAGCCAGCTCAACGGCATGGAGTTCCTCGCCCCGGACCAGACCCTCCGGTACAAGACGTTCAACTACCGCGACCAGATCGGCGTCATGGTCGGCGGGTTCCGCACCGAGGAGGAGGCGGTCCGGGCGATGGGGAAGCTGAAGACCTGGCCGACCCCCGCCGACACCCGCCTGCTCGACGGCGGGGCCATCGCCCGCCGGGGCGCCGACGGCAAGTCGACGATCGAGAAGACGTTCCTCAACCCCTACGGGCAGGCGATGGTGGTCGCCAACCCGACGACCCCGAAGCAGCTCGCCGCGCCCGGGACGGTGCCGCACCTCGACCCGTTCATCGTGAAGCTGAACGAGGGCCGCCCGTACAACCTGCTCACCGCGACGAAGACGTGGACGCTCGGGGTGAAGGCGTTCAACGCCCCGGTCCGGGTGCAGACCCGCGACGACGAGGGCGTCGGCATCAGGCTGTTCAACTTCTCGAAGACCGGCGACATCCTGAACGCCGGGGCCGAGGCGGCGGAGCAGATGGCGAAGGGGCTCCGCGCGATGACGGGGCCGAAGCGGGCCGGCGACACGGAGTTCCGCCCGCTGGGGCTGGAGGCGTTCGTGCTGCACCACCGGAGCGGGAGCATGGTGACGGTGGGCCAGTTCGACGGCCCGACCGACCCGGCGCTGCACGAGACGCGGCGGCTGCTGCTGAGCCTGAGCTTCATGCCGGGCGACATGCGGGTGGCCGATTCCACCCGCCAGTTCCTGCACGAGACGATCGTGCCGATCCCGATCCCCAAGCCGTGACCGGCGGCGCGGCGTTTCGGCGCCCGTCGGTCCGGGGCGTGAGCAACGGGACGGCGCCGTCCCGTTGCTCACGCCCCGGACCGACGGGTTCCTACCGCGGCGGCGGCGTGAGGACGACGCGGAAGCCGACCTTCTCCTGGGTGTACACCCAGTCGGTCGCCTGATTACTCCGGCTGATCCGCGCGAAGGTCATGACGCTCCCGCCCTCGGCGTACGACTGGCCGGTGAGGCGGAGGGGGTAGCCGTCCGCCGGGCGGACGTTGAGGTTGACCCGGCCGCCGGTGATCACCTCGTCGGTCCACTCGTAGCCGTTCGTGACGAGCTGGTGGACGTCGTACCGGCTCCGGTCGGCGGTCCACAGCACGACCGGCCACGGGCCGTCGTCGGTCGGAATCCCCAGCGCCAGCGGCCGCCGGGTCAAGTCCTCGTCCGGCTCCTCCTCCGGCCCCGCCGGTCCGTCCGAGTCGCCGCGGTCGTTCATGCCGACCGCCTTGAGCCACTGCGCGTAGGTCGGCAGGTGCCCGCCCAACTGCTCGGCGATCAGGACGGCCTCGACCGCGGTCACGCCGAGCACCGGGGTGGAGTCGAAGCGCCGCTCCGTCACACCGCCGAACCAGCCCGGCCGCGTGGCCCCGGGGAACCAGGCGCCCGGCTGGTCCGCCCACTTACCGGGCAGAAACGCCTTCTCCTCGTCCGACGAGAGGCTCTGGCGGTACACACTCAGGCGCGAGGCCGGGTCGGCTTCCGCCGCCGCCCACGCCCGCTCGAAGACGTGGTTCGTGACCTTGTTCTGGAGCATGTAGAACGGCGGCGGGTCGTCGTCCCGCGACGGCGGGATCAGGACCGCCACCAGCTTCTCGTCGCCGACCGTGCGGGTCAGGCACTTGTGGAACGTGCGGCCGTCGCGCACCGTCTCCGTGCCGGCGTCGGGCACGGCCGACCAGTTCTTGGGCGTCCACGGCGGGGGCGGCAGGGGGACGGGCGGCACCGGCGGGACGGGCGGCACCGGCGGGGACACCGGGTCGGGGCGTGTGAACTTGGCGATCAGCCCGCCGGCGGCGCCGAACACCGCCACGAGGCCGACCCACAACGCCGTCCGCCGCCTCACCACCGGCTCCGGCGGCGGGAACACCGCCTCGCCCAGCGCCCGGGCGAACGCCGCGCAGTTCGGGTAGCGGTCGTCCGGCTTCTTCGCCAGCGCCTTCAGCAACACCCCCTGCTCGGCCGGGTCCAGCGGCGCCAGGTCCGGCGTGTCGTGGACGTGCTGGTAGCACAGGTCGAACAGCGTCTCGGCGGGGAACAGCGGGCGGCCGAGGCGGGCGGCGACGTAGGTGGCGGCCAGGCTGTACTGGTCCGAGTGGAGGTGGACGCTCCGCCGCCACACCTCGGGCGCCATGTACAGCGGCGTGCCGACCTCGGCGGCCACGGTCGTCTCGTCGTGCCGGTGGCCGCGGGCGAGGCCGAAGTCGGCGACTTTCGCGTACCCCTTCAGCAGCAGCAGGTTCTCCGGCTTCAGGTCGCGGTGGGTGACGCGCTGGCTGTGGAGGTAGTCGAGCGCCTCGGCGGCCTGCTCGAAGAACGGGATCAGTTCCTCCGGCGGCACGCCCATCCGCCCCGCCGCCTTGTGCCGCTGGATCTCGCCGGCGAGGCTGCCGTCGGCCAGTTCCATCACGATCACCAGCCGGTCGCGGAACACCCAGTAGGCGTGCAGCTGCAACAGGAACGGGTGCGACATCGCCTTCATCACCTCCAGCGACGCCGCCTCGCCCTGGCTGGACGGGTGGTCGGCGGACCGGAGGATGCGCTTCACGGCGACGCGGAACCCGCCCGGGGCGAGCGCCTCGAACACCTCCCCGTAGGAGCCGACGCCGAGCTGCCGGCCGAGCCGGTAGCCGACGTCGGCGGGGAGGATGTTGTCGTCGGACGACGGCTGCGCGACGATCGGCGTGCCGTCGCTCGGGGTTGTGCGGACCCCGCCGTACGACGACTGGACCGTCCGCGCGGCCTCGTCGGTCGGGGCGGGCGGCGGCGGACCGGGGGGCGGCGGCTCGGGGAGGGTGCCGAGCTCGGCGCGGAGCGCGTCGGCGAGTTTCGGGAAGCGGGCCTTGTACTCGGCGAACTGCGGGCCGTCGCCGTGCCGGCGGCGGACGCGGTACTCTGCGGCGATGAGGGTGAGGGACAGGTCGTCGGCCCGCACGTCGGCCGGGAGGCGGGTGAGGTAGCCCTCGACCCGCACCGGCAATCCGGCGCGGGCGCGGCGCTCCATGTCGGCCTTGACGAGCTCGATCAGCGCGTGCGACCGGTGGCGCGACCCGGGCGGCGGCAGGAACCGCTCCGGCGCCGTCGAGCCGTCGCCCCCCCAGGCGGCGTTGAACCGGTCGAGCCGGTCTTGGAGGTCGGCCCGCTCGGCGTCCGTCAGCCCGGCCCGATCCCCGAGGCTCGCCATATCTCACCGTCTCCGCGGGGCGGCGGGGTGAATCATACGTCCGTTGGCCGTTCGGGCCGCCGCCCCGGATTCACTCTACAGCAGCGCGGCGGGTGACGCGGACTAAAGCCCGCGGCGACCGGGTGTGGTGCGGTAGCCGCGCCGGTGCGTGTCAGGGTGCGCCGCGCCTCTCCGCTAATTTACAGCGGGCCGCGCCCCGCAGGTACAATTCGCGTATCCACACGCGCCCCCGGGCGACCGGCGGCGCGGCCTCCGGTTGAAGGCGGTGTCCGATGCGGGCCTTGGGTTCTCTCGCCGTCCTCGCCACCCTCGCGCTCGGCGGCATGGCCCAGCCGCCGGCCGAAGGCCCGCTCCCGCCGCCCACCCGCACCCCGCAGCTCGTCGTCCGCCACCCCGGCCCGCACGCGCCGGTCACCAGCCTGGCGTTCGGGCCGGACGGCACGCTGTACGCGGGCGGTCTGGGCAAGGTGGTCTACCGGTACACGCCCGCCGGCGGCGGGTTTGCGCCTGCGGAGCCGGTCCGCGTGCCGCTCGGGCCGGGGAACGCCGGGGCGGTCAACGCCGTCGCCGTGTCGCCGGACGGGAAGTGGGTCGCGGTCGCCGGCCGCGCCCCGGTCCGCGGCGAGACGGGGGGCGTCGACGACGGCGTCACCGTGGAGGTCCGCGACTTCCCGCCGCTCCTGAAGCGCGACCACGGCGTGGTGTACCTGTTCAACCCGGCCGACCCGCGCGGCGGGAAGGTGATCCGCGGGCCGGAGGCGGGGGTGCGCTCGCTGGCGTTCGCCACTCCCGGCCCCGCCGCCGGCCCGGTCCTCGTCACCGCCGAGTGGGACCGCGAGGGGCAGAACCCCGGCACCGTCCGCGTCTTCGACGTGACGACCGGCAAGGAGCTGGCGCGCCGGGCCGACCTGCCCGCGGCGGCGAACCAGCCCGGGCTCGCGGCGTGGGCCGACGCGACGGGGCTGAAGGTGGCCGTGGCGTGGCCGCCGGCGGACAAAGGCCGGCCCGGCGACCTGCTCGTCTGGGACGTGACCGCGAATGCCGACCGGCGCTTCCCCGACGGCCTGCGCAACACCGCGCTCGCGCTGCGGACCGGGCCGGACGGCGCGGCGCGCGAGCTCGTCTCGGGCGCGCTCGTCGGCAAGAGCTGGGGGCTGGTCGTCCGGCCCGCCGACCCGCCCGCCGCCGGCAAGACGATCCCGCTGCCGGGGAACAACAAGGACGAGTTCTTCCTGCCGCTCGCGCTCGCGCCGGTCGGCGACGCGACGGCGGCGCTGCTGCAAATCCTCCCCCAGCCGGCCAGGACGGTCGGCCGCGTCGCCGAGCTGCGCCTCGTCGGCGCCGACGGCGCCACGAAGGGCCGAATGTCGCTGAAAGGCATGGCCGGCGACAACGGCGCGCTGCCGTCGGTCGCCGCGTCGCCGGACGCAAAGTGGGTCGCGGTCGCCGGGTTCGCCGACAACCGCATCGAGGTGTACGACGCTGCGGCACTGGCGCGGAACGAGCGGGCCGATCAGGTGCTCGCCGGCGCGCCCGGCGGGTACGCCCGCGTCGCCTTCCTCGCCGGCAACCGCCTCTGGCTCGGCGCCGCGGGCGAGGAGGCGCCGCGCGGCGGCGTCGTGTTCGACCCCGCGGCGCGCAAGGCCGGTCCCGCCGACCCCGGCACCGCGCTCGACGCACCGGCCGCCGCCCCCCCGCTCGACCCGATCTACCACGAGCCGTCCGCCACGGTGACGGTCCGGGTCGGCGGCCGCGCCGTGAAGCTCGCGCTGCGCCCGGACGAAGTCCCGACCGCCCTGGCGCTGCTCCCGGCGGCGCCGGCGTGGGACAAGGCGCTCGGCCCGGTGGTCGCCGTCGCGCACTTCCACCGTACCGCCGCCGTGTCGCTCGTCACCCTCTTCGACGCCACCGACGGCCGCCGGCTGCTCCACCTCGGCGGGCCGGCGCTGCGCGTCGACGGGCTGGCGTTCTCCGGGTCGCGCCCGCTCCTCGCCGCGGTCGGCCCGGACCGCACCGTCGCCGTGTGGTCGCTGAAGGCGCTCGCCGCCCCGTTCGCCGCCGTCGAGGGGATCACGCTCGTCGAGCGCGACGGCAAGCTCACGGTGGCGAGCGTCGCGCCGACGAGTCCGGCCCGCGCCGCGCTGAAGGCGAACGACGTCATCGAGGCGGTCGGCAGCGCACAGGGCGAGCCCCAGGCCGTGAAGACGTACCGCGAGTTCGTCGCCGCCGTCCGCGCGCTGCCGGTCGGCGGTACGGCGCGGCTGCGCGTCAACGCCGCCGTCGTCGCCGTACCCGTCGGCCGCGGCGTCGGCCACCGGCACCCGCTGTTCGAGGTGTGGGTGAACCCGGTGGCGAACGCCGACGGCGGGCGCGACTGGATCGGCTGGACGCCCGCCGGCCCCTACGACGCCAACTCGCCCGCCGCCGAGGCCCGGCTGGGGTGGCTCACCGCGACCGGCAACCCGGCCGAGCCGGTCGCGTTCGCCGGCGCGGACCAGTACCGCCGCCTCTACTACAAGACGAACTTCCTGCGCTTCCTGGCCGACACGGCCGACTTCGACTCGGCACTGCGGCAGTACACCGCGAGCTTCCCGCGCACGCCGCCGGTGCTGACCGTCCGCGCCGAGGGCGCCGAGGAGCGCGACGGCGTGCGGATGCTGCGCGCGAAGCCGGACGCCCTTGAGGTGCGCCTCGACGACCCGGACGGCGTGCTGCGGCTCGACGACGCGGTGCTCCGCTGGCGCGACGGCCCCGCCGGCGGGTGGAAGGAACTCCCGTTCCGCGACGGCGAGGCGACCCTGCCGCTCGCGGCGCACGCCTGGGCCCGCGGGGCGCACCGGTTCGAGGTCGAACTGCGCGAGACCGCCGACCTGCCGCCGGCGGTGACGGCGGCGGCGGCGTTCCAGTACGTCCCGGCGGCGCCGGTCGTGGCGGCGCGGGTGAACGGCGCGGCGGTCGCGCTAGGCGCCGCGCCGGTGAGCGAGAAGGCCGAGATCGAACTCGCCGCCGACGTGACCGCGGCGGCGGGCGAGGACGTGGTTGTCACCGCCACGGCCGGCGGGCGGACGATCCCGCTGCCGGCCGGGAAGAACGGGCGGTTCGGCCCGGTCTCGGTGGCGCTCGACAAGGAGGCGAAGACCACGATCCGCCTCACCGCCCGCAACGCCGGCGCGGGCGAGTTCGCTAAGTACGAAGTCGCCTCGACCGACTTGACCATCTGGCACGCCCCGCCGGCGCCGCGGCCGGTCCCGCGCGTGACGCTCGCCGTCGCGTCGCCGGTCGATCCGCCGTCGGCGCCCGGGCGGCCGTTCGTGTCGGACGCGGCGAAGGTGCGCCTCGCGGCGACGATCGCCGCCGAGGGGATGACGAAGGTCGAGTGGGACGACGGCGACGGGACGTGGGTGGCGGGCGAGCTGCCGGCGGCGGGGGTGGCGGCGCACGACTACACGTTCAAGGCCGGCGGGGTGCCGCGCGAGTTGAAGGTGCGCGTGACCGCCGGCGGGGTGGCGCGGGCCGACGCCGTCTCGGTCGTGTGGGCGGCACTGCCAAACCCCGGCTTCGACCCGTTCCCGCAGACCGTCCGCGCCGCCGCGCTGCCCGTCACCGGTCCGGCCAACCCAGCGACCGGCGGCGGACCGTTCCGCGTCAGCGTCGTGGTCGAGCCGGCCGACTCGGGCGTGTTGCCGCGGTCGTTCCCGGTCGGCCTCGAAGGCGACAAGTGGCAGAGCCCGGTCGAACTGGTACCGGGCACGAACCGGCTGGTCCTCGTGGTCAAGAATGAGTGGAAAGAGGCCCGGCTGCGCGGCGATGAGGTGCGGTTCGTCCGCCCGCCCGTCGTCGCCGGGGTCGCGCCGGTTGCCGCCCGCGGGGCCGACGTGGGCGACGTGCTCGCCGCGGTCGTGGCGCCGGCCGAGCTCCCGCCCGACCGCCTCACCCTCGACGGCCGCGACCTCGACGCCCGGGTCGTCGGCGCGCCGGTGGACGTGTTCGGCGTCGGGGTGTGGTGGCTGAGGGCCGACGCCGTCCCGCTCGCGGCCGCCGGGGCGCTGCCGAAGGCCGTCCGCGTCGCCGCCCACAACGCCGACGGCGACGGCGACGCGATCGAGGTCGCGGTCATCCCCAAGAAGGTCGAGCCCCCGCCGCCCCCGCCGCCGGCCGTCCTCGTCACCGCCGGGCGCGACGCGACGCCGGTCGCCGGCGGCGCCACCCTCCAGACCGACGAGCCGACGTTCCCGCTGGGGCTGCGGGTCACGTCGGCGGCGAAGCTGACCGAGGTCGTGGTCCGCCTCCCGGGCGCGGCGCCGGGCCAGCCGGACCGGGTGCCCGGGGTGTCGGCGGACCAGGCGGCGGACGGCGGGCGCGTGCTCGCCGCGGCGCCGGCGGTGGCGCTCCGCGAGGGCGTGAACGTGTTCGAGGTGTCGGCGTCGAACGGCACGAGCAGCCCGACGGTGGTCCGGTTCAGCGTGAGCTACACGCCGCCGCCGGTGCGGGTGGTGATCGACGAGGTCGCCGAGCTCCAGGCGGGCAACACGTTCCGCGCCCTCGCCCGGCCGGCGGACGGCGGCCCGCTCGCCGCGACCACCGGGCGGCTCCGGGTGCGCGGCCGGGTCGTGTTCGCGGCCGCGGCCGAGGCGGCCCGCGGCGCCGGCTACGAGGTGACGCTGTACGCCAACGACGTGCGCCACCTGCCGGTGGCGGTCGGCCGCCCGCCGGCCGGCGGGACCGAGCTCACGTTCGACTCGCCGCTGTTCCTGAACGCCAAGGCCACGACCGTGCGGGTCGAGGTCGCCCGCCGCAACCGGGCCGACCCGCTGCCGCAGCAGCTCGCCGGCGCGCGGCTGACGGTCGAGACGAGCGGCGCGGTGACGAAGCAGCGGCTGCACGTCGTGGTGGTCGCGCCCGAGGAGCCCGAGGGCCGCGCCGGGGCGATGGCGCGGGAGGTGGTCCGGGCGCTCAACGGCACGTTCATCGGCAGCGAGGAGGGCTTCACGAACGGGCCGTTCGAGCACAAGGCGTTCGCCCGGGCCACGCTGTACCGGCCGCTCGTCGGGTCGGTCAACCGGGCCGACATCGTCGGTCAGCTGCACGTCGTCGAGGCGCGCGTCCGCCAGGCGGCGGCCGAGCCGGGGCCGGGCGGGTACGTCAACGACGTGGTGATCCTCTACTACCAGGGCCAGGACCTGATGGGCCGCGACGGGGTGCGCCGGCTCCACACCACCCGCAGCCTGAGGATCGACAACCCGGCCACGGCCGAAGGGCACGCCGTCCGACTCGATGAGCTGCCGCCGACGACCGGGGTGCGGTTCGCGGTGCTGAACGTGGTGACGGCGGACGGGAAAGAGCCGCCGCAGCGGGTGACGAGCGGGCCGATGCTCTTGCGGTACGCCTGGCAGAGCCGCGAGTCGTTCGCCGACCTGCTCGAGTTCTACCGGGTGTCGATCGGCCGGAACCGGACCGTCGGCACGGTGGTGGACTGGGTGCGCCAGGAGATCGAGAAGCAGGACGAGCGGCGCCGGCTCGGGGCGCCGACGGAGACGCTGACCCCGACGGTCCGCGAGCGCCCGATCGGGACCGGTGGGCAGCGGCCGTGACCCCTGGCTTGCGACGCGGACGCCGCCCGGGGCGTTGCCCCGGGCTCTCTCATCCCAGGCCGTTGGCCTGAAAGCCACCACGTTCCCGCCCGGTGGGACCGGCGCCCGCCGGGTGGAACACTGACCGGCGGGACGCCGGTCCCACCGGGCGAACTGCTCCTCTTCACCCCGACAGGGGTGGGAAGTGCGTAGCCCGGGGTGGCGTTTCACCCCGGGCTACGCACTTCCCACCCCGGGCTCCGACCCCGCGGTCGGCCACAATCCGTCCGACCCGCCGCGCCCCTTCCCGGCACGACCCGCACCCCCTTCCCAGGTTGACGGGCGGGGCTGCGGGTTCTGCGGGTTTCGGGCAACCGGCGGCGGCAGTCGGCCGAACTGATGACGGAGGGATTGCCTTTCCCCCGTTCCACGACGACCGCGGCGAACGGATTCGCCCGAGGAGGACACGATGTCCAGGTTTGGCACGCTGGCCCGCGCCGCCGGCTGTGCGGCGCTGATGGCGACCGGGGCATCGCCCGCGCTCGCCCAGTACGGCTTCCCGACCGCCGCCGCTGCGACCCCCTACCCGGCCGGCGAGGCACGCATCCCGGCCGGCTCGCCGCTCGACGGGTACGCCCCGGTCGGCCACCGCCGCTCGGCGCCGCCGGCGTACTACCCGCCCGCGGCCAACTGCCCGCCGGGCACCCCGGCGCCGGGCACGACGCCGCCGGGCACGACGCCGCCCGGGATGATGCCGCCCACGGGCCCCGAGCCGACACCGCCGGCGGTGCCCGACCTGTTCGGCGGGGCCGACGCCGGCCCGACCGCCGGCCTCGGCGGGTACATCGACAACGCCCTGCCGATGACCCAGTTCCGCCTCCGCTACGACTCGGCCTGGGGCAACAACCGCCCCGACCGCGGCGAGTTCTTCTACGCCAAGTGCGGGTGCTTCCGGACCCCCGACGCGAAGGGGCCGCCGCTCCCGGAGACGAACGTCGACACGCAAACGCTCTACGCCTACGCCGAGTACGCGGTGAGCCAGCGGTTCTCGGTCTTCACCAACGTCCCGGTCCGGTTCATCAACCCCGAGCAGAACAAGAACTCGGCCGGGTTCAGCGACCTCCACTTCGGGTTCAAGTACGCCCTGGTGTACAACCCGACCCGGGTGCTCACGTTCCAGCTCCAGACGATCGTGCCGACCGGCCAGGAGGGGCTCGGCCTCGGCACCGGCAACGTGTGGCTGGAGCCCGGGCTGCTGTACCAGGAGCAGGTCACGAGCCGGTGGCAGGTGTTCGGCCAGTTCAAGGACCAGATCCCGGTCGACCGGCAGAGCGACTTCACCGCCAACATCCTGACTTACGGCATCGGCTCGAGCTACATCGTGGCGAACGGGTGCTGGGGGTACGTCGCGCCGGTCGGCGAGTTCGTCGGCTGGACGCTGCTGAGCGGGCGCGAACTGGACCCGGGCAGCCTGCAGAGCGTGTCCGCCCGCGGCGACACGATCGTGAACGCCAAGTTCGGCGTGCGGATCGGGTTCGGCGAGAGCGAACTCGGCCAGATCTACCCGACCCGCTCCGACCTGTACCTCGGCTACGGCCGCGCCCTCACCGGCGAGGTGTGGTACAAGAACATGTTCCGGCTCGAATACCGGCTGTTCTTCTAACCATCGGCCGGGCCGAAGGCGGCACCGAATCGTGTGGATTCCTTGCCGTCGGTGCCCGGAGCGTGAGTGAGCGACGGGGTAGCGTACCCCGTCGCTCACTCACGCTCCGGGCTCCGACGAACTCGCATTACCGTTCAACGCGAATCCCGTCGTTTCGAGTCCGGCGGCGGTGGGTCTTCAGGCCGAAGGCCTGGGAGCCCTCAGCGCCAGGGCAACGCCCTGGGTCCGCGGTACGAACTACGCCGCAGGCTGAAGGCCTGCCAGCCGGCTGGCAGGCCTTCAGCCTGCACGACACTGCCGACCCCGTTCCCAGGGCGGCGGTCGCTGCGCTTCCTTGCCCTGGGCTGAGGGCTCCCAGGCCTTCGGCCTGAAGACCCACCGCCGCCGGACTCGAAACGACGGGATTCGCGTTGACCCCCACACCCCGGCCTTGGGGTGCGGCGTTACCGGGCTAGCGGCGCGGCCGAGCCTCCAGCGCCGCAGGCTCCGCGATCCGCAGCCGAAATCCCTGGGCCTCCTCCACCTCGGCCGTCGCTTCGACCCCACCGACCGATACCACGACCGCGCCGCGGACGTGGAACGCCTCCTCGGCCGCGGTGACGCGAGCGCGTGCGGCGTCGTACCGGATCACCCCGCCGGCGGCGACCGGGCGGAAGTCGGCGCGGAGCACCCGGAACGGCAGGTCCGCGCCCCCGCCGGCCGGCGGGCGGTAGGCCATCGCGTGCGCGTACTCGACGCGTTCTGCCCCGTCGCGCCGGCCCGCCGCCGTGTAGGTCGTCCGCCCGTACCAGCCGCCGAGCGCGCCCCACGAGTGGGCAAACGGACGGTCCCACTTCGCCCCGGGGGCGAGCGGCCGGTCGGGCTGGAAAAAGGTCAGCCCGGCCAGTTCCTTCCACCCGTCGGCATCGAGCAGCGACCAGACCCGAAACGACTGCCCGCCGGCCGGGTCGTTCGCGGCCTGTACCCGGAGCGGGTCGGCCGGCGCCTTCAACCCGGTCACCTCGCCGCGCGGGCCGACGGCGATCTCGAAGGCCGCGCCCGTCGCCTCCCGCAGCGCGCCCCCCAGGGCCTCGCGCGCGGCCGGGTCGCAGGCCGTGAGGCGGGCGGCTTCGACCCGCTGCCGCACGACGAGGCTCCCGTCGCGCCCGACCGCCTCGACCGTGAGCCGCGAGGTGAACGTGTACTCCGCGGCCTGCGGCGCGCCGGCCCCGAGGACGCGGAACACCGACCGGCGGGAGACGGCGACCTCCTGACCGACCACCTCGCCCACCCGGTATCGCCCCGGACTCTCGGGCGCCAGAATGCCCGCCGCGGGCCGCGCGGCGGGGACGGGTTGCGGCGGCGCCGGGGGCGTGGGCGGAGCGGGCGGAGCGGGATCGGGCGGGGTGACCGCCACGGCCGGCGGCTTCGGCGACGGGGCTTCGACCGGTGCCCGGGGTGGCGGAACGGCGGGCGTCGCGGCGCGCGGTGCGGGGGCGTCGGGCGCCGCGACGCGCTCGGCCGGCTGGGACCACACCCGCTGGGTGTACCCGCCCAACGCGGCCGACGCCGCAGTCGCGGCCACGAGAGCGGCGACCGCCCACCACCGGCGGCAGGGGCGCCGCAGCACACGACCGCACTCCCGGCAGTGAGTCCGCCGGCCGGAGGCGCGATACGGTTCCCCGCAGGGGCAGCGAAGTGGCAGCGGCATGAGCGGCGTCCGGGTCAGATACTTCGATCATCCCCGGTTCTCGCCCCGCCGGCAACGGGGGAGGGTTGCACGACCGGATCCCGCGGGTAGAGTGGGTGTCATTCTTCAAACGCCGACGGCGCCCGCGGGGGACACCCAAGGCGGCCGACCGGATCACTGTACCCTTCGACCCGGGGCGCCGATGACGACGCGATGGCCGGTCGGCGTGCTCGTTGCGGCGGCGCTCGCGCTGTCACCCGGCGCCGCGCAGCCGCCGGTGCCGGCCGACTTCGCCCGCGACGTGCGGCCGATCTTCGAGAGCCGCTGCATCAGCTGCCACGGCGCGACGCGGCAGCGCGGCGGGCTGCGCGTCGACACGCCGGCCGGCATCCGCGCCGGCGGGTCGTCGGGTGCGATCATCGTTCCGGGGAATCCGGGCGCCAGCCCACTGATTCGCCACGTCGCCGGGACCGGCGGCGCGGCGCGGATGCCCGCCGAGGGTGACCCGCTCACCGCCGCGCAGATCGACACCCTCCGCCGCTGGGTCGAGCAGAAGGCGCCGCTCCCCGCCGCTGCGCCCGCCGAAACGGCCGCGAAAGCACCGGCGCCCGGCTGGGCGTTCCGCCCGATCGTGAAGCCGCCGGTTCCACCCGCCCCCGCCGGCTGGGCGCGCAACCCGATCGACCACTTCGTACTGGCGAAGCTCGCCGCGAACGGCCTGAAACCGTCGCCCGAAGCCGACCGGCGCACGCTGGCGCGGCGCGTGTTCGTCACGCTCACCGGCCTGCCGCCGACCGCGGACGAGCTCGACGCCTTCGCCGCCGACCCGGCGCCGGACGCCTACGAGAAGCTCATCGACCGCCTCCTCGCGTCGCCGCGGTACGGCGAGCGCTGGGCGCGACACTGGCTCGACGTGGCGCACTACGCCGACTCGCACGGCCAGGACCAGGACCGGTTCCGCCCGAACGCGTGGCCGTACCGCGACTACCTCATCCGCGCGTTCAACGCCGACACGCCCTACGCCCGCTTCGTGCGCGAGCAGGTCGCCGGCGACGTGCTGTTCCCGGGGAGCCCGGACTCGCTCGTCGCCACCGGGTTCCTCGCCGCCGGCCCGTGGGACGAGAGCGGGCTGCGCGACATCAACGAGAACTCGCTCGACCGGCAGGTCGCCCGCTACCTCGACCGCGACGACGTGGTGACCAGCACGATGACCACGTTCGCCGGCCTGACCGTCCACTGCGCCCGCTGCCACGACCACAAGTTCGACCCGGTGACGCAGGCCGATTACTACGCGCTCCAGGCGGTGTTCGCCGGCGTCGACAAGGCCGAGCGCGCCTACGACGCCGACCCCGCGGTGGGGCGCCGCCGCGCCGCGCTCGCCGCCGAGCTGGCACTGGCCCGCGCGACGGACGCGACCGACCGCGCACTGCTCGCGCCCGAGCGACAGGCCGCTGTCACCACGTTCGAGAAGACGTGGCACGCGGCGGAAGGCCACTGGCTCGTCCCCGAGCCGCAGGATCCACGGGCGAAGCAGGGTTCGACGCTCACGGTCCTCCCGGACCGCTCGGTTCTGTCCGGCGGGCCGACGCCGGAGCGTGACATGTACACGGCGACGCTGACCGTACCGCAGAAGGGGCTGACGGCGCTGCGCGTCGAGGTGCTGTGCGACGACTCGCTGCCGCACAAGGGGCCGGGCCGCTGCCACAACGGCAACCTGCACTTGTCCGAGGTGCGCGTGACGGTTCAGCCACCGGGCGAGCCGACGAAGGCCGAGGCGGTGAAGCTGAAGGCCGCGACCGCCGACTTCGACCAGGCCGGCTGGGGCGTGGCGCGGGCGATCGACGGCAACGCCGCGACCGCGTGGGGCATCTACCCCGCGGTCGGCACTCCGCACCGCGCCGTATTCGAGTTCGAGAAGCCGGTCGGCTTCGAGGCGGGGACAACGGTCGCGGTCGAGCTTGACCAGCTGCACGGCGGCGGCCACCTGATCGGCCGCTTCCGCCTCGCCGTCACGACGGCCCCGGCGCCCGGCGAGGCGGTCCGCCCCGTGCCCGCGTCGATCGCCGCCGCACTGGCCGCGGCGCCGCGCACGCCGGCGCAGTCCGCCGAGCTGGCGCGCTGGGCGTGGGAGCGGACGCTAGCCGCCGACCTCGCGGCGCTGCCGGCGCAGGCGAAGGTGTACTGCGGCACCAACCGCTTCGCCCCCGACGGCAGCTTCCGCCCGGCGCCGACGCCGCGGCCCGTCTACGTGCTGAAGCGCGGCGAGGTGACGCGCCCCGGCGACCTTGCGCAGCCCGGCGCCGTCGAGGCGATCGGCGCGCTGCCGGCGCGCTTCGCGCTCGCCGACCCCGAGAACGAGGGCCAGCGCCGCGCCGCGCTCGCCGACTGGCTGACCGACCCCCGCAACCCGCTGACGTGGCGCGTGGCGGTCAACCGCGTGTGGCACTACCACGTCGGCCGCGGCCTCGTGGACACCCCGAACGACCTCGGCGCGATGGGCGGCGCGCCGAGCCACCCCGATCTCCTCGACTGGCTCGCCGCCGAGTTCCGCGACACCGGCGGCTCGCTGAAGGCGCTGCACCGCCTCCTCCTCACAAGCGCGACGTACCGCCAGGCGGTGCGCTCCGACGCGACCGCGGCGGCGAAGGACGCCGACAACCGCTTGCTCTGGCGGATGAACCGCGCGAAGCTCGACGCCGAGACGGTGCGCGACGCGGTGCTGCTGGCGAGCGGCCGGCTCGACCCGACGATGTACGGCCCGCCGGCGCCGCACTTCGTCAGCCGGCCGGGCATCCACGTGACGCCGGAGGCCGACTACGACGCGTTCGACGTGGACGCCCCCGCCGCCCGCCGCCGCAGCGTGTACCGCTTCATCTTCCGCACCCGCCCCGACCCGCTGCTCGAAGCGCTGGACTGCCCGGACGCCTCGCAGTCGGCGCCGGTGCGCGGGGTGTCGGTGGGCGCGCCGCAGGCGCTGGTGCTGTGGAACAACAAGTTCCTGCTCCGCCACGCCGAGCACCTCGCCGCCGCGGCCGGCGCCGACCCGGTGCGCGGGTTCGCGCGCCGCGTGCTCGCCCGCGACCCGACGCCGGCCGAGACCGCCGCGTGGGGCGACTACGCGCGCCGGCACGGCACGGCGAACCTCGCACGGGTGCTGCTCAACAGCAGCGAGTTCCTGTTCGTGGACTGAGGGACGGCGGTTCGCGCGGGTCTCCGCGTTCGTGACACTGCGGACGCCGCCCGGGGCGTTGCCCCGGGCTATCGATCTCACCCCCGTTGGGGTGAAGAGGAGTGGTTCGATCGGCGGGACCGGCGTCCCGCCGGTCCGAGCCATGATCGGCGGGACGCCGGTCCCACCAGTCAGATGCCTGACCGGTTTCAGGCCAACGGCCTGAGATTCGATAGCCCGGGGCAACGCCCCGGGCGCGGCGCCGCGGGCCGGCTTCACGGTGTCTGATCGCCTGTCACCGGAGCGCACCATGACCCCCTCCCGCCGCGCGTTCCTCCTCTCCGGGTTCGGTCAGCTCGCCCTCGCGCACCTCGCCGCGCACGCCGACACCCCCCGCCCCGGCGCCGCGCTCAACGGCGGGCTCCACCACCCCGCCAAGGCGCGGCGCGTCATCCAGGTGTTCCTCAACGGCGGGATGAGTCAGCTCGACACGTTCGACTTCAAGCCCGAGGTGGAACGCCGGCACGGGCAGACCGTTGATGTCGGCCTGAAGGCGACCGCCACCGGCACGCCCGGGCCGGTCATGAAGTCACCCTTCAAGTGGCAGCAGCACGGCCGCTGCGGGCGGTGGGTGACGGACGTGTTCCCGCACCTCGCCGGCTGCGTGGACGACCTCGCGTTCCTGATGGCGCTGGCGTCGCGGTCGAACGTCCACGGGCCGGCGAGCTACCTGCAAACTACCGGCTTCCTCCCGCCCGGGTTCCCCGCCGCCGGCGCGTGGGTGAGCTACGCGCTCGGCCGCCTCACCGACGACTTGCCGACGTTCGTCGTGCTCCCGGACGCGCGCGGGCTGCCGTACAACGGGATGGGCAACTTCTCCGCCGGGTTCCTCCCCGCGGTCCACCAGGGCACCGTCGTCCGCCCCGGCGGGCCGACGCCGATCCCCGACCTGGCGCCGCCCGCCACGGCCCGCTTCGCCACCCCGGAGGCCGGCACCGACGGGCTGGCGCTGCTCCGCGACATGAACAGTCGCTACGCCGCCGAACGGCCCGGCGACAGTCGGTTGTCGGCACGGGTCGAGGGCTACGAGCTGGCGGCGCGGATGCAGCTATCAGCGCCGGAGGCGTTCGACCTGTCGCGCGAGACCGCCCGCCTGCGCGACCGCTACGGCACCGACCGCCCGGGCGCCGACGGCGCCTTCGCGCGGAACTGCCTCCTGGCACGCCGGCTGGTCGAGCGCGGGGTGCGGTTCGTGCAGGTGTGGAGCGGTGCCGGCGGGCCGACGAACAACTGGGACAACCACACCAGCATCCCGGCCGAGCTCCCGCCCATCGCCCGGCAGGTCGATCAGCCGGTCGCGGCGCTGCTGGCCGACCTGAAGGCACGCGGGCTGTGGGCGGACACGGTGGTGGTGTTCACGACCGAGTTCGGGCGGATGCCGTTCACGCAGAGTGGCGTCGGCCGCGACCACAACGGCGGCACGTCGGTGACCTGGCTGGCCGGGGCCGGGGTGAAGGGCGGCACGACCCACGGCGCGAGCGACGAGTTCTCGTACCTCGCAGCCGAGAACCGCACCACCGCCCACGACCTGTACGCGACGCTCCTCCACCTCCTCGGCATCGACCACGAACGACTGACGGTCCGCCACAACGGCATCGACCGCCGCCTCACCGACGTCCACGGGCACGTCGTGTCGGCGCTATTGGAATGACGGCGCGTCCCGGTATCGGAGAATGGACAGGATAACAGGATGAACAGGATGCCGAACCGGGTCTTCTGCTTCGGTTCGGCATCCTGTTCATCCTGTTATCCTGACTAAATTCCGTAATCCCGGACGGTGACCCCCACCCGCGGAGCCCTCATGCGACTTCTCCCCCTCCTCGCGCTCCTGCTCGCAGTCCCCGCGCTCCCGGCGCAGCCGCCGGCGGCGGAGTACGACCTCGTCGTCCGCAACGGCCGCGTCGTGGACGGCACGGGCAACCCGTGGGTCGCCGCCGACGTCGCCGTCCGCGGCGACAAAATCGTCGCCGTCGGGAAGGTGGGCGGGACCGCGAAGCGCACCATCGACGCGAAGGAGCTCGTCGTCGCGCCGGGGTTCATCGACATCCACGCGCACTCGGACGAAACCCTCCTCGAAGACGGCCGCGCGGAGAGCAAGGTCCGCCAGGGCGTTACCACCGACGTGCTCGGCGAAGGCCCCTCCGCCGCGCCGCGCGTCGGCAAGCTGACGGCGCGCACGCTCACCGCCCGCGGGAAGCGGTTCGAGTGGGCCACGCTCCCCGAGTACTTCACGGCCGTCGAGAGCGCCGGCGTCAGCATCAACGTCGCCACCTACGTCGGGCTCGACAACGTGTGGCAGGCGGCGATGGGCCAGTCGCACGCCCGCCCCACGCCCGAGCAGTTCGAGCAAATGAAGGCCGTCCTCGACCGGGCCATGAAGGACGGCGCGTTCGGCCTGTCGTCGCAACTGGCGATGCCGCCCGGGTCGCTCGCCACGACGGACGACCTCGTGGAACTGGCGAAGGTGGCGGCGCGGCACGGCGGCACCTACTCCGCGCACATCCGCAACGAGGGGACCGGCGTGTTCGAGGCGGTGCGCGAGATGATCGCGATCGCCGAGCGCGCCGGCCTCCCGGTGGACGTCATCCACATCAAGATCGCCGACCAGAAGGACTGGGGGCGGATGACCGAACTCGTCGCCATGATCGAGGCGGCGCGGCGGCGCGGGGTGGACGTGCGGGCCAACGTGTACCCGTACACCCGCGGGAACAACAACCTGTCGAGCATCGTGCCGCCGTGGGCGCACGAGGGCGGGCTGGCGAAGATGCTGGAGCGCCTCCGCGACCCGGCGGCGCGGGCGCGGATGAAGACCGAGATCCGGGGCGGCATCCCGGGGTGGTACAACCACTTCACCGCCGTCGGCGGCGACTGGTCGCGGATGCTCGTCAGCGGCCGCGGCCCGTACGAGGGGCTGACGATGGACCGCGTGATCGGCGAGAAGTCGAAGGGGAAGACCCCGCCGCCCGACTCGCTCGACCTGCTGTTCGACATCCTGCTCGAGCAGGACGGCTCGGTGCCGACGGTGTACGCGCACCACGACGAGAAGGACATGACGCTGGCGCTGGCGCAGCCGTGGTGCTCGGTCGGGTCGGACGGCTCCGCGCTGGCGACGGAGGGGCCGCTGCGGCGCGGCAACCCGCACCCGCGCAGCTTCGGCACGTTCCCGCGGGTGCTCGGCCTGTACGTCCGCGAGCGCGGTGTCCTCCGGCTGGAAGACGCGGTGCGGAAGATGACGAGCCTGAACGCCGCGAAGCTCGGCCTGCGCGACCGCGGCGTGCTGCGCCCCGGTGCCTTCGCCGACATCGCCGTGTTCGATTTGGAGAAGGTCACGGACCGGGCGACGTACACGGCGCCGTTCCAATACTCGGAGGGGATCGAGTACGTGGCGGTGAACGGTCAGGTGGTGCTGGACCGCGGCACGCACACCGGCGCCACGCCGGGCCGGGCGCTGCGGCACGCGAAGTAGCCGTGTCCGTCGGAGCCCGGAGCGTGACAGTCGTTTCGAGTCCGGTAGCGCCGGGGTTTTCAGGCCGAAGGCCTGGGAGCCCTCAGCCCAGGGCAACGCCCTGGGTTCACGGCGCGAATCCCCCCGCAGGCTGAAGGCCTGCGAGCCGGCTCGCAGGCCTTCAGCCTGCACGGCACCCCTGACCTCGTTCCCAGGGCGGCGGTCGCTTCGCTACCTTGCCCTGGGCTGAGGGCTCCCAGGCCTTCAGCCTGAAAACCCCGGCGCCACCGGACTCGAAACGACTGTCACGCTCCGGGCCCCGACGGGCCGGGGCTGACGTGCCGCTCGAACTCCTCCCAGTAGTGGTCCCACCCGAACCCCGGGTAACGGGACCGGAGCGCCTCGAAGTCCCGCCAGAAGCGATCCTCGTCGAACCGCTGGAAGTCCCACACTGAGTACGCGGCCAAGTTGTGGAGCCAGTCGGCCACCGCGCCGGCGTACCGTACCCGCGGTATCATCCGCCACCAGTGCGGCAGGCTCCACACCCGCCACCCGCGCGGGCCGATCCACTGCACCGCGCGGATGTCGAGCATCGCCCAGTACAGTAGTTGGCGGTAGGCGTGCTTCCGCCGCTCGTCCACGTCGCTCGCCCTCATCTTGAGTCATCAGACCGGCGGCCGCCGGTGGGGACAGACTACCGCGGCGCTGCGGCGTAGGGTACGATTGGGCCATCTCCGACGGAGGGTCCGACGTGCTGAACCTGCACGCCCGCGGGTCGCGGCTGTGCGACGGCGTGAGCCGGCGCGAAGCTCTACGAATCGGCAGCCTTGGACTGACCGGGCTCGCACTCCCCGAGTTGCTGCGCGCTCAGCAGGCAACGGCGTCCGACGCGGCGCCGCGCGGGAACGCGCGGGCGTGCATCGTCCTCTTCCTCATGGGCGGGCCGCCGCAGCACTCCACCTGGGATCCGAAGCCGGACGCGCCCGCCGAAGTCCGCGGTGAGTTCGGGCCGATCGCCACCACCGTCCCCGGCCTTCAGATCTGCGAGTTGCTGCCGCGCACGGCACGGCTCGCCGAACACCTGTGCGTGCTGCGGGCGGTATCGAGCAACGACAACGCCCACTCGTCGAGCGGGTACTACATGATGACGGGGCACCCGCACACCCCGATGAACTTCGAGAACGCCAACCCCGGCTCGCCCAACGACCACCCGAACCTCGGCGCCGTCGTCCGCCGGCTCCGCGACGCCGCCGGCGGCCCGGCCGGGCTCCCCGCCGCGGTCCGCCTCCCGCACCGCATCTTCAACACCGACGCCAGTGTGTGGCCCGGCCAAGACGCCGGCTACCTCGGCCGCCGCGCCGACCCGTGGCTGTTCACCTGCGAGCCCGCGTCGCCGGCGTTCCGCGTCCCCGACTTCGCCCTCCCCGCCGACGTCACCGCCGACCGCCTCGGCGTGCGCCGCTCGCTCCTCGACCGGGTGAACCGCCGGCTCGACGCGGTCGATCCCGGCGGCTTCGACCGGCAGACGCAGCAGGCGCTCGACCTGGTCGGCTCGCCGGCGGCGCGGCGGGCGTTCCGCCTCGACGACGAGCCGCCGCGCCTCCGCGACCGCTACGGCCGCAGCCAGTTCGGCCAGTCGTGCCTGCTGGCGCGGCGGCTCGTCGAGGCCGGCGTCGGGCTGGTGCAGGTGAACTGGTTCCGCGGCCCGGACGAGCCGTCCGACAACCCCTGCTGGGACAGCCACGCGAAGGAGTCGGAGCGCCTCAAGACGGTGCTCTGCCCGCCGATGGACCAGGCGTACTCCGCGCTCCTCGAAGACTTGGCCGAGCGCGGGCTGCTCGGCGAGACGCTGGTGGTGAACACCGCCGAGTTCGGCCGCACCCCGCGGTTCAACAACCGCACCGGCCGCGACCACTGGGGGCACGTCTACTCAACTGTCCTGGCCGGCGGCGGGGTGCGCGGCGGGCAGGTGATCGGCAGTTCCGACCGTGTCGGCGGTCAGCCACGCGACGGCCGCGTCCGCCCAGAAGACCTGACGGCGACGGTCTTCCACGCCCTCGGGTACGCGCCGGACACCGAGGTCCACGACACGCTCGGCCGCCCGCTGCCGATCAGCCGGGGCGAGGTGGTGCGGACAGCGTTCTGAGCGTCACGCCACGACCGGGAGGCGGATGACGAACTCGCTCCCCGTCCCCGGCCCCGCGCTGTGGGCCTCGACCGTGCCGCCGTGCAGTTCGACCAGCCGTTTGACGACCCCCAGCCCGACCCCGAGTCCGCCCTGCGACCGCTCCAGTGAGTGGTCGATCTGGACGAACATCTCGAACACCCGCGGGAGCATGTCGGGCGGGATGCCGACCCCGGTGTCGGCCACGCGGATCACCGCCTCGTCGCCCTCGCGGCCGGCGGCGAGGCGGATGCGGCCGCCGGGCTCGGTGTACTTGGCGGCGTTCGTCAGCAGGTTGCACACCGCCTGGGCGAGCCGGGTCACGTCGGCGTCGAGGTACACCGGCTCGGCCGGTAAGTCCACTACCAGCTCGTGGCCGCGGTCGCGGACGGCGGCGCCGCACACGTCGAGGGCGTGTTCGACCGCCGCCGCCAGCCCGACCCGCTCGCGCCGCAGCCGGAGCTTGCCGGTGGTGATCCGGGACACGTCGAGCAGGTCGTCCACCAGCCGGACCAGGTGCTCGACCTGCCGCTCCATCATGCCCCGGACCCGGGCCACGGCGGCCGGGTCGTCGCCGGCCAGGCGGAGCACCTCGACCCCGCTGCGGAGCGGGGCGAGCGGGTTCCGCAGCTCGTGGGCGAGGAGCGACAGGAACTCGGTCTTCCGCCGCTCGTCCGCCTTGCGGGCGGTGATGTCGCGGGCGATCTTCGACGCCCCGGTCACCCGGCCCTCGGCGTCCCGGATCGGGGAGATGGTCAGCGACACGTCCACGGCGGTGCCGTCCTTCCGCACCCGCCGGGTCTCGTAGTGGTCGATGGTCTCGCCCCGGCGGACCCGCTCGGCGAGCACCGACGCCTCGCCCGGGTGGTCGGGCGGGACGAGCGCCGCCACCGGGCGGCCGACGACCTCGGCGGCGGTGTACCCGTACAGCCGTTCGGCCCCGCGGTTCCAGCTGGCGACCCGGCCGTCGGGCGTCAGGCCGATGATGGCGTCGTCGGACGACTCGACGATGGCCGCGAGGTACAGCCGGGCATCGACCGCCCGGCGGGCCTCGGTCACGTCGCGGAACACGAGTACCGCCCCGCCGACGGCCCCACTGGATTCGCGGATCGGCGCGGCCGTGTCCTCGACCGGCACCGCCCGCCCGTCGCGGGTGACGAGCGCCGTGTGGTTGGCCAGCTCCACCACCCGGTTCTCGCGCAGGACCGTGTCGACCGGGTTCGGGACCGGCGCCCCCGTCTGCTCGTTGACGATCCGGAACACCTCGTCGAGCGGCCGCCCGGCCGCCTCGGCCGCCGCCCACCCCATTAGCTCGACGGCCACCGGGTTCAGGAACGTGACCCGCCCGGCCGAGTCGGTGACGACGACCCCGTCGCCGATGCTCGACAGGGTGACGTGAAGCTGCTGACGCTGGCGCTCGATCTCCCCGGCGGCCTCCTCGGCAGCCTTCCGGGCGGCCTCCTCCCGGATCAGCCGGCGGGCCGCCTCCTCGGCCGCCCGCCGCTCGGTCAGGTCGCGGGTGACCTTGGCGAACCCGCGGAGGGTGCCGGCCTCGTCCCGCAGGGCGGTGATGACGACGCCGGCCCAGAACGTCGTCCCGTCCTTGCGGACCCGCCACCCCTCGTCCTCGACCCGGCCGTCGGCCGTCGCCCGGCGGAGCTCCTCCGCCGGCCAGCCGCGGGCGACCACGTCCGGCGGGTAGAACGTCGAGAAGTGCCGGCCGATGATCTCGGCCGCCGCGTACCCCTTGAGCCGTTCCGCCCCGGCGTTCCAGGTGGCGACCCGGCCCTCCGGGTCGAGCATGAAGATGGCGTAGTCCTTCACGCCCTCGACCAACAGCCGGAACCGCTCCTCGCCGAGCCGGAGCTTCTCCTCGGCCTGCTTCCGGTCGGTCAGGTCGCGGGTGATCTTGAGAAACCCGCGGACCGCGCCGGCGTCGTCGCGGACGGCGGTGATGACGACGCTCGCCCAGAACAGCGTCCCGTCCTTGCGGACCCGCCACCCCTCGTCCTCGAACCGCCCGGTCTTGGCCGCCACCTCCAGCTCGTGCGCCGGCCAGCCGGACGCCAGTGCCTCGGGCGGGTAGAATCGGGAGAAGTGGGTGCCGACGATCTCGTGGGCCGCGTACCCCTTAATCTGCTCCGCCCCGGCGTTCCAGGTGGCGACGTTCCCGGCCCGGTCGAGGAGGAAGACGGCGTAGTCGCGCACCCCGGCGACGAACTTCCCGAACTGCTCTTCGCGCAGCGCCGGCACGGCGGCCCGTCCGCCGAGCAGCCTTCTCAACAACTCGATCATCGGCCCGTGCTTCCCGGGTAGCGTTTGGCGGGCGGTCGGGTGGGACCGGGGGCGACCGGAGTCCGCACGGGCGACGAGCCCCGCCGGCGAGTGGGTCAGTTTATCGGATCGGTCGTGGCGGATGCGGTGCAAATTTAGCGCCGAGAGCCCGCCCACTATGCGACGGGGCGGCGGGCGAAGGGAGGGTCGAGATGGAAGCCCCGAACGGCCCCGCCCCCGCGGGCGACCCGCACGACCTGCGCCGCTTCCTGGAGGCCCAGGCGGGCGACTACGAGCGGGCGCTGGCGGAGGTCCGCGGCGGGCGGAAGCGGACGCACTGGATGTGGTACGTCTTCCCGCAGCTCGCCGGGCTCGGGTCCAGCCCGACCGCGGTGCGGTACGCGATCCGCAGCGCCGACGAGGCGCGGGCGTACCTGGCCCACCCCGTCCTCGGCCCCCGGCTGGTGGAATGCGCCGAGGCGGCCCTCGCGGTGGAAGGGCAGTCCGCGACCGAGATCTTCGGCACCCCCGACGACCTGAAGCTGCGGTCGTGCGCGACGCTGTTCGCGCACGTCTCCCCTGCCGGGTCGGTGTTCGAGCGGCTGCTGGCCCGGTACTTCGGGGGCGAGCCCGACGGCGAGACGCTCCGCCGACTCGCCGCCGATGCCGCGCTCAGCCGACGAACACGCCGCCGGTGAAGTTCGGGTCGAGCGCCAGGAAGCTGCTGAGCAGCGTCACCCCGCCGCCGGCCGTCACTTTGAACGTCGCCACCCCCGGCGGGCTGAACCGCGACTGCCCGACGATGATCTCGGCCGCCGGGTCGGAATCGACGTTCCTCACCGCCACCGACACGCCCTCGCGCAGCCCGCCGCTGCCGCCGAAGAACGACGCGAGCAGCGTCGTGCCCGGCAGCGCGGTCCCGTCGAACGCCACCACCCGCGGGGCGCCGCCCGGGCCGGCGCCGACCACGATGTCGCCGCGGCCGTCGCCGTTCACGTCGCCGGCGGCCACGAAGGTGCCGTCACGCAGCGCCGACTCGAAGGCGAAGAAGTCGTTGAACAGCCGCGTCGGCGTGGCACCCGGGCGGACCGTCGCGCCGTCGAACGCCGCGACCCGCGGCCCGCCACCCGTCCCCGCCGCGACGATCAGGTCTGGCGTGCCGTCGCCGCCCACGTCGCCCACCGCCACCCGCGCCCCGCCGCGGAAGTTCGCGTCGGCGATGCCGAGGAAGTCGGCCAGCACGGTCGTGTCCTTGCCGCTCACCACCTTCACCCGCGGCCCGCCGCCCTGGTCCGGCGACACCACGATGTCGGCGAACCCGTCGCCGTTCACGTCGCCGGCCGCGACGTACACGCCGCCGCTGAACGATGCCTCGAACGCGAAGAACTGCCGCACCTGCTGTCCGGTGGCGCCGTCGAACACGCGCACGTCCGGCCCGCCGCCCGGACCGGCGCCGGCGATCAGGTCGGGTATGCCGTCGCCGGTCACGTCGGCGCTCGCCACGCGCACGCCCCCCGAGAACGTGCCGAAGGCATTCACCGCCTGAATCGCGAACCCGTAGCCGGCCTGCACCAGCTTCGCCGTCGGCCCGCCGCCCGCCCCGGCGCCAACCGCGATCGGCACCGTGCTCGCGCCGGGCGGGATAATCTGATAGATCGCGCCCTGACCCGCCCCGGTGCCGCGGGCGAGGTACAGCAGCGGCCCGCCGGGGATGATGTCGAGCCCGACGATGAGCTGGCCGGTCGGGGCGTCGGCGAAGTTCGTCACCTGCCCGGTGGCGGCGTCGAGCTGGTTGATCCACCCGCCGGTGAGGTCGGCGAAGAAGTAGTCGCCGGCGTAGTCGGCGGGGAACGAACTGCCGGCGAACGCCCCGCCGATGACCGAGTTCCCGTCGAACGGGTGCGGGCCGTTGTGGGCGTAGGCGAACAGCGGGCGGGTGAAGTTCGGGTTCGCCGCCTGGTTGAAGTCGCCCTCGGTCGCCGGCCACCCGTAGTTCGCGCCGGCCCGGCCGAGGTTCACCTCCTCGAACGTGTTCTGCCCAACGTCGTTGATGATGATCTTCCCCGTGGCGGGGTCGACCGCGAGCGTGAACGGGTTGCGCAGCCCGGCCGCCCAGATCGCCCGCGTCGGCCCGGCGGGGACCGCGCCGAGGCCGTCGATGGTGGTCGGGTTGTCGGCGGGGATCGACCCGTCCGGGTTGATGCGGAGCACCTTGCCGAGGCGGTTGGTGAGCGTCTGGGCGTTCGCCCCGGTGGCGTTGTCGCCGACCGCGACGTACAGCTTGCCGTCGGTGCCGAACCGCAGCGCGCCGCCATTGTGGTTGGTGGCGCCGGAGAGCGGGTCGAGGTCGAGCAGGACCGTCTCGCTGCCCGGAACCGCCACGTCGCCGCTGGCGGTGAACCGGCTCACCCGGTTGTGCGCCGCCCCGCCGCCGACGCCGGGGACGGTGTAGTAGACGTAGACGAAGCCGTTCGCCGTAAAGTTCGGGTCGACCGCGACGCCGATCAGCCCGCGCTCGCCGGCCGAGTCGACCGTGAGCGAGACGAAGGGCGTCGGCAGCACGGAGCCGTTGAGGGCGACGCGCAGGGTGCCGCTCTGCTCGGCGACGAACACCTGCCCGGTGGGCGCGACGGCGAGCGCCGTCGGCGCGGTGAGTCCGGCGGCGAACACGGCCTCGGTGAACCCGGCGGGGAGGGTGACGGGGGTGACGCGGTCTTCGAGCCGTTCGGCCCGGAGGCGGGTGGTGGTCATGGGGGTGGTGCGCGGCTGGGATGTGGGCGCCGTTCAGTGTAGCGGGTGCGCGCCCGGCGGCGGGTCGGGTAAGATGGGGGCGACCCCGGAGGGCCGACCGATGACGGTGGAATCGCTGCTGCGCCAGGCCGAGGCGCTGACCCCCGACGAGCGCCGCGAACTGGCGGCGCGGCTGCTCGAAGCCGACACGGCGGATGACCCGCCTTTCACCGAGGAACAACTCGCCGAGTTCCGCCGTCGGTCGGCCGAGATGGATGCCGACCCGAGTATCGGCATCCCCTGGGAGGTCGTGAAGGCCAACGCGCGTCGGAGGGCAGGCCGGTGAGCCTCCCGATTGCCTTCCACCCGGACGCCGAGGTGGAGTACGACGAGGCACACGAGTGGTTCGAGAACCGGCAGGCCGGTAGCGGAGACGACTTTGAAGCCGCGGTCGAGGCCGCGCTTGCCCTCATCGCCGCCCACCCGCGGATGCACGGCGTCGTCACGGGCGACTTCCGCCGCGCCCCGGTCACCGGCTACCCGTTCTACCGAGTCGTCTACCGGGATCTCGGTGACCGCGTCCGGATCGTCTCGATCTTCCACACCAGCCGCGACCCGGCCGTCTGGCAGGGGCGCGCCTAGCGCACCACGAACGGCCGCGTCACGGTGCGCGTCTCGATGCGGCGCTGCACCGGGCGGAACACGTCCACCTCGAACGGCTCGCCGACGCGGTTGCCGCACACGTCCTCCAGGTGCGTCGCCACCACCAGCCGGTAGCGCCCTGTCCGCCACGGAGTCTTCGGCTCCACCGTCACCACCCGCTCGCCGCCGCCGACCGTGGTCACGCCCTCGACGCGCTTACCGGATTCGTCCTCGACCCACACGGTCGATTCGAGCAGCGCGCGGTCGAGCGGCTCCGCCAAGCGGATGATGAGCGGGCCGCCCGGGCGCGGCGGGACCAGCGTCCAGCGGTCGGGGTCCACGGGGTCGTCGTCGGCCGCGGTGGCGAGGAACGTCTTGCGGTGCTCGGCGACCAGCGGGCGGCCCTCGGTGTCCTTCCAGTCGCCGGACACGACGAACGTGTAGCGCCGCCCGGCTTCGAGGATCGGCCCGAGCTCCATCCGCGGGATGAGCCCCTGCTTCACCCGCCCGGGGTGGAACAGAACTGTCAGCCGGAGGCCGTCGGTGGACCAGAGTTCTTCCTCGATTTCGAGGAACGGCGACACCACCTCGTGCCCGTCGTCGCGGACCAGCCGGAGGTGGCGGTACACGTCGCCGCGGGCGACGGGGCCGGAGAACTGGATGTAGAAGCGCAGCGTGTTCTCGGGGAGCCGGTCGGCCGACGGGTACAGCGCGACGACCGACACCCGCGGCCCGGGCGGCGGGCGCGGCAGGGTGAGTTGCGCCGTGGTGGCGCGGCCGGGGAGTTTGAGCGGCGCGGGGTCGAACGTGGCGCGGTAGGCGACGCCGGGGACGAACGCGAAGTCCGGCATGAACCGGATGGCGTCGGCGGTAACGACATAGGTGCCGGCGACCGGCGGACGTTCCGCCTCCTCGGCCGGTGTGCCGCCGGCGACGACGACGCGCAACACGACGGGCCAGCGTTCGGGGGGGAGTTTGGCGTCGCGGAGGGTCGTGAGCGCGGCGGGCGGGAGCCCCTTCAGCTCGACCGCGGCGGGGGCGTTCGGCTGCGGCGTGGTGAGCGCCAGCGCGAGGGTGAGCGGGAGCATCGGTATGTGGAAGAAGGGGTCGGGCGAACGGCCGGCGTGAGCCGGCTGGTGGTTGCGCCAGGCGCCTGGCGCAACCACCAGCCGGCTCACGCCGGCCGTTCGCCGGGGATTACGGCAGCGGCACGGTCTTCAGGTCGGCGCCGTCGCCGTTCTTGACCAGGAGCAGGGCGCGGTCGTTGTCGAGCTTGTCGAGGTGGAGCACGTCCTTCAGCTCGCCCACCGTCGTGTACGCGACGCCGGACGGAATGCGGTCGAGCTTCGCCGTGATCGCCGCCGCCGAGCCAAAGCCCTCCGTCGGGATCTTCATCACCCCGCGCTTGTTGTTGGCGACGAGCAGGTAGTCCTTGCCGCCCTTGTTGTACACGACCATGTCGAGCGGGCTGTTGCCGTTGCCGAGCTCGGCGATGGTCGTCCCCTTCACCTTGGCCCCGGCCTTGAGGTCGGCCAGCGGCACCTTCACCAGCGGGGTGCAGGTGTAGGCGGCCATCAGGGTGTCCTCGCCGTTCACCTTGTACGCGGCGAACGTGCGGATCGGGGCGTGCGTCTCGATCTTGTTGTGGGCGCCGTGGAAGATCTCGATGCCGGCGCCCTTGTCGGCGTCCTTGAACGGGAACGGGATGACCCGCAGGGTGCTGGCGAACTGCTCGTTCGACAGCCCGGCGACGACCAGCTTGCCGTCCACGAACGCCATGCTCGTGATGATCGTGGCCGCGCCGCCCTTGCCCGTGGCCGGGGCCGGGTTCGGCAGCGTGACGGACGTGCGCTTGGCGTCCTTCGGCAGCGGCGACACCTTGCCGTCGCGGCCGATCTTCACGATCGCCGGGGTGCCGGCGCCGGCCCCGCGGGTGACCGCCACGTACACGCTGCCGCTCGCCGGGTTCACCTTGAAGTCGGCGATGCGGATGTCCTTGTCGGTGGTGCCGAGGACGGCGGCGATCTTGGCGTCCACGCGCTCCAGGTCTACGGCCGAGGTGGCGCCGGCGGTCTTGTCGCCGGTTTCGATGGCGTGAATGGTGGCGGCCACGGGGTCGCCGACGAACAGGGTGCCGTCCGGCCCGAACGCGAGCGCGGTGACGGACTTCAGTTCCGGGGCGTCGGGCCGGGCGGACGCCGTGACCGCGCACGCGGCGACCACGGCGGCGGCGAACAGGGCGGAACGCATGACGGGTTCCTCGAGGAGGGAGGGTGGGCGAGTCCGACGGATTATCTTCTTCCCGCCGCACCACCGCTGCAACCCGCAAGTTATGAGAAGTCGGAGAATCCGGTTCGGGCGAACGGCCGGCGTGAGCCGGCTGGTCGTTGGTACGGGTGCCCGGGCGGACATCGTGGGTGATCGGCCGCCGTGTCAGCTGCCTGACGCAACGACCAGCCGGCTCACGCCGGCCGTTCGCCCGAGCCCGCCGCGTGCCGCCCGGGTTCGTAAATTAAACCGGTTCGTTCTCCGCACGCACGAGGTGTTGGTGATGGCAGACATTCGGGGGTTCCGGGGCTTCCGCTACGACCTGGGCACGGTCGGGTCGCTGTCCGACGTGGTCGCCCCGCCCTACGACGTGATCGGCCCGGAGTTGCAGCAGACGCTCTACGACCTCAGCCCGCACAACGCCATCCGCCTCGAACTGACGAAGGACGAGCCCGGCGACACCGAGGCCGAGAACAAGTACACCCGCGCCGGCCGCACGCTCAAGGCGTGGGTCGCCGAGAACGCGCTGCGCCAGGACACGGCGCGGGCGCTGTACGTCTACGAGCAGGAGTTCGAGGCCGAGGGGAAGACGTACACCCGCCGCGGGTTCTTCGCCCGCGTCCGGCTGGAGCCGTTCGGCACCGGCCGCATCTTCCCGCACGAGCAGACGATGAGCGGCCCGAAGGCGGACCGGCTCAAGCTCTACCAGGCCACCGGGTTCAACCTGTCGCCCGTGTTCGGCCTGTACCCCGACCCGGAGAACGAAGTCTTCCGCGCGCTCGAGCCGTTCACGCGCAAGTCGCCGCCGCTCGTGGCGAAGGACCACCTCGGCGTCACCAGCCGGCTGTGGGTCATCACCGACACGCAGGCGATCAGCGCGGTCACGGGCCTCATGGGGCCGAAGCCGGTCTTCATCGCCGACGGCCACCACCGCTACGAGACCGGCCTCAAGTACCTGGAGGAGCAGAAGGCGGCGGGGGCCGTGGCCGACGACGAGGCGGCGCCGAACTTCTGCCTGATGATGCTCGTGAGCATGGGCGACCCGGGGCTCATCATCCTGCCGACGCACCGGCTCGTGGGCGGCCTGCCGCCCGTCACCGCGGCGCAGGTCGAGTCCGCGCTCGGCGAGCACTTCGAGGTCGTCGGCCGGTTCGGCGGCGACGCGCAGGCGTGCTGGGAGCACCTCGAAATGGACGGCGGACAGGACGTACTCGGGTTCGGCACCGTCGCCGACGGGCAGTGGTTTGCCGCCAAACTCAAGACCCCGGCGGTGATGGCCGGGCTGGCACCGGAGCAGTCGGAGGCGTGGCGCGGGCTGGGGGTGAGCATCCTGCACAAGCTGGTGCTGGAGAAGCAACTGCCCGCGCTCGGCGGCACGCCGGCGCTCACGTTCGTCCACCTGCTCAAGGAAGTCACGGACGCGGTGGCGGCGAAGACCTGCCAGCTCGCGGTGCTGGTGCCGCCGGCGACGATGGACCACGTCGAGGAGATCGCCGGCAACCGCGAGAAGATGCCGCAGAAGTCCACGTACTTCTACCCGAAGCTGCTCACCGGGCTGGTGTTCAACTCGCTCAAGAAGGACTGACGCCGGCACGCGACCTGTCCGCCGGAGCCCGGAGCGTGAGCGACGGGGTGGCTGGCCCTGCTTCTCCGATCGAAGGCGACGGGTTCGCCCACCCCGTCGCTCACGCTCCGGGCGCCGACGGAACCGCTCTGTAACGCCGCCGTAACTCCGCCGCGCGCCACCCTCCGCGCCCGCCGCTCGGTGGGTAGGATGCCCCCACATCCCCGGCCGGAGGGCGGACCATGCGAGCGCGGTTCTGGGCGGTGGTCGTCGCGGCGGTCGCCGCCGGGTGCGCCCGGCTCGACGCGGACCCGGCGGGCGGCGGGGGCGGGGCCGGCTCGGCCGACCGGTCCGGAAGCGGGACCGGGACGGCCGACGCCGGGCCGCCGGTACCGTGGTCGGACGCGCTCCAGGCCGCGGCCGACGGCGAGGTCGCGTTCGCCCTCGACCTGTACAGTCGGCTCGCCGCCGGCAAGGGGAACGTCTTCATCTCCCCGTACAGCATCCACGCCGCGCTCGCCCTCACCACCACCGGCGCCGACGGCGCCACCCGCGATCAGCTGACGAAGGCGCTCCGCCTACCACCCGGCGCGGATGGCGCGGCGAGCGCCGGCGACCTGGGCCGGTACTACGCCCGCCCGCGCCCGGACTTCACCCTCGCCGTCGCCAACGCGGTGTGGGGGCAGGCCGGCCACCCGTGGAAGGCCGAGTGGAAGGCACTCGCCGCCGAGCGGTTCGCCGGCGGGTTCCGCGAGGCCGACTTCGCCAAGCAACCGGCCGCGGAGCGCGGCCGCATCAACGGCTGGGTGTCCGAGGCGACGCGCGGCCGCATCCCCGACCTGCTCCAGCCCCAGCACGTCTCCGACAAGACGCGCTTCGTCCTCACCAACGCCGTCTACTTCGACGGCAAGTGGACCGACGCCTTCGTAAAGGGGGCGACGCGGCCCGAGCCGTTCCACGCCCCCACCGGCAAGGTGAACGCGCCGCTCATGCACGTCGAGTCGAACTTCCGCATCGCCGAGGCGGACGGCGTACAGGTGCTGGAGCTGCCGTACCGCGGCCGGGAACTGGCGATGATCGTGGTCCTGCCGGCGAAGGCCGACGGCCTCCCGGCGGTCGAGGCGAAACTGACGCCCGACGCGCTCGCCAAGTGGACGGCGAAGCTGAGCCGCGGGCGGGTGGACGTGACGCTGCCGAAGTTCAAGCACACGGCCCGCAGCGAGCCGATCAGCCACCTCCGCGACATGGGCGTGACGGACGCGCTCGTACCGGGGAAGGCGGACTTCGGGCGGATGGTGTCGGCCCCGCCGCCGGAGCCGGTCTTCGTGTCGGACGTGGTCCACCAGGCGTTCGTGGACGTGACCGAGGAGGGGACGGAAGCGGCGGCGGCGACGGGGGTGGTCGGCAACGCGCCGAGCCCGGTGCCGCCGCCGCCGAAGGTGTTCCGCGCCGACCGACCGTTCGTCTACCTCATCCGCGACACGCAGAAGGGGACGATCCTGTTCATGGGGCGGGTGACGAACCCGAACGGGTAGCGGCCCGCTCGGCTACGGCCGACTGAGCGCGACGTCCCAGACGACGAGGTGGCTGTCGGACGTGGTTGTAAGCAGCGTCCCGCCGGGGAAAAACGCCGGTTCCGTATCCAGGCGGAGTGTGGAGCGCAGGCGGCGATCTCGGCCGGAAACGAGATCGTGAAGGACCAACTCGGGGGTGGAGTCGTACGCGAGCAATCGGCCATCGGGCGAAACCGAAGGATAACCCATACCCTTCGCCTCGATGACCGTTCGATGCGTGCGGGTCGCGAGATCCCAGGCCACGATCGTGTCCGACTCGTGTGAGTAGAGGGTGCGGCCGTCCGGCGAGAAAAACAGTTTGCTGCCAAATGTACTCGCCATAAGGTCGAATTCTCCGAGCCGGACGCCCGTGGCGGAGTCCCAAAGGGAGATGCATTTCTTGTTGTTATTGCCCGGGGTGCGAGAATTGGCGTATGCGGCGATGATCGATTCCGACGGCGAAACGACCGGTTTCCCGGCATTGAGCGACCTGTCGCAATACTTCTTCACGATGGCGCCGTTGCTGCCGTCGAGACGGACGAGGCTTCCTTCGAGGCTGGCGATCCAATCGTTCCCATCTACGAACGGTGCCAGTCCCCAAATGTGTTTGCCGACGTGAACGCGGTGCCGAAGTTGCCCGGTCTTCGCATCCCACAACCCAGTCCCCTTGTCGTCGTTGCATACGGCCAGAACAGTGCCGTCGGGAGCAAATGCCCGAATTCCCAGGGTACTTCGTCCACCCTCAAAGCGGCATACAACTTCACCGGTTTGGAGTTCAACGATGCGGTACCAATATTCATCCTTTCCGTCTGGAGGCGAAAGTTCACTGATCGTAAGTCGCCTACCATCAGGGCTTAATCCTTTAAAAAGCCATAACTCAATCTCGTAGGGGACTTTCGATACAGATCAATGTCGCCCAGCACGTAGGAGGGCAACATTAACCCCTTCGGGACGCGCCTGCGGACCGCCTCGGCCAGCTTCGCCTCGGACTCGGCCAGCTTCTTGCGCGACGCCTCGCGCTCGCCGGCGGTGGCCGCCCACTTCTCGGCATCCTTCGCCAACACCTCGGCTAGGGTGACGTGCGGCGTCTGCGGGTGAGTCTTGTCGGACGGACCGCTGACTGCGCCCGGGCGTCCCGGAACCGGGATCGGCCCTTCGGCCGCCTGTTGGGCGGGGGCGGGCGGGACACGGGCCTCGTCCTCACCCTTTTTGCCGCAGCCGGCGGCCGCCGACGCGGCCAGCAACGCCACGAGCACACCGCGGGAATGGGAAGCGAACTTCATCGGCTGCGCCCGACTCCTGGGGTGGGTACCAAACCCGTTCGGGTCCGACCGCGTGATCGGGCACGACCGCCGCCCGGCTCACGGCAGCTTGAGCGCGAGCTGGTAGATCGCGTCCACGTCCAGCACCGCGGCGTTCGACTCGAACAGCGACCGCACCGCTGCCTTGTGCGCCTTCATCTTCGTGTCGCCGACGCCGATCGCGCCGTAGCAGACCACCCCGTCTCGTTCCTTGCCGCGGTCGGTCACCTCGATCCCCTCAATCCCCGCCGGCGGCACCGCGTTCAGGTCGATGGCGACGCGCAGGTTGCGGGCCGCGTCGCGGACCTTCTTCGGCAGGAGTACCGCCCCCGCCGCCCCCGCCGCGACCACCAGCGCCCGGCCCTCCAGCGCCCGCGGGCCGTCCGAGCTCGACCCGACCGCGACGGCCTCGACGCGGGCCTTCGGGACGTGCCTGCGGATGACCTCGCACACTGCCTCGGCCTTGTCCTTCGTGCGCGAGCCGATGCGGACGTGCCCGCCGTGCCCGGCGAGCAGCCGGGCCACCCGCTGCCCGACCGGCCCGGTCCCGCCGAGGACGAGCGAGTTCGTGGTTTCGAGGTCGACGTGCCGCCCGGCGGCGCGGACGGCGGCCGCGGCGGTGGTGTTGGCGCCGTTCGAGTCGAGCATGACGCTCACAGTCATGCCGTACTGCGGGATGAGGTGCTTGCGCACCTCGGCGAGCACGGCCTCACCCGCCGCCACGTCCGACCCGCCGACGAAGATGGCGGTGCGGTGGAGGTCTTTCGGGCCGCGGGTGAAGATGCACCCGTGGACGAGCGGCATGACGTTCTGGGGCGTTACGCCGCCGTAGCTGAAGAGCTGCTGCACGCCCGAATCGACCGCGACCACCCGGTCGAACACGCTCGGGAGCGGGTCGGTGTCGAGCTGGAGGAGGATGGTGGCTTTGTCGGACATCGTCCCTCGTCCTTCGTCATTCGTCATTCGGGGGCCGACCCGCGGGTCAGCCCCCGAATGACGAGGAACGATCCTTCTCAGACACCGTCTTCGCCATTCGGTGAGGTCGGCCCGCGGGCCAGCCCCTCGAATGACGAGGGACGAATGACGAAGGACGAGCCGCTTACTTCTCGAACGGGTGCGCCGTGTCCTTCTTGGCGATGATCTCGTCGATCGTCGGGGTCTGCTTCATGGCGTTCTTGATGGCGAGCTTCGTCGCCTCGTAGTTGAACTTGTACACCTTCTCGTTCGAGTTCGCGGTCGGGGCGATGAACACCCCGCACACGATCACCCACTCCTCCGCCTTGGCCTTCGGCAGGGTGCCGTCCACCACGCTGTCCACGACGGCGCGGGCGACCGCGGCCTGGGCCGGGCCGAACATCTGCATCACCTGCTTGCCGCCCTTCAGCGTCACCTTCGTGATCATCACCGTGGCCGGCTTGCACACGATGTTCGGCGACACGACCGCGAGCAGGTTGGTGTGCCCGGCGCTCTGGTTGGCCAGCGCGTTGGCGAACGCCGTCCCGACCGGACCCTCCTTCGGCCCGATGAGCAGGTCGATGTGGGCGACGTTGTTCAGGTCGCCGTCTTCCAGGTACAGCCCTTCGCCGACGTACATCACGGACATGGGGAGGCGCCTCCGGTGCGAGAGTCCACGGGTTACGGGGTTGACCGCTGGCGTAGGTTTAGCTGCGGACGGGCGGGCGGCAACGGCAAACCGGAGGCGGGCCGTGGGCGACTGGTTGACACACCCGGCGTTGGTGGCGGTCGGCGGCGGGGCCGGGGCGGTGGCCCGGTTCTGGGTCGGCCGGTGGGTCGCCGAACTCCAGCTGCGGCACGGCGGCGTCGGCTTCCCGTGGGGCACGTTCGTCATCAACGTGTTCGGGTCGGCGCTGCTCGGGCTGCTGGCGGCGTGGTGCGCCGGGCACCCGGAGCGGCGCGTGTGGTACGTCCTGCTCGGTACCGGCGTCTGCGGCGGGTTCACGACGTTCTCGACGTTCAGCGTCGAGACGCTGGAACTGCTCCGCGAGGAGCGCATCGGCGCGGCACTGCTGTACGCGCTCGGGTCGGTGGCGGCGGGCGTGGCCGCGGCGGCGCTGGCGATGCGGGCGGTTCGGTAGACTACCCATGCCCCCCGGTGGGTTCGCCCCGCCCGGGGCTTCCGCCCCGGGCTAGCAAAAGCGCCCTCCGGGCTTCGGCCAGTTGGGTGTTCAGCCCGGAGGGCGCCTTCCAGAGCCCAAGGTGGCAACCCTGGGCGGCCTGCGGCGACAAGCCGGGGCGCGACCCGAACCGAGACCCGCCATGCCCCCTCACGGCTTCCTCCGCGTCGCCGCCGCCACCCCGGACCTCGTCGTCGCCGACCCCGCCGCCAACGCCCGCCAAACGATCGCGCTTCTAGCGGAAGCAGAAGCGCAGGGCGTGAGCCTCGTCGTCTTCCCCGAGATGGGGCTGACCGGGTACACCTGTGGAGACCTGTTCCACACCGCCACACTCCCGCGCGCCGCCGACGCGGCGCTCGCCGAGGTCGCCGCGTTCACCGAAAGCGGCTTCCGCGGGGTCGCGGTCGTCGGCCTGCCGGTGGTGCTCGACGGACCGCTGTTCAACGCCGCCGCCGTGCTCCACGCCGGGCGCGTGCTCGGCGTCGTGCCGAAGGCGTTCCTGCCGAACTACAAGGAGTTCTACGACGCCCGCTACTACAGCCCGGCGGCCAACGCCGTGTCGAAGGAGGTGGTCGCCGCCGGACAGGCCGCGCCGTTTGGCACCGACTTGCTCTTCGCGTGCGAGAACGTCCCCGACTTCGTCCTCGGCGTCGAGGTGTGCGAAGACCTGTGGGTGCCGGCGCCGCCGAGCACGTTCCAGGCACTCGCCGGCGCGACCATACTGGCGAACCTGTCGGCGAGCAATGAAGCGATCGGCAAGGCCGGCTACCGCCGGCAGCTCATCGGCTGCCAGAGCGGCCGCTGCCTCGCCGGCTACGTCTACGCGGCCGCCGGCGTCGGCGAATCGACCACCGACATCGTGTTCGGCGGGCACAGCGTCGTCGCCGAGAACGGCGCGATCCTCGCCGAGGCGCCGCGGTTCCGCCGCGGCGGTCATCTGACGATCGCCGACCTCGACCTCGACCACCTCCGCCACGACCGGATTCAAACGAACACGTTCAACGACGCCCGCCGCGACCACGCAAAGCCATTCCGCAAGGTCACGTTCACGCTCGACCTCGCCTCACGCACGCCGGAGTTGCTCCGGTACATCGACGCGGCGCCGTTCGTCCCGAAGGACGCGGCGACGCTCGGCGAGCGGTGCGACGAGATCTTCCACACGCAGGTCGCCGGGCTCGCCAAGCGGCTGACCGCGGCGAACACGAAGACGGTGTCGATCGGCGTGTCCGGCGGGCTCGACTCGACGCTCGCGCTGCTCGTGGCGTGCAAGACGTTCGACGCCCTCGGCCGCCCGCGCGACGGCATCCACGCGCTGACCATGCCCGGGTTCGGCACCACCGGCCGCACGCTGGCGAACGCCCGCGCGCTGATGGCGGCGCTCGGCGTGAGCACCCGCGAGGCGGACATCCGGGCGATGTGCGTGGAGCAGATGCGGGCCCTCGGCCACGCCCCGTTCGGCCTGCCGCTCGCCGGCGAGACGCCCGAGACGCTCGGCGAGAAGCTCCGCCACCTGCCGCCCGACCGGCGCAGCGACCTCGTCTTCGAGAACGTGCAGGCGCGGGTGCGGACGAGCCTGCTCATGAACGCCGGGTTCGTGGTCGGCACCGGCGACCTGTCGG
>VFQN01000588.1_pt1 | contig 66587 bp, 51 predicted proteins | sample 3512371 | NCBI WGS metagenome assembly VFQN01 (sample SAMN10412370, study PRJNA504923) | tailings metagenome | isolation source: Replicate 2 from Balatoc abandoned mine | place: Philippines: Itogon, Benguet | collected 2017-08-28 | reverse complement strand
CGTCAATTTTGTAAGTCAACGTATCAATACGGCTTGTAAAGTAGCTGTACATGATAGTAGCGATCGCAGCAGTACCGATACCCAATGCCGTGTTTACAAGCGCTTCAGAGATACCCGTTGCAAGAGCACCGGTATCAGGAGCACCTGTGTTACCCATAGCGGCAAATGCACGGATCATACCCAATACCGTTCCAAGAAGAGCAGTCAAGGTAGATACTGAAGCCAAAGTCGCAATGATAGTTAAGTTTTTCTCAAGCATTGGAAGCTCAAGGGTAGTAGCTTCTTCAACTTCTTTTTGAAGAGCTGCCAATTTTTGATCTTTAGTCAACTCAGTTTCGGTACGAAGCTCAATGAACTTGTGAAGAGCGGTTTTAACAACGTTACCTACTGAGCCTTTTTGTCTGTCGCACTCTTTGATAGCAGCTTCAATCTCATTTTTGTCAAGAAGAGACTTCACTTTGCGAACAAACTCATCAATTGAACCAGAACCATTGGCACGGCCAAGGATAAAGAAACGCTCAATTGAGAATACTAATACCGTTAAGAAACAGGTAAATAACAAAGGTACGATGGGTCCCCCTTCATAAACGATACCGAAATAATCACCTGATTTTGGTCCCTTCTCGTGGTCGCCATCTACGAAGTGACTAGGGTCACCGCAAATGTATTGATAAACCAAATACGCGATAACCAACAATACAGGAATGACCAGAATGGGGTTGAGACCACCAGCTGATTTTTTAGGAGCGGCCGCCTTGGCCGGTGCGGGAGATGTAGCCTTCTTTTCCATCAGACTTACTTTTAGGGTTTAATTGAAAAAATAGTTTAAGTGTTTGCGCTGTAAAGAAAACGAAAATTTTAGATGGTTAATGATTTCACCAAGAAAATTTTTGTTGGCATTTTTTTAAAATAGTTACAAAAAATGCGGTACAAAGCTATGATTTTTCAGAAAAAAAACTGCTTATCAGTCTATTAGTTTTTTTTAATTTTTTTAAAATCTATCATCACCAATCAGTAATAATAAGATTTTTTTGCCTCATTTTGTCCTCTTTCTTACTTCTTGCATAGTATCCGTACCACACTCAACTAGCTTTTACTCTTGTGTCTCTCTGAGACTAGTCTCTACTTTGTATACCTTCTAATGTTACTAAGAATTTAATTCAAAGTACGTTTCGTTTTAGTTTTACTCTACAAAATTTGTCATGTCAAATAGTTTCACCAATCTATTGGGTCTTCTACCACTTCTCAGGCCCCAAGTATACCAATCTCACTTTCAGGTATATTACGAGATGGTATATTGAAGTTTTGAGAGATTAAACTTACATCCTAAAAATTCTATATTTTTCTCATTTTTTTACTTTCTAGGCCTCTTATGTCTTACTTTCTAAGGCAGTAAGGGTACTTTTTATAGTAGTGGAGATCTAGCATCTCTTGCTCTTTGATGCCAAATAAGTATATTTTTTGTACATAATCAAACTTCAATGAGGCATAGTTGGCACGATTTATGATTTAAGCCTTCATTATGGAATCCTTCTTAAAAAACACTTTTTTAATCGCCTGTACATTGCTAGCCCAAACTCTGTGGGCGGGTCATGTCAGTGACTGTGAGGGCGTCGTGGCCCCTACTATCAGTAGCGAAAAAAGTATAAGCTGTTCAGGACAAGCTGTCTTGCTAAAAGCTTCAGGCTGTGAAGGTAAAGTAGTATGGTCAAATCAAAAAACTGGTAGTTCTGTTTTTGTATACCCCACCCAAACCTCTAGCTATACTGCCTATTGCCAAAAGGACGAATGTAAAAGCGCGCTCTCTAATAGTGTTACTGTCTTAATCAATACCCCTGCTACTCCCACAATCAAAGCATCAAATAATAAAATCTGTTTGGGAGAGTCGGTAACACTCAATGCAACAGGCTGTGCGGGAGAAGTAATTTGGTCTAACGGGGCAACCGGAAACGAAATTACGGTACATCCTACCAATACCACTAAATATACCGCTACCTGTCGCAATGAAGGCTGTATTAGCTGCTTTTCTGATGATATTATCATTACCATAATGGGTGGAGAGCCTTTAAAACTTACTGCCACCACGTCTACAATATGTACTGGAGAGACGACTTCTTTGGCTGCACAAGGAAATTGTGCTGGCACAATTCGATGGTCTACTAACCAAACAGGTAGTAGCATTAGTGTTTCTCCTCAAAATACAACGGAGTATTGGGCTTATTGCGAAGGCACCGCCTGCAATATTGTGAAGAGCAGCATCTATGTCTCGGTAGTGCCTCCCCTTCCTCCCACTATTAGTGCATCAAAAAATACTCTTTGCGCAGGCGAAAATCTTATCTTAACCGCTACGGGTTGCGCAGGCATTGTAGAATGGGACAACGGAATGCAAGGGCAGTCTATTACAGTCAGTCCTTTAGAAAACGCCCAATATATCGCTTATTGCAAACGTGGTAATTGCAAAAGTAGCCCTTCTCAGGCCTTTAAAGTCTACGTAGGCAGCAGTATACCCTCGCGCCCAGAAGTCGTCACCGAAATGACAAACCAGTGCCCATTTGTTACGGTAGACTTGTCGTCAGCCTTACTCAAAAAAGCACCTGAGGGGATAGCCTACGAAGTTCATACTAGTTCTTCTGCTAGCTCTCTCTCTCTTAAAGAAGTGGGAGCTATTAGCGAAAATCGTACTTTTTACTTTTTTGCCCGTCATATGGCCACAGGGTGTCTGAGCGAGCCGGCGGCTGTTAGTGTCAAACTCCAAGCCTGCACTCAATCACTTGCGCTTTGTACGACCAATCCCGCTACGGCAAAAATCACCAAAACTGAGCAAACCACTCTTAACAACTACCTATTAGAAGGTAAAATAGGGGGAGTGGCAAGCAGCGCCCAATGGCTTAGTAATGGTACAGGTACTTTTAGTACTACTAATGGTCTCACTACCATTTATACCCCTTCTTCTGAAGACCGTCAGGCCGGAAAAGTAACAATCAGTTTTGTCAGTAATGACCCTGACGCTGAAGGGCCTTGCCACACAGGAAGCGATATCACAGACCTCATACTTCAACCTAACCAAAGTAGAGCAAAAGAAATGGTAGGTATTAATAAAACTTTAAAAGGATGGACTAGGGTTGGAGCCAATACCTACGAAATTGAGTACTTAATTCAGGTTGTGAATATGGGCACTAATATCCTAAAACAAATACAAGTCATAGATAGCCTAGATAAAGCTTTTGGGAGTGGTGCTATTGTTGTGAGTTCTCCGGTCGTAAAAATTGTTGAGCCCTCACTAACAACACTAGTCGATACATCTTATCAAGGAATCAATAATCATTACCTGCTTTTAGTACCTGAAACCACCGCTCTTACGGCAGGGCAAGCTCTTTCGCTATCTCTGATGGCTAAGGTTGACTTTACAAACGCAACAGATAGTATTTTTAATAATACGGCTTTTGTCTCTGCCATTGATATCAATGGTCATACTTTAGTTGACCAATCCACCAACGGCAACTGGCCTGACCTTAATCAAAATCAAGACCCAAGTGATGACCTCACTCCTACCCCTCTAGCTCTCAACAGTCTAAAAGGAAAAGACAATGATGTTTTTATACCAGAAGGATTTTCTCCAAACTCCGACGGTATCAACGATTTCTTGATTATCAAAAAACCTCAAAACTTACGTGCCTCTCTCGAAATCTATAATCGTTGGGGAGGTCTTATTTATACTGCCAACGACTACAAAAATGACTGGAATGGAGGGATATCTTCTCAAAACACCCTTCCTGCTGGGACCTATTTTTATATTGTCAAGCTGAGTGATGGTCGAGAATTCTCTAAGTTTTTGACAATAAGTCGCTAATCACAATTCGTTGAAACTAATATTTACAAAAACAGGGACGGGACTTAAAACCATATACCCATGAGGAAATTAAAATATCTTTGTTTGGTTACGTTATTTGCAATGACGACAGTAATGGCTCAAAAGCCCTTTCGGGAAACATTGCTACAACAGGCCAATCGCCAATTTGATTTACAAGCTTACGCCAAAGCTGTTGCACTGTATCAAGAAGCATTAGAAAATGGCCTGACTCCCCTCGAACAACGTCATCAAGCGGAGTTAAATATGGCTTATGCTTACTTCCGATTAGGAGACAGCCCCAAAGCAGAAGAATTTTATAAAAAAGCCCTAGCCGATAATAGTAGTCTTAAAGGGGCATCTATATACCATTATTTACATTATGCCAAAGTCTTAGCCAATAATGGTGACATGCAGGCCTCTCAACGCTACTATGAACTTTATGAATCTTCAAAAGCGACTGAAGAGAGAAAAAGTCAAGAATCCCTAACGTTGACTAAACGTAAAATTACCTACCGTCTGGATTACTTAGCTATCAACACTCCAAATGCGGAATTTAGTCCTGCTTATTTTAAAGATGGACTTGTTTTTGTATCAGGTAAGGCACCAGCAGCTATCTCATCCGAAGCACCTGAGAAAGGATATTTAGATCTGTTTTATATTGCAAAACCAGATGAAATAAAATCAATCAGCTCATTGAATGCGGAAGGTGAAGAAGAAGAAGCTAAAGACAATACCAAACCTACTCGCACACAAGGGCGACGACTAGGTTCGGATGCTTACACTCGTGTTACTTCAAATGATTCCAAATCCCTAGGTACCTATAACAGCTACGGACTCGATGACCTACGAGGCAGCAAAGGAGAAATTGCGCGTCCGGGCAAACCTGTTCCTTTTAGTAAAGCCCTCAATACTCGTTTTCATGAAGGCCCTGCTACTTTCAGTGCTGACGGCTCGCAGATTATTTTTACCCGCAACAACTTCAACGAAGGACATAAAGGAGTAAGTGAAGACAATAATGTCAAACTTAAACTTTATAGCGCACAATGGGGCGCTGATGATTGGACCAACATCAAAGAACTTCCATTCAATAGCGATGACTACTCCACCGCTCATCCTTCCTTAAGCAAAGACGGCAACCTTTTGTATTTTGTATCAGATATGCCCAATGGCGTAGGAGGCAAAGATATTTATGTTTCTCGTCTTGAAAACGGTCAATGGACTTCCCCTGTCAACCTCGGCAAAACACTAAATACCAAGCAAGATGAACTATTCCCTTTTGTAGATGATCGAGGAAATCTTTATTTCTCTACTGCAGGCCGTAAAGGTAGCTTAGGTGGGCTAGATTTGTACTATGCCATTTTGAGTAAAGACGGCACAAAAGTTATTGAAGTAATTCATCTAGATGCTCCTATCAATTCCAAAGGAGATGATTTTGGACTAGTGACAGATGGCGCTCGGACAATGGGGTATTTTAGTAGTAACCGTAGAGATGGAGATGACGATATTTATCGTTTTACGCGCGAAAGTTCTATGTATGAATGCCGAGAACTTCTAATCAAAGTATTTGAAAGTGAATCTATGCAGCCACTCGAAGGCGCAACCATCACAGTTCGATCTAAAATCGGAGGAGAACCTTTAGAAAAAGGGCTACAAACCAGTGCTAATGGATGGGCACATCTATGCTTAGCTTCCGATAATGACTTTGTTTTTACGGTGTCAAAAGAAGGATTTATCGATAATACCGTGGGCTTCTCTACTCGTCATCTTACCGATGATAAACCTACAAGGTTGGAAGTCAGTATTAGCCAACCCACAGGAGTAGAACCAGTCACAACGTCCAACTTAGAAAAAAAAAAAACTTCCCTGAGTGACTCCCTCCAAATTTTAAAACATTCTAAAGTAAAAGGAGTAGTCAGGACAGAAACCAACAGTCAGCCTATCGAAGGGGTACTGGTAAAACTGAGAAATGAGTGTGACAAAAAAATATATGAAGTAATCACCGGCCCAGACGGTAGGTATGAATTTGAAATTTCGGAAGGTTGTGATTATACACTCATCTACTCAAAAGACACTTATGGAACCAATACCCTGAAAATCAAAAAGGTTCCTAAAAAAACACCGCCAAAAGTGTTGTCTAAAGATGTGGGCCTACTTAAAAAAGGAGATATTGTACAGCTTGATAATATTTATCATGACCAAGGAAAACAAGGTTTAAGACCCGACGCGGCCCGTGAACTCGACAAAATAGTAGCCACTATGAAGCGCTATCCCTCTTTACAAGCCGAAATCTTATCGCATACTGATAGCAGAGGAGATGCAAACTCCAATAAAGTACTATCTCAAAAAAGAGCCCAAGCTGTGGTAGATTATATGGCCTCCAAAGGTATAGCCCGCTCTCGTATGAAAGCCACTGGCATGGGTGAAAGCATGCCCGTCAATGGCTGTGTAGATGGCGTAATATGCACAGAAGCAGAATATCAAAGAAATAGAAGAACAGAATTTAAAGTACTAGAAATTAGGTAATTAATCAATTCTATTTAATACTAAAAGAGAGTAGGGTATATACCTTGCTCTCTTTTTTATTGAGGTTCATTGATAAAAAGTCTATTTTTGGCAGTTGCTTTCATATTTCTATTATAAGTACCATAACAAACACTAAAAGCATCCAAAATGGGTCTTCGATCTTCGTTAAGTAAACCACTTGCCAAGTATATTGCCAATCAGCAACAAACTTGGATGTACAATGCTCCCGCTTTTCAAAATATTTGGTACAAAAAACTAGTTAATCAAGCCAAAAATACTGTTTTTGGAAGAGACCACTTCTTCAAAGACATTCATTCTTACGAAGATTTTAAGCAAGCTGTGCCTGTTAGAGATTATGAAGATATTAAAGGCTATGTTCAGCAAATTATTGAAGGGAAGGATGATATTCTATGGCCTGGCAAACCTCTCTACTTCGCTAAAACCTCGGGTACTACTTCAGGCACTAAATATATACCTATCAGCAAAGATTCTATACCCAATCATATCAATTCGGCACGGGATGCGTTACTCAACTATATCAACGAAACGGGTAAAGCAGCCTTCCTAGACAATAAACTCATTTTTCTATCTGGAAGCCCTGTACTAGACACCAAAGGAAGTGTACCGACGGGGCGCCTCTCGGGTATTTCTAACCATCATGTACCCGCCTATCTCCGCACCAATCAGCTTCCGAGCTATGAGACTAATTGTATCGAAGAATGGGAGGAAAAATTGGATCGCATTATTGATGAAACGATTCATCAACCTATGGGATTAATTTCGGGTATTCCTCCTTGGGTACAAATGTATTTTGACCGAATCAATGCCCGTACCGGCAAACCTATCAAGGACGTATTTCCTACTTTTGAGTTATTTGTATATGGTGGGGTTAACTTTGAGCCTTATCGCGCCAAATTGTACGACTCTATTGGTAAAAAAATAGACTCTATCGAAACCTATCCTGCTTCAGAAGGTTTTATTGCTTATCAAGATTCGCAGCATGCGGAGGGGCTTTTATTACTTGCTGATAGTGGCATCTTCTTTGAGTTTATTCCGACAGATGAGTTTTTCAACGAAAACCCTTCACGCTTGTCTTTAGAAGAAGTGGAAATTGGGAAAAACTATGCTCTCATTATCAACAACAACGCAGGACTTTGGGGGTATTCGATAGGAGATACCGTCAAATTTGTATCTAAAAACCCCTATCGTCTTTTAGTCACAGGCCGCATCAAGCATTTTATCTCGGCCTTTGGCGAACATGTCATCGGAGAAGAAGTAGAAAAAGCTTTAAAATATGCCATGCAGCGGCATCCCGAAACCGAAGTTGTGGAATTTACAGTGGCGCCTATGGTCTCTCCTTCTGAAGGTCTTCCTTATCATGAATGGCTTATTGAATTTGCTACTCCTCCTAAAGACCTTCAGCAATTTTCGCTAGATATTAACAAACGTCTTACCGAACTCAATGTATACTATGACGACTTGATTTCGGGTAGTATTCTGAGACCTTTAAAAATACATTCTTTGCCAAAGAATGCATTCATTAATTACATGCGCTCCCAAGGAAAGTTGGGCGGGCAAAATAAAGTCCCCCGATTGGCCAATGACCGAAAAATTGCCGATGTAATCGTAAGGCTCTAACACCAGGCAAGCTTTTTCGAAGAAATAGCACTGATTTATCCTCCTCTATCACTCCCTTTTGAATCATAACAATGACCAAAAGGGAGTTTTTTTCACATCTCATTCCCACTATTTTGGTATAATTTTTGCTATATTTTTTATACTTTTATTTATATTCTTAAAATTCAATAAAACAGGCTTAAGATAAGCCTTTGACTAGAATATAGCCTAAAAATGTACTTAAAAACACTTCTAAAAATACATCGCTTTTAGTACTGTTTGGCATACTATTTTTACCGTTAAATAAGTTTTGTTTTGTAATAAAACTTAGGGTGCTATATTGCAACTAACTGATAATCTTAGCTTAATTTTTTTGGCGGTTGCACAATTTTTAACTAACTTTACGTTAATTATGCTGTTCAGCTATGAAAAAACGATGTAAAAAAGCCTTTTTTTGAGTATTGCATCGTATTGTTTAACTAACCAAAAATCGTTTTGAAAAGAAGACAATGCATCATCTTATCAACGCTTCTATTGTCAAGCGGAGTAGTTAAAGCTGAGGGCTTTAACGAATCTTCATGTATTCGTTTTTGTGACGAGCCTCTGCCCGTTTACGAAAACAAAGTGCTTAATTATTTTCAGTCGGCTTTGCTGCACACGGCTAGCTTACCACTACCCCAAATCAAAGCCAAAGCAGAGAAGTTTTTTAAGGTTATTGACCCCATTTTAGAGCAATATCAAGTACCCAGAGATTTTAAATATTTGTGTGTTGTTGAAAGTGCTCTGAACCCAAAAGCTATTTCTCATAAAGGAGCATATGGGTATTGGCAATTTATGCCTCACACTGCACGCGCAATGGGTCTGGTCATTGACAACAAAGTAGACGAACGTGAAAACCTCGTCAAATCCACTCACGCAGCTTGTCAATACTTTTTAAGCCTCTACAATGAGCTAGGCTCTTGGTCGTTGGTGGCAGCAGCTTACAACGCAGGCCCCACTAAGGTCAAAAAGTACCTGAGCAATCACGGAAAAACAAGCTACTATCATTTACGGATTAGCACCGAAAACCGTAAGTACCTTTATCGGGTTTTGGCGGCGAAAGAACTTTTCACTCGCCCCATCATGTATAAAGCAGTAGTTGAAGAAGGGATAAGCCTTCAGAAGTACATCATGAGACATGGGGTAGCTTTAGGACTTATAATGCCTCCTAAAGTAAAACTTAAATCATCTAACAAAGACAAACTAGAAATCGAAGTACTTTCTTCTACATTTAATGAAGGGATTTTAACTGGCTTCGAAGATTTAGTGCCACTGTCTTTCAAACGCAAAGGTGATTTCAGACGTTTCAATCAAGAATTGTACGAAGATTTGGAATTGGCACAAAATCAAGAAAAAAGAAAACGGCTCATATGGTGGCGCGCCCCTAGGGTGAACACTCGCCGCCGCAACGACTTGCAAACGCTCCTTTCGGAAGCTCGTAGCAAGCTTGGCCGACAGCCACTGTCCAAAACAGGCTTAGCATAATTAAACAAAAAGGCCATCCGTGCGGATGGCCTTTTTGTTTTGAATCATCTATCTATAATAAATTAAGAGGCTTGTTTTACCAATTGTACATTGACGTGTAGTTTTACATCATCACTTACTACTACACCTCCCGCTTCGGTTACTGCACTCCAGTTAAGATTGAACTCTTTACGGTTGACTTTTCCACTAATTTCGAAGCCTACTTTAGAGTTTCCATAAAAGTCTACCATAGACCCTCCGTAAGTGGCTGTGAGTGTTACAGATTTTGTAACTCCTCTCATGGTCAAATCCCCAACCACTTCGTATGTTTCTTCGTCTTTTTGGGTAAAAGAGGTAGAAACAAAAGTAAGTTTAGGGTGGTTTTCGGCATCAAAGAAATCAGCACTTTTTAAGTGAGCATCACGCTGCTCCATGTTGGTATCAATGCTGTTGACATCAGCACTGAATTGTACACTTGCGCCGTCAAAGCTATCCCCTTCGGTTTCGGCCGAACCTTCAAAACTTTTAAAACTTCCCGTAACCGTCGAAATTACTAAGTGTTTTACTTTAAATTGGATTTCACTGTGAGTAGGGTCAATCACCCAGCTGGTTTTTCCTTGAGTTGCCATTGTTGTATAATGTTTTTTGTTTAAATCTTGTTTGACGATGCAAATATATATGTATATACATATAATGTCAAAACATTTTATACATTTTTTTTATTTTTTTTATTACTAGGCATCCATGTGCTTCAAAATACTATCTCGAAGGTGGTTTTTGGTTAGATTTTGTACAAAAAAATTAGGCCAGCCTATGAGCTGACCTAATTTTCAGAAAACCTATAAGCATTAGGCTAATTCAAAAATCACTTCGATTTCGATGGCGGCCATGCGAGGTAGGGAGCCCATACCTACCGCACTGCGTGCGCCTACCCCTTTTTCATCGCCCCATATTTCGGCAAATAGCTCACTACAACCATTCATGACATAGGCATGTTGTTCAAATTCGGGGATAGCATTAATCATCCCCAAAATTTTCACTACTTTATTGATACGATCAAGGCTACCAAACTGTGAACGCAGCGTAGAAAGCAGCAAATATCCTGTTTTGCGAGCGGCCTCTTTGGCTTGGTCGGCATCCAAATCTCTTCCTACTTTTCCGGCGATGAGGCTGCCATCCAAGTCAAGAGAGATATGCCCTGAAATATAAGCTAAATTTCCTGTCACTACTACAGGAGTATACACTCCTCCTTTGGCGGGAGGGGAAGGTAAGGTAATACCAAGATTGGCAAGATTTTGTTCGGGAGTCATACAAATAGATTAATTCGATTGGATTGTAAGTTTTGTACCTGTTGTATTTTTGGTGAGTGCTTGGCGCAGTTGGTCAGCATGGCAAATCATCACCTGCCCTACTCCATTTCTTAGGGCATTAAAGGCATTATCAAGTTTTGGAATCATTCCTTTATAAATCACTCCCGCCGCTTTACAAGAAGCGTATAGCTCTGGTGTAAGTACCGGAATGATAGATTCATCATTTTCTGGATCTAAAAGCACGCCTTTTTTCTCAAAACAATAAACCAGATTTACATCGTACAATTCGGCTAATGCCACTGCTACCGACGACGCCATCGTATCAGCATTAGTATTGAGCATGACTCCCAAAACAGGGTCGAAAGTCAAGGGGGCTACGATGGGGATAAGTTTACTTTTCAGAAATACTTGAATTTGCTTGCTGTTTACTTCATCAATATCTCCCACAAACCCATAATTGATGACAGGCTCTACCGTCTCGTTGACGGGGCGCTTGTGAGCGCGTATGATACCCGCATCCGCTCCTGTCACTCCTAGGGCATTGACTCCTAGTGATTGAAGAGTCGCGACTATGTTCTTATTTACCAAACCTCCATATACCATCGTCACGACATCGAGCATGGCGTGGTCGGTAATACGCCTCCCGTCAACCATTTCAGTCGGAATTCCTAACTTTTCAGCCACTTGTGTTGCGATTTTTCCACCGCCATGCAGTAGGATTTTGTGGCCTTTGAGTCCTGCAAAAGACTCCAAAAACGAGCGAAGTGCTTCTGGATTGTCTATTACGTTTCCGCCAATTTTGACGACGAAGAGTTTTGGTTTCATATCAATTATACATTTTGTGTTATTTTCGCTTCAAAGTTACACACTCATGCTTCACAAAACACGCGGTATTGCCCTCAATTATATTCGCTACCGCGAAACTTCAATCATTGTAAAGATATATACGGAAGAATTTGGCATTCAGAGTTATGTAGTGAATGGCGTACGAACCGCTAAATCCAAAACCAACCGAATTGCGTTGTTTCAGCCAATGACTTTATTAGATTTGGTGGTATATCATAAAAGTAAAGAACAGACGATTCATCGCTTGGCAGAAGTAAAATGCAGCTTACCTTTCAAAAGCCTGCCTTTTGACTTTATCAAATCTAGCATTTCGCTGTTTATCACGGAGCTATTGGTCAAAACGCTGCGCGAAGAAGAAGCCAACGCTCCTCTATTTGAGTTTTTGAATGAAGCCATTATTTATTTAGAAGAAAGCTCCGAAGGATTTGAAAATTTTCACTTGCAATTTTTAGCAAAATACTCCTTTTATTTAGGCTTTGGTATCGATACTGTCCGCGAAATGGAGCAACAACTCGCCGAAAATCATTATCCCTATACCTTAGATCCTCTTATGCAAGAGGCACTTCAAAGATTCATTCTACTTCCCTTTGATTACCCCAATTATTTGGATCGCCAACGTCGTCAACAGCTTCTCAATACCCTCATTTTTTATTATAAAACCCATCTAGAAGGTCTAGGCGAAATCAAATCATTGGAAGTACTGCGTGAAATCATGAAGTAAACCGCCTTGCTAAATATCTATTACCGTAAAAACAACACTCGTAGAATAATTGCTGGCAGGTATCAAAACTGATATTCCACGGATTTCGTACTGAATCGGGACATCAAAACGATTGGAAAACCCCCTAAATATCTCTTGATTACTTCCCGAAAGCTGCACATAACTTGTGGTACCATTGGGCGAAATAGTTCCTAATACAGGGGTCAGTATACCCGTACCATCTCCTGTTTTTCGAATCCAAAGTGATAAATTTGAATTCCAAGACGCGTCTTGCTTATAGACAAGCACTCGCCAGCTTGTGAGCAGAGCTAAGCCTACCGCTATGGTAATAGTGCTTTGATTGGCAGCGCTTGTGGCGGTAGAGGCATAATTACTGCCAGCTTCTGTAATAGTAGTGGCACTAGCATTCCAAGTAGTACCCGTGGCCGAAATACTTTGTCCTAAAACATCGCTCAGGTTTAACCAATACAAAATACAGATGCGGCTTATATATTTCATCAATTGTCGGTAATAGTGTAAGTTATGGTCACAGTATTAGAGAGATTATGGCGCAGTTGCCCATAATTATCTATTTCTAAGCTATAAGTCAAATTATAGCTATTTGTGCTTCCTGTCCCAGTATAAGCAGCCCCGATACCCGTCACAATATTTTGAGAAGTAGTACTCAAATAAATATTGGATAGAGGAGTACCGAGTGTTCCTGCTCCTACTCCTGTATAGGAGCCTAAATTGAGCTTAAGCCTCACACCCGTAGGCACTGCTCCTGCCGTAATTTGGGCCGTAATACGCCGACTTCCACCCGTAGTAATAGCCGAAGTAAAATTTAGCCATTTGGAGGTATTGTTAGAAGGAATAGTAACAGGGCTTCCTGCCTGAGTAGGCGCTTGTAAAGCCAATGTAATAGATGCGTTGGAAGGTTCAATATCTAAAAGTGCTACAGTTGGCAAATTGAGATTGGTTACCACTGAAACAGTGCTCTGTGCTTGCGCCCCCAAACATCCATATCCTAAAATTAATACGATACACCATTTCATTCTTTATCCCCTAAATAAAAATTATTCTCTGTAAAATGGATTTTACGTTCAATCGGTTTTACTTTAAAAAATAGCTCATGAGAAGCATCCTCGCTGACTTCCACATCACTGACAGCATTATCTATTTTGTATCTTTCGCCATTTCCCGGTATCCATATCGTCACTTTCCACGGGCCAGGTTTTACTTCTTTAAAGGTAAAAGTATCTTTGTCGCTTACCTTTGTCACGTAGCTTTCGGTATCGTTATAAAGCTTTGCGAGGATAGTAGGCTTGTTGGTAAGTAGTTCTTTATTTCCTGGCTGAGTACTTTTCTCAAACACTACCTTTCCCATGATTACCCCTGCTTTTGAAAAAGGGATATTGACATAATAACTGCTATCTGATTTGATTTCTATTTCGAGCGGGGTAGAAATCGCCGGTATATCTCCTATTTGCATCGACGACCTCATCAAGGTAATGTAGTATTTATTGGGCAACAGATTGTTGATAGCAAACTGCCCGTTGCGATCACTTACCAGTTTTTGGTCACCTATTTGTAAAATCACTCCATTTTTTCTGACATTCGCAGGGCCTGTTATTTTTCCTTTAAGACTCCCCAATTTCGTGTTTTTGGCAATAGGTGGCCTGAGCTTTAAAGTATACTTTATACCTAAATACAGCGTATTTTGCTCCGTAATATTGGGATAATAGGCCTGACTTCCCACTATACTCAACTGATGATGTGGAAGATTGAGATTGGCTTGTAAATCAAAAAAAGAGCGTTTTTCGGTAAGTTCGTCAATCGTATAATTGTTTCGGTACAAAAGCGACAAATCAAAATATCTCTTGAACTGAAGCCTCAACGTTCCTCCATAAAACATAAAATCTTGTAGTTCATTTTGCATCGAATACCTATTGGTACGCAAGTATTCTACATTACCTCCCAACGCAAGAACTTTTAATATCACTACCTGTGCTTGCAGCATTCCCTTGATAGACAACCGGCTAGAATCTCTATCGGGCGATACGAGCAAATTGTGAGTATAGCCATAGTTGCCATCCATCCAAAGATTAAATCGGCGGGTGTTGAGAAAATGAGTATATCTTATAAATTCTTCTTTAAAATTGAATTTTTGAGGCATAACGCGGTCTTCGCGATGAAGCTCGTTATAACTCAAAACAAAGCGATTACGGGTGTTAGGGCGGAGGGTCAGCTCGGCTATATTGCTCTTATAATAGGGGGCTTGACTAAACACAGTCACATCCAAGCTTGGATTGATTTGATTATAGTTACCAATCGCCCCCAATGTTAGTTTTTTGGTAATTGCATAGTAAAGTGAGGCATTGAGCAAGCGGCTATCATTATAAAATCCATAGAAGTGTTGCCCTGCATATACCACATTAGAGAAAAAGCGAAGCCTTTTGGTCGAAAAACTTAACCTACCAAAAGCTCCCCAATCAAAGCGGTCGTTGGTTTGGCTACCTGTAGCTTCCGCCTCCAACCATATTCGTTCTTTTTTGATGTAAGTAGATAGTCCCAAAAAATTGGTTGCTAGGCTCTGTCCATTATAAATATGATGTTTTGATAAAAAATTAATCCCAATAGCACTTTTAGGGGTAGGATTGAATGCATAAGCTCCTCCCATTATTTTTTTGGTATCTGGAAAAAATCTAGGTTCTTGATAAAATCCCGATACCGTAGAACGCCCCACTGAATGATCTAATTTAAAGCCTCTCCCAAAACGGCTTAACTCTATGAGATTTGTAAACACTAGGCTATAATCCGCCACTGCCAAATCGGTATGCCGACGAGCCGAAGGCTTATAGGAATAATTGAGGGAATATTGTTCATACGACCCAATCGCCGCATAGCCAAATTGATTTTGACTACGTGCTACAAAATCAAGATAGTGCTTCTGAGAAAAATCTAAATGGCCACCTCCTCGGAGGTCGTATTGGAAGCCTTCGCGCTGCTGATTTACACTTCTAAAAGTATGATACAATACCCCCAACTCGACCGGAAACCTTAAATAAGGATCACTTTTTTTGTTTTTTGCGGCATACACAGGAATACTTTTTACCCGATACACCGGCTGGCTTGTATCCCCAAAGCTCACTTTTAAATCCGAATTAACAATCCACATATTGCTTTCGGTATAAGGGATAGATTGATTGACCCATATACGCACTGATTCATTTTTTTCCAACAAAAGTGAGCTTTTATGACCCTCTATTTGTCCTCTGCTACTTTTTATCTCTATTTTTTCTTTTTCATTGCCCAAATTCTGAATCAAGTACTCAATTTTCAGGGTTTCACCTTCTTTGAGATATTCAGGATAAACAAGCGGTGTGATTTCTATCTTACGAAGTTTTTCTACCCTTATCTTTATCTCTTTACTTTCTTTTTCAAAACCTTTTTCCCAAGTTCTAAACAAAACAACATACTCTCCTGCTGAAGTAGTACGGGGAGTAGCTACGGTATAAGAATAACTCAACACCCGTGATTCTTTGGTGATTTGGGGTAGCTTCTTTGCCAATATTTGCCAGTCTTTGGGGAGATTGAAGGTAGTCCCAAAGGTAGGGTCATAGGCTTCGTCACGCCTTATTTCGACAAAGAGTGTAAAATAATCTCCGGGTTTTATTGGTTGGGGTGGATTCAGAATAACAATAGAAAAATCCTCTATCGCAAAGCCAAAGTGATACCACATCAACAATGGTATGACGCAAAAGTATTTCTTCACGGTATCTATCTCATGGATATTGTCAGTCTATCTCAATGACCAAATTGGTCCCAAACAGATTTTGTCCATAGTCGGCAATCAATACAGCCTCATACTTACCAGCAGGCAGGTCTTTGATTTCGATATCAAAATCCTTACACGTAAAAGGATACACTTTTTGAGAAGGGGCTTCCAACGCCAGAAGTTTTTGCCCGTCTTTGCCATACACCTCCAACATAAGCTTAGGAATTACCATAAATTTCCCAAGGTTTTTGATTTTAGCTTGCACGATTTTCTGCTTTGTATCTGCTTTTTTGAGGGCTACATTCTCAAAATGTAATTGAGGACTTTCGGCAATTCCAATATCTACTACTACCTGAATGGCATATCTGATTCGAGATTCTATTGCCAAGCTCCCTTCTTTTTCTTTGAGAATTGGGGGGGCTCCTTCTACCATGAGCACCCCCCAATAAGAACCACCTAAAGTCGAATCCTGTGGAATACGGATCGTATAAAGAATCTCATAACTTTCGCCTGCTTCCAAAACTTTTTCGTCAATGTTGGTTTCCAACCATTTGCCTAAAGTTCTGGCGTCGGCTCCTACTTCCACAAAATCGATTTTACCGTCACAAGTCTGAACCAATCCTTTTTTATATATCAAGACTTTTTCGGGACTTGTACCTACATTTTTGACCTGAATCTTTCCATTCATCGCCTGCCCTTGATTCCCCGAATGTATATGAGTCAGACCATTCAAAACAATGATTTTGGCCGATACCCATCCACTAACTAACATCAGACTAATAGCCTGAATAAAATACTTAGCCATATGTCGTACAAAAATTAATGAAATGGGTCGGATTCCTAAACCTTACCCTTTTGGAGAGTTATTGATCTGAAATAGTGTAAGTGACCGTAACAGTGGTGCTAGCATCGTACTTCAAATCTGAATACGCCCCTGAAGCAAGCGCCAAATTGTAGGTCAGCTGATGTCCATTATTGGCACCATCGCCAGTATAGCCGCTTCCGATACCCGTCAGTAAGGTTTGACTACTACCACTCAAAGTGAGGGTAGAAGAGGCAGAACTAGCAATAGTTCCCCCTCCATTTGAGCCCGATGGAGCAGCTGCTTGTACGGTCAACTGCGAACCGCTAGGTACCGTTCCGCTCGTGATTTGTACACTTACGGTTCGGGATGTTTCTCCGGTAGAAGCTACAATAGAGGAATAATTGAGCCAAAGAGAAGTGTTAGCTGTTGGGGCTGTGATGGGGTTTCCGGCCTCGGTAGGCGCCGTAAAAGCCAAAGAGATATTCTTTGAGCCGCTGGGTTCGATATCAAGAAGTGCTACTTCAGGAATCGTAATCTGAATGGTGTGGGTATCATCCTTGTCATCTTGCGCAAATGATGAAGTACACACACCTAGCATTGCGAGAAAAACTAGGTTGCAAAAAACATTTTTCATTTGGTTAATCTGGTTACGTTAAAATATATAGTTATGAAAAGGGCAAAGCGTTTAAATCGTTAATCAATAAGTGCTCGAACCAAATCTCCTCTTCTGAAAAATGAACATATACAACTCTCTTGGCAATACGTTTAAGGAGTATTTACGAAAGCAATCGACATGTACTTTATGCAACTTATACTAACCAAATTTAGGACAACTTTAAGGCCATTTTACACACCAAATATTAAATGTAACCGTCAGGAATAGACAAAAAACTCTTACAACAAACACCTTAGCTAAATAGTGTTTGCTTCGCATAAATGTAAGACTAGAAGAAATAAAGAAAGGCTTTTTAGCTAATATATCAAAAACTATGCCATTTAAGCTCTTTTTATCAATAATATTTTTTACACCCCGATGATGATTATAGCCCCAATACGGTGCCGACTTCGTAGAACTTAAAATTTGGGGGTACCTCACCAAAAGATTGATACGAATCAGTGGTATAAATATGGTCAATTCCAGCAATCGTAAGTCCTCGACTAAAAATCCCGTGACTTACTATCAATACTACTTTGCCGGCATTTCGACTCTTAAGCAAAGAGGCAATACCTGCAAACGTACCCCCTCCGTCGCAAATATCATCGACGATAAAACAAGTCTTTTGCCCAAAATTTTCTTCAAAAGTTTTGAACCCTGAGAGCTGCCCGGTACTTACATCTCGGTGCTTGATACACTCCGCTACCTCTTGTATCCCAAGTTGCTGAGCTACGTTATAAACCTTCTTTAACGCCCCCGAATCAGGCGAAATCAGACAATAATTATTATTTGAAGAATATTTTTCGGTAAAATCTTCGATAGCCATTCTAACCAAAGCTGCATTATCAATCGCTGCCGAGCGATTGACCAAGGCCGTGGATACATCAGAGTGTGGGTCAAAAATTTTGATTCTTTTGAAATTTCCTAGATTCAAAATATCGGCTATGATTTTTAAAGAAAAAGGTTCTCCATTGGTCATCACCCGATCCATACGGGCCGCCATCAAATACGATACGTATAGCTCCACGTCTTCGACCTCCGCATGTTCTAAAGCGTTTTTGGCAGCCAATACCAAAAACAAGTCATTCATACTCGAAATACGAGCCAATATACGGCAGCTTGTGAATCGTTGTTCTGTTTTTATAGCCAGTTTGATATGAGGCTGACCATCTGGAAAAGTAAAAATTTGAAAAGTAATCTCTGAGATAGCAGGAGAAATCAAATTGAGTGTTTTCATAAAAGGCTGTATGTAAGTGTTGTTAGTGGTTGCGTCCTTTTTCGTCAGGGTATAAATTTTGTACTGTATCGCTTTGCCAGTACTGATGCGTATCTACATCTAAAAGAGTAAGTTTACCATAAAATGCCGCTCCAGTATCTATATTCCATACGTTGTATCGATGCATAGGGGTTTCAAACCCGTATCTTATGGTAGGTGTATGACCGATAAATATTTCGTTAAACATCTTCAATCGGCGCGGAAACAAATCAGGATTGAGACCGCTATCTATTACCAGCGCCGTTTCCCAGAGGGTTCTATCCCAAGCAAGGTTGTCGGGGTACTGTTCTTCTTCTGGCCCATACACCGATGTATAACCTGCATGTACAAAGAGCCGATTTTGGGCATCGATATGATAAAATTTCATACGGTTAAAAAAATTCAAATGCACCAAGCGCGTATCAATCGGAATATCCTGATAGCTTTTGGCGGTACTGCTCCCGCCGTGCATAAGCCAAGTATGGGGGGCAATGCCCGCATCTAGCCATCCCTCGCACCACAAATCATGGTTTCCTTTAATAAATACACAGCGATGGCGTTTTTCTAAATCTATCAAAAATGATATTACTTGCGCCGACTCACTCCAGCCATCTACATAATCGCCCAAGAAGATAAGCGTATCGTCGGTTGAAACATCAGCTCTTGTAAGTACCTGATGCAATGCCCGCAAACCTCCATGTATATCACCGACGACTAGCGTTCTTTTCATACTTTGTTGTATTTAGGTCAAAAAGGATAAATTACTTTGCCTTACCCTTTTTCTGATTTCTTCCAACTTCCAATCTACCAACAATTTGCCATCTTTAAAAACTGTTTTCAATTCTCCTTGCGCTTCTTCTTTCCAAGTACACTGGTCTTTTAAGGTGTATTGCCCAGTAGAAGTATCACGATGTACAGCCATCAAGCCTTTTGCTGATTTTTTGGTGCCGTCGTCGGTTTTGGGGTCTTTAAAAATATCACGTCCTTGGTGATTTACTTCTCCATAGGTAGCTTTCATGGCAAACCCAAAGGTATCACGCGTGACGTACTCGTAAGTATAAGAGCCAATCCCCAACACCACGTTGTAGCTTGCAAAACCTTTTTGTTTAAGACCTTCCAAAATAGCAAGCTGTCGTGCAGGAGTGATACTATCCCCATAAATCAATCCAATGTGACTATCTAGTAACTTGTAGCCTTGGGGAGTGATCGTTCCCCCAAAAGTTTCCCACATACATTCGATAGCTCCTTTATAGGCAGGGCTTCCTTGGGGAGCGTCAGCATCGCCCACAATGATTTTGACAGGGTCACCACTGTCAGGCCGAATCACCACCTTGCCATCCCTTGCCAAAATTTGCGATTTGAGTTGAGGTAAAAACTCCGTAATGACTTGCCAAAAATCCCATGTATCAGATACAATTGAGACTACACCCGTGGGGTAAACTTCGGCAATAAGACGCTCAAAGGTACTTATCTCTGCATCTTGCGTACCCATACACATTACACTATGCTCTGTAGCGGGTACTGAGCCACCAATCAGCTCTTGGTCGGCATCGGCATTATAATATTGCTCCAAAAAATCAATCGCAGGAATTGTGTCAGTACCTGCAAAAGACAACAAATGCCCCGCCCCACTCATGACAGCATCTTCGATACCCGACATTCCCCGAAACGAAAAGTCGTGTCCTTGCCAAGGTACAAAACTCAAATCTTCTCCTACGGTAGTTTGCGCGTATTTTACAAAGGTTTCCCAATACTCTGCTGCGGTAGTAGCCGAAGTAGAAGGCTTCCACAAAATAGCACTCATGAGGGTTTCGAGCATATTGGTGACCCAAAAAAACGCTGGATTTGTATTCCAAATCGTAAGTACAGGTACTCTCATAGGTACACGAGTACCTTCGGGCAAGGCTTTGATTTCAAGGGGCAAATACCCCAAATCATGCAGCGCTTCAATGTGGTCGTAAGTGATGCTGTCTTTGCCGAGATAATTATCAATACGACGTTTGTACAAACGCATCACTTCTTCCTTGGGCAATTGGAAAAAGTTTTCGTCAAACTGCCGAATTAGGTATTCTTTGATAAAATACTGTAACCCAAAAAATACAATTTCGTTTACTTCTTCATTGCGTGATTTGCGAGGAGTAAAATTTGAATACACCAAGGTAGTGCCTTCGGGATATTGAAATTTGTGACCGACTTTGTAGCCATCTTTTAAGAGAACGGGGAGTGTTTTCATGACTGTGTTTTAAATTTTAAATTGAAATCCTTCTTCTATAAGTTGTTCATAACGTGTTTTGTCGAAAGCAAACATTTCAGCAGGGCGGCTTTTAAGACCTTCGCGGCGTTCGCCAGTAGCTTTCAGGACACCCGAAGCCATGATTTTTTTGTAGAAATTGCGGCGGTCGAGCGATTGCCCCAAGATGCGTTCGTATAAGTCTTGCAGCTCCGTAATGGTAAACTTCTCGTTCAAAAGCTCAAACCCCACGGGTTGGTAAGTCACTTTAGAGGCCAACCGCTTTCGTGCCAATTCAATGATATGTTGGTGGTCAAATCCCAAAGTGGGCAAATCGCTGAGCGGACACCAACATAAATCATGGGCCATATTACCTACTACCAAATTATACTGACGTGGATTGACCAAGGCAAAGTAAGAAACCGCAAGAACACGACCGCGCGGGTCGCGGTCGAGACTGCCAAAAGTGTAGAGTTGCTCTAAATATAAGCCTGCCAATCCTGCCTTGCTCGATAAGATACGCTCTGCGGCTACCTCAAAGGTTTCATCAAGACGTAAAAACCCGCCCAAAAGCGTCCAATGATTGGCAAAAGGCTCCTCTTTACGATGCAAAAGCAATACTGACAGCTGTTGGGTATCATATCCAAATACCACGCAATCTACCGTAACTGACGGGCGGGGATATTGAGAGAGGTCGTTGTTCACTTTACTTTGTGTTTTGTTGACACAAAGTAAAATCAAAGCAAATGAATCCGCAAATCATTTTGCGTATTTTTTACACAAAATGATTTAACGGTCGTTTCATCTTAAAATAAAGGGAAGCAGTACTTTCTATGAAGTCAGGGCTAAAGTCCTAGTTTTAGTTTATCAGACTTTCCAAGTTTTAGAAACTTGAAAAGGCTACTCATTATTATCTTGAATAAGTAGCTCTTAATACAAAAGCCACAATAGGTGAAGGGTCTTTGAGACTATGAGGATGATGCTTAACGCCGGGCTTGTGAATGACCATGATATTTCCTCCCAAAGCTTTAACTCGCTTTTCAAACAAATTGGTATTTTCATCCATAGGCACTACTTCATCCGCATCTCCACAAACATGAAGCATAGGAAAACCTGCTTTGACGATTTTATCGACATTATCAATGGGGCTTCCTTTAAACTGAGCTGCCTCTTCTTCCGTTTTTAAATGATAATCTTCTTTGAATATCTCCCAATCGCGCTTACTACCCGGACCGCGCCCTTTGCCACCGGGCCAACTTTTGAGGTCGAGCACGGGAGCATCGGCATACACACACGAAACTTTTTCGGGATTGACCATACCCCAATTATAAACATAAACGCCTCCTCTGCTAAATCCTTCGAGGGCTACTCTCGACGACAACCCCGCTTTGGTCATCAAGGCATAATATTGATTCCAAATGTCAATCGCTTGACTATTGCCAAACAACTCCGCGACATCACAATATACCACATGAAAGCCTCGTTCCAGCAAAGCGCTATCGGCCTGAGGCTCATGTCCCCAAAACCGTGCTCGCCATATCCAAGGCGCCGTTAGTCCTATCTGACGTGGTTTGACAACTTTGGCCTGACGTCCATTGAAGGTAAAAGTAGCCATTTCAAATCCACAAAATTTACCTAACTGCTTATCGGCAGGTAACGCTTGGAAAATATCAAATTCAGGAGATGATTGGGCTTGTAGGAGAGTACTAGCCATCTCGAAAACTAATAACAGGGTGAGGGTTTTCAAATAACTCATGAAAAAACTAATTTTAGATTTACCCAGTAAAGTCTTCTTCTTACCAAATCTATTCTCTACGTGATGCCTAAATTTAAAGATGCTTTTGGCCTTTTTTATCCTTCCTTTACTTCTTCAAACTTTTCGATTTCAGCGACACAAAGTGCCGATTAAGACAGATTCTTTAAACCAAAAGCATGAAATATTACTTTTATTAAAGAATTTTGTCGCGCTTTTTTATTCAAAACTAAAACCAATATGAAAAAACTACATCTTGCAGCAGGCTTGTCTATCGTAGGGCTGCTGTCTTTTGTCAAAACCGACGACCCCAAGCCTGTCCGAGGTCTCGACCTTTCGGGGATGGACTTGTCGGTAAGTCCGCGCGAAGATTTTTTTCTTTATGCCAACGGTGGATGGCTCAAAAAAGCCGAAATACCCGCTTCCGAAACAGCTTGGGGTTCTTTCAATATTTTGCGTAACAATAATACCAAAAATCTAAAAGGAATCTTGGAAGAAGCCGCCACTAGTAAGGCCCCCACAGGTAGTGTAAAGCAGCGTGTAGGAGACCTTTTTGCCTCGGGCATGGATACTGTAGCTATCGAAAAACGTGGCTATGAGCCTATCAAACCTATCTTGGCCGAAATCGATAAAATCAAAGATTACAAAGGATTGCTACGCTACTCAGCTACCCATCCACTCGAAGGGGGAAGCACTTTTATCGGCGCGGGCGTAGGTCAGGATGCCAAAGACCCTGACAAGTACATTGTGAGTATGCGTCAGACTGGTACAGGTCTTCCTGAAAAAGATTATTATACCAAAACTGACCCTTCTACGGTAAAAGTAAGAGAGGCATACAAAAACTACATCTCGACGCTATTTACTCTTACGGGTACCGAAGCTACCAAAGCCAAGCAACTTGCGGAAGATATTTTGGCACTAGAGACCCAAATTGCGACTTCGCACATGGGACGCATCGAAATGCGTAATCCTATCGCGCTTTACAACAAGTTTGCTACTAAAGATTTTGCGACCAAAGTTCCTAATCTGGACTTGGTAAATGTGCTTACCACCCTCCGCATGAAAACCGACACTATCATAGTAGCGCAGCCTAAGTACTATGAAGCCCTCAACGAAATGCTGCCTATGGCCAATATTGAGACTTTGAAGGCTAGGCTAAAATTTTCGGTGATTAGCGGAGCTTCGGGCTATCTGAGTAAGCCTTTTGTAGATGCTAGTTTTGAATATAGTGGCAAAACCTTGAACGGCCAAAAAGTACAGCAAGAACGCTGGAAACGTATCTCTAGCCTTACAGACAATCTCGCAGGCGACTTACTAGGACAGCTTTACGTAGAAAAATACTTCAAGCCAGAAGCCAAAAAACGTATGGATGAACTAGTGGCAAATCTCCAAAAGGTGTTTGAAAAACGTATCAACGAACTTGAATGGATGACCGCTGAAACCAAAGTAGAGGCCCTGAAAAAGTTGAAGGCATTTACTCCCAAAATTGGCTATCCTTCCAAATGGAAAAATTATGAGGGAGTAAAAGTCAAAAGAGATGATTTTTATGGCAACGTGCGCGCTTTTGGTAAATGGCGCTACGAAGAAATGCTCGGACGCCTAGGCAAACCTGTAGACAAATCTGAGTGGGGAATGACTCCTCCTACGGTCAATGCTTACTATAGCCCACTTCGCAACGAAATCGCTTTCCCTGCGGGTATTTTACAGTGGCCTTTTTTCGACCCCGAAGCTGATGACGCCTTCAACTACGGTGCTATTGGTGCGGTGATTGGTCATGAAATGACACACGGCTTCGACGACCAAGGGCGTCAATACAACTACATGGGAATGCTCAAAAACTGGTGGAAAAAAGACGACAACGACCAATTTAAACAACGTGCCCAAGTCGTAATTGACCAATACGACGGCTATACCGTGCTGGATGGTCTTCACGTAAAAGGGCAACTTACTTTAGGTGAAAATATCGCCGATATTGGCGGTCTTTCAGTAGCTTACGAAGCATTCAAGACTTTTACTAAACAAGGAAAAAGCAACGAAAAAACAGACGGTTTCACGCCCGACCAACGCTTTTTCTTGGCTTTTGGCCAAATATGGCGTACCAAAACCCGCGACGAGGCGCTTCGCTTGCGTGTCAATACCGACCCCCACTCTCCGGGAGAATTTAGAGCCAACGGACCTTTGTCAAATTTTGAACCGTTTTACAAAGCTTTTGGTGTACAACCCGGCGATAAGATGTATCGCCCCGAAAATATTCGTGTGAAAATCTGGTAAGATTTACTTGAGTTGTGAGTTTTCTCTGTCACCCCCTTTTTCCGAAAAGAAAAAGGGGGTGTTTGTTTTTCCGCTTTTATAATTACTCATTTTAGCTTTTCTTTTTTCTTTCTTCTCTTTCTAAAATTAAAAACCGTAATTTTGCGGCTTCATTTTTCAGCAGTAAAACTCAGTTGTTATTTAACCGCACTTAATAGTACTAATGATTTGATAATCAAACCAAAACCAATAAAAGTACTCTATGAGTAAAGCGGGAGAATCAATCGTGCAATCGCATCCAATACAATGAAAAAAATCCAATCGGCCTTACTTTCGGTTTATTACAAAGACGGCCTCGAACCTATCGTCAGACTTCTCCACCAAAACGGCGTTAAGCTGTACTCAACCGGCGGAACTCAAACATTCATCGAAAGCCTAGGCGTTCCTGTTACGGCCGTCGAAGACCTTACAGGCTACCCTTCTATATTTGGGGGGCGCGTCAAAACCCTCCACCCTGCGGTATTTGGGGGGATTTTATACCGTCGTGACGATGAAGGTGACTTGGCCCAAGCCTCTCAATTCAACATCCCGGCTATCGACCTCGTGGTGGTGGATTTGTATCCTTTTGAAGAAACGGTAGCTTCAGGAGCAAGCGACGAAGATATCATCGAAAAAATCGACATTGGAGGTATCTCATTGATTAGAGCAGGAGCCAAAAACTTCCAAGATTCGCTTATTGTATCATCGCGTACTCAGTATGCCGATGTTTTGGAAATACTAACCGAAAAAGGCTGCGCTACCGAACTAGCTGACCGTCGCCGTTATGCACTTGAGGCATTTGCGACCACGAGCCACTATGATACGGCTATCAATCGGTGGTTTGTACAAAAAGCAGGCGGAGAAGCCAGCATTTATGATTTTACGGCACTTCCCCAAAACTCGCTTCGATACGGAGAAAACCCTCATCAATCGGCTACTTTCTACGGAAATTTGGACGAAATGTTTGACAAACTTCACGGCAAAGAACTCTCTTACAACAACTTAGTAGATGTAGACGCCTGCGTATCTTTGATTGACGAATTTGGAGACGCGCCTACTTTTGCTATCATCAAACATACCAACGCCTGTGGAGTAGCCACTGCCTCTACTGCTCATGCGGCCTACGTCAATGCTCTTGCTTGCGACCCTGTATCAGCTTTTGGAGGGGTGATTATCACCAATGCTACCGTAGATTTGGCTACCGCCGAAGAACTCAATAAGCTATTTATGGAAATATTGATTGCACCCGCCTACGAAGCCGATGCTTTGGCGGTACTCCAATCAAAGAAAAACCGTATTTTGCTCCAACGCAAAAATGTACAGCTTCCCAACAAAATGTTTAAGACTATCTTAAATGGTGTCTTAGAACAAGATAAAGACCTAGTAGTGGAAGGAGCGGCTCAATTTAAGACTGTCACTAAAGTAGCACCTACAGAGTCAGAAGTAAAAGCGCTCGAATTTGCCTTGAAAGTGTGTAAACATACCAAGTCAAATACCATTGTTTTGGCCAAAGAAAATCAACTTATCGCCAGCGGTACAGGTCAAACCTCACGGGTAGATGCTCTACGTCAGGCTATTGAAAAAGCCCTAGCTTTTGGGTTTGACCTCAAAGGAGCTGTTATGGCTTCTGATGCATTTTTCCCCTTTGCCGATTGTGTAGAGATTGCACATCTTGCAGGGATTACTGCGGTAGTTCAGCCGGGCGGCTCTATTCGCGACCAAGAGTCAATCGACTATTGCGATGCCAATGAGTTGGCTATGGTCACTACGGGTGTGCGCCATTTCAAACACTAAGAAAATATTTGGTGTATTTCAACGAGGCTGTCTCAAAAGTCTTTGTTACCAAATTTTCTTTTGTACCTATTCAACCTCACGGCAGCGGCCGACCGTCCCCTAAATCCCCCTCACGGTACGCCGTCGCGGCCTTTCTGGAGATGGGGACTTTAAAAGCCCTTCTCCTGGCAGGACAGGGCCGCCTGAGCGGAAGGGTTGGGATGAGGTTAAAACCAAAGAATATTTTGTGCCCTGTTACTTTTGAGACAGCCCCGTTTCACTTTTTCTTCTTCTCTTTTGCGGGTTTATTCAAAATCCGCTGCAACAGCGTTCGGTTATCTTCTTTGGTTACTTCTTGAAGAGAGTTTAATGTAATCTGATGATCTACCCTTGGTAATAATGCTCTTATGAAAGCATTGCGAAGCAACTCAAAAACTGCATCTAAAGTGCGTATTCGAGGATTTTCAAAACTCCCTTCCATCGCCAATTTAGTAGCTACTTGCTCTTTCTTTGGATTTTCGAGTACATCTCCCACTCCGTCAGCAATCGCTTCCCATAGTTTTTGAAAAAAAGAATCTTTTTTATCTTCTTGCCCTAAGATTTCCAAATCTTTGATAATAGGCTTTACATATCCTTTAAACTTGCCTTCATTTGCAGCAAACTCAGTATAAAGCCCTAGGTTTCCTTTGCTTACATCAAAGCGCCCGTATGCTTTGAAGAAGTCATTCAATAACACCAAGTTAGAATTCTTAATTTCGGCGTTTAGGTCAAAAGTAGCATCATAGGCCAAAGGATTAAGCTTCATGTTGAGCACCATACTCCCTTCATACGCCTTGGCACGTGCCGAAACTGTCGCTGGTAAATCATTGTCTTTTTCTTCGGCATTGGTCAAGTTTTGCGCAAGCACATAAGTGTCTTCTAGCGATATATCTACTTTGGGGCTCACATATGGGTCTACATAATGAATACTTCCTTGTCTAATCTCAAAAAGATTGACCTGAAGTGGCATGAAGTCTTTAAGGATTTTTCTGAAATCGCTAGAGTCTCTTTGGACGTCTTCTAGTTCTATTTTGTTTTTTGTAAAAATCAAAGTAGGTTTTTCAAATACCAATTGACCCACAATACGTCTTTTAAAAAGAGGCTTCCACTGAATAGCCAAGTCTATTTTTTGGGCTTTGAAAAATTCGGTTTGTTGTTGAGATTTATCGTCGACTTTATTCAAGAAAATTTCTTTACTCTGATACGCACACCTATATAATGACAAATCTATATCAGAGATATGACCATAATACCCCGACATGGTAGCCAAGTTTTTGTTGGCATAGTGAAGCACTACATAAGGAAGCAAAAGCCTGATAATAACCAGTATTCCTATTGTAATCGCCAATACCTTAAATCGCTTAGTAGCATAAAATCGTCTAATCTCCATAGTATGAAATGTTTAGGTGTAGAGCGGCACTGCTGTACACCTAAAAAATCATGCCTAGGCTATTAAAAACCTTCTTTTTCTTCTTCCTTTTCTTTTTTCTTTGCGGGAGCTTTAGGAGGAGTTTGGGCTACTTTAGTGCCAGGTTTAGCTTTAGGATCAGTAGATTTGGCTGCCGTCTTAGTGTCTTTAGCCTTGGTGGCAGAGGGGGCGGGTGTTTTTTCTACTTCCGCTACTTTTTCTTCTTCTTCTACTTTTTCTACCGATTCTTTTTCTTTTGTTACAGGAGTAGAAGCGGCTGCTGTTTTGGTAGTTGGAGCACCTTTAGCAGGAGCCGTTTTTGGGGATGTTTTGGTATCTTTCGCAACAACTGGTTTTTTGGGTTTGGGTCGGTACAATGAATTGAATCTATCCACAAACATATCGCGTTCTTCATAGCCAATAGGTATGATGGTGCCCTCTTTTTTGTCCTTGGATTTGACCATAATAAAATCATTCAATTCTTGATCTGACGAGACCAAAGCTAGCTTCTCTTGCTGCCAATCCCAATAATACCACACATCTTCCGAAGATTCTAAGTAAATACTGACTTCGTCGCCACGCGCATTTTTGCGAATTTCTATCATCCCTTCCATTTCGGCATTGATATCCGCCGTGCCGATGTTTGATACCCCGATTTTTCCCACACTGTAAAAAGCATTCTGAGCAGGCGACCACCGCAGGTTTACATTTGATAATACGAGTGTAGCATTGAATTTAGGAGAGGCATCAAATAAAGGCTTGTATGCAGCTGCTGTGCGGGCGATGTAACTATCGGTAGCTTTACGTCCGATTAGGGCCGAAAGCTTCATTCCTAAGCGCTCAAATTCTGGTTCGGCGGGGTCGCTATTTTGCTCATCTAAGTTGGTTTGGATGATTTTTTCTCCCGCTTTAGCGATAATTTCTTTATTGGCAGGGAAGTTAAAAGACAAAAGCGTATTGAAGCGATAAGCCGTACTGTCGATGTTGGTATTAGCACTTCCTGCTGCCAAAAACAGCTCCTCTCCTTCTTTAGCATTGCCACCGCTTATGAAATTTAATTTACCTTGATAACTGATCGTTCCTTTGGCGTCATTAAACGTGTAGCCATTTTCTTCATCTACTAGTTCATCGGCGGTCTTAGGTTCTGAAATTACCTTGAAAGATTTTGTTTTTTCATCAAACCTCAACAAACCTTGCGCTTCAAAAATAGTGTAGTCACTGCGAGATTCTTTAGGAGATAAAAAAGTATTGTACAACCCATCAGCACCCGTGCGGAAATGTAAACCTACAGATATGGCTAAGTCAGCTTCGTTTTTAAGAGCAGGTGTAACTTTGAGGGCCACGTCTTTGGTAGGGGTTTCTTTGAAAGGAATCCACGATGCTATCAAATCGGCTCGTTTTTTAATAATAGGCTTTATATAGCCATCAAATTGTAGATTGGGTTCAGGCGCAATCATTGTCATTGCTCCTTTGTATTGTAAACGAGGGCCTATAACAAAATTGTCTACTTCCACGATTTCGGCACGAGCTACTGTAGAAAACACTTTATTTTTAGCATTTTGTGCCGTTCTACTACTCGACGACACCGTGGGGGAAGGAAGTGCTTTCAAGTCAAAATTCCCCATTTTTACCGGAATCGTATCGTTGGTCACTGTGGCATACAGATAAGTAGCATCTCCTGTAAATTTAGTACGCGATACTATCTGAATATTTCCGTTTTTGAGACGGTGATATTCATTAAGTGTATCCAGTACCAAACGGGCATTTTTAAAAGCTGACATTTCTCCGTTACGGCGTACTACCACCATTCCTTTGTCTGGCAAAACTTTGGCATCGGCAGACTTAATAAAAGGAACACCACCGATATTGAGGGTCATTTTTTCGATTTCATACAAAGCCGACGAACCATTAAAGGTAAGGCCTTCTTGCTCTGGTGCAGTAGCCGTAAAAGTAGAAGTAGCTACATCGCCTTTCATGGCGATGGTCTTGGCATTGATATTCCACTGGGCGCGATTAATAGACGTTCGATAGGACGCAAATGGAAAATCCATTGATGTATTTTCGACCGAATTTTGATTCGTAGAAATTCCTACTATTCCTTTCACAATATTGAAATCAACATCTACATTTTGTCCTAAAAGCACTGGACGAGTGGTATTGGTAGCTGATATAATCTTATACTGTGATTCGCCCGCTAAAAACCCTTCTTTGTTGAACTTGATGTCTTGGGAAGTAAGCTCAGAGTCTTCCCGACGCAAAAACCCTTTGCCGTACAACCCCGTAGAGCGCAACACTATCCGCCCGTCAAGCTTGGTCGTTCCGTTATAAAAATTAAAGGTATTTCCTTTGGTCGTCAACGACATACTATCTGCTTTGGGCATCCAACGGAGGCTATAGTTGCGCAAATCTACTTTTGGAAAATACGCCTTACCAATAGTAGCTTCTTTGATTTCGGCTTCGGCACCGCTGGCAATCAACGAATCCGTCATAAACAATATCGCTTGAGTAGGAATCCGAGCACTCAAGTGAGCGATTTCGCCTTGTGAGCGTAACCCTTGCTTGTCCATGACGATTTCCTTTGTAAACTTTACAGTTGTATTGCTTCCATATACTTTGTATCCATTGGCTGGAGGCGTATAGGTAAACCCAAGGGAGTTGTCGGGCATCGAACGCAGCTGCGCCTGAAAAGCAGGAAAAATCCCGTCAGAATTGAACATCCCGATAAACACAATATCTTGCGTACCCAAACTATCATAATCCAACGAAGGAATTTTGAAAAAGACTTTTCGGTTATAGGCTAAGTTTCCTCGGTCGGGTTGGTCAAAATACACCGTCATTCCCTCTGGTACATTTAGGCGAGGAAATACCGAATTTTTCTTTTTCCCAGATTTATTGCCCGGATCGTTGAGGTAAATTCGTCCTGATTTTTCGTATACCATTTCTCCTCCTACTTCGGTAGTACTTCCTTTTTCATAAGCTTCTTTGGGGATATAAGTGATGTTGTCGATTTTGTTTAAGTCTACAAAAAACTTATCGTAATTAAACGCCAAATCACGGCCATTGAATCGGAAATTGGCCGAAATCAAGCGCCCATTCATCATAAAATCCCGATTTTTAAATATTTTCACTTCCTTATCAGAAGGAATCGCCACAATTTTGAGGGAATCACTCACCGTAAATCTTTCTACTCCTCTAATAGTAAGTACATAGTCTTTCAAATCTAGGGAAGCATTGGCAGTGGTGGTATTGGCCGGATACAAAGATGTAATGGCAAAGTTGTCAAAGTCAGTTTGCTTATTGTTTGCCAAAATATTTAGAATACCCTTATCAGTAAGTCTTAATAGCCCATTTTTAGCATCAACAGTGATGTATCCTTCATATATCATCTGCGCATAGGCCGCCCTGACGGCATTCGCATCTTTTTTATAAAATTCGGCTATTTCTTCTGGTGAAAATGTAGGAGTTTTTTGCTTGGCAATATAATTGGAAGCCATCAAAAGAGGATGAAAGCTATACTGGTCACTCAAAGACCTGAAACGTTCGGGCTTGAAAAAACTGTAAGACTCAAATCGGATAGGCACAACCGTTTTTCCGGCGATAACCGAAAACTCTATTTGATTTTTGACAAAACTCCAACGTAGCATCTCGGCTTCGATAAACATCTTATGATACGAATCTGCATAGGGAGTGTATTTGTAGCCTGTTCGGTCGGCACGCTGACTTTTCACTAATCCTTCTGAGTCATTGTAAGTAAGCCGAATACCCGGATGATAAAGAGAGTCAGATTGGCTCAAAGGTGCCGAAAATGTAGCCAATGGAGCTACAATTATGGAATCAGCAAATTCAAATCTACGGCTTGTGGACTTAAAAGCTGTTTTGCCATTAGCACTCACAATAATCGTGGCGGGCTCTTGACTTAGCGAAGTTCCTATCAATTTTAAGCCTATCAATGAAAGACCTCCTTTGTATTGAATGTTTTTGCTCATCCCTTTCAAATTCGCATCGTTTCGGTAGGAAATAAACCTCGGATACGGTGAAAGTTGCCCTTTTGCACGGCGTTTGCTTTCATATTCAAAAGTCCCTTCTAACGGTTGTGATAATTTAGCAGGATAGTTTAGCTTTACATCATCGGCGCTTATTTTTGGTAAAGAAGTATTAAAACTATATTTGGCGAAAGTCGCAAAAATATCAGGAGTACCCGCTACTTCCCAGGTCATTTTTCCTTGTTCTCCCACCCAAACGCCTTCTTTAACACCCAAATTACCGTTGGTTTGACTCAACACCACCGAATCATTGGCAGTGACCATCACAAGGTTTACATTCTTAAATTCAATCACAGCCCCCGTCACGGTAGGAAGAGGCTTTTTTTCATAAGCTGTTGCACTAAGCAAGCCTGTCGAATCGGCTACTACATCTCCCCAACCATCATTATTAGCAGTTGGTTTGGCATTGGGAGTAGTGGTAGAAGTAGGAGCTTGGTTATTGATAAACTTAAAACTAAAAGTCCCTTCTAAAGCAAATAGTTTGTTGAAATTAGAACTATAGAGCATTCTATTTTCAAACACTCCTCTCGCTGTTTCAAAAAACTTCTGCGAGCTTTTGGGATCATAGGTCTCGACCACCTGCGATGCCACCGCCAAATATCCCTCTACTTCGTTAGGACTAGCCAAGGGGCCATTAAAGGCAGAATAAAGTCCGCTGAATAGCTGCTCAAAATGCGGTGTGGTAGGTTTGTATCCTTTGGCTACCATACGCCTTGTAAGGGCAACGATACTTTTTTGGTGATTTTGAGTCAAACGAGTATCAAGCCACAAAGTCTCTAAGTTTTTGGCGGATTTGAGATAAGCCGGATTTCCGCTCATAGCCATCATTTTTTGGACATCTGCTATAAACTGCGCGGGCTCTTCAGATAGCTTGATTACTTGGGAATGGCTTTGGAGTCCTATCAGGCACAAAAACAATATCAAAAAATGGAACCTTTTCATACACAACCTTTTATAAATCCACATGAAGGGTAAAATTCTATCAGTTTTTTCAACGAAGATATACTTACATCTAAGCTTACGTAGTGACATTATATAACGATCAAAGTACTTATTTTAACTCAATTTAGCCCATTTTTATTTTGAACCCAAACCTATGTCCGAAGATTTCCTGTACTTCTTATGGCAGTTTCAGTATTTTGACAAAACCAACCTTGCCACTGCCGCCAACGAATCGCTCCAAGTACTCGCTACCGGAATCCGTAACACCAATGCTGGCCCCGATTTTTTGAATGGGCGTGTCGTCATTGCGGGTATTGAATGGGCCGGCAATATCGAAATGCACCTCCGTAGTTCGGATTGGCTTCGGCATAGTCACCATCAAGACCCTTTCTACGACAGCGTCATTTTGCATATAGTATGGGAAAATGATTCGCCTATCCTTCGCGCCGATGGTACTCCTATTCCTACTTTGGCTCTTAAACCTCTGACCTCTATATTGCTTTTACAAAACTATCACACACTGCTCGAAAGTCAAGAAAGTATCCCCTGTGCAGGGCAATTTGAGAGAGTATCAGCCCTTCAGAAACGCTCTATGCTCGACCGCGTCATGATGCAGCGTCTTCAAAGAAAAGCTTCTGTAGTACATGAAATGTTGGAGAGAAACAAACAAGATTGGGAAGAAACGGCGTATCAGCTCCTTGCCCAAAATTTTGGTTTTAAAATCAATGCAGAGCCAATGCTACGTTTGGCACAAGGGCTTCCGTTGAAAATATTACAGAAACACCGCGATAATCTATTGCAAATCGAAGCATTGGTGTTTGGGCAAGCAGGTTTAATCCCTGCCGAAAGTGACGACAACTATATTCTTTTAATGCAAAAAGAACACTCGTTTTTGACTAAAAAATACACCCTTTCCTCCACTCGCCTATTGCCTCATGAGTGGAAGTTTTTGCGCCTACGCCCTACCAATTTTCCTACCATTCGCTTGGCACAATTGAGTGCGCTTATTCAACAACATACGAGTTTTTTTTCTATGTTTATCCACATCGATAGCCTAGAATTGTTAATAAAATCCCTCCAAATTACCCAATCTGAATATTGGCAAACCCACTATCAGTTTCACAAAAAATCCGCTCAGCCTATTCCACCTTTGGGCAAAACTTCCATCGAAAATATCGTCATCAATACAGCGATTCCGCTTTTGGTGGCTTATTCGGAAGCCAAAAACAATCGAAATTTTTTGGATAAAGCTTTGGAATGGCTAGAAAAACTTCCGGGCGAACAAAATCATATCACACAGCTCTGGAAAACACTACAATTAAGACAAGAAAACGCTTTTGACTCCCAAGCAACTATTGAACTTTACAATAACTTTTGTCAACAAAAAAAATGTCTCCAATGTAGTATTGGCACTTCACTTCTGAAAGAGCGTTGACCTTTTGATAAATACTTTAATCTACGGGGAAACAAACCAATCAGTTTTTTTGTACTTTTATAAGCTGATTTACCTCCTCCAACACCTTGTATGAAGCGTCAATTTTTACTTACTAGTTTTGTCAGTCTCAGTTTTGTTTCTTTTCTCAGTTTTCGGAGCGACAACGAGTTTGTAGGTGTTTTTCAAAAACTTAATGAAGAAGTCTTGAAAAATAGTCGTGCCTATGAAACCCTTCAAGAGGCAACTTCAACGATTGGGCACCGGCTTACGGCCAGTACCAATGGCGCGAAGGCGGAGCAATATGCCTTCAATCTCCTCAAAAAATACGGTTATTTGGATGTAAAATACCAGCCTTTTGAGGTAGAATCTTGGATGCGAGATACCGTAACGCTCGAAATCGTCCCTAATAAGAGTGATAATTTTCGGACTGTATCGGTGGTGGCCTTAGCCCACTCGCCCGTAGAAGCCCGAGTCAATGGCCCGATCGTAGATGTAGGCAATGGCCTAGAAGAAGATTTTGAGGCACTTAAAGACGAAATTAGGGGCAAGATTGTATTGGCAAATATTGGCTTAGTAAACGGAAAAACAGGGCAAAAAAACCTTCACCGTTCCGAAAAAACAGCCTTGGCTATCAAATATGGTGCTACGGCGATTATCACCGTCAATCAAATTCCGGGCAATATTCTTCTTACGGGCACTGCTTCCGTGACGGGCTCGTTGATTTCGATTCCAGCCGTCAATATTTCTAAAGAAAGTGGCGAAGAAATCAGAAGTTGGATTAAGGTAGATACCGATTTGCACGCTATCGTAGATATGCGCAATGTCAGTCGCAAAATCAAAGCGCGAAATGTAGTGGCTACTATCCCCGGAAAATCGCCCGAAAAAATCATCATAGGAGGTCATCTTGATTCGTGGGATTTGGCTACGGGTGCCACCGACAACGGCCTCGGTTCTTTTACTATCCTAGATATTGCGAGAGCTTTTAAAGCCCTCAAAATAAAGCCAAAACGCACCATAGATTTTGTACTTTTTATGGGTGAAGAGCAAGGATTGTTGGGTTCAAAACAAAATGTAAAAGAACTCGTAAAATCCAAACAGCTCGACAATGTCAAGTTTATGATGAATCTCGACATGACCAATAGTGTACACGGAATGAGCGTAGGTGGTCGCGACGAATTGATACCTTTTTTTGAAGTAATAGGCCAACAAATCAAGAAAGTAGATGACTCTTTTGCCAATACAGTAGTAAGCAGAGCGGGTCTCCACTCAGACCACCAGCCTTTTATGCTTGAAGGCATTCCGACGGGCGCGCCAGCAAGTCGTTTAGGGACGGAAGTTTTTGGGTGCTATCATGCCAATTGTGACAACTTCAATCTGGTAAAACGCAATGAAATGCTTGACGGAGTTCGATTTACGGCCATGTACTTGTATGCTTTAGCCAATGCCAATGAACTACCCGCCAAAAAACTCGACAGCAACAAAACCCGCGATTTGTTGATTGCGCAAGGATTGAAAAAAGAATTGGTATTGGGGAGAGATTGGAAATGGGAGGAGTTTTAAGGGCTCTTATTTTTTCTGTCTTTTTTCAAAAATAATTTTGGCAAAAGTCTTATCGGGACGTGTTTCGTTGATTAAAATCGCCTCTTGCACTATTTCCAAAAAAGAATCTTCTATTTCTTTGAATTCCTGAAGATTACGCACCGTAATCCCTCTAATCAGCTTACGTCCTTTGGCTTCCAAAAGCCCTTGCTCATTAGAAAGTAAAAATCCTTTCACAAACCCAATCTCGACGCCTTTGGTTTTGTGGATTTTCCCAAAATAGCATACATAATCTAAGCATATGAAGAAAAGGGTATTGGCATACATAAACTTTTCACGCATTTTGGGATGCGCGACCAACATCAATTGGCGAATATATTGAAGTACTTGGCGGATTTCGGGGGTTTGATGGGCCAAAAAATCGTCCGCATCTTCATACTGCATCATAAATCGCGGTAGTTATTGGGTTGAGGTAAGCCGAATGACTTTTATATAATTTTATAATTGCGGTATTCTCCTACATACCATCCTGTGTATTTTTCCATCCAAAGCTTAAATCGATATTTGAGGCTTAGATTTTTGTGACTAATGTCATGAGTAAACGCCCAATTTTGACGGCGAATGCGCGCTTGCATCACCTGTGGATGTGTGCCGGTAAATTTATCCAAAGAGTCAATTTGGGAATAATCAAAACCTTGGGCGGAGACTTTTATGTGTTTTTCGGCCTCATCTTCGTGCCAAAACTGATGTACATGAAGGTGCTTTTGCTGCATTACACGGGGGTCTTTTACCCATCCATAATGATAAATACTGGCATCAATAGGCTTCACTCGTAATTTTTGATTTGCATCTTTTCGAAACCCCTGTGCATCCCGATAAGAGTATATGTTCTTATTGTTTTTGATGACTCTAATCTCTTTTCGATACCACTTTGGCGAATCTCCGATGTAGTCATACGAGCCATAAAAGTGAATATAATTAAACAACAACCCATCTACCGAGGCATCGTCTTTCCACTTTTGCATGGCTTCTTTGATAATTGGCAAATCTTTTTCGTGTACTACTTCATCGCCTTGAATATAAAACCCCCAATCGCTGTGTGCCGCAATTGCCTGAAAAGCCTTGTCGGTTTCTTTGGCGTATACCACTCCTCCTTTTCGGAGACTTTCGTCCCAGATGGTTTCGATGATACGGATTTTTTGGGGATCTATTTCCTGAATCAAACGCAGTGTTTCATCTTCGCCTTTGCCCACCGCCACTACAAACTCATCACAAATGGGCAAAATGGAGGTAATAGCCTCTACAATCGGATAATCAAACTTGACGGCGTTGCGAATAAACGTAAATCCTGTAACGTGCATAATTTCTTGGCAATGTTGAGAATAGCTACAAGTAAGGAAATATAGGATTTCTCTCACACAGCCAACAAAGGTAACGCCTTTCTTCCGCTTTATGGCTTTTTTTGTCCGTTTCAAAAACCTTCACTTTGACATTCGTCATTGGTAGAGTTGTTTTGGAATGTCATCTTAACGCTACCAAAACATAGCACTCACCTGTTGATGAAAAAGATAGCTCTTCTTTTCTTAATTGTGCTCTTAGGAAGCCGTGCCGTTTTAAGCCAATCCATGATTCTTAAAGACGTCAATGAGGCTATTTTGTTGGCACAAAAACACAATAAAGATATTCTGATTTCACGCCAGAATGCCCAAGTGCAGCAATGGAATGTTGCCTTAGCCAAAGGCTCTCGCTTACCCCAAGTAAAATTTACGACGGCCTTTGATTACAACTTTGTGTTACCAACACAACTGATTCCTGCCCAGTTTTTTGGCGGGAAAGAAGGCGAATTTCGCAGTATTCAGTTCGGGGTTCCTTATAATCTCACAGCGGGCATAGAAAGTTCTTTACCTATTTGGAATGCCCCCCTCCGACAAGACATAGAAATCGCTAAAGTGAATCAAAAAATCGGAACCCTCCAGACCCTTGTTTTGCAAGACGACATCAGTACCCAAACCGCAAGGGTGTATTTTGCAACGGTGTTTACCAAAATATATATTGAAATCTCGCGGCAAAACCTCGCCAACAACGATAGCATCACGCGCATTGCTGCCGAACGTAAACAAAAAGGGCTTATCGACCAACTCGAATACAACCGCGTACGAGCTACACAATTGGCCATTGAGGATGCGCTCCACCAAAACGAAATGGCGTATCAAAAGAATCTAAACCAATTGCGGCTCCTCGTAGGCGATACCACTGCCCTCGTTGAAGGGATTCCTCTTAATCCCTTTTTAGTAAAACAAATGCTGCCCTCACTATCTTTTAAAGCTGACGAGCCAAGTACCGCCGCGCCGCGCCTTCAGCTACGAGCCGAGCAGTTTTTGTTGGCCAAAGAAACCCTCAAAAAAGAGCAGAAACAGAAGTTACCCTTACTTTCAGGCTACGCTCGGTACTCTGAGCAGGCTCAACGCAATCAGCTTAACTTCCTAAATTTCAACGAAAAATGGTTTGGGATTGGCGTGGCAGGTTTGCGTTTTGAAGTTCCAATTTATAGTGGGCGTGTTCGTCAAAATAGTATCCAACGCGCCAAAGTCAATGTCGAAATCGCCCAAATGCAACTCGACAACGAAAGCCTCAAATACCAAACCGAAACCCGCGATTTGAGAATCACCTATGGGCAACTCCTACGCTCGCTTCAGGCCAATGAAGAAAACTATCAATTGAATGAAGAAAACATGAAACTCGTACTTATCAAATACAAAAGCGGAGTGATTAGTTACGACCAATACCTCAATGTTTTTAATGAAGTACTCAATGCCCAAAACAAATACCTACGCACTTTAGCCGACTTGATGATTAATGGTAAGTTATTAGAAATCCGAAATGCATATTAACATTTGACCTCTGACTTAGATATACAAATGAAAAAAATAGCCTTTTATTATTTCCATAAAGTTTATGTAACTACGGCGATTGGAGGATTGTTGATTTATTTAGGCAGTAGTTGTAAGTCTAAAGACGAAACAACCTCACCGGTTTACAAAAATCTTACCGAAGCCGTATATGCCTCTGGCAATGTTTTTCCCAAAAATGAATACAAAGTAGTAGCCAATGCCGACGGCTATCTCCAACAACAGTTGGTCAATGAAGGCGATGTAGTGAATCGCAATCAACTTATGTTTGGTTTAGAGAGTCTCTCACAAGATGCTCGTTCGGAAGCAGCCGCCAATATTTATCGCCAAGCTGAGGCCAACTATGCCGACAATTCGCCGATTTTGGCCGAACTAGAAGTAGCCCTGCGCAACGCCCGCACCAAACTCCAAAACGACTCTGTTAACTACATTCGCTTCAAAGATTTGTTTGCTCAAAATGCGACTTCTAAGGCTGAATTTGAGAGGGCTGAGTTGACCTACACTACTTCCAAAAACGACGTAGCGGCCCGGCAAAAAGCACTTGCTCGTACCAAAAACCAATTGTATGTAGATTTACAAAACTCTCGTTCCAATTTCCGAGTCAACACGCGCGAAGGCGACAATTATCGCATCAAAAGCATTGAAGCAGCCCGGGTTTATGAAATTTACAAAAAAGTAGGTGAGCTAGTACGCCGTGGCGAAGCGGTGGCATTGTTGGGCAATCCCAATGAGGTGTATTTACAATTGGCCGTTGACGAAACCGATTTTTCTAAACTCAAAGTAGACCAAGAAGTATTGATTAAAATGGATGCTTATGGCGACAAAGTCTTTAAAGCCAAAGTGATTAAGATTTATCCCAAACTCAACAAAATAGACCAATCTTTCCGCGTAGATGCTGAGTTTGTGGGCGAACGCCCCTCGGCTTATTATGGTCTAACGGTCGAAGCCAACATCATTATTTCTCAAAACCCCAAAGCCCTCACCATTCCAAAAGAATACCTGATAGGCATGGATAGCGTATGGGTAGTGGAAGCCAAAGAAGAAAAGAAAGTAAAAATTGTGAAAGGTGCCGAAAACTTTGAGTTGATAGAAGTCAAAGCCGGTCTCAACGAAAAAAGTGTTTTGGTCAAAGAATAACCCTCCCCACAAACATGCCCAACTACGCACAGATTTTTGAAGGCGATCGACCTATCACTCAGCAAGAGTTTGAAAATTGGCACAAGAAAGCCGTTCTGGAAATCATCTTCAAGCAGCCTCATTTGTCGGTGGGCTGGGCGTCGCATATCCTGAACCATTTTTTACATACCGCCGTCGTCAAAGCAGGTTTAGGACGTCCCGATTTGCCCAAACGCATTCATCCTCTTTTAGAGAATATGTCGTTGAAAAATTTAAAAGAAATCATTTCTTATCACGAATACCAAGGGCTGATTGAACACACCAAAAATCAACCCTATGCCCCTGCCCCTCTACGAAAAGATGGTTTGTGTCACAACGTAAACATGAATTAAGATGAACCTGAATCTATCATTTCAAATCGCCCAAACTCATCTTTTAGCCAAAAAACGCCAAACCCTCGTAGCTATGCTGGGTGTAACGTTTGGAATAGCGATGTTTATCGTAATGATAAGTTTCATGCAAGGTGTCAATCAATTTTTGGAAGATTCGGCATTGGATGCCAGTCCTCACGTAAGGATATACAACGAGGTAAATACCCAACGCCCTAGTATTTTGGATGATACTTTCAAACAACAAGGCACGCTCAATATTGTATATCACCAAAAACCTAAACAGCAACTGGCTCGTATTAAAAATGGCCTACAAATGGTGAGCATGATAGAGCAAATGCCTGGTGTACTGGGGGTATCTCCTGAAGTGAGTTCACAAGCTTTTTTCAACAACGGCCCCATTCAGATTTCGGGGGTGATAGCGGGCATTGATTACCCTCGCGAAAATCGCCTCTATAACCTAGACAGTCGCATCAAAACAGGTAGTTTCAAATCGCTTTTGGCCAACCCAAACGGTATTGTATTGGGTGCTACTTTGGCTCGTAAACTCAATGTAAGGCTGGGCGATAAAGTCAGTGTCACCACCCCACTCGGTGGCAATATCACTTTAAGAGTAGTAGGAACGTTTGGATTTGGGATAGGCACTATCGACAACATCCGATGCTATACCAGTATCAGTACCGTTCAAGAAATTTTGGGAAAAGACGCAAGCTATATCACTGACATTCACATCAAAATGAATGACCCTCTCCAAGCCATTAGTTTTGGCAAAAAACTAAGCAAACAATTCAACACTTATACCGAAGACTGGTCAACGGCCAATCAGGCTATCTTAGCGGGGGAAAAAATTCGAAATGTGATGACCTTTGTGGTATCTATGACGCTGTTGGTAGTAGCTGGATTCGGAATTTATAACATCATGAATATGAATGTCATCAACAAACTCAAGGACATTGCTATCTTGAAAGCTACGGGGTTTGGCAGTAAAGACGTCGTTGCGGTGTTTTTATTACAAGCCGTTATCATTGGACTAGCGGGTGGTTTACTAGGGCTAGGCATCGGTTTTGGGATTAGTTTGTTGCTCTCAATTACTCCTTTTGACACCGGCGATATGATAAGTCTCAAAACCTTTCCAGTCATTTTCAGAGCCGAATATTACGCCATGGGGTTAGTGTTTGGACTGATTACTACCATTTTGGCGGGTTATTTCCCTTCACGTAAAGCTTCCAAAATTGACCCTGTCGCTATCCTAAGAGGCTAAGTTTCCGCATTTTATCTTTACAGACATGACTAGTACTGTTCTTCAAGCCAGCCACATCAATAAGTATTTTTACGAACCCGAAAAGTTTCAGGTTTTGCAGAATATCAACTTTGAAGTAAAAAAAGGAGAATTTTTATCCATCATCGGCAAGTCAGGCTGTGGCAAATCTACCTTACTCTATATTTTATCTACGATGGATACGGATTATGAAGGTGTTTTGGACGTAAATGGTAGCCGCCTTACGGGTCTTAGTCAAGACCGTTTGGCTGATTTCCGAAACGAACACTTAGGGTTTGTTTTCCAGTTTCACTTTCTTTTACCAGAGTTTACGGTATTACAAAACGTAATGCTACCCGCCCAAAAACTTGGAAAATATAGTAACAAAGAAATAGAAGAGAGAGCCTACGAAAAGCTCAAACTAGTCAACATGGAAGCACACGCCCGTAAGCAGTCTTCTAAACTCTCGGGCGGTCAACAACAGCGCGTGGCCATCGCCCGTGCGCTCATCAACGACCCCACTATCATCATGGGAGACGAACCTACTGGCAACCTTGACAAAGCCAATTCTAATTTGGTTTTTGATATTTTCCGTAAGATTTCCCATGAAAATGGCCAGACCATCATCACCGTCACTCACGACCCCGACTTTGCCAAAGGCGGCGACAGAATCATCGAAATGTCAGACGGCAAAATCATAAGTGGAGGATAAAATCACTCCACTATGTGTCCTACAAATTGGGCCGTATTGTCAATGATTTTACCACCTCTACGGTAGCCCAATCCACAAGCTTCGCCCGCCCAAAACACCCCCGCTTGGTAGCGCTGTCCGAGAGCATCTCGTGGAAATTCGACGTATTCTTGGTAAATTTTTTCATAATCTCCGTAATCACCCTCAGCCGACGAGACTACCGCCCCATTGCTTTCTAAAATACGCACATTAGCCCCTTCACGACCAAAAAGCACTTTTTCTACGCTCACTTTATTAGTCAAAGGCTGGCTCATCGTAGGCAGTAAAAGCGGATGATTAGGATACAAATCCCACAGCAACTTTAAGATATACTTAGATTGAAACAACAAAGTATAGGCCGGATTGATAATCATCGCTTTTCCATTCTTGATTATTTGGGTCAGAATTTCGGCCAATTCGGGTTCGTCATAGCCGATATATTCCCAAGGCACGAGCTTAAACCAAAAGTCAAATTGTTCGAATTTACCATTGTGAGGATTTTGTTTAAAAATACCCTCATTAGGTGAAAACTCCACTTCATCCATGTAACTGAACTCCACATCAAAACCCGCCTCACGAGCCGCCTCTCCTAGCACCGCCACATTGGTATCGTCTTCGGGGGCATCGCGCATGGTCGAAAAAAGCAAAGTAGGTGCAAGGTGCATATTGCGACGACGAAGCTCCGCAAATTGTTCTTTCAAGGCTTCGTAAACGTTATTGAATTGCTGACTTTCGTCCATTTGATTAGCCTTAAGGTGCGCCCACTGCACCACCGCCGTTTCGGGAATACAGGTAGCCGTATCAGCATTAAATTCAATGAGCTTAATTGGCTCACGTTTTACCCCTCCTGCCAAATCAAAACGCCCATAAATATGCCAATGACGGTCATCTTCCCAGGTTATTTTGATAAGTTCAATTAGGTTTTCGGGAATACCCATTTCTTTCCATAAGTTGCGGTCTATGGCATGTTGGGCAGCTTCGGTATAAATCTCATATAATTCGTTGGCGGCATTGAAATACGCCTCTGCTTCATACGATTTGATAGTGACTACTTCATTGGCAAGATAAGGCAACGTATCAGCCCCTAGCATCCAATCCCAGCCTACATTTCGTAACTGAGCTTCGGGGTTTTGATTCAAATATCGAGTGTTTATCATGAACTGAATTTCTTAAACAATTAATTAATTTTACCCACCAAAACTGCGTCCGCTACGGCTAAAGAACCCACTTCTCCCACTACTAGGGCGCGAAGCTGAGCTTTTGCGATAGCTATGGTAACTATCATGAATTCCCGAAGAGCGCTGATATACCGAGGAGTTGGCATAAACACCCGAAGTATACTGTCGCTCGCGGCTTTCATTATAATATTGGGAAGAATTATTACGCCCCAGCATATACCCCATCCCTCCCCACAAGAGAGCATTAGAGAGAGAGCTGCTGTGATGATAATGTGAGTGATAATGATTGGGGTTGCTATAATAATCGCGCGTAGTGGAATCCGACCTCACCAATCCACGCGCTTCGGCTACCGTAAGAGTATCACGCCTTCCGTCAAAATAACGCACAATTGCCCCGGCTTCAGATTCTTTGCTGACGGCCACTTCGTCCGTAATTTTAAACTCTCCGGGTTTTATCTCGGTGATGTATGTTTTTACGGGTTTGCCCTTGTAAGGCCTTTCCTGCTGATATTCATCATTCGAAGAACCTCCGCAGCTCTGAAGTGCCATACTTCCTTGGAGCAGCGCCACCGTCAGAGCAGCTCCAATTGTAATATCTTTGACAGTCTTCACGACTGTCCCTTTCCGAATAGGTGTCATGTTTGTAAAGGTTGGGTGATAATCAACGATAAAGTTAATGTTTCATGGCTAAAAAAGGTGCAACAAAGATACGGCAGTGATTTAAAGGTCTGCAATCAAAATAGGATGAGTAGCTTTTTTCAAGAAAGGGTGTCTTGTAAAAACTGGATGAACGGCGTCAGACTATATGTTTTTAGCATTAAATCTACCTTTAAGAGTAGCTTTAAATGGTTTTCACCCTATATTTACGCCCAGTTTTAAAAAACCGTTAATTCACCAATAAATACATAATCCCAATGAAAATTACTGTAGTAGGAGCAGGTGCAGTAGGCGCAACCTGCGCCGACAACATCGCCCGCCGTCAGTTGGCCCAGGAAGTAGTATTGCTCGACATCAAAGAAGGCTTGTCGGAAGGTAAAGCGCTTGATATGTTTCAAACAGCTACTTTGAACGGGTTTGATACTAAAATCACGGGTTCGACAAATGACTACGAAAAAACAAAAGGTTCGGAAGTGGTAGTTATCACTTCAGGAATTCCTCGTAAACCAGGTATGACTCGTGAAGAACTCATCGGTATCAACGCTGGTATCGTTAAGGGGGTTGCCGAAAACATCTTAAAATATTCGCCCAAAGCCATCATCATCATCGTATCTAACCCAATGGATACTATGACTTATTTGGCATTCAAAGAATTGGGATTGCCCAAAAAGCGTATCATTGGAATGGGCGGTATCCTTGATAGCGCACGCTTCAAAACTTATCTTTCGTTGGCTATGAATGTATCTCCTAACGACCTTCATGGAATGGTAATCGGAGGCCACGGAGATACTACAATGATTCCTTTGACTCGTTTGGCTACTTACAACGGTATTCCAGTAAGTCGCTTCTTGTCAGAAGAGCAACTACAGCAAGTAGCTGCCGATACCATGGTAGGCGGTGCTACTTTGACCAAATTGATTGGTACTTCGGCATGGTATGCGCCAGGTGCTGCTGTTGCTACTTTGGTAGAAAGCATCGTTCGTGACCAAAAACGCATTTTCCCATGTTCGGTATATCTTAATGGTGAGTATGGTCAAAAAGACATTTGTATGGGTGTACCTGTCGTGATTGGTGCTGGGGGCTGGGAAAAAATCGTTAGCCTTCGCTTAAGCGAATCTGAAAAAGCGGCTTTTGCCAAATCAGCAGACGCTGTTCGTAACATGAACAATGTACTATCAACAATGTAATTCTTTGGTTGATAAATTAAAAAAAGCGGGGTGCCATAAGTACCTCGCTTTTATTTTGGGTAAAAGCCACTACTTCTTATCTTTATTATTAAAAAATAAGGTTTACTTTTTATGAAAAAAGTATTGATAAATTGCTTAGTTGGATTGCTAGCATCTTCGCTTTGGACTCAGGCTCAAAACCGCCCCATGACCGAAGATGATTATTATCGTATTGTTACACTACCCATCCCCGAAAACATACAACTCGAAATTGGTGGTGTAGCCGTATTGCCTGATGGCCGTGTGGCTGCTTCTACTCGGCGAGGGGAAGTATGGATGATTAACAATCCCTATCTTAAAGGCTCAGGCCAACCTACTTACAAACGCTTCGCCCACGGCTTACACGAGCCTCTTGGTCTTTTGTATCGCCCTGATGGCTCTTTTTTGGTTTCACAGCGGGGTGAAATCACTCACCTTATCGATTCCGACAACGACGGCACCGCTGATGTGTATGAGTCTTTTTACAAATGGCCTCTTTCGGGCAATTATCATGAGTATTCTTATGGGCCCGTTTTAGCTCCTAACGGTGATTTGTTGGTGACCCTCAACCTTGATTGGATTGGTCGCGGAGCAAGTTTAGCAAAATGGAGAGGTTGGCTTTTAAAATTTGATGACAAAGGAAACATGACTCCCATTGCCACCGGCCTACGTTCACCAGCAGGCTATGCGGCGTTGCAGTCAGGAGATATATTTTATACCGAAAATCAAGGGGACTGGGTAGGCTCAGGTCGTATGACTCACCTCGAACCCGGCGATTTTGCGGGTAATCCTGCCGGCCTCCGCTGGAGCCAAGAACCCGAATCGCCCGTCAAATTGAAAGAACAAGACATTCCCAATACAGGCGAGCCTCTTTATGAAGTTGCCAAAAGAGTACCTGGCTTAAAACCTCCAGCCGTATGGTTTCCTCATACGTTGATGGGTATCTCTACCTCCGATATTCGCGAAGACATTACAAAAGGAGCATTTGGGCCTTTTGAGGGGCAGGTTTTTGTAGGCGACCAAGGCCACAGCAAAATCATGCGCGTAATGCTCGAAAAAGTAAACGGCAAATGGCAAGGCATCTGTTTCCCTTTCCGTGAAGGTTTCCAATCGGGGATTTTACGAATGGTATGGGGGCTCGACGGGTCGATGTTTGTTGGTCAAACAAGCCGTGGATGGTCAGCTACCGGAAAAGACGATTTTGGATTACAACGTCTTGTATGGACTGGCAAAACCCCTTTCGAACTGAAGGCTGTACGGTCGATGCCCGATGGATTTGAAGTCGAGTTTACAATGCCTGTTGACAAAGCTACTGCTCAGAACGTAGATTCTTATCAATTCAATACCTTTACTTACAAATACCACCGTACGTATGGTAGTCCTATCATCAATGCGTCAGAGCGAGTGATTCGTCATATTGCCGTGTCTGACAATGGTCTAAAGGCTCGCATCGTGCTAGACAGCCTAAAGCTAGGATATATTCATGAAATCAAAGCTGAAGGGGTTCGTTCTGCTTCGGGATTGCCTCTTTTACACAATGTAGGCTATTATACACTAAACGAAATTGCAGACGGGCAAAAAATACCTAGCTCTCAGTGGAATGCCGCTCAGCCCAAGGCCGCGACTGTCACGACTGACCACAGCAATCATAGCATGCCTGCTGCTACTCCTTCTACTAACAAAGGTCCTGCAAGCGCTAAACGTAATACAGACCAACCCGCAGACTGGACAAACGGCCCTGACCAAACCATCATTGTTGGTACCAAACCAGGTCTTAAATTTGACATCAGTGATGTACAAGTAAAAGCAGGGAGCCGTATCAAATGGATTTTCAACAACAACGACGATATGCTTCACAATTGCGTGATTGTGAAACCCGGCACAGCCAACCCTGTTGGAGATGCTGCCATTAAGCTAGGGCTAAAGGGTTCGGATATGCAGTATGTTCCAAAATCGGCTAACGTACTCTTTCATACCAATATCTTACAGCCCGAAACAAGCGAAGCTATTTACTTCGTAGCTCCAAAAGAACCCGGAGAATATACATTTTTATGCACATTCCCCGGTCACCATACGCTTATGCAAGGGAAACTGAAAGTCACTAAATAATGACTCTGTTACTGACGAGTACGATTACTCACTTCTAATGGAGTAAAATCTTTGAAGGTGCGGCCGATAGCTTTATCGGTCGCTTCTTTTTTATTCTCCCATCCGGCGTCTAAGTCAAGCGTAACAAGCCCTTTGATCGCAAGAGCAGCCCGGAACTCATCTCTCTTTTTAGCAAAATCGTTTTGACGTCTGGCTGCTTTCAATGCAAACTCGCGAGCAAAAACATCTCCTTTATTCTGGATTTCGATTTTTTTCTCCAACACATAATTATAGCGGTCGAGCAAGTCACGTAAAGGTTTTCCAATCACCTCCGCCGCTTCCAGCGCCCCAATCGTCACAATCGTAGTACCTCCTCCTACTGCCGACACAATCGATTTTGTCTGAGGGGCTTTGATGACCGCTGGCGATAGGCCCGTGGTAGCGCCCAAGCCGGCATTTACCATTGAGCGGTTTTTCTTTCCTTTCTTAGCTTTCAGATAAGAACGCTTCAATTCTTGCTCTTTTTCACTCAACTGAGTTACTAAATTCCAAGCTTCTACTAGCGATGCTCGGTACAAGTCATACATCTGACGATCTTTTTCAGCTTCATTGACAGCATTCAGAATAGTAAATCTTATTTTTTGTTCATCACGATTCTGTTCTTTATCAATCACAAAAAATGTAATAGTGAAAGACAAAGAGTCATTAGGGTCTTTTACAAAGTCATAGCTTGGCGTCCAGATAAACTCATATTGGTTAGGGGTATTTTTTACCAAAGTGCTTGAAGGAACATCTGGATTATCCGTCACAAAATCAAAAGTTGCAATATCATCGTCTCCATTGGGGTCAGACAAGAAAAACTTAAGATTAATCGTCGTATTTTCTTTGTGTTTAAAATAGTCCCCCTTAGGAATTTGTATAATATTTGGTGGCAAATCCATCTGCGTCGCTTCCACTTTGATGCGTCCTTTTGCACGGGATTTTGCGGGTTGGTCTTCTATCAAAAAATCAATATATATAGGCTGATTTTTAAGGTTGTTGAATTGCGTAAGGGAGGGCTGCCACGTAAGCTCCCCTGCCGATGATAGTTTAGCTCCTTCGGGCAAAGTTTCCGTCACAGGAATCACCACGATAGGGTCACTGTCATCGTCTTTGAGGGCATTGGGGTCTATTCGGTAAATATTTTGCGTACGGTTTTGTACATAAAACGGCTTGAGTTCTTCTACCCGTGGAGGGCGATTGACATGAAGAACTTTCAGTTCTATCGACCGAGTAGCGGTTTCGTTTTGATTATTACGCGCCTCAAAAATCAGTTGAATTGATTTTTGGGTGTTGGTTCGGTCAGCCATATCATAAGAAGGCACCCACGAAAAATACCCCGTCGAATCAAACTCCATGCCTTCTACTAAGCCTTGCATGGCTACAAAAGTGACGGAGTCTCCTTTTCCTCCCACGGTTTTGAGAGTAAACTCAATACGGCTTCCTTCCGAAACTATATTCCAATTAGGTTCATTGGGTACTTCTATCTGAAAATTAGTTTTATTGTCTTGGGCCCAAATCAAATGAATACAACCAACGAACGCCAGAACAAAAAAATGAATTGAATATCTCATAATAGCAGCTAAATTCTCATCTGATTTAATACAACGCAAAATTAAGGCTTTGATTTCACGAGTCACTCAAAAAATTGCTTTATTTCTACACCTTATTCAGAAAGACTTGAAAAATCAAGGCGTTTATTTGGACAATTTCAAGATTGCTCCAAAATTATTTATCCTTTACTGGACTTCTATTGATAATTACTTGATATTTAACAAAAAAGATCCCAAAAACACTTCAACAAACCATGAAATCTTTGATAGTCACATGGGTGATAAGCTTTCTATTTTCATGTTCTTTTGCCCAATCTACAAGGCTCCGCGATTTAGGAGTAAAAATAGGAATCCTGCCAACGGGAAGCTTAAACGCAATAACTGACGTCAAGGGACTTAAAGTAGGTCACACTACCCTATCTATAGGTGACAGTATACGTACAGGTGTAACAGCCATTATACCTTACGAAGGTAATATATTTCAGCAAAAAATACCCGCCGCCATCGAATTAGGCAATGGATTTGGCAAATTGGCCGGCTATAGTCAAGTGGCTGAGTTAGGCAATATCGAAACTCCTATCATACTTACCAATACCCTCAGCGTACCAGTCGCTACGGGGGCTTTGGTAGAGTGGACGCTGCGTCAAAAAGGTAACGAAACCGTTCGCTCCGTCAATCCTATCGTGGGAGAAACCAACGATAGTTATTTAAACGACATTCGAGGAAGGCATGTTCAGCAAAAAGATGTACTTAAAGCCCTAGAAAACGCATCTTATGGCACAGTCAAAGAAGGAAATGTGGGAGCTGGTACAGGCACGGTCTGTTTTGGATGGAAAGGCGGAATAGGCACATCTTCTCGCAAACTCCCCGCCAAAGTAGGTGGCTATACGGTAGGAGTATTGGTACAAACAAACTTCGGGGGAGTACTCGAAATCGCAGGAGCGCCCGTAGGCGTCGAACTTGGAAAATACCCTTTCAAAGAAACCTTAGACAAATCAAGCGATGGCTCTTGTATGATTGTCGTAGCTACCGACGCTCCCCTAGATGCCCGTAATCTCAAACGTCTTGCCAAAAGAGCATTGATTGGACTAGGAAAAACAGGGGGGATTATGTCTAATGGAAGTGGAGATTATGTGATTGCATTCTCCACGGCCTATACTATTCCGCACGATTCCAATGGGAAGCTTGGAACCTATCAGCTCATCCACAATGACGACACTTCTGGCCTTTTTTTGGCGGTAATAGAAGCAACTGAAGAAGCCATCTTAAATTCCCTCACTGCTGCCGAGACTACACGTGGCTACCAAGGGCATACGATTGAGAAGCTTCCGCTTCCAGAATTGAAACAAATCTTAAAAAAATACGGAAAAACAAAATAAGAAGCTTTTAGCGACGCTCAGGCTGACTTTCCAAGTTGAACAAGTCATTCAATACATCAATGAGGGTCTCGGCTTCTCCACGTTTGCAGGCTGCTTTGAGCTGAAGTACGGGAAGTTTGATGATTTTTTGCATCATACTAGAGGTAATCTTATCCACTTTGGCTACTTCTTCTTCCGACAACCCCTTCATAAAACGCGACATTTCTTCTTGGCGGATTTGTTCGAGGGCGTTTTTGAGCTTCTGAATGGTAGGAGATACCACCATTTCTTTTGACCAATCACTAAACTCTTCTAAGGCTTGAGTAATGATTGATTCTACGTGAGGTATAGAATCTAAACGACGGCTCAAAGCCTCATTAGCCCGGTTTTGGATATTATCTATGTTGTAGACAATCATACCCGGCACTTGCTCTACATCCGCAGCAATGCTCCTTGGCACCGACAAATCAATCAGGTATTTGAAAGAATAACGGGATGCAGATTGGAGAAGAGATTGAGTAATAAAAGGCTCCTCTCTCACAATCGACGAAATAACTACGTCAGCTTTGTTTATTTCCTCTTCTACATTTTCAAAATCAGCAACCCCAAAACCAAGCTCCGAAGCTAGCGACTGAGCTTTTTGAAGAGTACGATTGACTATCGTGATATTGGTATATTCTTTTTCTTTTAGGTTACGGCATACATCCGTTCCAATCTCGCCCACTCCCAACACCAAAATAGAAGGATTTTCTTTCAAGGCCGTTACTTGCTCAATAAGCTCCACCGCTACATAAGAAGTAGAAGCCGCTCCATCTCTAAAAGAGGTCTCTTGAGCCACTCGTTTATTAGCAAAGAAAATAGTATGCAAAAGACGATGCAAAAATGGCCCCGCCATTCCCAAATCTACTGACCATTGATAAGCATGCTTGACTTGGTTGGGAATTTGCATATCTCCAACTACTTGCGAATGCAAGCCCGTAGCTACTTCAAACAAATGACGTACAGCCGCTTGCTGAGTAGAATAATAAGCAAAATAAGGCAGATATGCTTCTGTATTGATGAGACCTTTTTCTATCAAGAGCAACTTAGCAATAGCCACGTTGTGGTCTTCGACAGAGTTATAATAAAACTCAGTACGGTTACAGGTAGAAACAACCAAAATATCAGAACCACCGAAAAATTCTTGCACTTTTACCATCAAGGCCTTGGCCTCGTCTTCATTTAATGCAATTTGCTCGCGAATTTCAAGTGGAGCTGTTTTATAAGAAATACCAACACTTCTAAACTGTAGAGATTCCATGTCACTTACCTTACAAAAAGTTTACAAAGTTATTTCAAAAACCGTTTTCAAAGAATTAAAATGCGATTACAAAGTAATTTAGAACAAGTATAAATTAGTTGTCATCTATTTAATGCAAGATGGGCTTCTTTAAAAATGGGAATAATGACTTTTGACACCCCCAAAAACTGACTTTTGTCATATTTGTACGACCTCCTACCATATCTTGAGTCAAAAGCTATTAATGCACTATTACAGAGGCTCTCAGCGTTTGGGTCTATGTACGCTTTTTCCCAAAAACTAGATGTATCAATGACCTATCTTCATTAATTTAGAAAGTATCTAAACAGCTAAAACCTACATAAATTTTCTCTTCTAAGGAGATTTAGGTTAAAGTAGTGTCATATTTTTTGTAGAGACCCCAATAGCTTTTTTAGATAAACAATTGTATCCTTATAAATTTGTCGTTGATACTTCCCAATAGATTACACAAAATCATCATTCTGCGCCTAATCAAAACATGAAGCTGCCTACTATAGATATTTACAGCCAAAAAAATTTGTATCAGATTTTTATTGGAATTAACCTTGCCCTTATTGGCATTGCCTCTGTTTTTTATACTTACAACATTGTCGAAAGCCTAGAAGCCCGCGAGAAGCGGCAGCTTACGGTATTTGCCCAACTCATTGAATATCAAGCAAATCACACAGACCTCACCGAAGATTACACTTCTTTGTTTGAGATTGTGAAAGAAAATATCCAACAAAGCCGCATACAGACTATCATTTTGAGCGAAGATTTAGAACCCACTGGCGACATCAATTTAGACCTTCCAAACAATCTTCCCTTAGCGCAGCGACAAGTGCGTGTAAAGGAAGCTTTTGAAGAAATCAAAGAAGACAATCCTCCTATATTGGTTGATTTGTTAGGTACCAAACAGTACATTTATTTTAGTGACTCTCCCCTATTAGTACAGATGCGTTACTATCCTTATGTACAGCTATTAAGCTTATTGGTTTTGGCTTTCTTGGCCTATCTGGTTTTCAGTGCCTCGCGAACCGCCGAGCAAAACCGCGTTTGGGTAGGTCTTGCCAAAGAAACGGCTCATCAACTCGGTACACCTATCGCTTCATTGATGGGATGGATTGAATTTTTTCGTACCGACCCCGAACGCTATCCTGATGAATATACCCTTGAAATGGAAAAAGACATCAAACGGCTGGAGATGATTACTTCTCGTTTTTCTAATATTGGCTCTACTCCTACAATGAAGTATGAAAAGATAGCTGAAGTGGTAGGCCCTTTCTTAGATTATCTCAAACGCCGCATCTCTACCAAAGTAGAGCTTACCTTTGTAAATGAGCTTGATAAGGAGAAAACTATGTTTTTGAACCGAAATCTTTTTGAATGGGTCATTGAAAACATCTGCAAAAACGCCGTAGATGCTATGACGGGTGTCGGAGCTATCAAAGTCAGGATGTTTGCCCTCAATAAACAAGAGGTTGCGATTGATATAAGTGATACCGGCAAGGGCATTCCTCGTTCGAGTTGGCAAAAAGTATTCAAACCAGGTATCAGTACAAAAAAACGAGGCTGGGGATTAGGTCTAACTTTGGCCAAAAGAATCGTAGAAGAGTATCATGGTGGTAAGCTTTTTGTAAAATACTCAGAAGTAGGCAAAGGAACTACTTTCAGAATTATTTTACGACGGTGAGTTTAGTCCTCAGTCGGGCCTTCTTCACGGGTTTCTTTTTCAAGTTTTTCTTGAGCTAGCTCTTTATCTTCTTCAGTCGGCACAGGCTCGTCATGAATTATCGCTGCCCGTGGCTCATATTGGAGCTTTATATACATCGGAAAGTGGTCCGAACCACTATTTTTGAGACGAGCAATTTTGATGAGTGTAAAGTCTATCGAACAAAAAACATGGTCGAGGGGAAAACGAAGAAAGGGAATTTTGGCATGAAAAGTATTAAAAAAGCCTCTCCCACGCCGAGGATCTAACAAGCCACTCATTTTTTGGAACAAAGAGGTGGTATAGCTCCACGCTACATCATTCAGATCGCCACAGACCAATACGGGCAGCTTACTTTCTTTGGCCATTTGTGCCACTATCAAGAGTTCTTTGTCTCGTTCTGTTGAACGCGGGTTTTCTTGAGGAACAGGAGGCGTAGGATGAATACAAAAAAGCTGGATAAATTCTCCCGACCTTAACTGTAGCTTAGAGTGAATAGAAGGTACACCTTCCTCTACCAAGTATTCTACTCGCTCTTCGGACAAAGGAAGTTTAGAATAAAGCAGCATCCCGTACGTATTTTCGAGAGGGACGTGCACAAAATAAGGATAGGTTTTTTCCAGCGGAGCTAAATTCTCCTTCCACCATTGATCAGTTTCGGAAAGCAATACAATATCCGAATCCACTTGGGCAAATAGCTTAAGAAAAGGCTGACAAGAGCGATTGTACTGATATACATTCCACATTACTAGGCTCACCGTACGGTCGGGATTAGTGATACGGGTTTTGAGTAACTGTTTAGCAGCAAAAGGTGTAAAAGGAAAAACCTGCCAGAAGAGATAAATACTAGTCCCTAGCATTACCATTATTACTCCCCAATCTTTCCAATCATTTCTGAAATCCACAAAGGGATAAATCAATATGATAGAAAGTGCCAATAGGAGTTTCTGTACACGAGGAAACTCAAACACGCGAAACGTCCAATAATCGCTTCTGACAAAAGGCAGAAGTGTGGTAACTAAAATGAATCCACTCAACGATTGTAAAAACAGCTTCAAGGTATTGCAGGATTGAAAGGTCTACAACATTAGTGAATAAACACCCTTTATCAAAAACTGTAAGCAATTATTTGCAATTAAATAACTTCAATCAAAGAAGGAGCAAATAGCCCAAAACTCGTTTTCGCACAATATTTTTCTAAAAATTTGTGCATTTCTATAAAAAATATCCAAAATACAACAAACGGGTATTTGGGTTTGATATAACAAACAACTAATTTTGCGGCCTGAATGGATGAGTTAATAGTTATCCGGGTCTTCGTTGAATCTTAATTCCAAAATTATCAACGAGTAACGATAACCATTAACGGATAACAAATAACTGATAACGTTTATTTTATAATAATGGCAAACACAACAAACATAGGCAAAGTAACGCAGGTGATTGGCCCAGTTGTGGACGTGAGTTTTGAGGGAGAAGGCAAACGGCTACCAGCAATCCTTGACGCATTGGAACTAACCAAGCCTAATGGACAAAAGGTAATCTTAGAATGTCAGCAACACCTTGGAGAAGATCGCGTACGCACTATTGCGATGGAAGGTACCGAAGGTATCCAAAGAGGTCTTGAAGTAATCGACCTTGGAGGCCCCATCAAAATGCCCATCGGGGAAGATATAAAGGGGCGCCTCTTCAACGTGGTAGGTGATGCTATCGACGGTATGAAGCAAGTTGACAAGTCAAACGGCTTATCAATTCACCGCTCTGCTCCAAAATTTGAAGACTTAGCCACTTCTACCGAGGTACTTTATACCGGTATCAAAGTGATTGACCTTTTAGCACCTTATGTAAAAGGAGGTAAAATCGGTTTGTTTGGTGGTGCGGGTGTTGGTAAAACAGTATTGATCCAAGAGCTTATCAACAACATCGCCAAAGCTTATGCTGGTCTTTCAGTATTTGCAGGCGTAGGTGAGCGTACTCGTGAAGGAAACGACTTGATGCGTGAAATGATCGAAGCGGGTATCATCAAATATGGTGAAGCTTTCAAACATAGCATGGAAGAAGGTGGCTGGGATCTGTCGAAAGTAGATTATGAGGAACTCAAAAATTCTCAGGCGACTTTCGTGTTTGGTCAAATGAACGAGCCTCCAGGAGCGCGTGCTCGCGTAGCTTTGTCAGGATTGACCGTAGCTGAGTACTTCCGCGATGGCGACGGCACCGGCCAAGGTCGCGATATTCTTTTCTTTATCGACAACATCTTCCGCTTTACTCAAGCAGGTTCTGAGGTATCAGCTCTTTTGGGGCGTATGCCATCAGCGGTAGGTTATCAGCCTACGTTGGCTACCGAAATGGGCGCCATGCAAGAGCGTATTACTTCTACCAAGCGTGGTTCTATCACTTCGGTACAGGCGGTATACGTTCCTGCCGATGACTTGACTGACCCTGCTCCTGCTACCACTTTTGCTCACTTGGATGCCACTACGGTATTGAGTCGTAAAATCGCCGAGTTGGGTATTTATCCTGCGGTGGATCCGCTTGATTCAACTAGCCGTATCCTTACCGCAGAAACTCTCGGTGATGCCCACTATAACTGTGCTCAACGCGTAAAAGCTATCTTGCAACGTTACAAAGAATTGCAAGACATTATCGCAATCTTGGGTATGGAAGAATTGTCAGAAGAAGATAAGCTTACCGTAAACCGCGCTCGTCGTGTACAACGTTTCTTGTCACAACCATTCTTCGTAGCTGAAGCGTTTACCGGCTTGAAAGGGGTACTCGTTGATATCAACGATACTATCAAAGGCTTCAACCAAATCATGGACGGAGATTTTGACCACTTGCCAGAAGCAGCCTTCAACCTTGTCGGTACTATCCAAGACGCTGCCGAAAAAGGTGAGCGTCTGTTGAGAGAAGCGGCGGGTAAATAATTTGGAAATGAGTTGATTTGAAAATTTGGAAAGGAGCATTTTCAAATTTTCAAATTTTCAAATTGATATACTATGACACTAGAAATCATTACTCCCGATAAAAAAGTCTTTTCAGGCGAAGCCAGTGCGGTAACGTTCCCTGGCACCGAAGGGCAGTTTCAGGTATTAAACAACCACGCGCCCCTCGTAAGTACCCTTGGCAAAGGCAATATCGTCGTAGAAGGCTCTCATAAAGAAACTTTTACGGTAGACGGTGGTGTAGTAGAAGTACTCAACAACAAAGTGCTTGTACTAGCCGAATCGATTTTATAGGTGCTTTTGCACCCAAAAATACCAGCGTGGGACTCTAAAAGTTCCACGCTTTTTTTGTGCTTCTTTCTTTAAGCTTTTCTTTATCATTTAATCTTTTTCGCTACTTTCAAAGTATATTTCAACAAATCACCAAATCATAAAAGATGAAATCCATTCAACGTTTAGGTCTAATTATTTTCTTGTTAGGCTTTGGATTGTGGCTTTATACTTTGTCAATGAATGAATTTAGGCTTACGACAACGATTTTAGAAAACAATCTTAAGCCAGAGCATCAAGCCACTTTGGGAAAAGCCTTACAACCTTTGCTCAACAAAACTTACACCAATGGATGGCGTTTTACTTATGAATTTGACCAAATTTTCAATCGTCTTAATAACTCCTACAAAGCCGCTCAACAGTGGGATAAAGTCATTTATGACGAATATAGTTTTAATATTACTAAAGCATCCGCTAGCGGCCCACTCAAAACCCAACCTTTGTTGTGGTTGTTTTTGACCTTTGGCTTGTCCATTATAGGAATACTACTCTCCATACTTCCTGATATTCAACAGCTTGCAGGTATCAAAAACAATCATATTTTTCAAAATGGGGCAACTTCTCGTGGATGGATTGGGTGGGGGGTAGGCACTTTTCTGATTTTTTTCTACATTCTTCTTTATTATTATCCCCAATATTTAGTCAATTGGACGATATTGGTCGACCCCATCAGCCAATCATTAAATGGCGGAGAAGCTAGTCGATGGTTTTTGTACGGCTTTTTGTACACTGTCTGCGTAGCGGTAATGGGTATCAGAATGCTTATCAAATACCGCCATAGTCGCTATCAACAATGGCGAACCCTGTCTGTGATTTTTTTCCAGACAGCCATCGCTTTTATCCTTCCCGAAATACTGGTCAGCCTCAACAAGCCCTATTACGACTTCAAAAATATCTGGCCCTTAGATTATGATTTTTTCTTTGACTACCATCTAAACAGCCTGATTCAAAGCGGTGGACTTGGCATTTTTATGTTGGTATGGGGTATCTTGCTTTTCTTGGTGGGAGTTCCTATCATGACTTATTTTTTTGGAAAACGTTGGTATTGCTCTTGGGTATGCGGATGTGGCGGCCTTGCCGAAACCCTTGGTGACCCCTATCGCCAACTCTCTGACAAATCACTAAAATCTTGGAAAATAGAACGTTACCTTATTCATGGAGTACTGGCATTTGCGGTAGTGATGACCGCTATGGTGCTTTACACGTATTTTACAGGCTCGGCTAACGTGCTTTTTGTAGATAGTAATAGTGTCCGTTCTGCCTACGGATTTTGGATTGGAGGTATTTTTGCAGGAGTGGTAGGAACGGGCTTTTATCCTTTAATGGGCAATCGAGTATGGTGCCGGTTTGGTTGCCCTTTGGCGGCTTATTTGGGCTTATGGCAAAAAAAGAAATCACGTTTTAGAATTACTACCAATGGCGGACAATGTATTTCGTGTGGCAATTGTTCTACTTATTGCGAAATGGGAATCGACGTACGAGCTTATGCCCAACGTGGCCAAGATATTGTGAGATCTTCTTGTGTAGGTTGCGGGATTTGTTCCGCAGTATGCCCACGCGGCGTCCTTAATCTTGAAAATGCTTCAGAAAATTCGCGCGTCATGATTGCCCCTAACATATTACTTGGCAATGACATGAACCCTCAACACCGTCAATCCTAAAATCCATAACGAAGCCCTGCTCCTAGTCCAAATAACTGAGGTTTAGCTTCAAAAATCGCACTCGACCGCGTCGTCGAACCTAATGATTGCTGGTAATTGCCACTCACCAAAGTAGTCCAATGCTTATTCATACGATACTGGACTCTCAATCCAGTACTAGCCGACAACGACAATGTACGATAGGGATTGTCGGCACCACTCACAGTGACTACCCGCTCTTGTCCAGTTTCGAAACTATTTCGTAGAAAAATATTATTTACCACTCCACCCAGCACCCACAATGAAAGCTTACTTTTGGCTTTGATGATGGCATACCCAGCTTGTACAGGTACTTGAAGGTATTGATAAGAATTACTGATGCTTTGAGTAGTAGCCAAAGTCTGAATTTGTGATTTGTCGGTGATAAGTCCAGGAAAATCACTGGTAGCGTTCTTGGAGTTATTAGTACTATAATTTACGGCGGCCTCCAAGTTGTTGACATAAGTATTACTAAAGACGTCAAATCCGCTTGTTCCTTCAAACCTCGAATTTCCTTGTAAATAATTCAGCCCTGTTTCCAGAGACCAGCGTTGGTTGAGTTGAAGCCCCCCTTGCCATTGTAAAGCATACGAAAGAGAAGAGCGATTGGTACTGGTAGTGCTGCGATTGGCGACATTGGCCAAGGCATACTGACCCGATGCATTAAATGCTCGATTAGAGGCATTTCCACCAATAGAAACACCGGCATTATAACTTGCGGGCATTACTCCTACAGAGGCCCAGTATTCTTTAGGAAGAGATTTTTTCTTATTTGCTGACTCGCTGGGTACCTCTTGATAAGCCACCCAGGGTTGCCGTTCTGTAAGTCCCAGCAAGTCTTGCAAATTTTTGATAGAAAGTGAATTAATAGAACGTGATATGGATATAATGTCTTGATTGGTAGCCGCTGCTGCTACCTCTGTCCTTGTATTTTCTACATTAGAAAGAGGAACTTCATCAAAAGGCCCCGCCTCGACTTTAGATGCTACAGTATTAGTTTTCGAGGTTGGCGATAGTTTCTCACTTTGGGAGGTAATAGGAAAGCTCACATTTTGGGAGTTCGTTTTCAGGGTATTTGCGGAATTTGGGGAAGAAGCAAAAGCCAACTCAGCTAATTCTTGTTTTTTAGGTGATTTTAGAGGCATGGTAGCTTTCTCTTTTACCGTACTCTTTTGTGGTACTTGAGCGACCGAAGCTGCCGCGTTAGGAGCTAATATCGTATTGTCTTTTTTTACAATCTTACTTTTAGCATTACTTTGAGCAATATCATTTGGAGAGCTAGTAGTGTGGTTGAACCACCCCACTCCCACCGATAGCATTATGAGTACTACACTTGCTGCAGCAAGCCATCTCATACCCTGAGCACTTTTCCAAAAAGGTACAATCAAGGCACGCTCTTCGTCTTCATCCAATCTTTCCTCAATTTTTGCCCACACCGAAGCCGGAGGAGCTTCTTCCGCCTCCTCAAAAGCTTTGCGCCAGTTGTACTCAAAATTATTTTCTTCTGCAGTATCCATTTCTCAATTCCAAACTTGTTTTTCTTACTTACTTCCTCTCTGCACTTTCTAATATCTTGGCTTGTAATAATTGTTTCGCGCGAGCATATTGTGACTTAGATGTACCTTCTGATATACCTAGCATTTCCGCGATTTCGTTGTGTTGATACCCTTCTATTGCGTAGAGATTAAATACCGACTGACATCCCGGCGGCAATTCTCTGACCATCGCTAATAGCTGTTGGTACTGAATGCCCGAAAGTGCGGTTTCAGTTTCGGAGGCTACTTCCATATGATTGTCTACATTGGCTTGATCCAAATAAGGTTTTTCTTTGCGTAGATATGAAATAGCAGTATTGATAACCACCCTCTTTATCCATGCTTCGAGCGGGCAGTCATAACGAAAAGTGTGAATTTGACTAAAAACCTTTACAAATGCCTCCTGAAGCACATCTTCAGCCTCAAAACGACTACGTGTGTAGCGTTGACAGACCGCAAACATCCGCCCGGCAAAGCGCTCATAGAGCGTTCGCTGGGATATGCGGTCTTTATTTCGACACCCTTCTACTAACGTTCGTTCATCTTTCATGTATGCCGTTATACCCACAAGACGCTAGTGAGTACAAAAAAGTTGGAATGACACAGCAAAAATTTAAAAAACTTTAGGCCTTAGTCTTTAATTGTTCAATTAGCCTTAAAGCCTTGCTTATTCTTTTTTCCAAAGCTTCCCAGTCTTGATTTTTGAGGATTTCGGGAGTCAGTAGGCGCGAACCTATTCCGACCGCATCGGCTCCCGCCCCAAACCACGCTTTTAAGCTTTCTTCGGTTGGTTCTACGCCACCTGTCACTAGCACTGTAGTCCAAGGCATCGGAGCTTTGAGAGCTTTTACAAACGACGGCCCGAGACTATCGCCAGGAAATAACTTCACGATTTCGACCCCCCAAGCCTCTGCATTCGAAATCTCCGTCAACGTAGCACAGCCTGGCAAATACGCTACTTTACGGAGATTGCATACTTTAGCTACTTCTGGATTGAAACTCGGACTTACGATAAAATTGGCTCCTAGTTGCAAATACAACGCTGCGGTAGCAGGGTCAATGATAGTGCCTACTCCAAGTACCAAATCGGGATAATCTTGCCGCGCAAATTTGACTAACTCTGCAAATAACTCATGCGCAAAATCACCCCTATTTGTCAACTCAAAAGCTCGAATTCCTGCTTTGTAGCTAGCTTTCAAAACATTTTTACAGATATCTAAGTCATTATTACTAAACAACGGAACCAAAGGAACTTGGTGCATTGCTTGATACACATGAAGACGAGAAAAGCGAGCCATAAGAAATTAAACAGTTTATGATTAATGTAAATACATTGTTAATTAAAAAGTTTTGTTTTTTACCCGCAGAAGTGCGCTGAATAATACAAACGCAGATTTTCGCCGAAAAAGGGGGGCATATAGCCAATAATCTGCGTTTGTCTGCGATTTCAATCTGCGCCAATCGGCGGGTAAAAATTTAAAGAAACTTAGCTAACACTGTAGTAAATGTAATTAAGTAGAATCAAACAAGGCTAATGACTTTTATTAAATCACTGATTATCAACATAAATGACAATTAACAGATAACCGTGAGCCCTTAAATAAGTCTTTTGGGTGAACAATTTAAGGTTCCTTTTTAGTTAATTCAAAAACAACTTTTTCCTAATCACTAATGATTACAATTGTAGTCGGTACCAATCGCCGCCGTTCTAAGTCAAAACAAGTGGCCGAGTTTTATCAGAAATTACTCACCAACTTAAATGCCTCTAGTCAGATTTTAGACCTGTCTGATCTTCCTGATGATTTTATAAGAACGGCATTGTATGAAAATAATGGTAAAAACGAAACGTTTAACAACTTTCGACGAATGATGCATGAGTCAAGCAAGTACGTTTTTATTGTACCCGAATACAACAATTCTTATCCTGGTGCTTTAAAAGTATTTATTGATGGCTTAAGCTACCCGAGCGAGTTGCTCCACAAAAAAGCTGCGCTCGTGGGTATATCGGACGGTATGCAAGGCGGAGCTTTGGCGCTGAGTCATCTCAACGATGTATTTAACTATCTTGGCATGAATGTGCTCGCCCAACGTGTCAAGATTCCATTTATGAAAAAAAACTTTGTAGAAGGCAGCATTCAAGACAATCTTATCAACAGACTTATCCACGAACAAGCAGAATTGTTGGTAAATTTTTAAATTGCCGCCATTCCAATTTATCATCCATAAAATCATTGACACATGGCACATAGTTTTGATATTCCTTTTGAGGGACCATCCGACAAAATCTTAGAAAAAGCAAAAAGAGCAATCGAAGCCGGCAATGGCACCATGAGTGGAGACCCCTCCAAAGGATCGTTTTCGCTACCAGCCGGCATTAGTAAAGTAAAGGGCGAATATTTAGTCGAAAACAGTACACTAAAAGTGACAATCACCGATAAGCCAATTTATGTGAGCGGCGATATGATTGAAAATATCCTAAAAAAGCACCTCGCTTAAAAAACCCCAAGGTCATAGACCCGCAGTGGGTCTATGACCTTATATTCAAAAACTCCAGTGCTCTCCGCTCTGCCCAAGTATATTCGTCGTTTTTGACCAAAAAACCCACATGCCCCCCTGTTTTGGGCGTTTCGACAAAAATCAAATCGTGCTTTTCAGCCAAGGATTTAGGAACGCAATCTTCATTGAGAATGGGGTCGTTTTGGGCATTACAAATCAACACTGGCACTTTGACGTCTTCAATAAAATTGGCCGCTGATGCTTGTTCATAAAAATCGTCAGCATCGCGGTATCCATTAATGGGGGCCGAAAAAAAATCGTCAAAATCTTTCCAAACTTTCACATTTTGGAGATTGCTCAAGTCAATCACCCCAGGATGAAGCGCCGCTTTATGGGTCATTTTCTTGACCAATTTTTTCATAAACCTTTCGCGGTACAAACGATTAGAGGGTAAATCGAGCAGTTGAGCACTTGTCTTGAGGTTGGTAGGTGCCGAAAACGCCGCTACACCGCGTATGATATCGGGCATATTTCGCCCCTGTACACCGGTATATTTGAGCGCAATATTGCCCCCCATACTATAGCCTACCAATACCACACTTTCGTAATTTTTGGTACGAATCGCATGATTGATGACCTCGCTTATATCTCCGATTTCGCCATGATTGTAGAGCCGAAAGGCTCGGTTCATCTCTCCGCTACACGAACGACAATTCCACGCCAGCACATCCCATCCATTCTCCGAAAAAAGCTTGGCAGTCCCCTTGATATAATGCCGATGAGAGTCGCCCTCCAATCCATGCGTTAAGACAACAAGTTTTTTGCTGGATTTGTCAATCCAATCAATATCTACAAAATCCCCATCAGACAACGTAAATCGCTCTCGCTCATACACTACTCCTTCGACCTTTCGTAACAAGCTAGGTACAACTGTCTGTAAGTGACCATTAAACAAATACCGTGGCGCACCCGGATAAGAAGACTGACGAATAATGGGCATGGCTTTAGTTTTTTGCAAAGTTGAGGGTATTTTTTCAGAAATCCTTTTTGTACTTGCCAAAGATTATTCTGAATTTATCCCTAAACTTCACTAGTCCGTCGACTCGATAGGTTGATAGAGTAGAACTTTAGACGTAAATTTGCGGTTAGTATTTTTTATATACAATCAACAACTATAAACTCTGTATCACGATGATACGTTCTCTTGCCGACCGTGTATATTTAGACAATGCCGCTACTACCCCTATCGACCGTGAAGTAGTCGAAGCCATGCTTCCGTGGTTGACAGAACAATACGGCAATCCTTCGTCTATCCATGGTCATGGACGAGTGGTGAAGTCGGCCATCGAGCAATCTCGCAAAACCGTAGCTAATCTGCTCAACACCTCGCCGGCTCAGATTTTTTTTACATCAGGAGGTACCGAAGCCGACAATACGGCCATCACGTGTAGCATAGAGTGTTATCAGCTTACGCACGCTATTTCGTCACCGCTAGAGCATCATGCGGTATTGCATACTTTGGAACATTTGGCAAAAGCAGGGAAAATAAAACTCAGCATGGTAAACCTCGACGCCAAAGGACACGTAGATTTGAATCATTTGGAGGAATTACTTCGTACTTCGCCGCGCTCGTTAGTATCGCTCATGCACGGCAACAACGAAATCGGCAACTTGTTGGATTTAGAAGTAGTAGGAAATCTATGTGAGCAATATAACGCCATTTTTCATAGTGATACAGTACAAACTATGGGACATTTGAGACATGATTTAAAACACCTTAAAACGCATTTTGTAGTGGGTGCTGCTCACAAATTCAACGGTCCTAAAGGAGTAGGCTTTTTGTATGTAAACGATAATATCAAAATAACCCCTTACATCTATGGTGGCGCTCAAGAGCGCAATATGCGCGGCGGTACTGAAAATGTGTATGGAATTGTAGGATTAGCCAAAGCGCTCGAAATTGCTTACCGAGACATGGACGCGCATCGCCAACATCTGGAAACGCTCAAGAAAAGAATGATTGCAGGATTTCGCGATAAGATAGAGGGCGTACGCTTCAACGGAGATTGCGACAACCTTGAGCGTAGCAATTATACGGTGTTGAATGTTAGCCTTCCAGCCTCTGACATTAGCGATATGTTGCTTTTCAACTTAGACATTGCCAAAATCTCTGCCTCCGGGGGCAGCGCTTGTTCAAGTGGCTCAGAGGTAGGCTCACACGTATTAGGAGCATTGGGCGTTAGCCCTGACCGAGGGAATGTTCGCTTTTCGTTTGGAAAATACAATACTGAAGCCGAAATAGACTATGCAGTAGAGACCGTCGCCGAAATGTATAAAACCGTGGCAGTTTGATAATGCTGATAGAAAAAGAGATACACTAAAGATTGGAGCGTATAATAGCCCGACAGAACGTCAAAATTTGTAGTCAAAAAGGTTTATGTTTGACTTCTTCGAAGTTCTTATTATAAATGAGAAAACTTCCATGCTACAAAGATTAGGCTTCTCCGAAGCCATTCTTACACCACAACATTCTCATATTCTGCCTCGGAGAGGCGCAAAGGGTTGTAGCGGAAAAGTCCCTCTCAAAAAACAAATGACTTCGGAGAAGTCAAACCTCAGCAGAATATTAAACGACATTTATAAAAAGGATAGCTACCATAACTACTATGATAAACATAAAAAGACCTTCTATTTGCATTTGAGCATTTGTACATACTCAAAAACACAAATCAGAAGGTCTCATCTATGAATCACCTAACTTCGGGATGATTCATGTTTCTTATTTCCATTAAGCTATCCACGCTTCTACCTCTTCTTTTTTAGGCATTGATGCATCGATTTTCAACTTCTTGCGCAATCCCCCCAAGTCATTAAATACTTTGTTGGGATTGGCTTCTTTGAGAGCCTCAATGGTCAAAAAGCCCATTTTTTGTAAAGCAGGCACCCAAATTGCGGGCACTCCTTGCGCTACATAATCGGCCTCAGTCGCCATTTCTACTTTCTTTTCTGGGCGCATTTGTGGGAAAAACAATACCTCTTGAATGCTTGTTTGGTCGGTAAGCATCATCGTAAGTCGGTCTATCCCAATACCGATGCCCGAAGTAGTAGGCATTCCATATTCTAACGAACGAATAAAATCTTCGTCCATCGCCATTGCTTCTTCGTCGCCTCGTTCGGCCAAACGCAACTGCTCCTCAAAACGCTCACGTTGGTCGATAGGGTCGTTTAATTCAGAGTAAGCATTAGCTACTTCTTTTCCATTGATAAACAACTCAAAACGCTCCACAAGACCCGGTTTGCTACGGTGCTTTTTGGTCAATGGCGACATTTCGACGGGATAATCGATGATAAACGTAGGCTGAATAAGGTTATCTTCTACTTTAGCCCCAAAAATCTCATCAATCAGCTTAGCCACGCCCATAGTGCTATCGGTTTCGATACCCCATTCTTTACATTGAGCGATAAGTTCTTCTTCGGTTTTGCCTTCTACATTGACTCCCGTAAACTTCTCAATCGCTTCAAAAATGCTCAATCGCTCATACGGGCCCGCAAAATCAATTTCGTTACCCCACGATTGTACTTTTGTAGTACCGTGCACCGCCAAAGCCACTTTTTCGAGGATTTCTTCGGTGATGTTCATCATCCAATGATAATCTTTGTAAGCCACATAAAACTCCAAAGAGGTAAACTCAGGATTATGAGTACGATCCATGCCTTCGTTGCGAAACATCTTTCCAAACTCATATACGCCATCAAAACCGCCTACAATAAGACGTTTGAGATAGAGTTCGTTGGCGATACGCATATACAAGGGCATATCA